>Ga0315306_10000024_pt1 | contig 75703 bp, 93 predicted proteins | sample TDP1_MG_FD_203803 | JGI IMG/M metagenome (GOLD analysis project Ga0315306, IMG submission 203803) | Freshwater sediment microbial communities from Lake Towuti, South Sulawesi, Indonesia - TDP1 | ecosystem: Environmental > Aquatic > Freshwater > Lake > Sediment | place: Indonesia: South Sulawesi... | reverse complement strand
TCTCGAGACCCACAGCGCAGCAACTGAACCAGATGAAAATCCAAGCAGCCCAAAAATACAAGCTAGAGCAGATCCCGTCAAACTCCCAAATTATACAGGTCCTAAAACCGAGAGAAAGAGCAAAACTCCTACCAATCCTGAAGAGAAAAACCACTAGAACCACATCCGGCGTCACAATAATCGCCACCATGACAAAGCCCTATCCATGCCCACAAGCAGAACCGTGCGCCTACTGCCCAGGTGGGCCTCCCCACGGAACCCCTCAGAGCTACACTGGCTTTGAACCAGCAGCCATGAGAGGAATACAGAACAGATTCAGCCCCTACCGCCAAGTCACCAGCCGAATCAACCAGCTCACAGCCATCGGACACAGCGTGGACAAGATAGAACTAATCGTCATGGGCGGAACCTTTCCAGCTACACCACCCAACTACCAAGAACACTTCATCAAACGGTGCCTAGACGCCATAACCAGACAAGAATCCCGCTCACTAGAGCACGCAAAACGAAACGCCGAAGGGAGCAGAACGCGCAACGTGGGCATCACCGTTGAAACCAGACCCGACTGGGCGAAAAAGCAGCACGTGGACCGCATGCTCTCAATGGGCGTCACCCGACTGGAGCTGGGCGTCCAAAACATACACGACGACATCTACGAATTGGTCGGGCGAAAACACACGGTGCGAGACGTCGTCGAAGCCACGCAAACACTCAAAGACGCCGGAATAAAAGTGGCTTATCACCTCATGCCCGGGCTGCCCGGCTCAGATACCCAGCGAGACCTCCAAGCCTTCCGAACGATCTTCTCAAACGCGGATTTCAAGCCAGACATGATCAAGATCTATCCGTGCCTCGTCTTGGAGGGAACCAAAGCCCACGAGTGGTGGAGAAGAGGCGAGTACACGCCCTACACAACGGAGGAGGCAGCCCAGCTCATCCTTCAGGTGAAGAGGATCGTTCCGCCTTGGGTTCGAATAATGCGCGTCCAACGCGACATCCCAGCCCACCTGATCAAAGCAGGGGTCAACAGAAGCAACCTAAGAGAAATTGTTCTGCAGAAGATGCGAGAACAAAACATACGATGCCGATGCATAAGGTGCAGAGAGGTCGGCCACCGCTGGATTGTGAATGGAGTGAAGCCCGAGCCAAACAACATCCAAACACTAACCACGAAGGAGAGGGCTTCTGAGGGTGAGGACATCTTTATCTCGGCGGAAGACCCTGTCAACGATGTTCTCATCGGCTATCTGAGACTCCGCATACCGTCTGAAAGGGCTCACAGACCAGAGATCTCTTCCAAGCCATGCTCCATCGTTCGAGAACTGCACGTTTATGGTCCTCTCGTTCCCGTTGGAAGACACCTCAGTAAGGCTTGGCAACATAAGGGCTACGGGAGCACACTTCTGTCTGAGGCTGAGAGGGTCTCTTTTGAGGACTATGACCGAGGGAAGGTTGTCGTGATGAGTGCGCTCGGAACCAAGCAGTATTACAAGCGTTTCGGTTACGACTACGACGGACCATACATGTCGAAAATGTGTGGATGATCATTTTTTGCTCTTGGATTTCTAGCCCTTAAACTTCAACACTTATATCACGTTTTCGGGTAAACCTGGGAACTGGATGCACGTCTCATGGGCGTTTCAGAGAGCGTTGAGGAATAACTGGAAGCACTGTGGATATCAGAGGAAAGCGGCGAAAAGTTGACGTACATAAAGTGGGTTGCAGAGTATTTCCTTGCGCATAGTTGCCACATAGCTATAAACTTGATAGTTTAAATGCTTTATTTTTTATATTATTAGCCACGCTGAATGGAGGTGAACCAAGAAATGTGTTGCCATTGTGGTTGCCACTGTGGCTGCGGTTGCGGACCACGTCACCACGAGAAAGGGCATGAACACATTCATCATAGACGGTTTCTAACCAAGGCGGAAAAAGTTGAGAAGCTCAAGAACTATGCGGCGGAGCTCAGAAAGGAACTCGCGGCTGTTGAAGAGCACATCAAGGAACTGAAAGGCTAATAAAAAAATGGGAAACGTGCCCTCAGTTGCGCGGTGACTTCTCTTTTTTTTACACCAACGCCAGAGGATCAGATGCTCTGTGCGCGTTGTTCTTATGTCTTGCTTAGGAGTTTTAGGAGGATGCCCTTTGCGGTGTGTAGTCTGTTCTCGCTTTGGTCGTAGATTATGGAATTTGGGCTCTCTATGACTTCGGCGCTGATCTCGTAGCCTCTGTGGACGGGCATGTCGTGCATTATCAGGGCGCTGCTTCCCTTGAGCAGCTGCCTGTTGATCTGGTAGGGCATCATTAGTTTGATTCTCTTCTCCTTCTCTTCCTTGAATTTTGGGTCGAGGAAGAACTCCATGTCCACCCAGGTGTCTGTGTAGACGAAATCAGCGTCTTTGACCCCTTCTTTTGCGTCTAGGGTCGACTTGTAGAGACCAGTCTTTTGAGCTGCTTTCAGGAGTTCTTTGTCGATTGAAGGCTCGTTTACTATGGGTGTGACCGTTATGATTTCTACGCCTGTTTTCGTGCAACCAACTATGAGGGAGTTGCAGACGTTGTTGTGCACGCCCATGTAGACCAGTTTTAAACCTTTCAGCTTGCCCTTCTTTTCCTTCATGGTCATGAGGTCGGCTATGGCTTGGCAGGGGTGATACTTCTCGTCGCACCCGTTTATGACTGGAACCCTTGACGCTTCAGCCATGGCTCTTAAGTCGGCGTTTCTCATTAGCCGTGCCATGATGCAGTCCACGTTTCGAGATAGGTAGCGGGTCTCGTCTCTGACATCCGCGAGAGCAAAGTTGGTGGCTCTCCAATCCATGTATAACGCGTGTCCGCCCATCTGAGTCATGGCCACCTCGAAGGAAACCCGGGTTCTCGTGGAGGTTTTCTGAAAGATCATCGCCAACGACTTGTCTTTAAGGGCTGTGCGGTATTTGGCTGGGTTCCTCTTGATTTCAATGGATTTGTCAATCACGTCTTCAATTTGTCTCGGAGTCCAATCTTTGAGGGTTAGCAGATGCACCGTTTTATTCATCTCCTTGAATGCGGCTTTATCTTAACGATTCACGACTGTCTACCTTTCTTCTAATATCAGTACACATGTGGCAAATATTGTAATACCCTTCTGGGTCAGGCTTCACGCCCCTTTTCCTTGCCAAATTCATCAATCCTTCCACACCGTCTTCGATTATTACTCTCGCTTCAGGAATCTTGAACGGATCATAATTCTCTATGATGTCAATAATATCCCTTTCAGAAGCATTTCCAATATAGAATTCCTTGCAAACAGCGATTCCACCATCAGGCTCTACGTATAACGTTTTAAGAGAATCAAGCTCTTCCGTATAAGGTACATCGCCACATTTCCCCTTTGGCGTTTTTGTTCTTGGTGGGAGGAAATCTTTTAGCCACAAAATAGCTCTGCCTTCCGGTTGAGCGACATTTCCTTCACCTTCTTTTATCGGCAAATCTCTTTTGAGTTCCTTCAAAATGGCTTTGGTCTTCCGATTATACTGGTTATCGTGGTCTTTAGACGTCACCCAGCATGGGTTCCACGATATGTGCGTCATTCCTGCTTTTAGAAGCGATTCCGCGGCTTTCTTGACAATATGAAGCGGAATGAATTCTTGATGAAAGCAATCAACAGAAATGGAGACCTCATTCACACCACATTTTATCAGATTATTGGCTATTTCTCGTATCTCTTCCGTCTTTCTCGACCAGAAGCCATTTGTGATGACGTCTCGAACAGGGATTCCTACTTTCGTTGCTTCTTTGTGAATGGCAGATACAATTTCCGGATATAACAGAGGCTCGCCACCGAAGGTCATGATCGATTTTGGATTGTATTTTTTGCCGACCTTTCTCACGATTTCCACTGCTGTGTCTTCGTCAATGTGGCTTGGGAATTTCTTCCTTTTCTCTTCTTCACCCAGTTGGCAATGTCTGCACTTTGAGTTGCACAGGTAAGTTACGGCGAATTCTATTCGATTCACAGCTAGATATTTATTCATGCGGCTTTTCCTTTCACAATCTTCCCTTCAACGTAAATCTACGCTAATTCTTTAATATTATCGGGGTTAGAAAGTCAACTCACAGCACATATAAGTTTAATGACTACCTCATTCTAACGATTGGGAGGCAACCTCTATGATTCTGATTGTGGCTTCAACCACAGATGTCGCCAGCGTGAACATCGCTCAAAAACTCATCAGCAAATATGAGTTCGAGAAGACTGAGACGAGTTTTCAGCGGAATCCCTTATACTCCAGGAAAATTCAGGACACCGATGTCAAGCTGGTTTTCATCAATGAAGAAACCATCTGGGCACAGTATATCAGCGCCCATTTCTCACCGCAACTAGTGGTTTTTGTTTCAAGGCACAGTGGGGTGGCAGGCATCCCAACGCTCTCTGTTCACACACCTGGCAACCTCGTGGAAGAGGCGAAGTTCGGCGGTCTACCCAGAAAGATTTCTGTTTCTCCAGCCAGCGCGATGAAAGACGCCCTCTTGGAGATGGTTAGGGTGAAAGAGGAGAAAGAATTGGATTATCAGGTCTCTTATGAGTGCACTCATCACGGTCCGTCCTTAGACGTGCCAACAATGTTCGCGGAGCTGGGAAGCTCGCCAAAGCAGTGGACGGATTTGGAGGCGGCTGAGGCTGTGGCAAACGCAACAATGGCAGCGGTCTCAAAACAGCTGAAATACCCAGCGGTTCTGGGCGTTGGCGGTCCACACTACAACGAGAGGTTCACGAAAATCGCGCTGAACACACCTGTCGCCTTCGGACACGTGATTCCCAAGCATTCGGTCCCCCAAGTTGACGCCGAAATAGTTAGGCAGTGCGTCCAGCGAACTCAAGAGAGGGTTGAGTCTGCAATCTTTGACTGGAAAGGCATGCGGGGAGCCGACAGAGAGCGCATAGCCGCGGTATTGAGCGAGTTGAATGTTCGAGTGGAGAAGGCGTGAACTATCTTCTTCTTTCGAAACGCAGATAAGCCTTGCACGTTTCCTTATGGAGAGGTTGAAGGAATGTTGCCGTGATTCGGGCCGTTGTCTTTGACCTGGCTGGGACGCTGCTTGGGGGCGACATATACATCGACGTCGAGACAAAGGACGAAGGCTTAAGTAGACTCCTACGCGAGGCTGGCTACGACGTCTACTACCAAGAGGTGTGGAGCGCTCGACAGCTGGTCATGTTCATCGACTATCCGAGGGGGAGAGCAGACACACCGCAAGAATACTACGCCAAGGTCTTAGAAAGGCTAGAGATTCCTGTAGACCCTAAGCTTGTCGACGCGATGGTGAAGAGGGCGGCTGAGTTAGAGAACGCTAGGCTTTATCCCGACGTGGTCCCAACAGTAAAAGCCTTGAAGGCAAGAGGAATCAAGACAGCCATACTCACAACCATTCCCTCGTGGAGATTTACTCATCTGCTAGAGCAAGGCTCGGTGAAAATCGACTTCATCTGTACCGCGAGAGAAGCCAAGGCGGTGAAGCCCAACCCAAAAATATACAAAACTGTCTTGGAAACGCTTGGAGTCAAGCCAACAGAAGCCCTAATGGTCGGAGACCTTCTGGAAACAGACGTAGCACCACCGAAGAAACTCGGCATGAAAGGGGTCCTGCTCTGCAGAGGACAAAGGAAAGAGAGCAAAGAAGCCGACTACGTCATAACCTCTCTCACGGAGTTGCTCGACCTAATCGAGTAGAGACGACTCCCTTGCCAGACTCAAAAAAACGAGAGGAACTAATGCTCGCAAAAATCATGTCCAAAGAGGTAAAGATGGGTCGAAGACAAGCCATACTTGAACGCGTGAAGACTGGCGCCCACCTGGTTTTGGACTTGGGATGCGGAAACGGAGCCTTGGCAGAACTCCTCGCCAAGGATCACCCAGAGAGCTTTGTGATAGGCTTGGACAAGTCCGCGTTCGTGCTAAGTATGCTGAGGAAAGAGAGAAAAAGGGATAACATGGACGCGATCCAAGCCGATGTGGCGCGCATTCCAATCAAATTGAACTCCGTGGACTCTGTGATCGCAAGCTCGGTTTTACATGAGGTTCTACACTTTGAGAGCGGGAGAGCGCTCTTTCACCTCCTCAGAAGCGTTCGCGCTGTTCTCAAGCCTCATGGGCAATTCATAATTTTTGACCACGTTAATCCAGGAGAGGGCTCAGTTGAGGTGAAGTTGACCGATGATCTGCTGAAAAAGCTGGAGATTTTCAGAGAGAGGTTCCGTCGAAGAGAGATAAAATACAAGACGCTGGAGAACCGTTGGGTGAACATGAGCTTGAGAGATTTCTACGACTTCATCACCAAAGCGAGCTTTCTTGAGTCAAGCATTGAGATGAGCGAAACCCACACGCCCTTCACGATTAAACAACTGAAGACATGGCTGCAAAACAGCGGGTTCACAATCGTTTTTGAACGTGGAATGGAAGCGATTGAGGGCTACTTGAAATACTACAGAGTAGAAACCAAGAGAGGAGAGTTTCCAAAGCGAAAAATCCTGTTGGAAGCGAGATGTGGACAAGGCTGATTGTTGCGGTTAGGTTTTTATATCAGAACGAATTGTTTGTGAGGGTTGAGCAACCATGGGCTTAAGGTCGTTTCTAAGCTCGGCTGCCAGACTGCTAAAACTGGCCAAGAAGCCCGGCAGAAGCGAGCTCTGGCTCTCGGTGAAAATCTGCCTGCTGGGTATAGCCGTCGTTGGAGCGGTGGGGTTCATAATCAAGTTCATATCCGGCTTGATGCAGGGGTTCGGCGGCTAAGACGAAGGAAGGGAGCATTTTATGAAAGAAGAGGAGAAGAGGATTCCCACATCTGTTTTTGTCGTTCGAACCACGGCTGGACAGGAGAAAAACGTGGCAGAGATGATCGCGTCTCGGGTGGAGAACACCAAACTGCCGATCAAGGCGATTCTGGTGCCTCAGATGCTGAAGGGCTATGTTTTCGTTGAGGCTGATGGGCCTCATTTCGTGGAGCAAGCGATAACCGGGCTCAAGCACGTCAGGTCGAGGGTTCCGGGAATCGTGGGCTTCTCCGAGGTTGAGCGCTACATAGTCGTGAAACCCGTCATCGAGGAGCTGGACACAGACGATCAGGTTGAGATAGTGAGCGGTCCGTTCAAGGGTATGAAAGCCAAGATCACGCGGGTCGACAAGACCAAGGCGGAAGTGACCCTCGAGCTTTTGGAGGCTACCTTCACCTTGCCGATCACGGTTCACGCCGACTATGTTAGGCTGGTTGAGAAGGCTAAGAGGGAGGGTGAAGCCAAGTGAGCGTCGAGAGGAAGGTTGTCGAGGCCTTAGTCAACGGTGGGCAGGCTACGGCTGGACCGCCCCTCGGACCCGCCTTGGGTCCTTTGGGAGTGAACGTTCTCGCCATAGTGAACAAGATCAACGAGGTGACCAAGGACTACGCGGGCATGAAAGTGCCTGTCAAGATTACGGTTGACCCCGAGACCAAAGAGTTCGAGGTCAGTGTGGGGACGCCCACAGCCTCGGCGTTGATCGTGAGTGAGTTGAAAATTGAGAAGGGTTCGGGTTCGCCCAAGGCGCAGAAGGTTGGAGACCTATCCATGGAGCAGGTTGTGCGCATAGCCAAGATCAAGCGGGCTGAGTTGTTGTCGACTTCCTTGAAAGCGTCGGTGAAGGAGGTTCTCGGGACCTGTGTGAGCATGGGCGTCACCGTGGAGAGCAGAGACCCCAAGGAAGTGCAGAGAGAAATTGACGAGGGAAAGCACGACCAGTTACTCCAGAAAGAATAACAAACACCTGTTGTTCCTGAATTACGTTGAAACTGAACACTCGCTCTCATAATCCATGACAAGATTTTTATAATCGGCTTTTATACGGTTGTTGCCAACGAGGCTTCAACCCCATGTCCCTAGACACCAAAGCCATCCTCGAATCCGTCAAGGAGGCCAAGAGCAAGTCGGAGAAGCGCAAGTTTGTGCAGGCCATAGAATTGGTGCTCAACCTCAGGGACATAGACATGAAGAAGCCCGAGAGCAAGATCCAAGAGCTCGTCGAGCTGCCCTTTCCAGTTGGAAAACAAACAAAAATATGCGTCATAGCCTCAGGCGAACTAGCCTTGAAGGCTAAGAAGGCAGGCGCCGACCTGGTCGTCGAGAGAGCCGAACTCGAATCCCTGGCGGGCGACAAGAAGAAACAGAAAGCCCTAGTCAACAACTACGAATCCTTCATCGCCGAGGCGCCCCTCATGCCCCTAATAGGCAAGGTTCTGGGCGCAACCCTCGGTCCAAAGGGGAGGATGCCGACGCCTGTGCCGCCCACAGCCAACATAGCCGATGTCATCGAGAAACAGCGCAAAACCGTGATGATACGAATCCGCGGTCAACCCATCCTCCAGTGCCGCATAGGCACAGAAGACATGCCAGACGACCAGATCGCCGAAAACATCCAAGCCGTCTTGAGGAGGCTCGAGGGAAAACTCAAACGGGGGCTCAAAAACATAAGGTCACTGTGCATAAAGACAGCCATGGGACCGCCAGTCAAGCTGAGGGTGTAGGAAACCGCCATGTCAAGGCAAGTGGCTCTGGAGAAAACAGAGGAAGTAGAAGAGATAAAAAGACTGATACAACAGCACAACGTCTTGGGAGTCGCCAGCCTCCAGAAGGTCAGGGCGGCTCAGCTTCAGGAACTGAAGAAGAAACTGAGAGACAACGTGAACCTCAGGGTTGTGAAGAACACGCTCATGCGCAGAGCCATAGCCGAGTGCAAGGAAAAACCCAAACTACAAGAGCTCGAGGGCAGCCTCAGCAGCTCCAACATATTCTTGTTCACAAATCTCAACCCGTTCAAGCTGGCTCTCCTCCTCGAGAGAGGCAGGGTGAAGGCGACAGCCAAGGCTGGAGACGTCGCCGCCTTCGATGTGGTCATTCCAGCGGGGAACACGGGGCTGCCGCCAGGACCGATAATCAGTCAGCTGGGCGCCGTGGGCTTGCCGACTCGAATTGAGTCTGGCAGCGTGTGGATCAACCGCGACACCCTGGTGGTGAAGAAAGGCGAGACCATAGACGCGAGGCTGGCTGGGGTTCTCTCAAAACTGAACATAAAACCCGTTGAGGTTGGTCTCCTCCTGAAGGCCGCTTACGACGACGGGCTGGTCATAACCGAAGAACAGCTTCGCATCGACGTGGAAGCGACCAAACGAAATCTTATGGAGGCGCAAGCCCACGCGTTCAACCTGTCGCTGAACACCGCCTATCCAATCTCAGAAAACATAATTTTTCTCCTCCAAACAGCCCATCGCAGAGCCTTCGGTTTGGCGTTGGACGCAGGGGTTTTCACCCGCGAGACTATAGCCTACTTGCTTGGGAAGGCGCACATGGAGGCGCTGAGCCTGAGCGAGAGGCTCAAGAAGGTTGAGGGAAAGGCTGAGAAGGCGCCGAGTGAGTCGGCTCAGAAAGGTTGAAAAGGCAGATTGTGGAAAAGAGGGAGAGGTGAAACCATATGAGTATGGAGTACGTGCACGCTGCAATCCTCTTGCACAAGGCTGGGAAACAGATAACCGAGGAGGGTCTGACCCAAGTTCTGACAGCGGCTGGCATAAACGCCGACCCAGTCAGAGTCAAGGCGTTGGTGGCTTCTCTAGCCGAGGTCAACATAGACGAAGCCCTAAAATCAGCCACAGTTGTCGGTCCGGTGGTTTCAGCGCCAGCAGCCGCACAGGCGCAGGCGACAGAGGCTAAGCCAGCGGCGGAAGAGAAGAAAAAGAAAGAGGAAGAGGAGAAGAAGAAGGAAGAGGCGGCGATAGAGGGCTTAGGCGCACTGTTCGGCTAAGGCAGAGACTAAGTCTTCAAACCTCTCTGTTTCTAAACCTCGTGGTGACGGCGCTTCTGATACATGATTCTGGCTCTAACCTCTTCCATCAGTTGAGCCTCAGTGATGTTTTTGTTTTGGTTCTTGACGCCTTCGGCGCATATCTGAACGCACACATCGGTCATGTTTATTGCCAGATTCACTTTTTCTTCTGGCGTCAGTTTTCTCAGACTCAACTTGTCACCAGTGTGTCTTTGATGCTTGAGCCTATAGAAGCATTTTTCACCCTAAAAATCATGCGCTCACCCTTCCAGTGGACTCTGTGTCAAGAGAGTTTATCGCAGCTTTTCTAGGGCAGCCAATGCTTTGGGCAGTTCTTTGAGGGACTTAATGGTGGCTGTTGGCTGCTCTTCAGGCGACGTTATTCTTTCCGGATAGCGTTGGTTCCACTTGAAGAGTATGGTTTTCATGCCTGCTCTGTTTCCACCCACGATGTCTGTTGATACGCGGTTGCCCACCATAACAGCTTCTCTCGGTTTGACTCTCACCGCTCTCAGGGCTGTTAGGAATATTCTTTCATCGGGTTTGTCGTGACCTATGTCTATTGATGTAACTATGACGTTGAAGTACTTCTCCGCGTCTATCTTTCGCAAAGCCGTGCGCACGTGTTCCTCTCTGGATACAGTTGTGTTCGTTAAGATGCCCAGCTTGAACCCCTTCCTCTTCAACTCCGTCAAGACCTCGTCCAGATAAGGAAGTTTCTGTAACGTCACCTCCAACAGAGGCTTGGAACCAATATCAGAAACCAATGTGTCGCCGAGGTCAAAGAAAACAGCCCGAATCAACGCTCACCCCTCACCATCCCTCGCCTATACATGGTCACTCACACTTATAATTTCCAGCATGACCTCCCCTCCCCGTATAGGGGGTCTCACACGCGCACGGGTGCACACTCAAGTTAAATAAGGCACACTCGTAAGCTTATCTAACCCTTAAAAAGGAAAGGAGCAAAAAAATGGCCTCCGTCGTGGAGCAGATGAACACCTTCTTCGAGCCGCGCTCGGTCGCAGTCGTGGGAGCCTCCAAAAAAATCACCAAGGCCGGGCACGTCATCTTCAAAAACTTCGTCGACAACAAGCGCAGAGGAGTCTTCAAGGGCGAACTCCACCCAGTCAACCCCCACGAAGACTACATCCTAGCCTACAAGTGCGTTCCCTCTCTCACTGAAATCATAGGAGACATAGAACTCGTTGTAATCGTGGTCCCAGCCGAAACAGTCCCCAAAATCATGGAAGAAGCAGCAACCAAACGAGCCAAAGCAGCAGTCATCATCAGCGGCGGATTCGGCGAAGTCGGAAACCACGAACTCGAACAACGCGTAAAAAGAATAGCACAGAAAGCCAGAATCAGAGTGCTCGGACCCAACTGCCTAGGAGTCTACGACTCCCACACGGGCGTCGACATGCTCTTCCTACCGGAAACCAAGGTCCTCACAACAGGAGACGAAGTGGTCGCCACACCCCGCCCCATGTCGGGTCCAATAGCAATAGTCACACAGAGCGGCGCCTTCGGCGTGGCAGCCCTCGACTACCTAGCCGGACAGCAACTGGGCTTGAGCAAGTTCGTGAGCTTCGGCAACAAGATGGACGTGGACGAACCCGAGATGCTCCAATACCTCCTACACGACAGAAAGACCCGAGTCATCCTCTTGTACGCCGAGAGCATTGAAGCGGGAAGAGAGTTTATGGACGTGGCAAGAGAAGTCACAGCCATAAAACCAATCGTTGCTCTGAAGTCTGGAAAAACCGAGGCCGGTGCAAGAGCGGCACTCTCCCACACAGGAGCCATCGCTGGTTCCGACAGAATCTACGACAGTGTTTTCTTGCAGGTCGGCGTTTTGCGCGTCCGCGAAATGGAAGAGTTCTTCGATGTCGGTCAAGCCTTGGCGTTTCAGCCCCCAGCCGCAGACAACAATGTAGCCGTTATCACGAGCGCTGGGGGTCCTGCAATCATGGCGGTGGATGAGTGTGAGTCAAGGGGAATAAATGTAAGGAGGTTCTCTGACAACACCGTGGAGAAGTTCGAGGAGTTGAAGAGGAAGGGTGAGATTCCATCATTTGCCACCAATCTCAACCCTCTAGACCTCACGGGTTCCGTGACCTCACAGATGTTCGAGCTAGGAACAAAAATCCTTCTCGACGACCCCGAAGTCCACGGTCTAATCGTGATCGGGCTGCACCAAGCGCCAGCGTTGCAAGAAGATTACGTCGATAGAATAGCGAATCTGACGAGAACTTATACAAAGCCAATCGTTGCCTGCGACATTGGCGAGACCGAGATGGCCATCTACGTTCGACGTCGTTTTGACAAACTCGGGATTCCAGCCTACCGCTCGCCTGAGGACGCGGCCAGAGCCATGGCTGCACTCGTGAATTATGGTTTGTATCTCAAAAAGAAGGGCTACTTTCAAGAATACCTAAGCAGTTGGGTGGAATACAAGCAATCTGGCCTTGTTTCCCCTTCAGGAAGAGTGTGATTCTGTTCAGTGAGTGATATTGAATTTTCTTCACTCCTGCAACAAAGGTCTAAAATGAGAACCCCCTCAAGAACATCTTCTCGATGATTGTTTTCATATTTGCACGTATCCGACACCGAAGAGAGGCTTCTCAAACTGAGGCACACCGACCAAACAACCAAAAAATCGTTAACCTTCAATCTGGATTTCTAAGCCGCAAACCATAATGCAGCAGACTCCCCTAACTTAAGGGCACAGAGGCGAGCAGGTTGAACAGCACCATCCTAAGCGCGTGCAAAGAACTCATCGACGATGCCAAACTCGGCTGTGTCGACCTAGTCTTCAAAGAGATATGCCTAGAAATCCTCTCGAGAGCAAGACACGTTCTAACCGAAGAACAATTCTCAGAGTTATCCACCTATGCGGCTGAGAGGATGGAGGACAAAAACACGTCAAGCGACACAGAGTCAAAGTTTTAGGCAAAGCTCACCTGAGATTCATCCCAGCAACGTAAAGTTCTGCACTCTTGGCTCTGCTAGCCCTCGGCTTGATCAATTTCACATAGGCGAAACGTCGCTTGACCAAATCGATGAAGTCGTTGAGCATGTCACCCTGGAAAACCTTCACGTAGAAGTTGCCTCCAACCCTGAGAACGCGAGTGGCTATCTCCAACGACCGCAGAGCCAAATCGATCTGTCGGGCGTGGTCCAGTTCCCACACACCCGAGATGTTCGGCGAAACATCAGAGATGAGCACATCCGCTGGGCGAGGAAGCAACTCTTCGATTTGACGCAAAATCTGCGGGTCGGTCACGTCACCGATGATTGTGTGAGTGTTCGAAGCGCCCAAGGGTTCTATCGCCTCTACGTCAACTCCCAAAACATAGCCTTCCTCGCCAACGATCTTGAGGGAAGCCTGCATCCATCCTCCGGGCGCCGCTCCCAAATCGACGACAACATCGCCGGCTTCCATAAACCCATACTTGTTCACGGCTTCTAAGAGCTTGTAAGCCGCCCGGGAGCGGTACTGCTCCTCCTTAGCCTTGCGGTAATAGAAATCTCTCTTGCGCTCTCGCACCCACGCCTTAGGCAAGCTTAACCTTCACCAGATGAGTGAACCTCTCTGCTGGAGAGGCTGAGAACCCACTCGGTTAGTCTCTCACACTCGTTGGGGGAGACGGCTCCATACGCCCCGCATCGAGCGTCGTTTGTGCACATGAGGCATGGGCAGTCGACAACCGAGTTGATTGACGCCTGATGCCTCTTCGGATAAAGCCTGTAGGTCCATCTTCCATCGGAGATTTCACGCGAGCGACGAATCAACCCCTTATTTTCCAGTTTCAAGGCTATTCGAGACCCCTCTCTGCTGCTGGCGCCAAGCTTGCGCCACAAATCCGATTGTAGCACGCCTTGGCTTCCCGTGTTTACTATAAAGTGCAGAGCCTTATACTCTAGGTCGTCGCGTCTCGGCATGCCTATCGATTCCGTGGTTTCCTCACATAAATAAGGTGGTTTAGCAATAAAAATGTGCTGTGCAGAGCGAACCATGTGGAGCTCCAGAGTTGTTGCGGAAGCAAAAGACTAACGCGTCATACTGCTTGGGCATAGAGTCAACGGCAGACGACTTTAGCGTCGGCATACTATCTCTTGAGGGCAGGGTTCTGGCCAACGTCATCAGCGTGTTCATGCCGGAAGAGGGAGGCATCCACCCCAGAGAAGCCGCCAGACACCACACGGAAGTCGCTGGGAAAGTCATAGCCGAGGCGTTTCAAAAGGCGGGAATAAAACCCAGGGAGGTAGTAGCCATAGCGTTTTCTCAAGGACCAGGCTTGGGTCCTTGCCTGCGCACAGGCGCAACCGCAGCCCGAGCCTTAGCCTCTTACTTGAGGGTCCCCCTGGTCGGAGTTAATCACTGCGTGGCGCACATAGAGATTGGCAAGCTCATCGCTGGCGCGAGAGACCCCGTCACCTTGTACGTTTCGGGTGGAAACACGATAGTTTCGGCGTTTGAGGCTGGGCGATACCGTGTTTTCGGTGAGACACTCGATATAGCCGTTGGCAACTGCCTCGATGTTTTCGCTCGTGAGGCTGGTCTACGTCAGGGGGTGGGCAAGCCCTTCGGAGCCTTGGTTGAGGACTTGGCGAGCCGTGGCAAGGGGCTCGTTTCGCTTCCTTACACTGTGAAGGGCATGGACCTGTCGTTCAGTGGGATGTTGACCGCCGCGGTGGAGTTGCTTCGGTCTAAGAAGTATAGTCTCGAAGACCTGTGTTACAGCCTTCAGGAGGTGGCTTTCTCCATGCTCACAGAGGTTACGGAGAGAGCCGTGGCTCACACAGAGAAGTCCGAGGTTCTTCTCACGGGTGGGGTTGCAGCCAACAAGCGGTTGCAGTCCATGCTCAAGGTGATCGCAGACGAACACGACGCCAAGTTCGCTGTGGTTCCGAAGGAGTACGCCCTAGACAACGGCGCCATGATAGCCTGGGCTGGAATACTAGCCTTTCAACACGGCGTAACAGTGCCCATCGACAAGAGCTTCGTTAAATTGAAGTGGCGACTCGAGGAGGTCCCCGTGCCCTGGGTTGAGGGAGGCTGAAACAAAATGGTGCTCATGAAAAAGGGCGCTGAAGCCAGCCTGTTCTTGGAGGAGTGGCACGGTCGAAGGGTGATAATGAAGCGGCGGCTGGAGAAGAGGTATAGGCTTTCCGAGTTGGACGCGGTCATTCGGTCTCATCGAACTCTCCACGAGCCACAGCTCATTCACAGGGCGAAGGAGGCGGGTGTTCCGACGCCCACTGTGTTTCTGGTTGATACAGCCGCCGCGAACATCGTGATGGAGTACGTTGATGGGGAGCAGGTGAAGCGGGTCTTAGATAGACTATCAAGTGCAGAGAGGCTTCGGCTGTGCCGTCACATAGGCGAGATGATTGGGCGACTGCACAATCATGGAATCATTCACGGAGACCTCACCACGTCTAACATGATTCTCACCTCGGATGGCAGGGTTTTCTTCGTGGATTTTGGGCTGGGCGAGCACTCAGTGGAGCTGGAGGCAAGGGGAGTCGACCTGCACCTCATGAGGCGGGCTCTGCAGAGCACTCATTTTCGATATGCTGACGAGTGCTTCGAGGCGGTGTTGGAGGGCTACTCCAAGACTGTGGGCGCGGAGGTGGCAAAAGCCGTATTAGAGAAGATTCGTGAAATAGAAAGACGAGGTAGGTACGTCGCTGAGAGAAAGGAGGTGTAGCAAATGATTAAGACGGTTTGGTGTGTGACCCTCAAAGTCTCAGACCTCAAGAAAGCCGTAGCCTTTTACGGAGAAACTCTGGGATTGGACAAGAAGTACGAGTATTCTAGCTACGCTGGTTTTGAGTGTGGCGGCGTTGAGATTGGGCTCAGCCCTGGCAGAAAGGAGAGCAAACCTCAGGAGGATGCTCCTTCGGTAGAGTTTGTTGTGGAAGATGTTGACGCCACTTATGAGATGTTAAAAGGGAAGGGTGTGAGTTTCGTCAAGGAGCCTCACGATGAACCCTGGGGAGGACGGCAAGCCAGCTTCCTCGACCCCGATGGCAATGTTCTCGAGATAGTTCAGTTTGATTGGGCAAGATACTTTGAGGTTAGCCTGAAGGGCGCAAAGAAGCCGTGACGTCCATGAAGACTTTCCCAAGGGGACGGGTAGCCTTTTTCGCGACTGGCAACGTTCACAAGTTCAACGAAGCAAGGCGAGTGCTTGCGGAGTTCAGAATCGCAACTGCGATGCTCAACGTGGAGGCTGTTGAGATTCAGGATGACAGTCTGGAAAACATTGCTAAAGCCAGCGCTATAGATGCTGTGGCGAAGTCTAATTTACCAGTCTTTGTTGAGGACGCGGGGCTTTTCATAGATGCCTTAAGCGGTTTCCCAGGACCCTACTCGTCTTACGTTCACCGAACGGTGGGCACCAAGGGAATACTGAAACTGCTGCAGAACGAGAGAAAACGAGACGCCTGCTTCCTCTCGGTTGTCGCCTTTTCAAACGCTCAAGAACCGTCTAAGCCAAAATGTTTCCAGGGTGTAGTTGAGGGAAAAATCGCTCATGAAGAGAGGGGAAAACGGGGCTTCGGCTTCGACCCAGTCTTTGAACCTTATGGTAGGAACGGCAGAACCTTCGCAGAAATGACAACTCAAGAGAAGAACAAGTGTTCACACAGAGCCCAAGCGCTGAGAAAATTTGCAAGGTGGTACAGCCTCCACGCTCAACGCGTTTAGTCATGCGAGCCCTAGCTAGAGTAATCCAGAATCAGAGGCAGTCTTTACACTTCATTCTCATCAAAATAGGTAAAGTATAGTCTTCTCTGTCAATGTTGCGTTGTTTATGCTAGGTATTCACATTCAATGAAGACCGTTATTGCACAGAGGAGATGGAGGCTTAGCAGCCATTCTTCTTCGTCTTCTGAAGAATTCTGTGATTCCAGCAATAATTATTATTGCTGTGATAAATACGCCGTATACTACTGCTTTTCCGAGTGGGGTTTCAACAAATGGAGCAGAGATAGCGCCAAGGCTTATGGTTACTTTACGTGTGCTGTGAAGGTAGGTGAAGTGGAGGAGCCAAGAATCATCCAATGATGTGGCTGTAAAGTTTAATTGGTTACCGTCGAGGTAGACCTTAACATCTGCTATATTATCAGTAAGGGTTTTTGCGATGTATACATTAACATATCCAGTCGTGCCTGTAGGCCCAGTTACAGAGAAGCTTAGCTCTCTGCTTGTGGAATTGAAGGCTAACTCCAATACTGTGGAGTTGGATGTTACTGAAAAAACGTTTTGCTCCTTGAATGGTATAACTGCCAAGTTAATTGTGGTAGTTGTTCGCGGATAGGTTGAGTTACCCGACCATGTTGCTCTTACAAGGTAGTTTCCTGTGGCCGACGGCATCCAGACAGCTGAGTAGCTTCCATCAGTGGCGGTGTTGTCGGCTGTGATGACACTCCAAGGTTCTCCACCGGTGACGCTAAACTCCATTAGAACATTGGCTCCAGCGATGCTAGTGTTTTTGTAGTCGACTAACCTGCCGTTGATGTTGACCTTGAACCCAATGTAGGACGTTGAAGTGCTCAAGCTGATAGTCAAGTGGGTAGGCAATCTGCAGTAGATAATGGGGGTCCAAACGGTATCAGAAGCCACTAGGATGCTGGGTGACCTTTCTGGAATAACTTCAGCACCCTGCCAAACTATGCCAATTATCGAGTAGTTTCCGGTTTGGACCTGGGGATAAGTTATGGAAGATGTAGAGACGATTCTTATGGTGCCGTTGGGGAACAGAATAGACCATGATGAAGGCGGGGGATCAAAGGCGGAGCCAGTATTGTCAACGAAAGTTGGGGTAATGGTTAGCGAGTGAGGAGAACCGATGCAGCAAATCTCCCCAAGGAAAGATGCGAATATCTTGCCGTCTGCTATTGCCACAGAAGAACCTGGAATGCAGCCGCTGTAGCTCCAGATCAGTTTTCCATCTGTTGTATTAAGTGCTATTAGTCCGCTGTCGAATTTGCTTGAACCGATGAAGACCATACCATCTGCAACAGACGGTGACGACGTTACTTGAGTAATCGCCTCATAGGTCCATATTTTGGTCCCACTGGTTGCGTTGAGACAATATACGTTCCCATCCTCAGATGCTGTGAAGACATTGCCATACGCAACAGCTGGAGAGGAATCGGTCCAACTTGAGACTAAATATTTCCATATTTGTTTTCCATCTTTGGCATCCAAGCAGTACACATGATGATCCAAAGAACCAATAAAGACCCTGTTATTCACAACTGCGGGAGAGGAACGACCTACGTGGTCCCTAGTTGTGTAAGTCCATATGTTATCTCCCGTCGTTTCGTTAATGCAGTAGACTTGTCCGGCACCAGGACCAGTCCCACCCACAAACACTCTTCCATCAAGAACAGCTGGAGAGGAGCAAACGGCTTGATATACTTGATACTTCCATAGAACATTGCCGTCGCTTAGATTGAGGCAATATAGATGTGACCCGTAACTGTCGTAAGCCCATCCACCAACGAAGACTCTGCCATCGGCGACTGCTGGGGAGGACTCGTATATCTGTTCATCCAGCGTGACGTTCCAGATTGGCATGCCTGTTTTCTCATTCAAACAGTAGAGACCCCCGTTTCCCGTGCCCACAAGGACCCTCCCTGCAGAAACTGCGGCGGAATTTGTTATGGTTCCTTTTGTCCTAAACACCCATAGTAATGCACCGTTGGTTTCGTTTAGACAGTAGAATTCGTTCGCTGATTCTGAACCGACAAAAACCCTGCCGTCAGAGACAACAGGAGAAGCCCCCCATCCTTGAAATGGGCCCTTAAACGTCCAGAGCAAATTGGGTGAATGAGGGGCTGGGCTGGATGAGGCACGTGTATTCTGTAGGTCATGTCCGAACATGGGCCAAGAATCATTTGTCGTTGGATCGCTCGTTTGTGCTAATCCTTCAGTAGTATCTCTATCTATCGGACCCCTAACATAAGTTAAAGTTTTTTCACCGGAAAGAATTTCACTTGTCGGTCTCCATGTAACTGTCGCAGGCATTGCAACAGCTGGAACCACTCCTCTATTGAGCATTATTGTTCCTATGATGAAAATAACCACTGCGATTTTCAAATTATGCATCCAACTTATTCTTTTTTTTGGATTCGATATAAGTCTTTACTTTATTCACTGTTAAGAGAGAAGTCTTTGAATGGATACGAAAAAGGGAGAGGAATGGAGCGATAACTCCTATTTTTTCTTTATAAGAACCACTTTGTTATCTGTAGTTAATCTAGCTTCATACTTGTCTTCTCTTTCTTTTCCAACAGCTCCATTTCAAGCCAATCAACAGTCCTTTCTCTACCAGACTTAGGCACTTCTAAGTTTACTCCAGCATAATCTAACCTATTCGGAACCTGCTTCGAAGGGATATTTCACGAACCACAATTCGCTCAAACCCAAAGGACTTTCCAACTTTTGTTTCAATACGGAAACTTTACAGTGATAAAAAGCGGACTAATCGAGCAAGTCGCAAAAGCCGTAGCAAAATCAGCCTCATGAGCCAAGAGAATTCCCCAGACATTTGGCTCCAAAACACCCTCTCTAGACGAGGCTATACCCGTCCTGTCTCTCACCCAGCCTATTTGGCGCCTAATAGAGGGGCTAGGCTAGCCTTGCGCACACACATACACAAATCACACACCTACTCAACATGACCCCTCTCTCTAGGTAGGTAGTCTCACACACGCGCACACTTACACCAACTCCGTTCACACAAAATCTCCACAATAGTTTTAAATATCACCATTCAATGGCTGATTAAGAGTCTTCGGAGGACAAAGAAATGCCAAAAAAAGAAAGAGGAAGCTCACACTCCATCCGACCAGTAGGCAAGAGACCGCCAACATGGTCCAGATACACCCCAGAAGAGGTCGAAGCAATAGTTATCAAACTAGCCAAGGAAGGACAAAGCCCAAGCAGAATCGGAACAGTCCTGCGCGACCAGCACGGCGTCCCCCTAACCAAACCCATAACAGGAAAAACAATCACCGAGATCATGAAAACCGCTGGTTTGGCACCATCCATTCCCGAAGACCTCGACACCTTGTTGAAGAAGGCTGCACGCCTATACGCTCACCTTGAAAGAAACAAGAAGGACTCCTACAACAAGCGGGCGCTTCAACAGATTGAAGCCAAAATCTACAAGCTCGCCAAATACTACAAACGCGAGGGCGTCTTGCCAACCGACTGGAAGTACGAAGCAAAAGTCGCCAGCCTAGTCTAGGGCGAAGGACATGACCGCCGACAAAGAGCGATTGGAGGCTCTCGCGGACAAAGCCTCTGAAGCAGCCAGCCTCATTCTAAAACATGTTAGAGACGGAGGGTTCATCCACGTCGTCTCCCACCTAGACGCAGACGGCCTAGCGGCGGCAGGAGTGATTGCCAAAGCCTTGGCTAGGTTGGACGCAACTTTCCGGGTTCGGATAGAGAGATGGATTGACGAAGAAGTGACGGCTGCCATCGCGGCTGACAAACCTTCCTTGACCGTGTTCACTGACTTCGGAAGCGGCGACCTCGACATACTAAACACGCACCTATCCAATCAACGAGTGATTATCCTTGACCATCATCAACCAGTCGGCGAAGCGAACCCAGACTTTATTCAAGTCAACCCCCACCTCCACGGAATAGACGGATCGCGAGACCTGAGCGGCGCCGGAACAGCATATCTTGTAGCTAAGGCCATCAACAAGGCGAACGTTGACTCAGCCCATGTTGCAGTCGTTGGCGCGCTCGGAGACCTCCAAGACAAACGTGAACAGAGGAAACTCGGAAGTGTAAACGAGACCATAGTTGAAGACGCGGTGAACGCGGGCTACCTGAAGATTGAAACAGACCTGCTGTTCTTCGGAAGGGAGACGCGCCCCATTCACAAGGCGCTGGCGTGCACTACAAGCCCGTTTATCCCTGGCATAAGCGGCGAAGAGGACAAGAGCCTGGCTTTTCTGGTCAGCCTAGGGATCACTCCAAAGCGCGGAGACAAGTGGCGGGCTCTGCGCGACCTCTCCCAAGACGAGAAGAAGAAACTCTTCTCAGCCCTAGCCGACTACATGGCTTCGAAGGGCTTCGCCAGCAGCGTCGCCGAGAATCTCATTGGCGGCGTCTACACATTGACTCGTGAGGAGCCCTGGACCCCTCTCAGGGACGCCCGTGAATTCTCTGTTCTGCTTAACGCCACTGGACGCATGGACAAGCCAGGGCTAGGCGTGTCTGTGTGTATGGGCGATAGGGGTTCGGCTCTCGAGGAAGCCACTAACGTCTTGGAGGAGTATCGGAGGACAATCACGAAGTATCTGAGTTGGCTGATGGAGGAGCCTGGGCGTATAGAGGAGTTAGACAGCGTCTACGTTGTGAGGGGCGGGAGCGTCATCAACGAAAAGATCATCGGAACACTGTCCTCGATTCTCTCAACCAGCCTCCCCAAACCAGAAAAGCCCCTCATAGCTTACTCCACAGTCCCAGAAGACGAGTTGGCTAAGGTCTCAGCCAGAGCCTCAGACCAGCTCACGAGCAAGGGGATGAACCTCGGCGAAATCCTCCGAGTCGCCGCTGAGAAGTGTTCTGGTAGGGGAGGAGGACATGACATCGCTGCTGGGGCTCAACTGCCAGTTCAAAACATGGATTTGTTCATCAGGCTGGTCGACGAACTGGTTAAGAAGCAGGTGGAGGAGATTGCTCGTGGAGGCTGAGATTTCGCTGTCTTATGAGAGTGTTAGAGAGGCTGAGGCTGTTGCGGAGGCTGTGGCTCCGGACAACGTGAGGGTTCCTCAGGGCTTGTTCATAAAGACCGTGAGGCGGAGAAGGCGTGTGCTCACGTTGATTAGGTGTGAGACTAGGCTGCAGACGTTTATCGCCACTGTGGATGACCTCTTGAGTGCCGTTTCGGTGGCTGAGAGGGCTCTTTCGTTGGTTAGGGTTCGTTGAAGCGTTTGCCCGTGTTGATTTTGCGTATGTGTGCGCGCGTGTGAGACTACCTATACCGGGAGGGGGGTCATGTTGAGTGGAGACGTGTTTTGTGTATGTGTGTGCGCAAGGCTAGCCTAGCCCCCTCTAATAGGCGCCAAATAGGCTGAGTGAGAGACAGACAGAGACGGTTAGAGAGGGGTCTCGAGGGGGTCTGTTTAAACCATCGAGGGCTGGTTGTGTTGGGTTCGTTTGTAAGCTTTATATGGTTTGTTTGGCGTTGTTTATTTTTGGCGGTGGGTCTAGGCGGGGGGCTAGGGGTCCCCTGAAAGGCTGCCAAAAGCAGTCTCGACCGTAAACCCTCTTTAGGACGGGCTGAAGGCTGCGGCGAGGCGTCGAAGAGCGCTTGGCTCCGCGGTCTCTGGCTGTGAGTGTCGGTCCCCTGGGGCCGGCGGACGTGAGATGGCTTTCGTAGGGAAGCCGTCATCCGCGCTTGCCAGGTGAATCTGGCCAGGCCCGGGAGGGAGCAACCTAAGCTTGGACGCTCGGCGCTCGGGGGAGAACCCGACATGAGACCATTGAGGCTGAATGGGGCTGGGCGCAAACTGGGCGTCGAACCACGGCGACCCACCGCCTCCTAAAGAGAGAACCTACCTCTTAGTGCTCGCCTAGGCAAAAAACATGCCCAGGTAAAGCTCCGGTGTGTTCGCCTTGCTCAATAACGATTTTGCCGTTCACGAGAACGCATTCAATTCCATCGGGATACTGGTGAGGCTTCTGGTAAGTGGCTTGGTCGACTACTCGCTTAGGGTCAAAAACCACGATGTCAGCCCACGCGCCCTCTCGGATGAGCCCTCTACCCTTCAGCCTCAGCTTCTGGGCTGGCAGCGAGGTCATCTTTCTGACCGCGTTTTCAAGAGACAGGACACCTTCCTCCCTCACGTATCGTCCGAGGATTCGGGGAAACGTTCCGTAGGTCCTCGGGTGGGGTTTCCCCTTCCCCAAAACGCCGTAGGGGGCAGCCGTTGAGTTGTCGCTTCCCACCATGGACAGGCGGTGCCTCAGCACGTAGTGCATGTCCTTCTCTCTCATGGTGAAGAGCACAATACCCACGGAAGCCTTCTCTTCAACGAGCAGGTCGAAGACGAACTCGAAGGGGTCTCTGCGCTTCTCTTTAGCAATGGCTTCGACGGTTCTGCCCTCAAACTCCCTGTGACCCTTGCAGTAGGATATCCTTATGCTTCCCCACTCAGGTGCCCCGAGTCTCTCTGGTCCGCCCTCCTCGCTAGTCCGCTTCATCTCCTCCTTGATCCTCCTGCGATTTTTTCGAACACTCAGTCGCTCCACCAGCTTCTCCACTCCTCCCTCATAGACGGTAGGCGGTAGCAGGGCGTCGAGCCCTGTGCTTCCAGCTATGTAAGGGTAGACGTCGCAGGTGACGTCGACTCCGCGCTCCCTCGCCTTCTCCATCATCTGGAGGGTTTGTTTCACCTTTCCCCAGTTAGCTCTTCCCGATGCCTTGTGGTGGGATACCTCGACAGGGAGTTTGGCTCTCTCGCCGATCTCGATGGCTTCCTCCACGGCTTTGATGAGTGTTGATCCCTCTCCTCGAATGTGCGATGTGTACACTCCTCCGAAGCGGGCTGCAACTTTTGCGAGCTCTACGATTTCGTCGGTGTCGGCGTAGCAGCTCGGCGGATAGATGAGTCCTGTTGACACGCCGAACGCTCCAGCCTTCATCGCTCGAGCCAACACCTTCTTCATCTCCTTGAGTTCGCCTTCGGTTGGGCGGCGGTTCTCGAACCCGAGCACAGAAACTCGTATGTTGGAGTTTCCCACGAGTGGGGCTACGTTCAGCGCCACACCCTTCTCCTCCATCAGATTCATGTATTGACTCACAGTGGACCAAGTCAACTCCAGCTTTGCCTCCTCAAGCATGGGCGTCGTCTTTCGGATGTCCTCCTTCAGGAGGTCGTTGAGGGGAGCAGCCGACACGCCGCAGTTTCCGACAACCTCGGTGGTGACGCCCTGTCGAATCTTGCTCTCGGCTAGAGGGTTCACCAGGAGCGTAAAGTCAGAGTGAGAATGCACGTCGATAAAACCTGGACAGACCACCATGTTTTTGGCATCAATCACCGTGTCGGCGGAGTCCGAAGCCAAGTTGCCTATGGCGGCGATTCTGCCCTTTCTGACGGCGACATCCGCCTTGAACCACGGGTTGCCCGCGCCGTCGATAATCATGCCCTTTCGAATCAGAACGTGGTGCATGGGTTTTTACCTCTAGGAATTTACGCTTGCATCCTTACATGTGAAGTGTTCGAGCGTGTAAATGCTTTGCGTGTTCCTCGGTGAAAATAAGTGTTCTTCTAGAGAACGTGTAGTTCTTGTAGCATTCGGCATGGCTTACATACCTCGTCTGTTGTCGGTTCCCCGCATATCTTGCAGTCTCTCAGCTTCTCCGCCTTCGCCCTCTTTTCCAGCGCTGGTCTAATCCTTTCTATCGACCTAAAGATGGTGAATTTGACTCCGGCGTGCTTTTCCTCCATTCTGTTTAGCATGGTTCGTATGTCACTTCTCAGGGCGGTTGGAGCGTATGGGCATGGAACGCTCTGAAACCTGATTTTCTTCAGGTAGGCGTAGAGAGTTGTTTCCTTCTCTGGCACTTCGCAGAGGGGCTTAACCCTCTTCACGAGCCTCGGATGCCTCTCAGCCAAAACGGGCTTGACTCGGGCTATGCGCGGTGCGTCGCCGTGCATTATGTTTAGCAGTATGGTTTGGGCTTCGTCGTCCAAGTTGTGCGCCGTTGCGAGTTTGCTCACTCCAGCCTCTCGAGCCGCGAGGTTTAGAGCGCGCCTACGAAGTACGCCGCAGTAGGCGCACGGAGTTAACCCGCCTTGTTTCTTCTCGCCAAGCATTTTTACGAGATCGTCCAGCTTAACTCCATACAGTTTCTTGAACGAGGTCACTTTGTGCTCGACGCCGAGTTTCTGACAGTTCTTCACAGCAAACCTTAGGGCTTCGTCTCTGTAACCCTCGATTCCCTCGTCAACGGTGACAGCGCAGAGACTCGCCTTCGGAAAAGTCTTCTCGATCTCGGCTAGTATGTGGAGCAGAGAGACGCTGTCTTTTCCGCCGGAGACCGCTATCATGATGTTATCGTCGGGTTTGAGCATCTCGTATTTGGCTATGGTTGCCCTAACTTTGTCCTCGATAGACTTCCAAAAGCATTTTTTGCACAGTCGTTCGCCTGAGTATGGTCTCATGAAGAGGGCTTCTCTCTGCCCGCAGATCGTGCAGACAGCCATGGCTAGTTCAGCCTCAGATTGGGCGCAACCCGTACTTCCAGAGACTCAGTATCATGTTCAGGGCTATGAGTCCCAGCGACACCGTGTTGATTGCCCATCGAACCTCACGCTTGTGCTTGGTCATCAAACGCTCCAGGGGATAGTAGAGAAATCTCTCACCGTCAAACGGGTAGAGCGGCAGCATGTTGAAGATCGCCACGCTCAGGGCTAGGAGGTGAACCCAAAACAATGTGAAATAGAGGTTCACAGCCGTGTAGTGCTCCAATCCCAGCCTGCAGGGGCGGTAAACGGTTGGCCACAAACCCAGGATGACTTGTCCCTCGCTGCCCTCCTCCGTCGTGACAGACTTGATGCCCTTGTTGGTGTGAAGAATCAAAACCACTCCTACGTCTTGCCTGTCCATGAAATTATAGAAGTCCTGAAGCGTCGCGATCGGCGTGTCGTTTATCTTATCGATGATGTCCCATTGCCCGAGCCCTTTTTTCTCAACGGGACCGTTCGGCAGGGTCTCCTGAATCATGATTCCCGCCGGCGCGGCGAACAAACCCTCTAGCAGCAGGAGGAAGAGCAGAGCCGTGACCAGATTGGTGGCGGAGCCAGCTCCTAACGCCCTAAGCCTAGCCAACAGCGAAGCCTTCTCAAACTCCTTCTCGTCCTGCTCAACAAAAGCGGCGAAAAACACCAACACCATAGCCACACCAGTCGACAAAACTGGAATGTTCTCTAAACGGAACGCCACACCGTGCGCCAACTCGTGCGACAGAATCACAACGGCTGCGGCGACAAAGAAGTAAGGCAGCCAATACAACCGAATGGTCAATCCTGGCAAGACGGGAAAAACTGGCGCAGCCTGCACGGTTGGGGCAAAGAATCTAACCAGATTGTTGGCGAAGAAGTAGAGGCTGAATATCATCAAGCCGACGCCGAAAGCCAAGCCTATGTTGGAGAGGGTCAGCCACGTGAACCGCCTCTTGTTCGCCAACCTGTCTATGAAGGAGTTCAAGCCCTTAGACCTGTACATGAAGTAGGCTGGCTTAACATCCAAACCGCGTTTCTCTAGGTGGAAGACGCGGCTCAGCGCGTACAAGACAGCCCAGAAAGCCAGTAGGGCGATTAGAAAGGTCAGCTCTGGCGTGAGACTCATCGCTCTCATTGTTCCTTGCGGCTTCTTTAGGAAGATTAACCAAATAATACTTAAGCATAGTGTTTTGAAGTGCTCACCGAGATTAGACCTATAGAACAAACAGCACAAGCTAAAAACATCCATAGCAAGGGTTGTTCTACCCATCCAAAAAGTGCCAATGCTTCTTGGGGAGATCCTCTTTTCTCAACCCCTCCTTCAACCGTTCTACCTCCCTCAGTTGGCTAAAAAATATACGCGTACAGAACATTTCTCCTTAAATTATTTATACAACTTGAAAGGATACAACGTAATACAAGCCGAGAGGGAGGTGAGAGTTTGAATAGAAACTTGTCTGCAGTGTCTATGCTCTTGCTTTTAAGCGGGGCTTTTCTGCTATTAGTTCCCTACGCGCACTCATCACTCATAGCCGATGTATCAGTCAAGCCGGTGAAGACGACGGCGGGGAGGCTTGGCAAGACGTTCGATGTGAACGTCACCATATCAGATGTCACCAATCTTTACGCCTACGAATTTAAGCTAGGCTACAACACTACACTTTTAGACGCCACAAGAGTTCGCAACGGCACGTTCTTTCCATTACCTCCAAAATCGTGGGTGGCAAAAATGGCAGTGAATGATACGGCTGGAGTTGTGTGGGTGGCTGTGACACTGTTGGCTCCAGAGCTGCCTAAAAGTGGTAGCGGAGTGTTGGCTAGGATTACGTTCAATGTCACATACACTACTATTTGGCCCGAAACAGCAGGATGTCCTCTTCACCTATACGATGTAAAACTTAGCGATTCGGGTGCAAACACAATTGTCTGTAACGTACTCGATGGACAATACGAGTTTGTTCCACTGCATGAAGACTTAAACAGAGACGGCAAAGTTGATGTCTTCGACCTTATCATTGTTGGAATAGCCTTCGGTTCTACACCCGCAGACCTCAACTGGGACCCACGCGCAGACTTGAAGCCAGACAACATAATCGACATATACGACATAGTCTTGGTAGCCGCCAATTTTGGAAAAGTCGGCTAACTCGTATTTTCGAGAAACCTTCTATCTTTTTGTTTTTTTCTTTCAGATTTTTGTTAGAGCACTGAAAAGCCTTTCATTGAAGATGAACGCCTCGCGTAAACAAAACTATAATACTTACATAGTGTTTGTTGAGAGGGGATGGTGAATCAAAGGATATGCCTCACATAATGGTCTTCATGACGACATCTACAAAGGAGGAGGCAGACAGAATCGTGCGTCAACTACTCAACCGACGCCTCATAGCCTGCGCCAACACACTGAGCCTAGTCAAATCCCAGTACTGGTGGAAAGACAAAATCGAAGAGACAAACGAACTCTTAGTCGTCATGAAAACCCAGGAGAAACTCTTCAACAAACTCGCAGAAACTGTAAGACAGCTCCACAGCTATGAGATGCCAGAAATCCTAGCCTTGCCCATCACAAAGGGCTGGCCGCCCTATCTCAAATGGCTAGATTCCGTGCTTGAAACTCGGTGAAGCCCAAAATGGCCAAAAAGCCGATGAAACGTCTCGAGCAGGTGGAGGTTGTCTACAGCGAGAGGCGCTGGAAACTGCTGGGAGAGTTGAGGGTGAAAACCGCCGGGATAATGGAGGCGCTTGAGAGGGCTCGCCTGTTCAGCGTCGTGCACGGAAGCATAGGACGAGGTGACGTTTCCCAAAAGAGCGACATCGACGTTTTCTTGCCCGACCCACCCTCCTCCTTCCTCATAGAAACCGCTCTTGAAACCGCCAATCTGCCTATTAACAGACGCCTCGTTGTTCAAGCCACGCCCTCCTACGCCATGAAGGGCTACATAGAAATCGATGAACAGCGCGGCGTGTCGTTTCCCCTGATGAAGCTCCGTCCCATAGAGAGAGACTTCTACAGGTTCGGAGGAGAGGCTACGCTTCAGATGCTCAGGCAGAACTTGCGAGTTTCAGGCGTGGACAAGCGTTTGATGCTGATAGAGCCAACCGAGACTGGGCATGTGGAGAGTGCCATAGTAGGGAGAGAGAACTCGGTTGCCAGTCTCCTAGGCGTCTCAGTCGAGACGGTCTTGGACAGAGTTCACGCCTTGCTTCGCCGCGACACGATTGGCAGAACAGGAGTTTTCATAGAGAGAGAGCTCTCGCCCCACGAAACGTTTGAAATGGCTCTGAAAAAACTCGCGTACGAAAAACCCGAAGTAAGAAGGCGGCTCAGGCTCTTCGGGAAATGAAGAGGCTTCTGTCTATCCTATCGGGAAGCGCAGTAGCGCTGCAACGCCGCCCAGTCCCAGCAGTTTGGCTCCAGCCTCGTGCTCCGTGCCCACGACCACAATCTGCCCGCTCCTAGCTTCCACTCTCCTCATCACTTCTTCCAGCGCTTTCCTGTTCTCGTCCGAGGCTTCCCGCAGCGTCGAGTCGGCTAGGAGCAGTTTTTCGACAGCCCCATACTCGGTTGCTCTGGCAACCTCGTCCTGCCCGTAGGCTACGTCTGTGGTTCCCCTGCCCAGTCGCGTGAGCACCTCCTCCACAAGCTTGGTTTCCTCGGCTATTCTGACAGAGCGTAGGGTCTTCGTCAGAACCCCCGAGCGCAGGGCTTCGTGGATTCCCGCCACGCCGGCGCTGTTGACGCTCTTCACGTCCACTATGGCTTGGGCGATGTCTTGAGCCTCGTTCTTTATGTATTTCACGAAGTCATTTTTCATGAAGCCTGGTCCGATGACCACTATGGCGGGGTTGTGGAGGCTGGTCCACGATTCGCGTAAGAGTTGTAGGGCTGATTTGAAGAAGCCTCTGAGGGCGGCTTCTCTCTTCTCCGCCTCCAACTTTCCAGGAAGCCTCGTTCTCTCTTCTCCTTTGACCTCCACGCCGTATTGTCTCAGAGCCGTTATGCAGTATTCTTCGTCGTCGATTGCTATCACTAGAATTGGCGGGGCTTCTATTCGGCTGGCTTTCTCCAGCCTCTCAACCTGGTGCTTTTGCCACTCCGATTTCACGATGGTTAGCGGCTTGTCGACAACAATGTTTAGCGTGTGGTGTGTGCCCTTTCCGCCTATGTCTTCTGGAGCCTCAACAATGGTGCCGTGCACTCGCAGGCGATTCATGGCTCTGTCCCAGAGGACCTTCTCCGCCTGAACGCCGAGATAGACTGGGACTCGTTTTCGCTCCTTTGGGCGAGCGTACAACTCCTCTGTCTTCACTTCTCGTGTTGTTTTCGCGTAGACTGTATCTTTCGGGTAGATTACGTTGTATAGGTGCCAGAGGTCGTCTAGGGTCTCGGGTACGACTTTCACGAAGCCCTTCTTGAGCCTCATCTCCAGAATCTTCAAGGCGCGTTTTTCCTCTTTTCCGCTGACTGTTGAGTGTGACCATTTGTTCATTGTTGAAAAGCGTTTTAAACGTATTGGCGTTCTCCTTATCTTGTGGAGACAGAGAAGGTTGAAGACGACTTTCTGGTTCTTAGACGTAAATTATGAAGTCCGAGAGGGCAAGCCCGAACTCTGGATTTGGGGCGTAGACAGTCAAGGGAAGAGGGTTCTGATAATTGACCGAAACTTCTCAGCTTACTTCTACCTCGTCATGGCGAAGGGACAGAATCCTCAAACCGTTGTGGAGAGAGTTGAGTCTCGTAAGGCTGAGTTTCCCAGTATCACGAAGTTGGAATCTGTGAGGCGAAGGTTTTTCGGAAAAACGGTGGACGCTGTGAAGGTTTTTTGTCGAGACCCAGACCTCGTTCCAAAGTATGCCAAGGCTTTGGCGAAAACTGAGGGTGTAAAAGAGAGCCTTGAAGACGACATCCGCTACTCCATGCGCTACCTCATCGACAACAGCGTCTGTCCGTGTGGCTGGCACGAGATGGAAGTGGAGCCAATAAAAAACGAGTTTGGGGCTCAAGTCGACAAGGTCTACACAGCCAAGTCGTATCCTCATGGTGTAGAGAAAGCCGAAGTGCCAGAACTGAGGATTCTGGGCTTCTCCACCATAGCTTACAGTTCAAAAGGGGCGCCGAAGCCCGACAAAAACCCCGTGGTGGTAATCTCGGTGGCTACGAACGCTGGCGATGAGAAACAGCTCGTGGCTGAGGAGTCAAACGATAAATCCATTATTGAAGCGTTCGTGAAATACGTTGGGGATTTCGACCCGGATGTCATTGTTGGTTACGGAACCAACCGTCAAGACTGGCTGTATCTGGTGGAGCGCTGCAAGAAACTCGGCGTCAAGCTGTTTGTGGACAGGGCGAACACGGAGCCTCACATGAGCGTTTACGGACACGTCTCAATCACTGGACGAGCCAACGTCGACTTCTACGACTTCGCCGAAGACTTAACAGAAGTGAAAATCAAAACCCTCGAGAACGTAGCCGACTACCTCGGCGTCATGAAGCTCGAAAAACGCACAATAATCGAGGACATAGACTTCGCCTCTCACTGGGAAGACGCCAAGAAGCGTCCTCTTCTGCTGAAGTTTTCCAGAGAGAGCACTTATTGTATTTTGGGCATAGCCGACGCCATGCTGGACGAAGCCATGCAACTCTCCAGCCTTGTTGGTTTGCCCCTCGACCACGTCGGAACAGCCGCCGTTGGATTCAGAGTGGAATGGTTCCTCATGCGAGAAGCCTACAGGATAGGTGAGCTGATTCCCAAACGGTTTGAGCGCCCATACTTTCCATACGTGGGCGGCGTCGTGCTCGCTCCGAAGCCTGGCTTACACGAGAACATAGCCACATTAGACTTTAAGGCGATGTACCCAAGCATAATGATAGCCCACAATGTTTCACCCGACACTTACATTCCGCCAGACGAACCCACGCCTCCAAGCGGAGTCAACACAGCGCCCGAGGTGAGACACAAGTTCCGCAAGGAACCCCCAGGCTTCTACAAAGAGGTGCTCTCCAGCCTCATAGCAGAGAGAGACCAAATCCGACCCAAACTGAAGAAGCTGGAGCCCCGAAGCGCCGAATACCGCGTTTTGGACGCTCGCCAGAAGGCGGTGAAGGTCATCACCAACGCCTCCTACGGCTACACGGGTTGGATAGGAGCCAGATGGTACATCAAACCAGTCGCAGAGGCAACCACAGCGTGGGGACGACAGACAATAATGAACACGATAGAACTGGCGAAGAAAGTCGGGTTGGAAGTGGTCTACGGCGACACCGACAGCGTCTTCGTGAAGAACGAGCCAGACAAGATAGAGAGGGTCGCAGCCAGAATCGGCGAGACACTGGGGTTGGAGATAAAGCCCGACAAAGTCTACAAGCGCATACTGTTCACGGAAGCCAAGAAACGATACTGCGGACTCCTCCCAGACGACAGACTAGACATAGTGGGACTCGAGGTGATAAGGGGAGACTGGGCAGCAGCCGCCAAAAACGTGCAGGAGAAAGTGCTGGACATAATTCTGAAGGAGCAGACGCCCAAAGAGGGCGCCAAAAAAGCCGCGGAATTCGTGCGTGGATACGTCTCAGACCTGCGAGCCAAAAAACTGTCCTACAGAGACCTAATCATATGGAAGACGCTCACCAAACCCGCTGAGGAGTACGCTGTTAGAGCGCCACACGTGGAGGCTGCCAAGAAACTGTTGAAGGAAGGCTGGGAACTCTCCATGGGCGACAAAATCGGATACGTCATAGTGGCTGGTGCTGGAAAACTTTACGAGAGAGCCAAGCCCTATGTGCTGGCTTCCAACGACGAAGTCGACATAGAATACTACGTGACGAATCAAGTCTTGCCAGCAGCCTCACGCATCCTGGTCACGTTTGACATAACAGAAGACCAACTCCTGCCCACGGCGAGGACGCTCGAGAACTTTGCCAAGGACCAAACTCGCATCATGACACACAAGAGTCGAAGGAACTGAAAAGACAATGAGCTTAGACCGTTTTCTAAGAGATTTAGCGGTTCTCTCCTTGTTTCTCGGTCTCGTTTTCGGCTGCGTGCTCTCAGTGATTCTCTACACCCAGACGAAAGACGTGAACTATGCCGTCTTGGGCTTTGTTCTCGGCGTATTGGCTGGTCTCATGGGAGTCGCCCAGTACATCTACTGGAGAGAAGTTTTACAGCCCATACTCGATGTCTGGCGTGGTCGTCGCCCTTCGAAAAAAGATAAAAAGTGTTTAGTCTGGTTTAGGGTTAATCCTTCACGTCATCGAATGTTATCAGGTGAACTTTTAACGGTTGTTTGACAACTTCTGAGACGCGAGCCGCCACAAGATATTTGATGTTTTTTTCATTGGCTATGTCAACCAGCCTCTGGGTTATGACGCCGTCAAAAACAACCGTGTCCACTCCCTCGGTCTGTTGGAGCTTCTCGGCTAGTCCACTCACGGGCAGGCGTTCTATCTGCTCCATCTTCTCGTTGAGCAGAACAGCCTCCAGCGTGCCCTCTAATCCTTTGCTGGCTTCCACGATCTGTTTGGGCACGAGGATTTTTCGGCGCTCTCTCCCTCTCCTAGCCTTGAGCTCTTCGATTGGGACGCGCCCTTGAAGCGCGGTTGTGATCTCCCTCGCGTTTAGCTCTTCTACCTCCTTGCCAAGAGGCGCCCTCGCGATGTACTTGACGTTGGTCACTTGTAGCAACTCTTTCAGTATGAGGTCTCCACCTCTGTCGCCGTCTAGGAAGGCTGTCGCCTCCTTCTCCTTGGTTATGCGTATGATGCTTTCTGGAACCTTGGCGCCCTCCAAGGCTACAACGTTCTCGATTCCGCACCTGAGAAGGTTGATTACGTCGGCTCTTCCCTCAACGATTATTATTTCCCTGGCTTCCTGCAGAGCCGGACCAGCGGACAACTCTTCTGGACCGTACTTCTCTACTTTTGCCACCTTGAGTGTTTCTGAGACTTCTTTGAATATTTCGTCCGTGCTGGGCATGGTTTCGATTGTCCAATTGTGCAGGATTGTCTTCGCCCTGTCGATTATCTGTCTTCGCCTTGCGTCTCGTATGTCCTCTACCTTTTCTAAAGTGACTGTGGCGTTGCAGGGTCCAACTCGGTTTATGCTCTCGATGCTGGCTGCTATTATGGCTGTTGAAACCCTGTCGAGGCTGGTTGGGATGGTTATTGTGCCCGTAGTTTTGTCCTGTTTGGACTGCAGTTCTATCTCTATTCTCCCTATCCTGCCCGATTTCTGCAGTTCTCTCAGATCGAGTTCTGTGCCGAACAAGCCTTCCGTCTGTCCGAAAACCGCGCCTATAACGTCGGGTTTTTCGACCACGCCCTCCACGTCGAATCGGGTGCGGATTACATACTTTACGGTAACCGTTTGTGATGATCCCATTAAATATCACCTCCGAATGATACGTGTATACAGGATTGGTCCCATAACGGTGTGAACTTGATTTGTTCTGAACCCTTTCTACTATTGACTCCTGACTATTATACTTTGCTGCTCTGTGATTCAGTCGGCTGCGGATGCTTTCTTCCTGAGCGTTTCTAAGTAGGCTGGTAAGCCCTCCAAGTCCTTGACATCGTGTCCCGCGAGGCTGTGGAGTTCATTCCAGAAAGCGAGGTTCGGCTTTATTCTCGTCTTCTCCAAGTGTTGCTTGAGGCGCCGCGTCCATTCGACTCCTCTCCTGTCGAAATCCAGCAAGAGAATGACCTCGCGGACTTTCTGTCCCTCAACCTCGGCGAGGATGTCGAGGAAGGACTTGCCCGAGGTCTTCGCTGAGATGACTCTGCCTTCGACGGCTAGTCTGCGCAGCGCCTTGACGTCGTTCTGTCCCTCAACAACTATCAAAACGCCCTTCGCCGACTCCGACGCGAGTTTCTCCAAGAGTTGCGAGAGTCGCTCGGCTTTCCTCTGCAAACCACTCGACAAGACCTGTTACCTTGTGACCTCTATCTCTCTCATTTTTTCTAGGTTCTGCGGATGTGTGCGGAAGTACTCTCGGGCTGGACTGAGGATTTCGGTTAGGGCTTCTGCCACACCCTTCTTCAGGTCGAGCGGGTGGAGGTCGCCCTTGACGTAGGCTTTCTCCAAACCCTCGTAGCTCTCGAATGTTTCTGGACCCCCGTACTGCTGTGAACGTGGAATTGTCATGATAGGCTTTTCATTGAATATGACGTGTCTGGCTATCTGGAGGACTGGATTGCCCCAGACCTCTTTTGGCGGGCAGTACGCAGCCTCGATTTTCTCCTCGACTTCTTCGGGCGAGTCGTGCACGAACACGCACGTTTTTGGTATGCTCTTCGACATCTTCGAGCTGATCTGCAGGTTTATCTCGGCGTTCTCATCGAACTCCTTCTGGGTTACTTGGAGCCCTTGCAGCCCTATGAGGATGGGCACGTGGACGCTAACGGGTTTCTTCCAGCCCAGTTTCTGCGCCGCCTCTCGCGCCAGCATGTGTGCCTTTCTCTGGTCTATGCCCGCGCAGGCTACGTCGAGTCGCATGTGGAAGATGTCGGCTGCTTGCATGCACGGGTAGTAGACCCAGGCAGTTTCCATGTCGGTCAGGCTCATCTCCCTGCCCATGATGGGTAGAGAGCGCCATGTGCGTTGAAGCGAGACGCTCTTGGCTATTCGCACAACTTTCTCCCAGTATTCGATGTCTTTGGCTATGTCTGACGCCCACAGATACTGCACGCTTTCGGGTTTCACTCCGACGGCTGTGAAGCAGTCCTTGAAGTACTCGCCGCACAATCGTATGTTCTCCATGATGCCACCCATCTTGTTGTTTATCCAGGAGTGCCAGTCGGCGAGGAACACGACGAACTCGAACCCAGCCTTGACCATGTCCTTTATCTTTGAGCCGCACACCAAGCCCATGCCTACGTGCATGAGACCGCTTGACTCGAAGCCCCAGTAGGCTCTTGGCTTAGCCTCCGTCTCCAACAACTGGCGTAACTCCTCGGCTGTAACGACTTCCTGAGTATTTCTCGTGACGAGATGCATGCGCTGTTCCAAGTCCATGGCTGAATCGCCTCTTAATGATTCACCATAGGGCAACTTAAAAGTTCTTGTCGCGGGCGCTGTATCCCGCGTAACTAACACTCAGCCTCACAGCCAGAGACGGTTTCGCTCCACTCGGCTGAGCTCTCTCTGTCGCGGGAACAAACGTTTGACGCCCGCGCCCACCGTGTCTCGTGCCTGGGTAAACCCTTCGTCAATGGAGAATGGGACTCATTCGCCTCTGTCGGGTCCGTCTGCACGAGCCCTCACATTGAGGTTTCGGTGGGATTGCTCACAAGGGTCATCGCTAAATAAAACAACTGGAAGGCATAGAGATAAGATTTTCCTAATGGATGGATTCCAAGTTGATTTCGAAGGCTGCTGCTGGGTTTTTGAGTTCCCAGTTGTTGAGCACTTGGGGATGAATCTCGCCTAACACGCCTATATTTTTGCGTTCTGCGTAGACTGCGGCTGTTCTGCCCTCTAGAAAGCTCGGGTGCTTTTCTTCGTGAATTTCGAACTGTTTCAGACCTATGTTGAGGAGCAGCGCCTCTAGGGTTGATTTGATTTCTGCGAAGTTGGCGTTTGAATGGACCGAGACGCAAGCGAGCTTCAGCACGTCCCTGGTCTTGGTTTCCGCTTTTTCGTCAAAGACCACGGCGTGTCCTACTTCAAAGATTTTCTGCGGATACTCTATGTGCGTGTTGTGGCTGAGAAACTCTAGGAGGCTGGGTAGAAGCCAGCTTCGCATGCACGTCATAGTAGCCATCCTTGGGTTTACGATTTCGATAACTTTTTTCGGCTTCAGTCGCATTTTGGTCAGAAGATTATCTGGATTCGTCATGATGAAGGTTAAGACTTCTTGATAGCCTAAGCCTATCATTAGTTCCCGGACGAGGTCGCTGAACTGAGCTTCGGGTGTTAAGCCTCCCGAGACTGGCAAGCGCTGCCATCTTGGCTTGATTTTGTTGTAGCCATAGGCGATGGCGACGTCTTCGGCGATGTCTACTTGATGCATTATGTCGATTCGATAACAGGGAACCACCACAGTTAGAGTTTGACCTCGCGCCCTGCTGACCCCGTATCTTGCTTTTTCAAGCAACCGAAGCAACTCGTCTCGGGTGAGCCTAAAACCCAAAACCTCGTTGACGCTTTCTGAGTCTATTTGCATGGTTTTTGTTTGGAGTTGAGGTGTAACAACCTTTTTTTTCGGTCCGTAGGAATAGTGAATCTCAGCCGAGTAGATTTTCCCACCTCTCTCAGCCAACGACACCACGACCAAGTTTAACGTGTTTAACACTGTTTCATGAGAGGTTCCTGTCACTTCAACTAGCACGTTCTTTGTGTCTTCAGTTATTCTGCCTAAGTCGTTGGAGTTTATGATTGGTGGAAAGGAGAGCACATTGCCCTTTGAGTCGGTGAGCAATGGCCAAACCGCATGTTCCTTTACAATGTGCCCATGTTCTAGCCCTTTCGGATGTTTTTCCAAGATTTCTCTGAGGGTCAATTTTTCAGTGAAGTCGAGGGGCGCGAAGCCAGCTTCGTCGGGTTTCGCCACACCATAACTCAGCGGCGGAGAGATTAGGTCAAAGTTGTAGAGCCCGATGGATGCCCTGCGTCTGTTTCTTCCATAGGTTTGGTCCAGTTTGTCTTGTAGGCGCATGGCTTGGCGGATGATTACATCAGTGAGTTGAACATCCTTTAAGACGGCGCAGCCTATGTATGGGCGTATGTCTTTCAGCCTTGAACCCACCTTGACCTTGACGCCCGAATAGTCAACAACGCGGTAGTTTTTTAGTCCCTTTTCTATGCCGAGGAACCCTCGCAGGGCTCTGGCTAAGCCTTCGACGCTCCATAGGTCGGCTCGGTTGCTGTCCTTTATTTCGATGCTCAACTCTTGCTCGCTTAGCTGTTTGACTTCACCCTTTACGTACGAGAGCAAGTCGTCTAGCTGCTCTTTATCTTTGGGCAGCTCTATGCCGAGCAAGTTCTGAAAGTCTTCATAGTCCACTTCAATTGTCGGCATGGTCATGTCAGCTCCTTGCGCCTAATCCAGTCCAAATCCTGCGCGAACAGGTAGCGTATGTCGTCGATCATGGCCTTCATCATGAACAGGCGGTCGACTCCCAAACCCCAAGCCAAAACTGGCACGGTTATGCCTAAGGGCTGAGTTACCTCTGGTCGGAAGATGCCTGAGCCGCCGAACTCTAACCATCCGTAGTCTTTCTTGTAGGCGACCAGCTCCACGCTGGGTTCGGTGAAGGGGAAATAGTCTGGTCTAAACTTCACCTTGTCAGCGCCTGCAATTTCTATGGCAAACCTTTCCAGCACGCCTAACAAGTCTCGGAGGGTGAGGTCTTCTCCCACAACTATCCCTTCAACTTGATTGAACTCGCTCAGATGCGTCTTGTCGACAACGTCGGGACGGAAGCAGCGTGCGATGGCGAAGTATTTGCCTGGAGTCTCCAAGTCTTTACTGAGCAGGGTTCGCACGCTGAGGGCGGTTCCATGGGCGCGTAGTATCATGCGTCGAGTTTCCCTCGTGGAGAAGCCGTATCGCCAACCCGCCGAGCCTGTCTTCCAACCGTTTTCATGCGTTTTCCTGACGTTTTGAATCACTGACTGATGGTTTCGCACGTTTCCGTACTGGGGTGATTTGACCGTGTAGACACCGACCCATTCTCTTGCCGGATGGTCTTGAGGCGTGTACAGGCTGTCGAAGTTGAAGAAGCACAACTCTACCATTGGTCCAGTCATTTCCTTGAAGCCCAAAGCAACCAATTTTTCTTTTAATTCGTCCAAGAACTTTGCGTAGGGATGTTTCTTTCCGGGCCATGTGGCAACCACCGGCGCCTCAATGTTGTATCTGCGCAGTTTGACTTGGCGCCACCTTCCCGAAACAATGAGTTCGGGTGTGAGTTGGCTCACTTCTTCAGCGATTCGCAAGCCCTCTTGAGCCAGTTTTCGCCCAGCCTGAGTTAACTGGATTATTCGTGTGGTCTTGTCTCTGATTTCCACGAGTTTGCGATTTTTTAGTACTGAAACAGCATTTTGTAAGTCGCTTCTCAACTCCTCCACAGTTAAAGAGCCCTTCTCGTATAGCTGAGAAAGCAGTTGCTCATCTGAGCCCTCAAGTGGTTTGCCAACAACCTCCAAAACCCTTCCCTTTTCCTTAACCGTCGCCCAGCCCTTGCGCTGAAGCCATCCTAAGGCGATGGGTAGAAACTCCTTTTCTAAGGCAGCGTCTGAGACAGCTTTTTCCATCGGTGCTGTTCCACCAAGTTTTATCAGAGATTTTATTAGGCGGCGCTCAGGCAACCCAGCCTTGCCGTGTTGTTTGCCCTCTTCTGTGAGTGTGGCGACTCTCTGCCTCTGTTCTCGCATGGTTACTAGTCTCTTTTCCCCCAACGTAAGTGCCGCGCGCATGACCGCCGCGTGCGCTAAGCCGCTGGTTTCAACGATTTGTTCGATGCTTCCTCTGCCGGTTAGTTCTTGTAGGGCTTGCAGTGTCTTTTGCTCGTTTTCTCTCAGCTCAACCATCTCTTTCTTCTCCGTGGTTTGTGTCAACTGTGATCGTTACAATTGGATAACGCTGTATAGTGTTGCAGTGACATCGTATAGAAGTTTCTACGGTTAAGTGATGCCCTATGCTAGTTAACAAAGGATTCAGAAGAGAAAGATACGAAATTGGTAGGGCATCCCTTCACCATTCGCAGCGATATGCCACATGGTTATTTATGCTTTCCGTATTGAGAATCACTCTATTCTACTTGCAGTAGCTCCCTTGCCTTGTCGATGTATAGGCGTCTCTTACGCTGGTGTTCCTTCACGAAGTCTGTGGCGATTTTGATGAGGCGTTGTTTGTCTTCTCCGCATAGGATGTGGCCACCCTTGCACTCGTGATTGTATAGTTTGGCCACGTCTTCGTCGCGTTCAAAGAAGTGAAAAAGACACAAGTCGTATATGGGACAGATGTCTGGGTTTGCTCCCAGCTTCCGTTGCTCTTCAGCAGTGGGACGACCGCCTGTGAAGGCGTATGAAATCTTCTTGGCTATGGTCTCTGGCTTCTCCGCCAACGTGAAATAAGTCATTGGGTCGCGTTTGCTCATCTTAGGCGAACCGTCAAGGCCCTTTATCTGTTTGTGATAGGTGGAGGCGGGCGAAACAAAATTGTGCTTTCGGCGAAACTTGAAGGCTAGGTCTCGGGTCAAGCGCATGTGAGGGTCTTGGTCGATTCCAACCGGCACAACCGTGGGTTTTGGTCCGCCGAAATCCTCGAGTTGAGGGAGCAGAATGTCGCCGGCTTGTATGAGCGCGGAGAGGTAGAGGCCCATGTGGCGTTCTCCGTAGATCGCCTTCATGGTAGCTAACGTCACGCCTCTCCCGAACGCTATGGCTAAGTCTTTGACTCGCTCCTCCTTCGACTGCTGATAAATGTACCCTTTTTCAGGGTCGAATCCGAGGGTGAGCAAGTCTGCAACGTTGCCCACGGCGTATTTTTGGCTGCGTTCCAAGGGTATCCGATTGTCTTCGTAGGCTTCCACGTCGGCTATGCAATAGAAAGCAGTACCGCCGTGTTGCTGAAAATAGATGACTTCACGGGCTGTCTGCAGAGTGCCAAGATGAAACTCACCGGTGGGTTTTATGCCGCTCATAACAGCGAAATCGTCGTGGTTTTTCATGGCGTCTAACACGCGCTCGAAGTCTCTGTGCCCAAAGATTACTCCTCTCCGCATGGCCGCGTTTGGGTCTGGCATTTGGGGTAGTAGGGGCTTGAACGGTTGGATGCCGAACTCTTCGTACAGGCGTTCGTAGTCTTCTATCACGGTTGTTCCGAAGGGGTCGATAACAGTCTTTCCGGCAGAGGGATCGGTAGTCAATTGTTAGAGCCTCCGCAGGATAATAGACGAGTGGAGTTGAAAAGTTTGTTCGCCGAGAGATTTGGAGTGACGAGTAATAAAACGCTTGTTTCCTCGGCCCGACTTAACGCCAGTCCAAGGCATGTCACCTACTTTACTGGAAATGTCGTTGTTGTACTTAAGGATAACTAAACTGGTTTGAACGTGGTCTCCTTAACTTTTCCCTTTAGTTCTTTCGGGACATTGACAAGTCGCAGGATGTTCTGAGAGTTTATGGCGTAGATTGGGTTTCCGTCTGGAGCCCACCTCTTCAGTCTCTTGACGCCTACCACCACGAGTTTCACCATGAGGGTTGTTCCGTCCTTCAGCTTGTATGTGTTCCAATATTCCTTCTCCTGTTCAAAATCCACGTCCTCTGCCTGCGCCAGTTCTTCAGGCGTGATTGGAGCCGCCAACCGCTTTTTCACCTCGATGGGTTATTTGAGAGAGTCTGCTATAAAATGTTAATGAAACAGTAATGTTGACTGCGTCTAAGCTTGCGGTTGTGTGAATCCTAAAATATCTCTTAGCAGTCTATTTTGAAAATCAAGGAGGCTTAACTCGTATGAGCGTCAACAAGGTTGATGTTGACTTGCCCCTTGCTTATAGGCTGTTGCACCCTCGACACACGGTTTTGGTCACATGCTCCGACAAAACAGGCAAAGCAAATGTTATAACACTGGCTTGGACCATGCCGACCTCTATCAAACCGCCTCTGTTGGTCATGAGCGTCAGACCCGAACGCTACTCGCATCAGTTCATTGAGGAAACGGGCGAGTTTGTCGTCAACGTTCCAACCATGGAGATCGTGAGACAAACACTCTACTGCGGAAGGGTTTCGGGAAGGGAATGCGACAAGTTCCAGACAGCGCCTCTGACTCCTCTGCCAGCCAGAATGGTTCAGCCTCCAATAATCAAGGAGTGTGTGGCGCATCTAGAGTGCAAAGTGGTTCAGACAGTCACCACAGGAGACCACACGCTGTTTGTGGGGCAAATCCTAACCGCGTACGTAAACGAGGGAGTATTCGCAAAAACCTTCAAAACCTTCAAAGTTAGGAAGATGAAACCCGTCTTCCACATGGGCGGCAACAGCTTCGTGACAATCTCCCCGAGACTTGCCAAGCCCAAAATAGACATGCCCAAAAAGAAGGGCAGAAAGAGGAGAGTGAAATAAGACGAAGAACAAGTCAAACATCGACGAGTCATATAATCAATTATTGGAGCGCTTCGTTAGATGGGCTGAAACTCGCTCTGACCTAAGAGCAGCGGTCGTAGTGGGTTCACGAGCTCGGGTCGATCAACCTGCTGACGAATGGGCGGACTTGGACGTAATCGTTGTCACCACAGGCCCCGAACGCTACCTGTCAACAGCAAGCTGGGTAGAAAGCATAGGCAATCCCTTGTTAACATTCGTCGAACCCACCGCAACTGGAGATGAAATGGAGCGTCGTGTTCTCTTCGAGGGAATGCTCGATGTCGATTTCTCCATAATCCCCGAAGAAAGAGCTCGGCAGCTTCTGAACGAGAGATTACCTCCACAGGTCGTAGCCCAGATCTCAGACACGTTCAGTCGGGGTGTGCGAGTGCTCCTCGATAAAGATGGCCTAGGAGCCCAATTGCTGAGGTTCGTCGGTCCATTAAGGTTCCTGTTATGCGTCCACCCACGCAGCACGAGTTTTCTGAGGTCGTTAACGACTTCATGTATCACGCCGTCTTCACCGCTAAACATCTACGGCGCGGTGAGTTGTGGTGGGCGAAGACATGCTGCGATTGCTACATGCAGAGACTCGTGCTTCAGATGATTGAGTGGCATACTCGTGCGACACATGGGTGGAACTATGACAGTTGGTTTCGAGGACGCTTCTTGGAAAAGTGGGCTGATCCTCGAGTGGTGGATGGGCTACGTGGAACGTTCTCCCACTACGACGAAGCCGATATCAGACGCGGGTTGACAGCGACAACGGACTTGTTCCGAAAGATAGCCATCGAAGTGGCTGAAAAGCTGAACTACACATATCCTGCCGAGCCTGACAGACTCGTGACAAAATGGATAAAGGCGTGTCTTTCAGGAAAAGTCTGATGCACCTTTTAATACTCACTCTCTCAAATATTCCAGTTGTTCTGGTGCCAACTATGGTTGCCGTCTTGTCACTGTCAGATGATGTTTTGCAGAAATATCGGAAGGCAGGAAGGATCGCTGCTGAGGTCCGTGAACACATGCGGCGAACGATTTCCGAAGGCATGCCAATTATTGAGGTTTGCGAGAGCGCCGAGTCGATGATTCGGAAGAAGGGTGGAGAGCCAGCCTTCCCCTGCAACGTGTCAATCAACGAGGTCGCGGCTCACTACACGTCTCCGCCCAACGACAGACGAACTGTTCCAACCGACTCGCTTGTGAAGGTGGACATAGGCGTGCACGTAGACGGCTACATCGCCGACACAGCGGTAACAGTCTGTTTCAACAAGGAACACGAAGACCTGGTTCGCACAGCTGAGGAAGCTCTTGAAACAGCCGTCAAGGTTCTGCGTCCAGGACTGTTCGCATCGAAGTTCGGCTCCGTCATTGAAAAGAAGATAAGGTCTCACGGTCTAAAACCCATCTCAAACCTGACGGGACACCAGATTGGGCGCTACTTGGTGCACACGGGAAAATCACTACCCAACGTCTCACACTTTTCCACTTCCAGACTAAAAGAGGGCGAGGTTTATGGAGTTGAGCCCTTCGTGACATTAGCCGACGCGGCTGGCAGAGTCGAGAGCGGGCGAGAAACAACCATCTTCCGCCTTCTCAAGCACAAGTCGGTCAAGAATGAATACGCAAAGCGACTCTTGGACCATGTAGCCAAGAATTTTCAGACCTTGCCCTTCACCGCGCGCTGGCTTCAGGGAGTGGTGCCTCAACCCCACTATCAGAGGGCTTTCTTGGAGCTTCTGTCCTCTAAGAGCCTGATGGCCTACCATGTTTTCGTGGAAGCAAGCGGAAAACCCGTTGCCCAGGCGGAGCACACTGTCTTGATAACTGGGGCCGGCTGTCTCGTTCTGACCTAACTAGCCGAAGGGCGCTTCCTTCCTCTTCTCCTTGACCTCACGGTATATAGCGGCGATGCTCATCTTCTCGTTGCACTTGGGACACTGCTGCTCGGTCTCCTTGAATATATAGTCTCCCCGCTGGAAATCTCGGACGTTCTTAAACCCGCACTTTGAGCACTGCATAGTCGTGGTGATGGGCTGCATCGGCATCCCTCCGGCTAACCTCAACACTCTCCGTCGGCTTTGAAACACCATGTAGGTCAGCAGGGCTAGAGTCGTGATCCCCATAGTGATGAACAGGTTGCCTGAGGCATCACCGTTCATGTAAGCCTCTATCCCCTGATAGATCGCGATGAGTGAGAGCGCCAGCACAACCAGCACTATTACGAGAAAGATGGGCGAGATCTTCCTCTCTTGAGAGACCGACTCACTCATTTTTTCACTCATATTTTTACACTGCACCCACTATTGTCCTATCCCTATCGTGTTGCCTATTCCAGCAATGATGATGGAATCGCCCTCCTTGGTCCGCTCCTGAACCAGCCGCTTGATCCTCTCGATGGCTCCGTCAATGGCGTCAAAGATTTCCTTCCGCATGGGCGAAACCGCGTCTCCAATGTCTTCCTTAATTGCTATGGCGTTTACTGGAACCTTGTGCTTCAGTGCTTCCTCCTCTACCTTGTATTTTTCGGTTTCGGGTCCGCCGATCATCACGCCCACGCCTTCGGCCACCTCTCCGGGTTTCTCACCCTCCAGTTTCAGCCCGGCGTCTATGACGACAGCTAAGGAGATTTTCCCGTTGTTCTGCTCAATAATCTGCTTTATCGCCTCGCCTGGTTTGCCCACGTTTGCGCCTGGCCCCTCAGCCTTCAAGATGTATGCTGTTCGTCCCTCGAAGGGTACTTTTGCCACGACTATGTCTTTTTCAACCTTTGTCTTCTCGTAGCCGTGCATGAGTTTGGCTGCGACCAAGGCGCCCGCTCCGTCTCCTATGGGTTGACCAAGAGTGAACGCTTTAAGCCCGCTGGCGTTGGCTTCTGCCTCGCGCATTATGAGTGGCAGAATCATCTGGAGCTGCATGATTATGTATAGGCTGAGGGTTTTCTTGCCCAGAATGTAGTAGTGCCTCATCACCTTGTAAATGATGTTTAGGTTATTGGCTACCGCAAGCGTCATCTCCAGATTGTTGATCTGAGTTTCGTCTGCCTGGGGTGCCATGAGTTTGACATCTGCTTTGAAGCGGGCGTCTTCAAGGTCGAGTAGATGCTCCAGTCTCCATATCACGCCTGCTGGGTCCAATGCAACTGGCGATAGAGCAAAATACTCAAGAAACCGATCCACTCGTACAGTTGGGTCATCCTGCGGCTTGCCTAATTCCTTTATTGTGTCTATAGCTGTTTTTCTGGCTTCGTCGCGCATGAGCCTCAGCCTTACGAGCGAGCCCTCGACTTCCCTGACCATTATGTACATCTGGATGCGCTGACCATAAAACATGAAGACCACAAACACGAGGAAGAAAGCCATCTGGATTATCCAGCCCAGAATGTTGTCTGATGCAAACCCGTCGAGCAAAACCTGAGGCGTTATCAATGGTTACCACTCCATCACAAACAGCAAACAGAGGGTAATAAATCTTCAGTATTTCTCCTCCACATTCTCTTTTTCAACACCCAATTGCGGTAGGGCGGCCAGCTTTCCCGATTTCGCGTGGCCGAAGACCACACTAACATCGGAAACGGAGCGCGGTTTAACTTCTGAGTTCGGAACGGGATCAGGTGGGTCCCGCGCCCTGTGGCCGGCAACCCCAACTATGCACGTTGAGATTTGACTGATATAGTTTTCGCTCAGAACCTAACCGCAAAAACACTTCAAACCATTCATCATCCAGCCTATTTGGCACCCTCTAATAGAGGGGCTAAGTCTAGCGTGCGCACACAACGCAAAACACTTCTCACGGACACCCAAACTATGAAAAAAGCCTTTATAAGACGCCTCATGAATAACAGAGGGAAACATCGCACGGAGAACAAACAGACTTGCCAACTCCCTATGACATACCAGCCTCCCTCTTCATCCAACGCCTAGCCGCCTACCTAAAAGACAACGTGGACCAGATACAGCCCCCAGCATGGGCACAAGCGGTCAAAACGAGCTCCCACACAGAGCAGCCCCCACAAGACCCAGACTGGTGGTTCATCCGAAGCGCCTCTGTCCTACGAAAAATCTACACAAAAGGACCAATAGGCACCGAACGCCTCCGCGCCGAGTACGGAGGCAGAACAGGCAGGGTTGTGAGGCGCGAACACGCAAGAAAGGGCGCAGGAGCCAACATAAGGAAGGCGCTTCAACAACTCGAAGCCGCCGGGCTCGTTGAACCCCAAAAGAACAAGGGAAGAGTGATCACAAAGGAGGGAAGGCGAACACTGGACAAACTCGCCACCGAAATCAAGGAGGAACTGGAGAAAAAGCTTCCAGAACTCCCAAAGTAGAAAGAGGCGATCCGCAAGCAATGAACGAAGAGGAAGAAGAAATCGAAGAACTCCGCAGGAGAAGAATGATTGAGCTACAACAGAGACTCACCCAGGAACAGCAGCGAGCACAGGTGCAGCAACAAATAGAGATGCAGAAGCAGGCTATACTGCGCCGAATCCTAACCCCAGAAGCCCGCCAACGCATCAACAACCTGAAGATGGTCAAACCCGAGTTCGCAAACCAGCTGGAACTCCAACTAATCCAGCTCGCTCAGGCAGGGAGAGTGCAGACGCCCATAACAGACGAACAACTAAAAGAAATCCTCGTTAGGCTGCAGGCTCAACGCCGCGACATCAAAATCACGAGGCGCTAAAAGTGACTAGAAACAAACCAACCCCAAAAAAGCGCAGGCTCGCAAAGGAGGGAAAAAGAAGCCAGCCCGTTCCAACGTGGGTCATCGCAAAGACCAAGGGGAGCGTCAGAACCAACCCTCAGAGGAGGCATTGGAGACGAACAAAGATAAGGGCATAGAAGAAAAAGAGCAGGAAACCGCGGAGGAAGCGCCTGAGGGCGAAGAAGTCGAAGAGGCTGCAGCAGTAGAAGAGGCTATAGAAGAGAAGAAAGAAGAAACCGCTGAAGCAGTCGAGGAAGTCGAGGAAGCCGAGGAAACGAAAGAGGCGATTGAGGCGCCTGAAGAGGCAGAAAAAGAGGGAGAAGTGGAAGAGGTTGAGAGAAAGAGGGAAGAAGAGGTCGAAGAGGAAATCGTTGAAGAACGAATCTACACCATACCTCTCCGCCGGGTATGGATCTCTCCCCGAAAGAGAAGGGCGCCAAGAGCCGTGCGCGTAGTTAGGAGTTTCATTCAGAGACACATGAAGCCAGAAGCGATAATCGTCAGCAACGAGGTCAACGAGAGGCTCTGGAGCAGAGGAATAGAGAAGCCTCCGAGAAAAATCAGGGTTCGCGCCTCCAAAGACAAAGAGGGAACAGTGACCCTTCATCTGGCCGAAGGAGACTAACAACGCTTGGCCGTGTTCCTCTACGGCATTTTGGGCAGCGCGAGCATAGGAGTCTACTCTCTAGCCACGGAGGAGATGGCAATCGTTCCCTCGCTGGTTGCAGAGAGCAAAGCGAAACGGCTTGAAGAGTGGCTGAAGGTGAAGGCTATACGCACGTCCATTGGCGAGTCTGTGCTCATAGGAGCCCTAGCGAGCGCCAACTCCAACGGCATCATTCTGCCTCACTTTGTGCGGCGAGAAGAGGTTCAAGCCATAAAGTCAGTTGCGTCTGACATTAACATCGCCATCATGGAGACCAGGAGGACCGCCTATGGAAACATGGTCTTGGCAAACGATTACGGCGCCCTTGTTGACCCCAGACTGAAGGAAAATGATGTCGCAAACATATCAGACGCGTTGGGAGTTGAGGCTGTTCCAGGAGAAATCGCTGGGTTGCCCTACGTTGGCTCTTTAGCCATCGCAACAGATAAGGGAGTCTTAGCCCATCCACTGTTGAGGGAGGAGGAAAGGGAGCTGCTCGAAGAGGTGTTGCAGGTTCGCGTGGATGTTGGAACAATCAACTGTGGGGTACCATACGTGGCTACGGGGCTGATTGGCAACGGGCACGGGGCTGTAGCTGGCTTTATAACAACGGGACCCGAACTCTTCATAATAGGAGAAGCGTTAGATGTGGTGAAATAAGATGAGCGAAATCAAGGTTTTCAGAGTTACAGGAAAGATAGACAAGCCGAACTGGCAAACCGATTTTAAGAAGGAGGTTAGGGCGCTCAAGGCTGAGGAAGCCGTGGAGAGAATCTACAAGGAGATGGGAAGCAGACACAGAGCAAAACGCTTCCATATCAAGATATTGAAGGTTGAGATGATAGGGCCGGAAGAAATCACCGACCCTGTTGTGAGGAAACTGACGGTTGGAGAAAGAGAGAGTGTCCAGTGACGAAGAAAACCTGCGACGATTAGTGGTTGAGCTCCGAATCTTGGAGGGGACAGCAGAAGCCCTGCAGGCGAGACTGAACTTGGTAAATGCCGCTTTGACCGAACTCAGTTTTGCCAGAATGACGCTGGAAGGAGTAGAGAAGGAAAGCGGAGAAGCTCCTCTGTTTGTTCCAATAGGAGGCGGCTCGTACATTCAGGCGATACTCGCGAGTTCGGACAAGATAATCCTTGGGATTGGAGCTGGGGTCTCTGTGGAAAAGACTGTTTCCGAGGCGAAGGAGACGGTTGGAAACCGCATTGCCGACCTTGAAAAGACGCGTGTATCTCTTCAGCAGCAATTGGTGCAGGTTGTGGGTAGAATTCAAGAGGGCAGAGCGAGTTTTCAGGATTTGACTGCCAAGATGGGTGAGGCGGAGCGACGCGCGGATGTTCAAGAGACTGAGGGAAGGACTTAAGGGACTCGTCGATAAAGTCGCCCTTACTGAGCTGAAAGCCGAACAACTCGGTCCAGTATTGCAGGATTTTAAGATTGAACTAATTGAAAACGATGTGGCTGTTGCGGTGGCTGACCACGTCTGTGAGGAACTGGCGAGGCGCTTGGAGGGTGTTCAGGTGAAGCGTCTGGAAGACCGAAGGGAAATCGTGAGGAGAAACTTGCGCGAGGTTTTGCTCGAAACATTGAGGACTAACGAAAGGGTTAATCTTTTGGAGATGGTTGAGAGGAAGCAGAGGTTGAAAGAGCCATTCGTTATTGTTTTTGTTGGAATCAACGGCACTGGCAAGACGACCAGCATAGCCAAGGTTGCAAGGCTCTTGATGAAAAGTGGGTGTTCAGTTGTGCTGGCTTGCAGTGACACTTATCGGGCTGGTTCTATCGAGCAGTTGGAGGAGCACGCAAAGAGGTTGGGCGTGCGCATGATCAAGCACGTTTATGGTGCTGACCCGGCTGCTGTTGCCTATGACGCCATTAGTCATGCCAAGGCTCATGGTATCAGTGCGGTTCTTATTGACACGGCTGGGCGGATTCAGACCGATCGTAATCTGATGAACGAGTTGGCTAAGATTAAGAGGGTTATCAACCCGGACTTGACTGTTCTCACGGTGGATTCGCTCACGGGGAACGATGCGGTTGTGCAGGCTGAGGAGTTTAACAGCAGCGTTGGTGTAGACGGGACTATATTGACGAAGGTGGATGCGGATGTCAAGGGCGGTTCGGCGCTTAGTGTGACATACGTGACTAAGAAGCCGATTGTGTTCATTGGAACTGGGCAGAAATACGATGACCTGCAAGAGTTCAAGCCAGAACAGTTCATGGAGATGATGCTCAAATAGGGGCTGTTGACTGAGGCAGTCCTCTTATCCGTCTCTTGCGTGTGTGCGCGTGTGAGACTACCTACCTAGAGAGAGGGGTCATGTTGGTGTGAATGTTGCCCTTGGAAGTTTGGAGAAGAAAAATTTTTTGAGCGTAGGGGAGAAGGGTTTAGGTTCGGGTTCTGTTTAGGGTGCGGGAAATCTGCGCCAGGAAGCTGTGAGGGACAGATGGAGGAGGAGAGCTAGAACTTTGTGCATCTGAAGAACTGGGTTGAGGACTCGTCGCCATCGCGGGTCTGAACCCGCATACATAGACTACTAACATGTGGTGTTTGCTTCAACCTAATTTCATGGCAGACGGGAAAACAGAGACTAACGGATTATTAACTGTATTCTCTGAACGTGTGGCTGCACTTCGTGCATCTGAAGAATTGAGTTGAGGACTCGTCGCTCCCACGGGTCTGAACCTGCCAAACGTAGGCTAGGTTGTTGCCGCACTTCGGGCATTCAATGCGCACCGTGGGCAGAACCCTTAACTTCTGCTCCTCCCTACTTATGACAGCTATCGTCTTCTGGGGACTGTGCTCGATCACCTTCGGGATGGGCTCCAGCCTTCGCGCGGCTCCTCTGCTCTTGTAGCCGCACTTTGGACACGCCAGAAACAAGCCGCCCTTCCCGCTCTCCTTCTTCTTGGGCACCAGCCTTGTTCCACACTTCGGACAAAATTCCATAAGCCGTGTCATCTCACACGTCTGATTCCCTTCTCCATACCTCCGACTCTTTTAAACCTTTTTCTCACACCAATCAGTATTCAAGATAACTCTCTCTCACCCCGCCCACCCAATCCAGACGCAATGAGGTGAGCCACACGCAGCGCCTCGGGAATGTTGCTACGAGTAGAGGTGCTCCTCAAGATCTGTTTGGCGTCCTGTTCAGAAAGCCCAACAGCGTGCACGTAGACGGGCTCCTCACCCTCACGAGTTCGCACCTTGAACATTCTTCCAGCCCTCTCAATCGCCCGCCACCTCTTCTCACTCTCAGATAGGTTCTTGAGCGCCTTCCTTATGTCGTCGAAACTGGGCTTATCCCGCGTCACCGCTATGACTGGCAGCTTCACCCTCTCATAAAGCTCGTGTATGTCCACCACGTTGAAACCAGCCAAAGTTACGCCGTTCAAAACAATAACACGAAGCTGCGCATAATGAGGCGAACCAGTAATCATAGCCGCCAACTTCTCGGTCGCGTCCATACCGTCAACCCTCACCTGCGTCCGCATAACTCCATCAAGCCAATAGCCTCCACGGAAAACAACTCCTATCACGTCGACCAAATCGCCGGAATGGGGGACAAAGACTCCGTCGTCTATGCCCAAAACACGAATCTCAGGCTTAACCGCACGAATGTTTCCAGCAGCACGTCTGGTCTTGCTCACTCTCTCTCACCGAGCCTCTCCAAAACGACATGCAACAAACCCGCAAAACCTTCCGTAGCATCCTTAGTCTTAGCCAAAGTCTCCACGCATTCCTCAAAACTGGCGAGGTCGGAGAGCCACGCGAAGACTATCAAAGCCTCGGCGGCGTTTCCCTGAGCTTGGCGGTCAACCCGATGAGGCAGAAGCCTTCTCAGTCCAGACTTCTTGACAGCTTCAGCCAGGATTCTGTTGTTCACCTTGGCGCCTGTTGGGCGTCTTGACCTCTGAGACACAGCCAGGGAATAGACGAAGTTCACGTAGGCGTCGCCTAAGCCAGCCAAGTCCTCGTCAAGCAGGACCTCTTCGACGCTGCTGTAGCGCTTCAGCGTTAAGGGTTGCTTCATTTCCCCTGCCGTTCTCTCAGCGCTTTCTCAAAACTCACCCTGAATTCCTTGTTGCGCTGGCGTATCTTCTCCGCCGCTTCTTTCAGGGCTGTCTCTGGGCGCTTCTCAGGCTTCCGCTTCGCCTTCATGCGAACGTAGATAACGGGGTTGGAGACCAGTGGATGCTCGACGCTGTACCCAGCCACGTCCACAGTGTCGTCTTCTAGCAGAGCCTTCTGTAGCAGGCTGCAGAACGTGTGTCCCTCTCCCTCGATTTCGACGCGCATTTCGTCGGGTGTCCGCTTCAAAACCTTGAGATTCATGGTCAGAGATCACCCTTCCCATAGTCTATGGCTGCCTTGCGCCTCTCAACCATGCCGCACTCCGGACAGCGCATCTGGAACCTCCTCAACGACAGCTGGTGACCGCAGTTGGAGCAGAAGGCGTAGAGCACGCCTAGGTCTCTGTCGTTTGTGGACAGGTGAAAGGTTCGGTTTTTATCGCTGACCACCTTAGCCCTGATGATATCACCCGACTTGCACACCTCATACATGGATTCAACGTAGCGCTGACTCACGTCCGAAACGTGCAAGACACCGGAGAAGAACCCGGACAAGAGACGCTTGCCAACCTGAAATATGCGCACGGTCGCCGTCTTGCTCTGCACATCCTGAACCTGACCCACAACAACGCTTCCGACATGGGGCACGTTCGCAGCGCTCGTTCTCGGGTAGACGGAGACCTTCTTGTTGAGCAGGTCGAGCAGCGCTCGTCCGGTTGTTAGCGAGTATACTGCTCCTCCCTCCTCGTAGGTTCCTGGTCCGGGCGTGAATTCCTCTATGACCCCGAGTCTGTCGCCTGGCACAACTATCTGCCCGCTCTTTCGCTTGGGAACTTTAGCCATGCGTTTATTCCTTCTCTATTCGGTATAGGTCGACGTCAACCTTATACCTTGTTTTTGTGTGAAACCCAAACATTCTGGGAATGACTATCTTCATCGGGAATATGCCCGTAACCTTTCCTCTCTGCCCCTCAATAAACCTTTTGATAAAAGCCCGATTACTCTCTCCACTCTTGTGGAGTGAATACACTCGAGAAGCCAACTCCAAAGATTTCAGCAGAAACCTTCGGTCAGCCCTCCTCTTCTGCACGCCGAAGGGTGGGTTCTGCAGAACGGTGTCGAAGGTTCCGCGCAAGCAGTCAATGTCCGCCACCAGCCACCGCGTTTTCTCGTCCAAGCCAGTCTTCTCAGAGTTCTTCTTAGCCAACTTTACGGCTGTCATGTCTATGTCGACGCCGACAGTCTCTCTTGCTCCGAGAATAGCCGCGCCTATGGCTAGTCGCCCCGTGCCGCAGCCCAAGTCGGCAACGGTCTTGTCTGTGATGTCGTCGTTTATGTAGGCGGCTATGAACAACACCTCAGCGGCTGCTTCGACTGGAATCGTGTATTGTTCAAGGTAAGCCTTAGGTGAGGGATGAGGCTCAACCAGTGACAGCATTCGCTCTAGGTTGTGCCTTCGAACCAGCCTTTTTGGAGCAGTTCTTCCCATGTTGATTCGCCCAGAACCACAAGTGTCTCATTAAGCGTGAGAACTGGCTTCAGAAATCTGGAAGCGTCGTCTAGGGAGATGCGGGGGCAAGCGGTGTTCACGAAGGCTTCTACCGTCGGAAACTGCATCAGCGCTTCGGGTGTGACCTCTCTCAACGCGAGTAGAGCAACCTTTTTTCCAGATTTGTCAAGCTGCTCCTTAATCCGCAAAGCTTCGTTTAGTCTCTTTTGTCCGCTTTTCAACCCGATGAGCACTTCAAACGTTCTAGCCTCTTTGGCTTCGTTTATGCTTGCAAATCGCTGTTTCACTATCTTCTTGACTTCATTCTCAACCGAGTAGGCTATCCTTTCGTAGGGGTCGGCGACTACAATCGGCTTCATCGTGGCTAAGGCTGCTCCTACTGCGTGGAATCGTCCTCCGCCGACAAACAGGAAGGCTTCGACATTTTTCGCCACAGCCTTGGCGTTGCTGTAGTCGCAGCCAACCACCTGCCCAGGATGTTTCATTCGTCCTGCATCACCGACAGCCACGCTCTTGCCCGCCTTCAGAAGCGTTTGCCTTGCCTCGCCTAGCGTGTCTACGTGTTGTACGGTTGTCACCAGCCCTATGTTTTTCCATGGCTTGAGGAGAGGAATAGCCTTCTTCACGGCGCCTTTGACGCTGACTAAAGCCTTCGCTTCGACATAAATCGTTGGCACCAATTCTTGGCGTGTCATTTCACTGTGCCCGTAATGGACGAGCAAGTCCGCGCCCAGGCTCTGTGCGTCTTGGAAAGCCATGTCGCAGGCTCCGTAGCAGGGATCGGCGGATACAACAGCCAACGCTCCAGCCCTCTCCACAACAGAAGCCAAGCGTGGACCCTCCGCCTTAAGCCCTTCAGGAAGCTGGATGAAGACTCGTTTGGCTTGACGCTTCCTTACCTCTTCTATTAGTCGTTCTGCTTCTAGGTCGAAGGTTGTTTGCTTCTTCATTGACCATTACCGCGGGCAACGTCAAAAAAGGAACCGATGCTCTGTAGTTTTCTGCAGTTTCATTCCCATTTCGGCGGCCAGTTCGACCCCTTGGTCCCTTGTCTCAAGCCTCTCTTCTGAACCTCGGCTAATCGTTCCAGCAGAATCTTCTGTTCGAGGCTTGCTACCAGTTGGCGAGCGCGCACGACCGCGTCGGCGTTTACGGATATGCTGTCGATTCCGTTACGGACGAGAAACTCCGTGAAGTCTGGGAGGTTGGATGGTCCTTCTCCGCAGATGGAGACCGTGCATCCGTTTTCGTGAGCCACTCTGATGAGGTGCGCTATTATGCGTTCGACCGCTGGATCGCGCTCATCAAAGTACCCCATCAGTCCGAGTCTCTCTGAGTCTCGGTCAATCATTAATACGCCTTGAGTCATGTCGTTTGAGCCTATGCTGAAGCCGTCGCAGAGCTTGGAGAACTCGTCGGCTAATATAGCAATGGCGGGTGTCTCAGCCATAAACCAGACCTGAAAGTCCTTGGTGCGCTCAAGTCCTTCCTCCTTCATGACTTCGAGACATTTCTTGGCTTCCCAGACGGTTCGGATGACTGGAAGCATTATCCAGACGTTTTTGAGCCCCCACTCCTCCCTGCACTTCTTTACGGCTCTGCACTCGAGCCTGAACGCCTTCTCGTACCATTGGCTTATGTAGCGGCTGGCACCCCGCCAACCCAGCATCGGGTTAGCCTCGACTATCTCGTATTTTTCTCCGCCCTTCAGCTCCCTGTACTCGTTTGTCTTGAAGTCGCTGAATCGAACCACAACCGGGCGGGGCTGGATGGCTCTGGCTACTGTGGCGACTCCCTCCGCTAACTTGTTCACGAAGTCTTCAGCTCGTCCCGTCTCCAACATGTAAAGCGGGTGCTCGCCGATGTAGCTGGCGAGTATGAACTCGATGCGCATCAACCCTATGCCGTCGAAGGGTAGATTCTTGTATTCCTCGATTTTTTCTGGCACGCCTAAGTTTAGGTAGATTTTCGTGGCTGTGACTGGAGCCGATTCGAGTGTGGCTCCGAGTGTGGGAGCAACTGTGGGTCCAGGTGTGGTTGTTTCGGGCATTTTCATTGTTCCCTCGTAGACGACGCCGCTCTTGGCGTCAACCGTGTATTCTCTACCCGTGACCATAACTTTTGTGGCGTTTTCGGTGCCCACGATGCAGGGGATGCCCAGCTCTCGGCTGACTATGGCTGCGTGGGCTGTGACTCCTCCCTTGTCCGTGACTATGGCGCCAGCGATTTTCATGAAGGGCACGTAATCGGGGTTTGTCATAGTTGTGACGAGTATGTCGCCCTTGAGCATCAGTTTTGACGCGTCCTCCGCGGTCAAGGCGACTCTCGCCACGCCGACGCCTATGTCCCTCTTGCCAGCCGCTATTCCTTTAACTACAACTTTGGCTTCCCTGGGTGTTGGTGGAGCCAGAGGTTTGAGAACCTCAACAGTCGGCGCTGCCGCTTTCGCGCTCCAGACAGTTTCAGGTCTCGACTGCGTGACAAAAACGCTCTCGGGAAATGAGAGGTCTCGGTCGATGGCGAACTCGATGTCCTGAGCCTTTCCATAGTGCTCCTCGATGGTTCGCGCAATATCTGCGAGCCTAACTATCTCCTCGTCTGTTAGGCACGGTTGCATCTGCCTCTCCATCGGCACTGTGGCGTGAAGAGTCTTGCCCGTTTCTGGACTGCGGATGTACTCCACTGGTTTCTGGGCGATTTTTCTCTCGATTATTTTTAGGGAGGTTTTGTCGACAACGTAGAGGTCAGGCGTTACAGAGCCCGAAACAACGGATTCGCCTAGTCCCCAGTTTGCTTCAATTACGATTTGATCTGTTTCCCCCGTTACTGGGTTGAGTGTGAATATGACGCCCGCCGCCTTCGAGTTCACCATCTTTTGGACGCCGACGCTGATGAGAACCTGCTCGTGCTTGAAGCCCTTCTGGTTTCGGTAGAAGATGGCTCTGGGCGTGAACAGACTGGACCAGCACTTAATAGTCTTCTCAACTAATTCGTCCGCGCCCTTCACATTGAGAAACGTCTCCTGTTGTCCGGCAAAAGAGGCGTCTGGCAGGTCTTCAGCCGTGGCGCTGGACCGCACAGCCACGAACGCCTCAGAGGATTGCGTCTGCTCGCCAAGTTCGCTGTAGGCGTCTCTAATTGCCTTCTCTATCTCGCTCGGCATCGGAGTGCCTTCGATCAGGCGCCGAATCTTCTTCGAAGCCTCCTCATACTGCTTCGGGTTGTTCACGTCTGTAACTGTTTCAGCTATGGTCTGGTAGATTTTCTCCGCGATACCGCTCTCCATGATAAACTCTTGGTAAGAGCGGGCTGTGACGGCGAATCCAGGAGGAACAGGAATCTTAGCCCGAATCATCTCGCCTAGGTTGGCGTTTTTTCCTCCAACGAGCGGGATGTCGTCTTTTGACAACTCGGTGAACCACAGAATGCGTTTTTCTCTTCTGGGCGACCGTGGCAAGGGTTGACCTCCAAGGACTAGTCGGCGGTTTTCTCAACAACTATTCGACAGGGAATCGGGAGTTTGTCTTCTCCCCTCTCTAGCGCTTCTCTCGCGGCTTCGACACCGTTTTCGTTTACTCCCAATATGATAACGGGCTGGTTGGGTCTTATTCTCGCAGCGGCTCCGACGGGCTTGCCGAAGGCTTTTCTCATGCCGTCTTGGAGGCGGTCGGCGTGAGCCCCGAAGATCATTTTGTTCTCGCGCAGTATTGTGTGGGGGTAGGGCACAACTCGTAGGAAATAGTTTTCCCCGAGCTTCTCTAGGAGAACTCTGTTTGCTGCCACGCGTGCGGCTTCTAGGGCGTTGTGGCGCACCTGAGCCTCCTTCAGAGCTATGAGTAGGGCTTGGTACTCAAACTTGCTCTTGGTGTCGCCCATGGTGAACTTGGTTATCTTCGGCGGTGGAGAGCCTCGAATGTACTCTTTCCTCGTGTAGGGCTTTCCCTTAACCGCCCGATAGTTGCGTGCACGCATGACTATTTCCCTTCTTTCAGCATACGGAGAGGCGCTCTATTTAAAGCATTTGTCGAAGAAACAACTTATAAAAAATATGAATTCGTAATATGGTTAGTAGAGTCGTTTCCGAACTGAGAATTAATTTTAATCCTTCTAGGAGATAACTCTCCGCTCCTATTTGGAGCCTAATGCACACACAAAAAAATTCAGAGTGGGAAAATGGACGGCACGATTGGGATGTGAGCGACACGGGGGTCGCTTCTGATGGCTTGATAGTGGCATTCAGGCTTGATGGCACTCAAGTTGGAAGAAGCAGAGTCGATGAAGTATGATGATAAATTACTATATGCACTTTACAGTTTTTTCAACTGCGCAACAAGCCACGTGAGACCCAAAGCAGAGAATACAGCTATTAGGACACCTATGACGGCTGATTGCACTGTAGAACTGACTATTTCATCGGCTGTAGCATTGACAATCGCTTCAGTGCCATTCGCTATGTCTCCTTGATATACCTGAATCAGAGGGGGCAACAACCTGACAACAAACATCAAAACTCCTGTCACAGAAAACATGAAAATTAGCAGTGAAACTATTCCTTTCATTTTCCTTCAACTTTTATTCGAATACATTCTGTTTTATATGTGTTTCTTTTCTAGAAGAATTCTCTATAGACGCGCACTTATATACGACTTACCTTCGCATAAACAAACATCTCTATAATTCGAAGGCTTTTGGCAGAGACTGACTGAAGATTCCCAATTCTTTGCTAGTCTTCTTTGCGAAATCCGTATATGCAATCACGAATTGGTTATAATCATCTTTATAATTCGAATAATTGCTCTTAATTGTTTGCGCTATCTTGTCAAGACCTATTTCTCTAGCCATTATGACAGCAAAATCTACATACAACTGTTTGTGAAGCCCAACGTAGTTTTCAAACTCCTTAGCGAGAGATGAAAGAAACTCGCGGTTAACATCTCTCTTATTCCAATGCAGAGCATCTAATCTTTGCTTGAAGTTGTTTATTGGGTCTCTAAGAATTAAACCGAAAGCATTTATCCTTGTATTGATTAAGTCACCACTCGCTAGTAATGAGTGCTTAAGTAAACCTTCTAGTACACCATTTATTCCTTGTGATACATTTCTAAACTCACTCAACGAAGTGAACCTTTCAACAAAATCTTTAAAATCTTCAAAGTGTTTCCTCGCTAGGATGTTTTGCTTTCTTCTCCATAACCTCATTGTAACATAGCGTGAAGCGCGATACCAAAGGAACGCATATACGACAAGAACAACGATGACGCTGACGAGAACCAAAACTGTGCTGTAGAAAACAAATTCTGGAAAGAGCGAATGAACATTTATCATGATGATTAGGAGCCCAACTATAGCGATTAATGCCGAGAAAGAAACCACTTTAACTGCTCTCTCTTGGTCGGACATCGCTAATCGCTTATTCATTTCAAAGAGGTCGTATTTATATCTGAGACTTAAATTGTCTGCCTAATTTTTCTGCTAAGATTGAGGGCTCTAGACGTGGGGTTTGTGGTTGCGGTTTTTTCAGAATTTCGACTTATCAGGGGAAAACAGAAGACAGGCAATTGAGGAATATGCAAGGACTTGGGGATGAGCACACATGCTATTTCTTTCTTAGCGCCCCGCAGTGCTGGCATTTAACAGATGTCGCTGGCATCAACGCACCACAATAAGAGCAATTAACCATTTTGATGTCTTCTTTAACGATCTCTTTTTCCCTTATGATAATGGTTGGCGCGACCTTTTGCTTATCAATCTCTTCCAGTAGCCCATACGCACGTTCTCTCTTCTTGGCACGCTTGTCTTCTTTGCGTCTTCTAAGCAAAGGCATTCAAAATAGTCCAGTTATATTTTTTTAAGTAAATCTTTCTTCTTTTCCTGAAACTCTTGTTCAGTGATTACGCCAGATTCCTTCAATTTAGCCAATTCTTTAAGTTGCTCAATCGGGCTTAGGGCTTCTGTGGCTGATACAGGAACTGCTGTGACAACGGGCGCTGTGGATGCAGTTTCTTTTCTCTCTAGAATCTGTCTAACTATACCATAGATGTCTTGGGCTTCCTTGTTGTCAATATCTGATATGAAGGGGTTAACTCCAGCTTGGAGCCTTGATTTAGGGGTTATAAGCAGCGTTGACCTGAATGTGCCCTTCTTTATTGCGATATTTCTCAAACCGTCGTACGGATAATCAACGTAATCTTGCATACCAAGCGCTCCCCTTATCAGACCTCTAGGCTGGAAGTATAGAATTCTGCGGTCTGTGACAAACAACATGTTCGGGTAGATTCTCTTTTTCAGGTCTGGCTTGAATTTACTGCCTTTTTGTTTTGTCCAGTATAGGATTTTTTCATTTGGTGCAAATAATGCTTTGACTTCGTCGGGAATCTCTTCCTTAGTCTGCTCTTCTTTTTGTTTACCCATCTAACACGCCAACCATGCTTGAAGTAAACCATTAGTTGTCTCTCAAAGGTGTATAAAAAACTTTGTTCTTCCATCCTTTTCCATTCTTCAGAACTGCCCTACCCGCGCCAGTGGGCGACACGCCCTAAACACCGTGATTTTTTTGTGTGTGTGCTTTGGAGCCTAATAGACGGTCTAGACCCCACTCTACCCGTCTCAATCTCTCTCAACAATCATATTTGGAGCATATTTGAATCATATTAGAGGGCGGTCTACCCTCTTGCGCACACACAAACAAAAACAACACAGAAAACCCAACAATCAACAACAGGTCAAGGAAAATCGCCCTTCACCCAAAGTTTGATGAGTTGGTTGAAGTTGGGAAAAACCTTCTTCAGTACTGGAATGTACATGAGTTTCTCGTCGCTCGTCATGTCTTGGAATTGATACTCTCCCGTGTAAGGTGACGGTTCACCTTCTCTGGTTATGAACTCGACATGCATGAAGGGATCGCCCCGTTTGATTGTGATGGGGCGGCGGTCGTTGCTGAGGTTGACGAGTTCTAGGGTTAGCCTTCCAACCCAGCCGCTGTGGACTTTAGCCGCGTTGAGGAAGGACAAGCCCATCCGTCCGTATTTGCTCTTGGCTGTCAGATGTGCCACATAATTGGGCGGGGTGAAGACTATCTCGTATGATGTTATATTCCTGTGTTCCAGATACTGAAGCGTGGCTTCCTCCTTAACCGTCAGGACGTAGCCGTCTCCGTCGAGGAGATGATAGTCGTATGGGTAAATGACCCTGAAATTCTCGATCAACTCAATCAGCTTGTTCTTGCCAATGATGCACATGCTTGCGCGTCTCCTCCAGCCTTCAGCACTAAGACGCACTTGCGCTATATTTCTTTTGCAGTCAACGCTGCCTCAAACCAACTCAGACTTAAATATGGAAGCCACTCTAATCTAGCTTTTTGGGGTGAAGGAATTGGAGCAGACGAGGTTTTACGCTCTACCGAAACTGCCCTATGGGTACAGGGATCTAGAGCCGCACATGTCAGAACTGCAATTAACAATACACCATCAGAAGCATCATCAAGCGTACGTCAACGGCGCGAACGCCATACTCGAGAGGCTTGACAAAGCCCGAAAAGAAGGCACCGACTTCGACGTTAAAGCCACCTTGAAGGAGCTGTCGTGGAACATAGGAGGGCACCTACTGCACTCGCTGTTCTGGGGCAACCTAGCACCAGCGAGCAGAGGCGGTGGTGGAAAGCCAAGCGGAGCCTTGGGCGATGCCATAGAGAAGGAATTTGGCAGCTTTGAGAGGTTCAAAAAAGAGTTCACGCAGGCTGCTGTGAGCGTTGAAGGCTCTGGGTGGGCGGCTCTGACCTTTTGCAGGCAGACCCGCAGACCCTTAATAATGCAGGTTGAGAAGCACAACACCAACGTTTACCCAACGTTCAGAATTCTGATGGTGCTCGACGTCTTTGAGCACGCGTACTACATCGACTACAAGAACGATAGAGCCAAGTTTGTCGAGGCGTTCTGGAACATGGTCAATTGGAGCGAAGTGAACAAAAGACTTGAAGAAGCATCAAAGCAGTAGAGCGACATCTAAAGTCCATGAAAGGTTCTTTCACAGTTTATAAGTATGAAGATTATTAAGTTAAATTTTCACAGAGTATGGAGTGTGCACCAGCCTGCCAGAACAAGCCAAACCCAACCGAATCTTAGACTGCCTTGGGCTCTACTGTCCCGAGCCCATCTTCAGAGTGCGCCTAGAACTAGACAAAATGAACGTGGGCGAGGTTCTCGAGGTGTTCGCCGACGACCCAGCGGCTGAGGAGGACATAAAGAGCCTGACCAAACGGTTGGAGCAGCAACTCCTCGAAGCCAGCAAAGAGGGCAACACGCTCAGATTTCTTATAAAGAAGGTGAAGTGAAAAGTGAGCGCAAAAAAGAAGATTCTGTACGTTCAAACAAGCGGCGTTGACACGCCCGAACGAACCTATACGCCTTTTATTTTAGCCACAACAGCGGTCATGATGGGAATCGACGCAACCATATACTTCGTGATAAAAGGCGTAACCGTTGTCAAGAGAGGCGAAGCCGAAAAAATCAAACTCGGCACTTTTCCATCCTTGAAGCAGGTTATGGACCAAGCCTTGAAGGCAGGCGTCAAAATGGCTGTCTGCGAACAGAGCTGCACGCTTCTAGGCATCCCAAGAGGCGAGTTTGTTGACGAGGCGAAGATAGTTGGCGCGGCAACCCTAAACGACTTGGCTTTAGAAGCAGACGCTGTCTTGTGCTTCTAACTTTCACGGGTGAGACACAATGCAGAGACACGTTTACATGGATTACACCGCTGGAATGCCCGTGGACCAGCGCGTAACAGAAGCCATGCTGCCATACTTCAGCCAAACCTACGGAAACCCATCCTCCATTCACTCGTGGGGAAACGAGGCGCGAAAGGCATTGGAAGAATCTAGAGCAGAAGTTGCTGCCCTAATTGGAGCCAAGAAGAGCGAGGAAATCTTCTTCACGTCTGGCGGCACGGAGAGCAACAACCTAGCTATCAAGGGCGTGGCTTACAGAAACAAGGACAGAGGAAACCACATCGTCACCACGACCATCGAACACATGTCCGTTATGAACACGTGCAAGCACTTGACAAAACAGGGATTCAACGTGACCTACGTGCCAGTCGACAAGTACGGCGTCGTGGATGTTCAAGGGCTTGAGAAGGCAATCACAGACAAAACCATCCTAGTCTCAGTTATGTACGCAAACGGCGAAATAGGAACAATCGAACCCATAAGAGAAATCGGGGAAATCGCTCACAAGAGAAAGGCTTTCTTCCACGTGGACGCGGTTGCAGCTGCGGGTCAGGTGCCAATCAACGTGGAAGAAGAGAACATCGACTTGCTCTCCATCTCCTCAAACGACATGTACGGTCCGAGAGGCGTCGGCGCCCTATACGTCAAAACCGGAACGAGAATAGAGCCTATTATCCACGGAGGAGGGCAGGAGAGAGGCTTGCGCTCCGGCACAGAGAACACCCCAGCCTTGGTGGGCATGGGTAAGGCTGCGGAAATCGCTAAGACCGAGATAAAGGCTGAGAGCGAACGGCTCGTGCGGTTGAGAGACAAATTCATAAAGAGCGTGCTGGAGACCATACCGAGCTCGTACCTGAACGGGCATCCTACGAGGCGGTTGCCGAACAACGTCAACGTGAGGTTCAGCTACATCGAGGGTGAATCCCTCATCCTAAGCCTAGACATGCTCGGAATCGCCTGCTCATCAGGCTCGGCTTGCACGTCTAAGACGCTGGAGCCCTCACACGTACTGTTAGCCATCGGACTGGCACACGAGGAAGCGCACGGCTCACTCCTGTTCACATTGGGAAGACGGAATACCGAGGAAGACGTAGACTACGTGCTGGGAGCACTACCCGACGTGGTTAAGAGGCTGAGAGCTATATCGCCACTAACACCAAAGGAGCTGACACAGTAAAGATGTACACAGAAAAAGTCCTTGAACACTTCAAGAACCCCCGCAACATGGGAGAAATCCCAGACGCAGACGGCGTCGGAACAGTGGGAAACCCGATCTGCGGCGATCTGATGACCATCTACATCAAAGTGAAGGACAACGTGATCGAAGACATAAAGTTCAAGACTTTCGGATGCGGCGCCGCCATAGCCACGAGCAGCATGATAACAGAGTTGGCTAAGGGCAAGACGCTCGACGAAGCCATGAAGATAACTCGTGGCGATGTTGCCGACAGCCTAGGCGGACTGCCGCCCATAAAGATGCACTGTTCCAACTTGGCTGCAGACGGTTTGCACGCCGCTATACAGGATTATCTGAAGAGGAAGGAGGCGAAGAAATGAAGCCAGTGTTCATAAAGTGCGACTACTGCAGGGCTGACATTCGTGACGAGACTGGGAAGTGTGTTTTTGCCATTTGTAGGCGGGTCATCGACGGCAGAGAGTACAGCTTTTGCTGTGAAGCCCACGCCGACAGGTTTGAGAGAGAAAAGAAAAGACAGAAAAAATAGTTGCAGTCTATTCCAGTTTTTCAGAATGATAGAACGCTCTTGCTCTCCTTGACCCACTGCACTAGGTCGAGGATTTTTCCTATTTCAACGCCTGACACTAAATCGTCTTGGTTGATTCCCCTGGCTTGAAGGCATGTGGTGCAGGCTCGAACCTGTGCGCCGTTCTGGATCAGTTGAGCTAACATTTTTTCTAGGTTGTAGTATCCCTCTGGTGGACGCTGCCCCTTCTTAGCAACAGTAACTCCGTCTTCGAGGAGAAATATGTTAACCTTCATGTCTCTCGTCATCATCGCCATGGCTAGTCGGAGGGCGTTCCAGGCTGTTTCTTTGCCGTAGGCTGCCTCGTTGATAATCATAGTTACTGTTTCGGTTTCCATTCCTCATCACTCTCGAGTTTTACTTTCGCCTCAGCAGTTCCAACAAACGCTTTTCATGCGCCTCTCTTGTTGTCAAAGGGTATATCTTGCGTTCGCTGTCAAAGAACAGCGGGTCCTCGCTTACTATTCTCGACAGCTCCTCGTCTGAGTCGACGCTGCAGATTATTATGTGCCCCTGCTGCCCTATCAGATGGTAGTACTGCTCAATTTTTCCCTGCGCCTCCAACTTCTCCAGGTATTTGAACTGGGCTGGAGTCAGACTGGCTATTCGTTCAATCGGTGTCTGAGGCTTAATCCACTGCAACACGAGAAATTTCATGCGCTTTCACCGTGGCAATTCTTTATGAGAGGTCTAAATATATGGCTTGGCTTGAATCACGACTATTGTCTCGAAGGCAACCTTCTTCTCAGCGATAACTTGAGCCTTTAATTCTGTCTTCCGAAGTTTCTCCAGAGTTTTGTCAATGTTGGCTAGGCTGGACTGCACCAAGAGAATCTTGCCTCTTCTTTTAAGATGGTGTGGCGCTTCTTTGACGAATCGGTCGATGAGTTGTCTTCCTGTTGGTCCGCCAGCCCATGCTCGCCCAATCCAAGTCCTCCTCTCAGTCGGGGCAGACGGCAGATAAGGAGCGTTAAAGACAATAACATCGAATTTTTCATCCTTCTTTATGGGCTTGAAGAGGTCGCCGAGTCGAACGTCAACCCTGTCGAAAACCCCATGCACCTGTGCGTTTAGTCTGGAGCAGCGAACAGCGTGGGGATTCAAGTCCACCGCAACCACTCTCGCTGCTCTCTTCGCCGTCAAAACCGCCAACATGCCGCAGCCTGTGCCCATGTCTAAGACAAGGTCGCCTCTCCTAACTATCAAGTTGTCCGCCAGAAGAAACGTGTCTTCTGCTGGCTCGTAAACGTCTTCCAAAACGTAGAAGGCGAGGTCACGATAGAAGACTTTCTTCTTCGACGATTTCATTTGCCAGTGCTCCGAAGTCCTCGGGTGCCAACTCGCGCACCCTCCTCTCGCAGAACAGCAGAGAATCAGCAAGCCTTAACGCCTCCCCCTTCGCCATTCTACGTTTCAGAAAGAACGGTAAAACCGCGTTGCGCACCTTCTTGTTCCGCTGGGTAAACGTGACTCGAACCAGTTCAAAAAACGTCTTCTCGTCTTTCACTCTGAAGGGCGGCGCCCTCGGCTTCAGCCTCACAACAACGGAGTCAACGTCTGGCGGTGGATAAAAGGCGCTCTTCGGCACGAAATCGAGCAGCTCAGCGTCCGCTCTGTAATAGGTTGCCACAGTGAGCCTACTGTAGTCTTTACTGCCAACTTGAGCAGACAATCTCTTTGCGAACTCTTCCTGAAACGTCAAAACAGCGCAGTCGAAGGATCTATCTAACAGCCAGAAGAGGAGCGGAGAAGAGATGGAATATGGAGGTGTAGACACAACCTTATTGAACCGAGAAAGCGGGGTGCTGAGCACGTCGCCGTGGACGAGTTCCACATTCCCCACGTCATGGAGCTCATCCCTCAGTATGCTCACCAATCTGCCATCAATCTCAACGGCTACCACTCGCCCACACCTTTCAGCTAGCAACCGTGTGAGGAAGCCCAAGCCCGCGCCCACCTCCAAGACAGCGTCGGCTGGGCTCAGAGACGCGTAAGAAATCATTCTCTCAAGCAACCCCCCCTCTGTCACGAAGTGCTGTCCCAGACGCTTCTTGGGATAAAACCCGTAGCGGTGGAGAAGCCCCTTCGTCCTCTGCAGAAGACTCATTGCTCTATCACTAGGGCGCGCGGGTGAAGAGGCGGTATTTGCTCTCGCCCGAGAGCTCCTCCAGAATCCTCTTGGTCACGAGTTTGGCTGGACTCGGTATGTTAGCCCGCTGCTGCAGGTCGTCGAAGGACCTGAAGGGTGTCTTCTCCCGCTCGTTTATGATCTGCCACATGTACTTCTTGCCTATGCCAGGAATTAGCTCTAGGGCGTGCATCCTTGGCGTTATAGCCTGAGCCGTGTTGAAGAAGTTGATGAACCACTGCTCCCGATTCAGCACGATTCTCTCGACGGCTGGAGACAACTCCATCTTGGCGGTTGAGGTTAACTCATCGTAGCCTATCCTGCCGATAATGTAGGTTATTTTGTCGCGGGGATCCTTGCCCACGTAGACTCTGTCGTAGGGTTTGAGCACAACCCCCTCTTTCACGATAGCCTCGAGGAGGGTGAAGAACTCTTCGCCCACAACCTGGACGAGGGCGCCGGCTCTGTAGCCAGGTCTTGCACCCGGCCTACCGTGGGGAAGATAGTCTATCACGTAGGCGTATTCCTCGTATCTCTTCTCCGCCTTCTCCATTATTTCCTCGCCCATAGAATCCAAATTATAAACTCTAGTGAAAGTGCTTATTCCTTTTTTCTGTGCTTGTCCAAAAGGTCCAGTATTCCTTGGAGTTTGGAGGTCTCCACGATCTTGCGACCGCCAGCCAAAAACATTCTTATCTCTTCAACGCTCTCGGGCATGCAGTTGACTATCTGTATGGCTTCCTCCTCTTCCAGCCCGAACTGTTCAACGAGGTTCTTGACCAGCATCTCCGCCTCCTCGGTGCTGGTTTTGGAGAACTTGGAGGCGTAGTCCAGCACTCGCCTTTGAAACTGGTCCATCTTCTCCTCACCTAGGGATTCAAGCATCTTCTTCACCTGCGGAACCGTCAGAGACTGCTCTCTCAAAGCCTTCCTAGGCATACTCTATCACCCAGCTGTATAGGGTTCAAGGTGTTCAGGACGGATAATGAGTTCCTTGACAGCGTCTCCCTGCGTCACGTTGACCACGTAGGATTGACCCCTCCTCGCCACTATGACGCCCACTTTGCCGAAGTATCTTCTGTGCGGCATGCCCTTGTGAACGCTCGGATCGATCTTGACAACAACTTTCTCGCCATCAGCGTAGTCATGGAGGATCTTGCTCAGGCCAGTCTTCCCGCGTTCTCTGGGTTTCCTCTTTAGGAGAACCCGTGATTTGTGACGAAATCCCTTGGCTCTTCTCCCCATATTTTTAGGTTTCCTCCTTCGCTAGGACACTCAGAACATCTAGTTCTAGTGGTTTCGCTTGGGCGTCCACTATTTTTGAGACGCTGGGAATAGTTCTTCCGTCATCTCCAGTTATGAGTTCTTTTATGTAGAGTCCTCCTTGACACCTTACTCTCACTTCTAGGCGGTTGGGCGTCAACCTCTTTACTTTCGCCTCGTATATGTGCTTTTCCCGAGTGATGTCGGCTCTGCGGTGCATCACGCGGCGGGGTGTCTGCTGACGTATCACGGCGTTGGTCAAGGTCTTTTCCAAGAGCGCGATTTCTTCGTCTGAGATACGCCTGTTGAACCCTACAATGGCTCTGTACATTTTCTGAGCAGCCTCCGCCCGCTTCAACCTCCTGACCATGTCTCGATTGGCAAAGCGCAGACCTGAAACTTTGACTTTACTCTCAGCGCGTTTGTTGATGGTCTCTGCGAGGTCGCTCAGATCAATGCTCCTTCGCTTGGGCTTCTTCACCTCGATCACGAAGGGTCTTCCACGTCCGAGCATGCGGGCGTCTATGTCTTCCCGCCCAGCCCCGTGAAAGGCGGTTTCTTCTCCGCCCGTTTTTTCTAGTGTGGGTGTTCCCACGATTTCTTCAACCGATTCAGGATACATTTTTCCTGTCCAGTTGCAGTTTGGGCATCCTCTTCCTCTGCACTTTGCGCAAATCCATCTCGACTGTGGGATTCCCCTGACGAGTTTTCTGTAGCGTCCACTGATGCAGAGCGGATTGACCTGAAGTGTGGCTCTTTCTGTGAAGGGGTTGACGAGGACGACCACGTCGGGTCTCTTGTAGTCGGCTGTCTTCCTTGTGATTTCGGCTATTTGTTTTCCTATCTCTCGGCTGAAGTGGTTGCGCATGCTCTCGCCGTGCTTCACCTCGAACTCCGCCTTGAACTCGTCTTCCCTCTCCTCAACTTCGGCTGGAAGTTCAACGCCTATCAGAAAGGTCTTGTACTCATAGTCTAGCAGTTTTCCAAAGGAGGTGTGCGCCAACTCTGCTATGGAATTGAAGCGCCCACCGCATAAGTGGCACTGCTGTTTCTCTGGCGTCTCTTTCTTCATTCTTTTTAGTATGTCGGCAGCCATTTCAAACGAACCGTTAGACGCCAGAGTTCGGAGCAGCGAAAACCCAGCCTTTTGTTTCAACAGTGCGAGTTGATGCGCTCTCATGGTCAGCGTGAGCTTGAGCGTTTCCCCTCGCGTCTGATTGTCTAAGCCGTGTCCAAGCAGGGCGAATTGTCTGCCCAGGCAGTGGTTGCAAAGGGCGTGTTTCTCCAGCATCCTTTGGGCTTTTTCCAGCGTTTCCATCGCCAAAATTTCCTCACTTGTCGTCTCTTCTTCTGAAGCGTTTTGGCGCTTCATTCTTTGAAGTCTTTAAGCTTGTCTAGGGGAATCTGTTTTCCCATGAAGGGCAGCGCCCTTTTTCTCCTCAGCGTCTTCATCATTCGCCTCATCATGCCGTACTGGTCCAGCAACTCCTTCACCTCTTTCTCGCTGGAGCCCGAGCCCCTTGCCACTCTTTTTATTCGGGAGGCGTTGAAGATTTTTGGGTCGTCTCTCTCGCTAGTGGTCATGGACTGAATTATGACGCGCCATTTTTCTAGACGGTCTTCAGCCATCTCCATCATGCTGTCAGGTACGTTGTAGGACATGCCCGGAATCATCTTAAGTATGCGCTTGAAGGGACCCATGCCCTTCATGTCTTCAAACAGTTTGTACATGTCGGTTAGAGTGAATTTCCCTGTTAGGAAGGCGCGCATTTTCTTCTCCGGCACCTTCACTTCGGCTTCCCGCACTTTTTCGATGAGGCTCTGGAGGTCTCCCATGCCCAAGAGGCGACCGACAAAGCGAGATGGCACGAAGGCTTCGATGTCCTCGATTTTCTCGCCTGTGCTGATGAATTTTATGGGCGCGCCCGTAGCCGCGACAGCAGAGAGGGCTCCTCCCCCTCTGGCCGAACCATCCAGTTTGGTGACGAGGATTGAGCCTATCGGTGTGGCGTCGTGGAAAGCTTTGGCTTGGACTGCAGCCTGCTGCCCTATGGTTCCGTCGACCACGAGGATGACCTCATCGGGTTTGATAGACTTCTCCAGCGTCTTCATCTCCTCGATTAGGCTCTTCTCCTCCTTGTGACGCCCAGCAGTATCGATAATAACGACTTCCTGGTCGCCGAACTGCTTCAACCCGTTAAGGGCGATGTCAACGGAGTCCTTAGCCTTCAAATCGCCGTATAAGGGGACGTTTATGCGCCTCGCCAGTTGCTGCAGCTGAGCGTAGGCACCCGGTCTATAAGTGTCGGCGCACACCAACCCTGTCTTTAATCCTCTCTTCTGGAAGTACCTCGCCAGCTTCGCGGCTGCAGTTGTCTTGCCCGAGCCCTGAATCCCGACGAGCATAAGGACGTTTCTTTTTCCTGTCTCGATTTTTAGTGGAACGGGTTTCTCGCCTAGGAATCGGGTCAGTTCCTCGTAGACAACTTTGATTACGTGTTCGCGTCTAGAGACGCCCATCGGAACCTTCTCTTTGAGCGCTCTCTCCTCGATTCTCTTAGATATGTCAAAGACGAGCTGCACGTTCACGTCAGCCTGTAGCAGCGCTCGCTGAAGGTCTTTCGCCAGCTCCTTCACGGTTGCTTCGTCGACTACGGGGGCTCGGAAAATCTTGCGCAAGGCTTCGTATATGGAGGAGCCGAAGCGTTCGAGAGCCATAATTTATCTTTCAACTCTAGGCTTGTTCAGTCTTAAATACATATCCTAGTGGGGCTCACCATAACTCTTTTCTCTGAGCTTCGAGGAAATTAGAGGTCGTGAAGAGTGGTTTTCTTGTCAGAGCCAGTTAGAATCGTGGAGCGCAAGCCTGTTCCAAACAACGCTACCATGTTGAACGGTCTGCCAGACGTCGGTCTTGTGGGACTCATCGCTACATCACACATGATAACCCAATTAAAAATGGGCGAGGTCGCCTATGTTGATTCGGAGCTTCTTCCGCCAGTGGTTGTGCTGCACGAGGGGTTGCCTTACGCTCCATTGCGGATTTTTGGGAACGGCGGTCTGGTTGCCACGCTCTCTGAGGCGGCTATCCCAGCTAAGGCTGTTCAGCCCATTATGAAGAAGCTGGTTGAGTGGGGGCAATCAAAGAGGGTGAAGCTCATGGTCTCGATGGGAGGCATGCCAGTTCAGGACCGCCAAGACATAGCCGAGCCCAAGGTTTATGGTGCGGCTTCGAACCAGGCGTTGTTGAAGACGCTGAGCGACAAGGGCATAGAAATATTGAGTGGCGGCTTCATGGTTGGACCGTATGCGCTCATCATGCGCTACTGCGCCGAGAGAAACGTTCCAGCCATAGCTCTCCTCGCTCAATCATTCTACAATTATCCAGACCCTGAGGCAGCAGCCGCGACAATCAGGGAGTTTGGCAAAATCACCGGAATGCAGGTAGACGTGTCCAAGCTGGTTGAGAGCGGAGAGGATATACGGTTGAAGGCGAGGGACGTGATGAAGCGCACGGAGCAGGAGCTGAACCGCATGAAGAAGACGCAGGAGTACGACCTACCCCTCTACGTCTAGGAGGCTGAAGAGCAAAATGTCAGAGACTAGGCGAAAGAGGCGTTCACTCTTCGACCTCATAAGCGACTACGTGGAAGACTTTGAGAACCTCTCCGAAGAAATGGAGCGCGCCTTCACCGAGCGTCCGAGCTGGGACACGAGGTCGTGCTGTATCGAGCCGCTCTGCAGCGTCTTCGTAGCCGCCGACGAGGTCGTTGTCACGGCGGACCTGCCAAACAGCAATCCCGACACAATTAAGGTTGAGCAGGTGAGCGAGGACACGCTTGAGATTAGGGCGGAGATGAAGCGCAAGGTCCGCTTCGAGGAGTTCGGCATAACCCATCGGAAGGGGGAGTTTTCGTTCTTCCGCTGCCAGACCCACATTCCAGTAGCGGTTGACATCAAGCGGATGAAGACTCAGTTCAAACGAGGCATCCTAGAGGTTCGTTTGCCGAGGAAGAGGGGCTACAGAGTAAAGGTCGAATAGGGACAAGTTGAAACATGCTGGTAGCGGGATTCGTTCACCGAGCAGGCGTTCACTGCGAGTCCACAGCCCTGCGTGACATCTTTGAGTTTTTTGGCTTCAGTTTCTCTGAGCCAATGATATTCGGTCTCGGCAGCGGCTTGGGCTTCGTCTACTGGCGCAGCAAGCAAATGTGGTTTCACTCTGTGGGCGGGCGAGCCCGCGACCTTGACAAGAACCTCTGCGACAACTTGGGAGTCACAATAAAAGTTCACAAAACTTCGAGCAGAGTGAGAGCCTACGAATCGTTGAGGGAGCTGATAAGCAAAGATGTTCCAGTCATGGTTCACGTTGACATGCCGTATCTGAAGTATCTCGGGTTGCCTGAGCAGGCGCACTTCGGCGCTCACTCTGTTGTGGTTTCAGGCGTCGACGAAGACAGGGGTTTAGCCTACATCGCCGACACCATGTTCCAAGGCTTGCAGACCGCAACGTTAAAGGAGTTGGAAGAGGCACGTTCATCAACCTTCAAGCCTTTTCCACCAGAAAATAAGTGGTTCACCTTCGAGTTTCCAACCAAACTAACTCCAGTCGAGGATGCTATAAGGAAGGCTATAGCCAAAACGACCAAGTCAATGCTTTATCCGCCAATAAAGAACCTCGGAGTGAAGGGCATAAGCTACCTGGCGAGCGAGATAGTCAAATGGCCCAAGCTTTTTCCACCGGAAGACGAGTTGTTAAAGCAAATCTACGAAGTCAACTACATCATGATGGAGGAGGACGGCACGGGCGGCGGACTCTTCAGATACCTCTACTCTGACTTCCTAAAAGAAGCAGCCGAACTGCTAGGCAACAAGGAACTCTTAGAGTTAGGACTGCGCTACAATCAAATAGGACAGAAATGGACAACCATAGCCAAACTCATAAGAGAAACACCCAGAAACCCCACAAACGTACACGAAGTGAGAAAAACTCTCATAGAAGTCGCCAGAGAAGAAACACATGTTCTGTCCTCGCTCGCCAGAATCTTCGAATGATTCATTTTTTCCTAAGATTCTCTAATACCGCAGCGATTATCAACGGGAAGGCTATGGTTGCGTCGCAGATGACCGTAACGGCTCTCCCCTTTGGTTTGACCTTGCCCCAGCTGACTGCCTCTTCCAACGAGGCGCCGCTTAATCCGCCTGGTTCTGGTCTGTCCATTGTTATTTGTACGGCTGTGTCCACGCCTTCGCGAAAAGTGTTGGCGAACAGGGCGAAGTGTTTTGGGAAGCCTCCGCCCAGGATGATTACGCCCACCTTTTTGGCTTCGTAGACCTTTTCCATCAGCGTGTTCGTGTCTAGGAGCGGGTCTATCTGCATAGTTTTGTCCTGGGCGAAGACCCAGAGTTGGAAGCCCGCTATGGAGTCCGCTAGGGCTGGGCAGATTATGGGCACATTCTTCTTGGCTGCAACTGCGAGTATTGACTCCTCGTCTTTGATTCGCTTCCCTATTTCTTTGAAGAGCTCAGCCGCTGAGATGCGCTGTCGCTTTTCTTGGGGTATGGCTTCCACGGTCTTGAAGAGCCACTTCTCCAACCGCTGAAATGCCTCCTGTTCGATGTAGATGTCGCCTATGCGCCCTATGTTCTGAGCCCTCAGCCTCTCGTCCTCAGCCGCGAAAGTGCCCACCATGTGCCGGAAGCCCAGTGCCTCAACCATGTCGTGAACCATGTTGGCGCCGGTTGTGACAACAGCGTTGACATACTCGCCTTCGATGAGGCTGCTGATAGCGTGCCTAAGTCCTGCTGGGACGAGCGGCCCAGCCAGGGTTAAGAACACAGTGTAGTCTGGGTCCCTGAACATCTCGGTTATCAGCTCTGAGGCTTCGCCGATTCTGCCCGCCCCCAGCACTCCAGCAGCCTTCATCTGTCTGACGAGTTGGTTGACGCTCATCTTTGGGTAGAGCTGCATCTGCCTCACATATCTCATTTTCATCACATCAGCCTTTCATGACTGCTGAGAAATACAATTGATTTGACTATTAAAGATGCTAGAACGCGGAGTTGCTCCTGCGAAACAGACTTATGCGGGAGCTGTCGTATGGATTTGAAAAGGGGTGAAGAGAATCCGATGTTGCTGGTTCAGATTTCCGACATCCATTGTGGTCCACAGTTTCGCATGGAGATTTTCAGAAGCGCGGTCAAGGAGATAAACGCCGTGTCACCCGACGTGGTTCTGGTCACGGGCGACCTGACGGAAGACGGCTTCATATCTCAGTTTCAGACGGCGGCGAAGGAGTTGAAGAGGCTGAGGTCGGGCAGAATTGTGTTCGTGAGCGGGAACCACGACTACCGCTCTACTGGATACCTGTTGTTCAGGCAGTTCTTTCCGTTCACGCAGGTCACCGAGGTCGAAGGCTCCGTGGTGATTATCTTGAGTTCTGCTCGACCCGACAGAGACGACGGCGAGGTTGGACACAGACAGAACCTTTGGCTCGAGAAGACGCTGGCGAAATACAAGGACAGGGTCAAGATAGTAGCAATACACCACCATGTCGTTCCTGTTCCCGACACGGGCGCCGACCAGATAACAATCATCGACGCGGGCGACGTGCTGAGCAGCCTCACAAAATCGAAGGTCGACCTCGTCCTCTGCGGACACAGGCACCGCCCTTGGAGGTGGCAGATCGAAGACATGAGCGTGGTTCACGCGGGCAGCGTCTCGTGCGAGAAGCTGAGAGGGTTCTTCTGCAACTCCTACAACGTCATAGAAGTGGAGCGCAAGAAGGCGCGAGCCAGACTGAAAATCGTCAACGGAGAGTTCATCGAGTTCGAGGACATAGTTAAACGAAGAGAGGCTCTTCAAAAAACCGACATTTCACTGTTCAGTGATTCTCTGGCGCGTTGAAAAAACAGTTAACCCTTAGTCCTCATAATTTTTGTTCTGCCGAGAATGCGCCAGTACTCAACTTCAACACCTGAGGCTAGTTTTCCCTTCAATTCCACATCCTCAGGTTGGGGCGCCTCAAAAACCTCATAGTTCTCTAGGTCCATCACCTGCACAGCCGAGGGCAGAAGGGCTAGGACCTGACCGCTCCTCTTCTCGATGATAGGAACTTCAACTGACGAATCTACAGGTTTCACAAAACTCCTCTTTACGCCGTCAAAAACGCCTATGGCGACAACCCTAGCCTTAGCCGAGCCGTGCTTCCCAGGCTTTGACTTGGCGTAGTCGACTATGCGACACGGCTCGTTTTCAATCATGACGAAGCTGCCAACTTTGATCGAACCCAACTCAACTGGCTTGCTCATGCCTTTCACACTCACTTCGACAAAGCGTTTACAACGATTTTACGGTTTAAATCGCTCAGTGGCTAATTAACACTTTCCCCATTTCGAATTTTGTGTGCTAATAACTCTCTCTCGAGTTCTTTTGTTGCTTGTTCTCTTGTTTTGCCTTCTCTCATCTTCTTGTTTATGTGCCACTCGAGAACCCCTTCGGGATTGTGCGGATACCGCTCCACATACTTCTCAAACAAGTCTTTGGGATATTTTGTCTGAGTCTCAACGTCGAGTTTCTGCCCTAAAGGCTGAAGGTAACCTCGGTTTTCCATCAGTTTGCCATCGGAAAACAATAACGCACCCGATAGAAAGCCGAACCCATCGAAGGCTAAGGCCAACAAGAAAGGTACTGATTCTCTTAGCGTCAACGGCTTGCGGAGATAGCCGAGCTGACTACTAAGGTTTGCCAAGCCCCAGACAGCCATTCCTTCAATGACACTTTCAACAATTAGAACAAACCCGAGAATAATTAGTGCTGTTGATGCAATTTTGTTGCCGTGTCTGCGGACAAAGAACCCTTTTCTGTCTGAGATGTACAATATCAAACCAGCAATGGCGAAAAAAACAAACACTATCATCGGACTTACAGACACGAACGGGCTGGTAGGTACAAACGTTACAAGCATTACAAAGCTATAGGGAATCCACAAGCCATAAGAAATCCCATTTGATTCGATATAGCCGACTACAAAAATGTAAAACGCAATTAACATGGCAATCCCAATTTCAGCTCTCCCAATGTTCAATAGGAGTCACCACTATTACAATTCTCGAGTAAACCATAATTAACATTTTGTTACACCAGACCTCACTTCCACAAAAGTCGCAACACACCCGCGCAAGAATGCTTCATGATCCACAGTACCTATTTGGCACCAAATAGACGGGCTAGGTCAATCGTGCGCACAGATAGCCTAGCCCCTCCATTAGGCTTCAAATAGGCGCAACGAGGGGGAGAGAGACAGAGACGGGTATAGCCCCGTCTAGAGGGGGTGAATGTTTAGCGCCAAAATGTGTTCTGGGTGATGGTTGCGGAGGAACAAAACCCTTTTGGACACAAGCAGCCCTTCAACATTGGTTGAGCCGGGGTGACAGAGCGTAAAGGTAGAAACCGCCCATTGTTTTGATGACTCTTCGCTCTAGTCTTATCTCGTTGCTGGGAAAAATTTTGGCCTGCGCTTGCTAATGTGTTGTTTGTGTTTTGATTTCGGTTTTTGATTTCGGTTGTTGCTTTGGTTTGTATTCGAGTTGGGTTTAAGGTGATTTATTATGTTGTTATAGGTGATTTAAAAGTGATTTGTTGGGGACCTGGAAACCTTTTCTGCGTTCCCCTATTTGCGACCAAGATTTTAAAAAGGGGAAAGGAATAAGATTTTTCGATAAAAACATGGAAAACCATACCGTATATGCCAAGGAAAAAAACAGAATTCGGCGTTTTCGGAGGCTAAGTGATGACCGGATCAGAAAAATACAGAACATGGTTAAAGAAGGTTTTTCTCTTCGGAGTGTTGCGAGACAAACTAACCTTAATTATTCGGCTGTGCAGCGCATTGCTGGTTGCTATGCTAAAAAGCAGATGCGATTGGATTTAGATGCTCTCGATGAACGTGAACGTGGGTATGTGGTCGGATTTTTCGTGGGTGATGGAAGTCGGTTTTCAAGGATGAAAAGCGGGCATTATGGTGTGAAGTTTGCTTTTGACGCTAAGAGAGATGTGGAGATTGCCTCTTTCTTGTGTGCCATTTTTGCCAAAGCTGGTAAACAAACTAGGCCGTACCAAGAAGAAACTTGGCTTATTATGAAAGTGTATTCGCAGAAGCTGTTAGCGTTCTTATCACGTTTTGTGGATTACGTCGAGATTGAAGGCAGGAAACGTAAAATGCTGGTTGGTCTGAATGATTGGTCTTATGAATTTAGACTTGGATTCCTGAGTGGACTAATTGATTCGGATGGGCATGTTCATCGAAATAAAAGAGGCCGTGGACATTTTGGGGCTGATATAACAACAATGAACCAAGCATTAGCCAAACAATTGGTTGGTCTTTTCGAAAGTTTAGGTCTTCTAGCAGAATAGCAGAAGTAAGACCTGGGAAAACTTCTTTCAACATAAGACCGACATACATTGTGAAGGTGAGCAAATCGGAGTTCTCTAAGATATGCTCAGGGCTGAATAGTGTAAAGCATAGGCAAACTGGTTGCGTAGCAAAACACTTTAAGATGTAAAGATTCTTTGAATGTATTCGAAAGAAGCCGGGATGGCAGAGTGGTAATGCGCTGGACACTCTCTTTGAGCATTTGGGGCTAGAGAGGGGCAGACTCGAGATCCAGTGGGCCTTCGGGCTCACAGGGGTTCAAATCCCCTT
>Ga0315306_10000023_pt1 | contig 76056 bp, 82 predicted proteins | sample TDP1_MG_FD_203803 | JGI IMG/M metagenome (GOLD analysis project Ga0315306, IMG submission 203803) | Freshwater sediment microbial communities from Lake Towuti, South Sulawesi, Indonesia - TDP1 | ecosystem: Environmental > Aquatic > Freshwater > Lake > Sediment | place: Indonesia: South Sulawesi... | reverse complement strand
GTGTAGAAAGAGTCTTTCGAAAGACTTATATCTAAAGTAAGTTTTCTAGTGTTCGCAAAAGAAAGAGAGTTGTTTAAATTGTCATCAGAACTCGCTGCTGGAACCCCTGTTCTTATCCTGCGGGAGGGATCGAGTCGATCTCGAGGGAGGGAAGCTCAGCATGCCAACATTATGGCGGCTCGAATAGTCGCAGAGGCTGTGAAAAGCGCCCTTGGCCCGAAGGGCATGGACAAGATGCTTGTGGACAGTTTTGGCGATGTCACCATCACCAGCGACGGACGCACTGTTCTCGACGAGATGGATATCCAACACCCAGCCGCAAAAATGATGGTGGAGGTTGCCAAAACCCAAGATAATGAGGTGGGCGACGGAACCACCACCTCTGTGATCGTTGCCGGAGAACTTCTTGGTAAGGCTGAGGATCTCATTGAGAAAAACGTTCATCCAACAGTCATCATTGATGGGTATCGAAAAGCCGCTGATAAGGCTCTTGAGGCACTTGAAAAAATAGCTATCCCGGTGAAACCAACCGATAGAAAAGCTATAGAAAAAGTTGCGACGACTTCCATGGCAAGCAAGCTGGTGGCTGAGAACAAAGAATACCTCGCGGAAATAGCCTCTTCCGGAGTTCTTCAGGTTGCTGAGAAGGTTAAGGACAAATTTAAAGTGGACATCGATGATGTGAAGGTGGAGAAAAAAGCCGGCGAAGCATTAACCGACACCAAGCTCATCAACGGCATCGTGCTTGACAAGGACGTAGTTCACTCGGGCATGCCAAAACGCGTGGAAAAAGCTAAGATCGCCTTGCTAGATAGCGCTCTTGAAATCGAGAAAACCGAGTTCGACGCAAAAATCAACATTGAAAGCCCAGAGCAAATGGACGCTTTCATGAAAGAAGAAGAGAACATACTTAAAGAGATGGTTAAAAAAATAGTCACAAGTGGTGCCAACGTAGTCATTTGTCAAAAAGGCATCGACGACCTAGCTCAACACTTCTTCGCCAGAAAGAATATACTGGTAGTGCGCAGGGTTAAAAACTCAGACATGGAAAAACTTTCAAAGGCAACTGGAGGAAAAATCGTTACCAACCTAGACGACATGGATAAGGCAGACCTTGGCTACGCTGAACTTGTAGAAGAAAGAAAGATAGGCGACGACAAGATGACCTTCGTTGAAGGGTGCAAAAACCCCCGCTCTGTCACCATTCTCATACGCGGCGGAACTGAGAGAATCGTAGAAGAAGCGGAACGCTCAATACATGACGCACTGTGCGTTTCCCGCGACGTTGTCGAAGAGCCTAAGATATTGGCTGGAGGAGGCGCGCCAGAACTAGAGGTCGCGAGGGTGCTTAAAGAATACGCCGAGACGCTTCCAGGAAAGGAACAGCTCGCAGTGATATGCTTTGCAGATGCCCTTGAAGCGGTGCCCATCACTCTAGCCGAAAACGCCGGACTTGACCCCATCGACATCATATCCGAGCTTCGAGCTCGACACGAGAAGGGCGAGGTTTGGGCCGGAATTGAAGTTCACGAGGGCAAAGTGATGGACATGAGAAAGATGGGTGTCTTTGAACCGCTCGCAGTCAAAAAGCAAATTATTAAATCCGCCACAGAGGCCGCGTCCATGATTCTGAAGATTGATGACATAATCGCGGCTAGCAAAATGAAAGCGCCACCAACGCCCCCGAGGGGTGCTCCTGGAATGGGGCCTGAGGGCGCCGGGGAGTTTTAGCGAAACGAGCAAAGACAAAATTTGGATAGGCCCTCCGAAGCTCACCCGCTTTGAGAAGGCTCGAATAGTGGGAGCTAGGGCTCTTCAGATCGCCATGGGAGCGCCCATACTCGTGGAACCATCCAAAACCCTTTCAAACCCCATTGACATTGCCATCCAAGAGCTTGAAACCGGAATACTTCCTATCACCATCCGCAGGACGCTGCCCGACGGAACCCATCAAGACATCCCGCTCAAATGGCTTTTTCAGGGCTAAAACCACGTTTTCTTCTCAAAAGAACACGCTAGGTTAAGCCCCAGCCTTATTCTATTTAGAAAGATATTCTCTAGCTTCCCTCAAAGTAGCGAGTATTCTGCTCCAATGGGCGCCCTGCCAGTAAATTTGTTCGCAGCCTGGGCACTTCCAAAACTCGTCATAATAGGAAGCGGTTTTCTCAGGAACCCTGCCAATGATCTTCTCTTTTGGAATCGACTTGATTCTGGTGTTACATTTGGGGCAACGTGAAACTGTGACATCGAATTCAAGCTTGAGGTTAAACCGCCTCGCTAGGTTGGCGAGTTTTTTGGCTCCAGTTGGACCTTCGACGAAAAAGGCGTTTATCCCCCGCACCGCGGCTTGTCGGTAAAGCTCGAGGTCGTGGGTGAGCAAGATGCGGCGCTCCCCCTTTGCGATTTCAATCAGTTGGTCATCACTGAGAGAACGTGAATATTTGACGTCGTGGCCGAGCATGCGAAGCCATCGGGTGAGCTTCCCCAGCATGCCGTCTGTTATGAACTTCAACCTTCCCACCGCAGGATCTGGCCTGCTCCCGGGTTTGCGACTATCTCTCCAGCATCCATAACCAATCGTCCGTTTACAAAGGTTTTCATCGGCTTGCCTCTAACCCTCCACCCGTCAAACGGAGAGTACTTAGCCTTTGAATAAAATTTCGACGAGTCAATTCTATATTCTCGTTTCATATCCACCACCACAAGGTCTGCCCAGTATCCCTCAGCTAAGCTTCCTCTGTCTCTCAGGTGAAATATTTCGGCTGGCCTTTTCGCGGTTGCTCTAATTAGTTCTGCCATTGTTATTCTGCCTTCATTTACCTGTGTGAGTAACAGTGGGAGCGTTGTTTCGAGTCCGGGTATCCCTGGTCTCACGTCCCAAACGGACTCAGCTTCCTTCTCTTCAACCGTGTGCGGAGCGTGGTCTGAAGCTAAGGCGTCTATTAACCCGTTTCTGAAAGCGTTCCAAAGCGTCTCAACGTCTTCCTCCGCCCTTAACGGAGGGTCGATGAGCGCAATCGTCTTGCAGCGTTTTAAATGTTTAGAAGACAAAAGGAGATGATGCGGCGTCGCTTCACAGCTGACGGAAAGACCCATGTTTTTTGCCGTCAAGATAGCTTTCAGCCCCTCGGCTGAACTGACATGACAGAAGTGAATGTGGATGCTGGTCTGCTTTGCAAGTTGGATGGTGTGCTGTATCGCCTTAAGCTCGGCGTCTGTCGAGTGAACCCTGAGATAGGCTTCTACGTCTCTGCGTCCCGCTTGTTGCATCTCTTTCTTGGCGGCTTCAAGCGTTTTCTTGTCCTCTGCGTGCACAGAGACCGGAACTTTCATTTTTCCAGCCCTACTGAACGCATGCAACAGCACATCGTCATCTTCAATGTTTACTCCCCCAATCTTCTGTGAGAGGTAGAGCTTGAAAGCCACAGCTCCCTGCTTAACTATCTGACGGATTTCTTCTAGATTCTCTGGAAAGGCTGAGTGAAAGGCGACGTTGACAACGACTCGGGTTTTAGCCATTTTCATGCGCTCCCTCAGAGAGGTAAAGCTCATCGTCACTGGTTTGTTGTTAGGCATGTCGATGGCTAGCGTTACGCCGCCAGCGGCTGCTGCTGCTGTTCCGCTGAAGAAATCTTCTTTGTAGGCTAATTGCTGGTCTCGGAGATGAACGTGGGGGTCTATAAGACCAGGAAGCACTGTCTCTCCCCTCATGTCCAGTTTTTCTGAAGCGTGTGGGAGGTTTGTCTTCTTGGCTATCTTGAATATTCTTCCTTCATCTACGGCTAAACCAGCTTCGACAAGCCCTCTGGGCGTGTAGATTTTAGCGTTGTGAAGGACAAGGTCAACCGACAAATGTTGCTACCTCATCAATGTTAATCGTCATACAGAGTCGATTCGGCTTCTGGTTTAAAAAGTCTCTTGAACGCGCCCATCTTTGAGAGTTTCGCATCGCCATCCGCGATGCCCTATGAATAACGCCACTTTTTAAGGGTGAAGGAGGCTTCACACGAAAAGAAATAATATCACTGCCACCTTGACTTACAATAGGGGATTCACCACATGCCCGCCAATCTTCCAGCAGAGGCGAAACATAAATGGGAGGAGGTTTCTTCAGCAAGAAGCCCTCAAGAGAAGATTGAGAAACTGCGGGAATTCCTAAGTCTTGTTCCCAAACATAAAGGCACGGAAAACCTGCGAGCTCAAGTCAAGAGAAAAATCGCCATACTTCGAAAAGAGATTGCTGAGAAAAAAAGCAGGAAAGCTGGAAAAGGCGGGCCGAAGTTCTTCGTCGAAAAGGAAGGAAACGCTCAGATAGTTATTTTAGGACCCACCAATGTAGGGCGCAGTAGCCTCCTCTCACTTCTAACTAACGCAAAAGTAGAGATCTCTGAATATCCATACACCACCAAGGAGCCGACGCCTGGGATGTTTCAGTACCAAGATTTACAGTTTCAAATAGTAGAGGCACCAGCATTAATGGAAGGCTCCGCTGATGGAGGAGCATTGGGACTTCAGACTTTGGCCGCGGCAAGAAACGCAGATGGGCTCCTCCTCATGGTCGATCTATCTCAAGATGCTATTGAACAATTCTCTATAATCTCGCGGGAATTGGAGAAGGCAAGAATCCTCACACGGGAACCTAAGGCCAAAGTTAAGATCGAACGAAAACACATGGGCGCTGGATTGAGAATTATCGTACTCGGGCGCCTCGTTGACTGTACTTCAAAGGATGTGGAACAACTCCTCAGAAGCTATCGAATAGGTGATGCCACCGTTAAGATTCAAGGCGAAGTCTCCATAGATGACATTGAAGACGCTATCTTCGAAAGCACCGCATATCGACCCGCCATTATCATAGCCAATAAGACAGACCTTCCTTACGCCACGAGAAAAATTGAACAACTGAAAGATTTTGTTGAAGGAAAACTGAAAATTTTTCCAGTTTCTTGCAAAGCCATGACTGGACTTGAGAAGCTTGGCTCAGAAATATTCGAGATGCTTAACATAATTCGGGTCTACACAAAAGAACCCAACAAGAGATTTCCCTCTGAAAAGCCCTTCACGATAAAAAAGGGCTCCACCGTTCTGGATTTGGCAAAGCGGATTCACAGCGACTTTTATGAGCAGTTTTCTTATGCAAAAATATGGTCGAAACGACTACGCTTTAGTCCTCAAAAAGTCGGGAGTTCTTTTGTCCTCGAAGATGGTGACACTGTGGAAATTCATATGAAATAACACTGCTTCCCCATATGCACACGCATTAGGAAATAGTTCATTGAGAAGAAGCGTAGGCTAAACATACTTCAGATGTAATGTTCGAAATCGGAATATTACATAATCATAATATTGTATAACACTCAGAATTTGAATACACCGGAATGGGAGACTAGGTTTGTACGCCAAGATAGATTTGTCAGAAGGAGAAGAAGTGGATTTCGAGAACGAAAAGGAAGAATGGAATATTTACAAACTAGCAGATGGCACAACACTAAAAGTCAAGCTCGTTCTCGTTAACGTTGTCAGAAGCCGAGATAAATACGATTCTCTAGGCAACCCAGTCTATGGCATAAACTCCCAAAACATCGTCAAAGTATTAAACGTGCCAGAAGAACTCAAAAGAAAACCATAGTACAGACAAAATGCGGGCTCGAACAAATGTAGCTCCAATAAATCAAGATTTAAACATCGGAAATCAACGATGAGATGAAAATGCCAAATGAATCTATACACGCGAAATTAGATCTTAGCCATCTCTTGCCGAATGTAGCTTGCCTGTTCTTGGCAGCCTCCGGATTGATTATTCTGGCTTGGATCGGCTGGTTAACATGGTATGACATGACTTCGTGGGGTAAGGACATCGCTCTTATATTCTTCGGATCCAGAACAGGTGAGACTATCAGCTTGGGAATAGGTATGAAAGTAATACATTATTTTCTGATAAGCTTGACACTTCTTCTCTCCGGCTTATTTACATTTCTTCAAAGACGAAGTAAGCTTCTTCATCTTCCTAAAAATGTTCCTACCCCTCAAGATTTGATAGGAAAGCTGGCGCACGCAAGCGCAAAGCTGAAAGCAGGCCTTACATTGATAACAATACTAGGCATATCCCTGTATTTATCACCCCTTAGAGGCAACACAGTCGCGGTAGTTGGAGTTTTTGCTTCCTTAAGCGCTGTCATAATCGTACTTTTAGCAATAATGGAAATCGAAATTATAACTGTTGAAGAAGAGAACCACGAGTATGAGATAATGAGCAATACAGCCAAATTCTTGGACTTCAGTCAGACAAACATGCACCTGAGAGAAACAAACGAATTTAAAATGGATGTCTATTCTTCGGAGAACCAAATCACGTTAAGTTCTCACTATGCGCCTAGGCGTGCTTACCTAGTGAAAAGACCCGCAAAAGAGACAAACTAAACGATACGCGCGGGGCGCACATATCATAGGGAAGGAAAGATTATAGATTCAGTCCAGGACATCCATTAGTCAATCAGCTTGAAGAAATCTCGTTCAGTTATTATACCGACTAGCCTCTCGTTTTGTACCACAGGCAAAGCTCCAATCTTTCTCTCTTCCATGAGCCTAGCCGCCTGCCCCACATCAGCCTCCGGCTCAACCGTCACAATGTCCTTCACAGCGATTTCAAGAATTGGAGTTTGCAAGACCTGAGCGATGGTTCCGGATTGTAAGTGTTGGAAAACACGGCCAGAACCAAAGAAACGTAGTATGTCCATAACTGTGATTATGCCGCTGAGTTTACCGTTTCGAACAATGGGCAGTCGTCTGAAACCGTGTTGAATCATCGTTTTTTCAGCTTCGAAAATGGATGTTTCCGGTTTCGCTGTCACAACTTTTTTGGACATTACATCCCCAACCTTGGCGCCACCTATTTTTCTGGTGAAGATAGAGACTATGTCTCGCTCGGTCACGATGGCCCACACCTGATTTTCTTCATCTACCACGGGTAAGCCACCAACTCTATGTGTTTTCATACGCTCTATTGCGTCGCCGATTTTGGCAGTGGTCAGAATTGAAGTTACTTCTCGAGTCATGACGGATTTAACTGGCTCGTTTATAGCCTTAAAGAAGTTGCCGCCATACTTCCGTTGAATTATCTGAAATTTTTCTCCTCCACCAAGATAGTCGATGACGTCTGTGGCAGTGATTATGCCGCGAAGTCTCTTGGTTCCAGGATCTGCAACTGGTATGCGGCGAAATCCTGCCTTCACCATGATCCGTATGGCATCGTATACCGGAGTGGTGGGCGCCATCGTGACCACCGGACTCTTCGCGATGGTCATGATTTCGCCTTCGCGTCTCTTGGCGGGGTGAGCTCTCAAGGCGAGCGGACCCTTTTCTCTTAACCTGCGTCGAAAAGTTTCTTGTCTTCTACCACGACGTGCTGCCAAAGTTAACCCTCCAGTGTTAGAGGAGAGCCCTTACAACGTCTTCACGGTCAACCATGCCGGTGAGACTGCCTTTCTCATCTACGACGGGCACACGCCCAAAGTTCCTCTCAAGCATAAGTTCAGCTGCTTCTTTAACTGTTGAAGTTGGCTTTAAGGAAATAACGGGAGTTTTCATTACGGAAAATATTTTCGGAGTTCTAAACCGACCTCTTCCCGCTTCAAAAGCAGGGAGAATCGCCCCGCTGTCCAGAAGATCCTTCTGCGTCACCATACCAACAAGCTTCCCCTTTTTCACAACGGGCAACCCGGCAAAAGACCGCTCTTGCATCAGATGCCAGATGTCGTCCACCTCGTCGTCTGGAGAACACGTAATGGGTTTGGCGGACATTATCTTAGAAAGGGGCGTTGAGAGTTTAGCGAGATCTTTCTTCAAGAAAGTACTGATGAAATTTTCCAATCCGAACATCCCCATGTAGGTGTAGTCTTGAGAAGATTTCACGACTGGTACGTACCATTCGTCCAAGCGGATCATTTCCCGCACAGCATGAAAGGCATCCATGTCCATGGTTGCGACGAATCTTGGAGTGGACATGATCCCTTTTGCTCGGATGGGAGAAATCGAGGAGGTTATGGTCATCATGCCGCCACGGGAAATTAGACCCGTGAAGTGTTTGCGCTCGTCTACCACTGGAAGGACGCGTAGTCCTTGGTTGCGGATGGTGGCTCGAGCCTTTGTGGCAAGTTCGTCAGCGTATATGGAGGGGTAGTTTCGATCCATCACTTCTTGCACACGCAAGCAACCGACCTCAGTACTCAGCCCTCAGTTCTGTTCGACAATCCTCGCAGACAAAACGGCCCTCGATTTCTTGAAGGTCGTCGGACCACTGTCCACACTGATCGCAATATCCTGCCAAAGGCGGATGCCATGGAGCCTCTTCTACCGAGGTTCCTCCCTCGATGCGGGCTTTCTCCTGTATGATTTCTATAAGTTCGGGTGTGATGGCTAGGATGTCTTTACTGGAGACGAGCCCGATGAGATCCCCTTTGTACATGACTCCTAACCTTCGAATGCTGAGTTGGCTCATTCTTCTAGCGGCTTCGCTCAAGGTTTCATCGGGATCTACAGTGATGAGGGGGGAGGTCATTACCTCTTTCGCGGTTAGCTTGCTTGCTTTAGCGTTTTTGGCCAAGACTCGTGTGACAAGATCTCTCTCGGTGATGATGCCCAGAGGTTTTCCTTTCTTGCTGATTACGATGACGCAACCCAATTTATTCTTGTCCATGAGTTGCGCCGCCTTGTTTACGGGTGCGTCCTCATCGATTGTGACGACGGGGCTGGTCATGATATCTTTTACCAACATTCGTGCTCTGATGCCCATTTCAGCCATAGTGGCTTACCCTCCGATACGACATTTAATTAAAGGCGTATTAAACCATTATGGAGCGGAAATATCTTTCGCAAATTCCTCTTTTTATGTGCTCTTTGAAAGAATGCGCGCCCTAAACGATGCTGGTAGTGACTATGGTCTATATCCGTTCAAAATGCTAATGGCTAAGACTGCCGCGATGATGTCAGCTGTTGTTCCAGGGCTCAACTGGTGAGCAGGGTCCCTGAGTTTTTCGTCGAGTTTCCAGAGGCTGTCTCTGCCAAACGGATTGATCAACCCACCCGTCTCCAAAACCTGCTTGGCTTGTGCTGAAACTTCTTTCGCTTTGGTTAGACCCACTTTTCTGACGATGAGGGTGTCTGGGACTTCTGAAAGAATTCTAAGGAACGTGTGCACTGTCGCCGTGTTAACATCCCTTGTCTCCTCAAGCTGCTGAACGAAGTAGGGGTAGCCTAGGTCAAAGGTAACAGGATAATTGTTCACCCACTCACTGGCTATGGAGTCATATTCCGAAGCAATCTTGAACACGTCAAAAAGAGTCACCCCCTCTTTCAGAATTCTCTGCCTCGAAGCGGGATCGGTTACATCCAGCTTAGGCGCCCCGCCGAGTCCACCAGGTTTTGCGGTTCCTATAGCGTCGTAAACAGCCACTGCATCTGCTGGAGTGTTGGACCCAACAACTACCCTCAAATTCTCCCTAAGCCTAACAAGAGAAAACGACCCTTCAGCAAGTGTCATCCCAGCCGCAACAGCGATTGGTGAAAGAAGAATTATGGACCCTAAAAGAGTGTTTCCGCCACCTTGCCATTCGCCTACGCTCGTAACTGCGTTTTTAATTGTGTTTCCAATTCCAACCTCGTGTGGGCTGATCTTTCCAGCTGAAACCCTCATACCCTGTTCAGCCGCAAATCTGAAGTGCGGTGCCACGGCAACAGCGGAGGCAAGGAAATGTTCGTATCTGGTTTTTTGGAAATCGGTTGTTCGATGAACGTTTCCAGGTTTAGGATAGGCACTTACCTCGAGAAGAATAGCGAGTTGCAAGCATCCGGAAACGTGTTCTGCTATTTTAACGGATGGACGTGATTTCATGTTGATCTCCTTGAAATTATATTATGAAATCAGTTGGCATAGAAAGTTTTATTAATGTTGTGTAATTTTTTACACAGCAATTTAGGCATATACACTAGGAGATGGGAGCAACCTATGGTTCGGTTTGAACTCTCTGCCCGCGACGTAGCATTCGTCGCAATTTTCGCCGCTCTCTCTGTGATTATTGTTAAGGTTATTCCCGGGGTGCCAATTGTCGGCGTTCCCGAAGCAAGCATTAAGCTTGATGTTGCTCTGGCGCCAGTTTATGGTTTGATTGTGGGTCCTTATCTGGGCTTTTTGGCAGCTTTTATTGGAGGGCTAATCGCTGCAGGTGGCTGGTTCAGTGTTCTCACCTCATTTTGCACAGCGGTTTCGGCTTTAGTTGCTGGTTTGCTCACTCAAAGAAACTATAGCTCTCATAGCCATAGCATAAGGGGATGGATGGTTGCCTGTGCAATTCTTTGTTTACTTATTCTTGGCTGGTACATGACTTGGGTTGGTCAGAGGGCTCCCTTCTACCCGGTGCTCCACTTTTCAGCACTTCTGGCAATTTTGGTTACCAGAGGGTGGATTGCCACTTCCTTTGAAGAGGGCGATGAGGGAGAAGAAAAGAAGTGGCGGTTAAAACCATATTACGTGCTTTGCGGGATCTTGGTTATAGTCTCGGCCTATGTAGTCACTAAACCCTATTTAGAATCGATATGGTTCCTTCCCTACCTTTCTCTTCCCCTTTACCTCGGTGGCGGCATTCTAATCTTGTATGGACTATTCAGTGAAAGCAAAGCAAAATTTGCAACTGCGGTTTGCTTAGCAAGCTACTGCGGCATAATTGCTGATCACATGCTTGGAAACCTCATTTTCATCAACGTCATCGGCTTGTTGATTCCCATGAACGTTATAGAAGAGTATTTTTTAAAGCCGCTTAACTTACCTGATGTCCCATCGCTCTTCATGTACATGGTTCCCGTCTCGATTATTGAGAGAATCATATTTACTGCGATTGCAGTGTTAATCGGAGTTGGTCTAGTCCTTACGCTCCGTAAATCAGGTTTGCTACCTCGGGTACTACAAAAATCGGAAAAAGGCTAATGATTATTGGATTTGGAGAAAACCTCTAATGCAGATTATATTATAGAGGAGTTCTAGGCATATGAATTTTAGAAATTTATATCTGATATAGGCGTTAAAATTCTAAAAAATCTAATGTTTCCACATAGAAAAAGTTGAACAAGTAAGATGTAGGCTTCGAAGAAGCTATACTGCGCGCGGGCTTGAAATAATCAAGGGTCTTATGGAAGAGAGAGCTAATGTCTCTTTTTGTTAAATATTGCAGTTCAATACGAATTTCAGATTCATAATACATTTATTCTCAGTTCTCCCAATGAGAAACGAAGGATGAAAAATGTCTATTGAAGAAATTCGCGTCAAGAATGAACTAGAACTAGGGGAGATGGTTACTAAGGAGATAGAAAGCATTGAGGAGGGATTAACTACCATAGCGAATCAGATTCCGATAAATGCAGAGACAAAACTTGACGTTCTTTGCCACGACGAAAATGGACAGTTAGTTGTTTTCAAGCTAAGCACAAGCGAAGATGACACTATGCTCTTTGAGGGACTAAGAAATCTAAATCAACTTGACACAGTTAAGCATATGCTTAAGTTTCACTATAAAAACTTCAAAATAAGCGGTACTGAACCCCCACGACTTGTTCTTCTCGCACCGAGTTTCTCAAAAAATCTGCTAGCAATAATGAATCACATAAGCGGAATTAGAATTGACCTCTACGAATGGGAATACTTAAAATTCGGCGACAATAAAGGACTACGAATCAAACCAATTTCCCTCTCCAAGGAGACGGAAGTAAAAAGAAAACATGTGCGCGAGCGGAGGCCAAAGGAGCAAAAAGCGGAGGAGCAACAACCCCCTCAAGAAGCAATATCAGAGCCGCTAGAGCTTGATACAGGCGTGAGTGCAAAACCCCCAGAGGAGCCTTTATTTACGGAAAAACCAGAAACTGAAAAGAAAAAGGAAAAACCCAAGAAAAAGTATCTATTCTGAGCTTCTAAACTTCACACACTCCTCAAATAAATGCGCGCGCTAAGCTATGTAACGATTTTGCTCTGCTTTTCAGAGTTAACTGGTTTAAGATTAAACGCTTGCAGGAGCAAAGAGGAATCAAGCCATATCTCTATCTGAAACTGTCTGCTAACCCTCACAGTTTCATAAAGCAATGGAATATTTCCAACGAACAACCATTTATAAGCCTTAGACAAAGTCCTGTTCTCCTTTCTCTAAATGCGCGCGCTTTTTTAGGTCCTTGTTTTTGCTCGAGCTACAGCAGTAACGATATTCCTGATGATGAGGATCCAGAATAGGAAGGTGAGTGCTTAGGTACCAAACACGGCTAGATCTGAACATTTTCTCGGGTATTATTGTTCTTAAGATTGTTATTAAAGGCTATTTCGATGGTTGGAATAATTCAGATTTTGATGCGCGCACATTACATTGCTAGAATTGCCAAAACCGTCAAAGAAGGAATTAATAACCGGTGTTTCTTACTCTCATAGTCAACTTCTTTCAATGCCAGGATACCTAGCTTTTTGTAAAAGTTCCTTTAGTTTCTCGTTTTTTAACTTGGGTAAATGAAGGCTATTAATGAAAAGACAGATGTCTGTGGTTCCTTTTTTGTATTGTTAGATATTTAAAAAATCTATGGTCGAATAACCATGTAACTTTCTGTTACAAAATTTCTAAAAGTGACTGTGTTAACGTATGTGTTAACAGAAATGTTGCAGGTTAGAATAGTGAAATAAGCCCATTTTGGGGTTACTGCGGGTTTCTATTAATTAATGTTTAAATCGGGATTTTTAGAACATTTTAAGAAATTAAATAGAAAATTGATAAATCTAACTTTTCTAGACAGTGAAAGGGAGATTGTGATGAAGGAAAGAGCCCGTGAAGGAGATGTCGTTGAGACGGTTGATCACCTATTTTTTGACGTGAAGGGGTTGGTTCATCCTCCTGAAAAGGTTGTGGCTTTCATACGCTTTGTTCCTGATCAAAAGGGTAATAGAAAACGCGGCAGGACAACCTACCGAAAGGTGTATAGTTTATCCGAACGTTACGTTCTGCTGAAAGAAGCTTTTCCACACTACTTGGTGTACGACCCTGTTTTCGATGAAAACCTTTGCGAGGTCCCAGTCAAAGTTGTGAGGCGTCACTATAAACCAGTTGATCGCTTGCGAAATCTTCGTCGTGAAGATAAACTGGATGAAATGGAAGTCCAAGCGTTGAGTTTCGTCAAACTTCTCAAAGAGACTGCAGGTGTTTCGTGGAATCAACTTGGCATTTCAGGCTCTATTCTAGTCAAGCTTCACACTCCAGCTTCCGATGTTGACCCCGTTGTCTACGGATCGAAAAGCTGTTACAGGGTTTACTCAGCCTTAAAATCTCTGCTTGAAGATGAGAAAAGCCAAGTTAGACCCTATCGTCCCGACGAGTTGAAAAAGCTGTTCGATTTTCGTTCGAGGGACACCGTCACATCCTTCGAAGAGTTTGTTCGAACCGAATCGCGGAAGGCATTGCAGGGCATGTTCATGGAGCGAGACTATTTCGTTCGGTTCGTGAAGGACTGGAACGAAGTTGAAGAGCGATATGGCACTATTCGATACAAGAGTGTTGGCTACGCCCGAATTAAAGCCAAGGTAGTGGACGATTCTGAGATGATTTTCACTCCGTGTTGTTACAGAATTGAGGACGTGAAAGTTGTTGATGGAGTTCGCGTTGAGCCAATTGAAGAGATCGTGTCATTTCGTGGAAGATTCTGTGAACAAGCTAGAAACGGCGAGACTGTGATTGCACAGGGTAAGGTTGAACAAGTGCAAAAGCCAAGCGAGCGTGAACACTACAGACTCCTTCTAGGAAACAAAATCTCAGATCATATGATATTAGCATAACTGTGCAATTTTTCGCTCAGAATCTCTCAATTGAGAAACTATATAGGCATGGAAAGTTTTATCTTTGACTTTTTAATAATTCGTGATTGTGCCACCTACACGACTCCAGCATATTACGGTGAATTTATGAGGCTGATTCTACTTGCAGGTGGAGCATTTTGGATTTTTGCAAGTCTCCTAATATGGCTACTTGGGGGGGATTATTGAAGATGGAGACACCTTCGTTTTTTGGCTAGTCCTTGACAATCCATATATTAGTAGCGCTGAAGGAAGGCTAGAACATGCTACATTCGTCAGCAAGACACTCTTACTTTTCGGTATTCCAACCCTCACTGTTGCAGTTTTGTTGTCTAATCTGATACTCCGAGAATGGGGATCGCTAGGAATACTCTTCATTATCCTTGGATCGTTGTTTCTGAAATTGGTATTTATGGCGGATGCGCACGACAGAGAAGCTCGCTATTCTGGAGAAGGCATGGAAGAAGGCAAAGCTGAAAGGACACGTAAACTAGAAGAAGAAGGCAAACTTAGAAACTAAGAAACTTGGAACAACAACGCACCATGGTTCTTTTCTAAATATTTGGACCCAAATAGCAGCGATATGTTGAAAACAATGTTTTCTCTGAAAAACTCTTTGCACTAAAGATTGAACAGACAAGTGACTTAAGGTCGCATCGAAGGGATTTCAACACCGCAACAAATAAAAACAGAACACCCCACAAACTCATAGCCTATTGAGGCTAAACCCATGCCTAAAGAAATCTTCGACTTGGACCAATTTGTTCAAATCTCTGAGCGCGCAGAATATTGCGCCATAAAAAGGTTAAAGAAGAAGGTGAAATTGAAGCTTCGAACTCCAAAAACCCTTTACACCCTAAAGGTTGAACCAACTGCAGCCGAAGAAATCATTAAAAAACTAAGATGCGAAATCCGTGAGGTATAGCCAGAAGCCCTAATAACCCCTTAGGCTCCCTAAACGAAAAATATATTCGTTTATATTACACTAACCCTCTAACTACCTTGGTGCGAGTTGCGTGCAACAGCAAAGGATGGTTTTTCCTTTTTCAGCCGTCGTCTCGCTGGATAAGTTAAAGCTAGCCATCCTCATTAATGCCATTAACCCAAAAATTGGAGGAGTATTAATTCGAGGACCAAAAGGCTCAGGAAAAACAACGGTTGTGCGAGGACTAACAGACATCCTACCAAAAATAAAAGTTGTAGACAACTGTTCCTTCAACTGCAACCCCAATGACCCAACCAACATGTGCCCCAAATGTAGCGAACATCATTCAAAGAGAGAGAAACTTCAAGTTGAAGAGAGGGAAATGACAATTGTCAACCTTCCACTAGGCGCCACTGAAGACAGAGTTGTAGGAAGCCTAGACGTGGAAAAAGCAATTAAACTGGGAGTAGAAGCCTTAGAGCCAGGCATCCTCGCCGAAGCGAATCAAAATATCCTATATGTCGATGAAATTAATCTATTACCAGACCACATAGCAGACGACCTGCTAGACGCAGCAGCAAGCGGTTGGAATGTCGTAGAACGGGAGGGAATATCAGTTAGCCATCCTTCCCGATTCATATTTATAGGCACCATGAACCCTGAAGAAGGGGAACTCAGACCCCAGCTTCTTGACAGGTTTCCACTTTCCACCGCAGTTGAAAAGCTCTCTTCTGTAGAGGACAGAATAACGGTCGTTAAAAGAAACATTGAGTTTGAGGCAAACCCTGAGAAGTTTCGTGAAAAATACCAACCAGCACAAGAAGAACTAGAAGAAAGGATTGCTCGGGCAAGAGAACTTCTTCCAAAGGTTGAGATGCCAGAAGAACTTCTTGAAACTATCTGCAAAGCTTGTTTGGACCTAAAAGTTGATGGAATGAGACCAGACATAGTCATCAGCAAGGCTGCAAGTACACTGGCGGCATTCGAGGGTAGAACAAAGGCCACCTTAGACGATGTTCTCGTAGCTTCAGAGCTCGCCCTAAGCCACAGAACAAGAGAGGGAGGATTCCTCGAACCAGCACCCCCAGAAGAAATTAAGAAAGCCTTCATGGCCGCAGTTAAGAAAGTTAAATACGAAGACAAAACCGCACCAGCGGAAAAAGAAGAAAAACAATCCAAGGAAAAATCTAAAGGGCGAGGTATCTTCTGGAATCATGGCAAAGCGACCGAAAAAGAGGAAAAATTCTTAGAAAACCTTTTCTCCAAGATCCGAAAGCAATTAGCAAAACTTTCAATGACAATGAATAGAATTCTCGGCTCACCGCCCATATTCGGCTTTTCAAAGAGGCTGAGGAAAGCTCCTAAGGATACCTCGGTTCTGGATGGCGTAGTTAAAGGTCAAAGCGATATCACAGGAGAAACCCACGAAACAGAACTTAAGATCACTAAAGAGAGAAGAGCTCTTCCAACAGTGAAGGCTGCGCTTAAGCCACCAGATGTATGGGAAGGCGTCTCCTTATTAACCAAGATTAGGGCAGGGACTCTTGCACCTTTCAAACTGTTTTTTAAGGCAGACAAAACCCGCCGAGTATTGAGAAGTCATGCTGGGAAGAGGGGAGAAACAGTAACCACCCTCCATCGTGGACGACCGCGAGGATGGAGATTTCCGCATGGTAAGCCAAGAGACATCCATCTTCCAGCAACTATCAGAGCCGCGGCTTCAAGACAGAAGGACAGAAGGAAACACTTTGAGACAGCTCTAACAGTTTACTTGGACGATGTCCGTGAGAAACTGAGGCTCTATAAAGCTCCAATGACCATTGTGTTTGTCGTTGACCTAAGTGAATCGATGATACTCAATATAGACGCGGTTAAGGAAGCCCTACTGAAACTACATAGAGATGCCTATCGATATAGAGATAGGGTTGGAATGGTGGCTCTAAAAGAGACGGGAGCCGTCGTTGTTCAGCATCCAATAACCAACCTAAGGGTTGTGGCAAACAAGTTGTTAAAACTGCGGGTCAGCGGATCCACACCCCTAGCAGCTGGGATGTTTAAGGCATGGGAGGTCTTGAAAGAGGCTAGACGAAGAGACAGATCAACCATACCAGTTATGGTCATTGTAACGGATGGAAGCGCTAACATTCCGCTTTCAAGAAGTTTAGAAACAGGCGAAATCCGCGATTTTGCAGCTTGGGAACACGAGGATGTAGCCATAAGAGATGTAATATCGCTTTCTAAAATGATTAAGAAGGAAAGAATCTACACGGTTGTTGTAAACACAAACCCTCAAGTCTTTGGACGGGGAACCTACGGATTTGCGGTAACTGAGGCCATAGCCGCCTTCACAGGGGGCACCCATCATGTTGTTGGTAGGTTAACAGATAGAGAAGAACTTATGGAAAAAATAGTTGATGGGATAACTGAAGACCAAAGACTAATTGCCCACAAAGCTTCCTTCTCCACAAGAATGATGGATTAACGGTTTGACATCTGACTAACAGCCCACACCATTTTAGGTGAACATTCCTTACAAAACTCACACTTTTTTGCATCAGTCATCCAAATGCTATTGGAAAAGAACATGATACACGTTGGGTTATGGCAGTGCTTTAATCCTAATGTGTGTCCAACCTCGTGAACAGCCTCTTTCACTGAACGCTCCACAAAAAGCTTTCTGTCGGCTGGTTGCCCATAAAACTCAGGCTTAAGCCTATATAACGATATGATAGCCACTCTCCCCGGACACTCAGCCTCCCCGAAAACGAAGTTGAGACGCGGCACGTAAAGATCAACTTCGGTTACTCCTAAAACATGGTCCACGTCAAAGGATAGAATATAACTGTGCATCTTCGTCAAAACCTTACTAGAATAGTATTGCCGTCTCTCCGTGTTGTACGCATCTTGAGGAACAGGCATCGTGTCCTCCAGAATCATGCAATCAATGTCGGTAAAGACCCTGCATAAACCCTTTTGAACTTCACTTACCACATCCATGTCCACGGTTCCCATGCGCAGAATTGCTATTTTCATTGTGTTTCCTCACCCATGCGACCGTGGAGATATATCTCGGCTTCGCAATCTTCTCTTCTGTTTGGATGTGCGCACAAAAGAAATGGGGTTTTGGAGGTTATTTTGAGCAACATTTTACGCATATTGCTGTCTGTGTTAGGTAGACTCCATCTATACCATGTATGCCTCTAGCAACCATTTCGCCAATGTCGTTAACGTCTTTCACCTCGAAAGCGGCTACTACATCAAAAGTGCCGGTTACCACACAAGCCGTTTTGATGCCTTTAATCTTCACTACTTCCGAAGCAATCTCTAATGCTCTGCCCTTCTCCGCGTCTATGAAAATGTATCCAGCAATCAATTATTATACCTCCACACCTCATTTTGTCACTTGGTAAATATAACTTAACCGCTACACCAAAGTACGCGCATAGAACTTCAAGGCTTTTGCCTGAAATGCTGGAGAATGAAAGGATTCCATGAAAGCATGCTTCAAGAATTAAGCTTTAATTACGCACGCAATATTTATCTGACTAAAGCGGAGAAACTTAGGCAATGAAACCAAATTCGATTAGTTTCCTCACTTTTGCTGCAAGTATGGCTTCTTGGGCATACGTATCTATTTTTGCTAGAGATTTGGGAATATCAGACACAGAAATCGGTTTTATCGTAGCGTTTTGCTCTCTTGCTTTATTCTTGTCTTCATTCGTTTTTGGTCGTGCATCTGATAAGTATGGTAGGAGGCTATTCTTATTGGTTGGTTTGGTATTATCTGCGGTTGCGTTCTTCCTGCAAATGTTTGCTCAGGATTTTTTGACTTTGTTGATAATACGTGTTTCAGTTGGTTTTTGTTTGGGTATATATCCATCTTCATTAATTGCATACGTCCATGAGAACAAAAAAGATTTGTCCAAGTTTTCATCTTTCGGATCGCTGGGCTGGGCTTTTGGATCATTCATAGCGGGTTCAATAGCTGTTTATTTCACGATTAAAGGCATTTTTATCTTCAGCTCTTTACTGTTTTTTCTTGCTTTTCTGATAGCCTTAAAAATGAAATTTGAAAGATACGCTTCTATAGATGTCCCTAAGTTTCCGATTGAGATCATAAAGAAAAATCTCTTGCTTTATATGTCTATCCTAATCCGCCAGAGTGGAGCCAACATGATATGGACCTTCTGGCCACTTTTCTTGAGATCGCTTGGCGCGGATTTATTCTGGGTTGGTGTCATTCTAATGACAAACAGCATAACTCAGTTTATCTTCATGTATACTCTAAGTGGTAGGATAAAATACGTGACTTCGGTTGTTGCAGGATTACTTTTGTCGAGTGTTACATTTTTTTCTTTTACTCTTGCCACTGATTATTGGCAAGTATTACCAACTCAAATTCTTTTAGGTGTTTCTTGGTCACTCATGTATGTTGGTGGGTTAAGATATCTTATGGATAGGAATGTCGAGAAAGCAACGGTTAGCGGTTTGTTCGATTCTGTTTTAAGTCTGTCGTCTGTAATAGGTCCTTTCATGGCGACTTTTGTGATAGCATTTGGTGATTATAGAACTACCATGTATTTTGCATCTGTTCTCGCATTCATAGGTTTCCTTTCGTTCAAGTTTTCAAAGCAACCGAAATAACCGTTCTAAAAATATCAAGTGAAGCCCAACTCGTGTTGTCTCTAGACCTAGCTTACGTGAGCCAACAGGAGTTTCTAAATTATCAATGGTCAAGCAAAATCTTAAATTCTAGGTGTGCCATAGTAGGTTAACTGGTTTACTATGGATAGAAGTGATGTTGGATTTGGGTTGGGTGCTGTTAGCGGCGTTATATCCCTTTTAGAGTTTAGCATATTTTTCGCTCGTTATGTGTTTTCTGTCAGAATAGTCGGTTATCTCGTTGTTTGGTATCTTGTTGCAGCAGGGCTTTCACTACTAGTCTTATGGGCGGCTTTCATGGTTTACAGAGGACGCAAAGTCCTTGGCGGAACCGTCATGTTTGCTACCTCACTCTCCTTTCCCGTCAATTTCATTTTATTCGCGATTCCAGGTCCGATTGGAAGCATGATACCAAAATGGTATTATCCTCTACCAACATCAGTTTGGCTCTTATTTAGTATGATAGGCGGCATTCTCATTATATCCATTGAAATGAAACAGAAGCGCGCACGAGCAATAGTATACTCAATATTCACTGGAGTTTTAGCGCTTTACATAAGTCCAAACACATTTCCGCCAGGTACGTCCGCCTTTTTTATCACCCTTGGCGCGATTCCATTCATAGTTGCAGTTTTAACATTCGTCCTGTTTAGTGTCAAAAAAGAGCGTAATGAATTAATGGAAGAAACAAAGATAACTATTCCCTTATGAATCCGTGGTGAGGCGTAGCTAACATGACGCTCAGACTGTGTAGGTGTCTCCTGCTTTCGGGGCAACCGCCTTGAGACCCGTTTCCTCTCTCACCCACCGTGCGAATCTTTCGCAGTTTCCCTCAGCGCCATGCACCACGTAAACCGCGGGGTTTCCCTCCACCCTCTTCACCGTCTCTTGAAGTTGGCTGGCTCCACAGTGAGAAGAAAAATCAAAGTGTTCAACCGCAGCCTTTATCCTACGCATCTTACCGTCAATCACACACCTCTCCTTCTCCATCAACTCCCGACCAGGCGTTCCAGGAATCTGATAGCTCACAAGGAAAACAGCGTTTTCCCGCCTCTTACCCAACTTCTGAATGTAGAAGGCAGCTGGACCACCCTTCAACATCCCTGCCGGAGATATAACTACACCAGGCTTCTGAACCGCCACCCTACGGTCCCTCCGCCCCTCAACCCAAGTCGTGGAGTGAATAGCGTCCCTGAATAGTCTGGGATCCCGCATGTACGTGATGTGATTCATCAGTATTCGATTAACTTGGCGAGCCATCCCATCCATTGTAACAGGATGCTCAAAATGATGGGCAGCGAGTATGCAAGCGATTTCCTGCGATCGACCCACGCTAAAGGCGGGAATCAGAACAGTTCCACCCTTCTCCACCACCTCACTGATGCGTTCTACAAATTCCTTTTCCAAAGCTGCTCTATCAGGATGATCCTCATCAGCGTAAGTGCTTTCAATGATTAAAGCGTCGAGCCTTCCGTAATCTCTATCCGCACCACTAAGAAGACGAGTGTCGCTGGTGTTATAATCGCTTGTGTAGAGTAGCCTTTTTCCATCCGCCTCCACTAAAGCTTGGGCGCTTCCAGGTATGTGCCCAGCGTTCAAGAGCTGGAAGTGAATGTCTTCTACAGCTTGTTTCTTTCTATAATCAAGATGAACGCAACTTCTCATCATAGAGCGCAACTCAAGGTATTCGTAGGGAAGGTAATAACCCGTCAGATGAATTAAATCTGAAATCAACAACTCAGCTATATCAAAAGATAACTGCGTTCCATACACGGTTTTCTCCTCTTGAATGTGAAAAATCGGAACAGCACCCGAGTGGTCCAAATGACTATGACAGAGAACAATAGCATCCACCTCTTTGGGCGGAACATGCATAGGAAAACCGGGTTCATGATCCACCATGATACCGTAGTCTAACAACAACTGAGCCCTCTCCGTTCTAAGAGCTACCGCTATTCTTCCAATCTCCCTTGTACCTCCAAGGAACCGCATTTCTACTGGTATCTCATTCACCATCTGTTACTTTTGATAGGACTCATATTTATGCTCCAGAAATGGTTTTGGAGACTTTTAAATATTTAAACCTACCTTGCTGAGAAGTTCCAAAAAGGTTATAGCAACAACATCATTTTTTCAGTCTCTCTCTACAGTACGGACATAACTTGAAACGTGACGAGATTTTCTTGCCACACGAAGGACATACAAGTAATTGCGTGCGCGATTTCAGGTCAAAACGACAATATGGACAAATTTTGAAGTTTTTTGATATTTCTTTATTGCATTGAGGACACGGGTACATCTTTTCCAGCTTTTTTTCTAGTTTTTCTCCCCTTTTCTTCTTTATTGAAGGAAGAGCTACTCCTATCAATGTTATCACTATTCCTCCCATGGCGAAAAACATTCCCAAAAGAGTGTTTAAAAGAAATACACTGAATATGCCTGCAGATAAGAGCATCAAACCAAGAATAGTAATGACTTCTCCTAAACGTCTAGTTTTTATTAGAATCCTTGAAATTATCAATTCTCCATCTTTTAACCTTAATAGCCATTTAGCTCCGCATAGTCTACATCTAGCGTAAGTTTCACTGCCCTCCCATGAGAAGTCATATGCATAATCATGACCGCACACTGGACATTTTGGAAAATTCTTATACATTGAACCTACTAATGTTTTTACCTCGCTCGAAGAAGACATTTTTCCTCTCTGAATACTGGTTCATTTCGAGCTATACTAAAAGTGTGCGCGCATACTGAACCTTTACATACACATCCTGGGAAAACCATATAAACCTCCGCCCTTTCTGTTGATTGCCAGTTGGAGAAATCCACCATGCCAGAATGGGGATACTCGATGCTGGAACTGGATCCTGAAAAAACCGCGAAAGCCAGCGGACGCGAGCTTAGAGTATCCCCCAAATCAGCCATAGAAGTTTGCAACACCATAAAAGGAATGAAACTTGACCAGGCGAGAAACTTTCTTCGCCAAGTCATTATAAAGAAGAAGTCAATTCCATTCCGCAGATACAAGAAAAAGGCGGGACACCGACGGGGACTACAAAAAGCCTACACAGGCAAATACCCAGTCAAAGCAGCCCAAAAAGTTTTGGAGGTGCTAGAAAGCGCTGAGGCAAACGCCGAATACAAAGGCCTCGACATAGAAAGACTTCGAATCATCCACGCATCCGCATACCCTGGCATGAAAATTAAAAGATACATCCCAAGAGCCTTCGGCCGAACAACACCCCGCTTTGAAAACCTCTGCCACGTAGAGTTGGTTCTGGAACAAATGGAGGAAACCTAATGTCAGTGGTTAAACACTTCATAGAAGAGTCTGTGAAAAAAGCCGAAATTGACGAGTTCCTACGAAACGAATTTGAAAGAGCAGGATACGGCGGCGTGGACATCACAAAAACACCACTAGGCACCCACATAGTAATCTACACTATGCGCCCAGGCATGGTCATCGGACGAGGCGGAGAAACCATAAAAGAGCTCGCAGAGCAACTGGAAGCCAAGTTCCAGCTGCCAAACCCGCAGATTTCCGTGGCTGAAATCGAAATTCCAGAACTCAACGCATACGTTATAGCATCGCGTGTAGCCTCAGCCTTGAAACGGGGCGTTCACTTCCGAAGAGCCGGCTTCTGGGCGCTAAACCGAGTCATGGAGGCTGGGGCGCTAGGCGCCGAAATCATTATCAGCGGAAAATTGCGAACTGATCGATCTCGATACGAAAAGTTTCGCATGGGCTATCTGCCGAAAAGCGGAGATCCCGTAATGAAATACCTAAGAAAAGCTGAGTTACACGTCCAGCTGAAACCTGGTATATCCGGAGTAAAAGTGCGCATAATGCCCCCAGAGGCAGAATTTCCTGATCGAGTTGAGATTGTTGAAAAAGTTCCAGAAGAGGAAGTAGCTGAAGCGGCTGAAACAGCAGAAACAACTGAAACAACCGAGATAGCAGAGACAACCGAGACAAAGACCGAAGAGATCGAGGAGACTGAGAAATAACATGCCAATTCTGAGAACAAAAGACGCCCGAGCGATGCCTTCCGAGGACCGAAAAAAAAGGCTTATGGAACTGCGAACCGAACTCCTAAGACTGAAAACAATGGTTAGAGCTGGAGGGGCTATAGAGAATCCCGCTCGAGTGCGAGAACTTCGCAAGGCAATTGCCCGTATTCTCACCATCGAAAACGAAGAGAGCCGCTCAATGAGGGAAAAAAGATGAAGCCCACACCAGCCATCCTCCAATATGAGCTCATCGGACTAACCGCCAAGGTTGTCAAGAGCTCGCACCCCAACTATGTGGGCATCGAGGGGAGAGTAATCAATGAAACCCGCAACACTGTTGTAATAATGCATGGAAACAAGAACAAAACAATTGCGAAGAACACAGCTGTCTTTCACTTCACCATGTCCAACGGAACAATTATGGAAATCAACGGAAAAGCCATTGTCGGACGACCCGAAGACCGAATTAAGAAGAGACTCAGGAGACGATGGTGAATGAGCGCTCTTTCTCTGAAAAAACCCAAAAAAACCTGTGATGATCCAAACTGTCCCTTCCACGGAACCCTCTCCATTAGAGGACGCGTGCTCGAAGGAATAATTATCAGCGCCAAGATGGACAAAACCGCTGTTATACGGCGTGATTATCTGAATTACACGCCAAAGTTCAAGCGCTACGAGCGAAGGCGCAGCCACATATCCGCCCACAACCCACCCTGCATAAACGCCAAAGAAGGCGACTGGGTAAAAATAGCGGAGTGCCGCCCCATAAGCAAAACCGTCTCCTTCTCAGTAGTGGAAAAACTGGAGGAAAAACGAGGTGGCGGCAAGAGCTAAAGCCCGCGCCCTAACCGCCAAAGGAATAATAGGGCAAAGGCCCAAGACTTCAAGAGGCCTACCTGTCGGTTCCATTGTCAAATGCACCGACAACACAGGAGCCAGAGAGTTGTCAATCATTCAGGTTGCGGGATACAAGGGGCGGCTGAGGCGCGTCCCCTCAGCAACTGTGGGAGAGATGATCATTGCTTCGGTGAGAAGAGGAACACCTGACATGAGAAAGAAAACCTTTCAAGCAATCGTGGTTCGACAGAGAAAGCCTTATCGACGCGCCGACGGAACATGGGTTCAATTCGAAGACAACGCAGCCGTCATAATTACCCCAGAAGGTGAAATGCGTGGCTCAGAAATCCGAGGACCCGTGGCAAAGGAGGCGGCTGAACGATGGCCCAGGATAGCAAGCGCCTCAAGCATCATCGTGTAGGAGGAGAAAGATACGAAAACAACCAAACCAAGAAAACAGAGAAAAGAACTGTATCAGGCTCCGCTGCACAAGCGATACAGAAGATTTTCTGCAGCGCTTTCACCTGAGTTAAGGTCGTCTCACAACACCAATTCAATTTCAGTGAGAACAGGGGACACCGTTCGGGTTATGAGGGGAGACTACAAGGGATTTGAGGGGAAGGTCACTAGGGTTGACCGAGGAGAGTACAGAATCTTTGTTGAAGGAGTGACCCGAGAGAAGGTGGATGGAAGCACCGCGCTCATTCCAATTCATCCATCTAAGGTTATGATTACTCGTCTCAATCTTGACGACAAATGGCGCAGGGAAATTTTGAAACGGAAAGGCGGCGTCGCCGAGAAAGCTGAATTAGCCGAAGAAAAGATTGTGGAAGAACCTCCTAAAAAGAAACAAAAAAGAAAGAAGAAAGCACAGAAAACAGCCGCGAAATCTGGAGGAACATAAGTTTGGGGAAAAAAGGTGGAAAGAAGCATTTAAAACGAAAACCAGCGCCAAAATTCTGGCCTATTCACCGAAAAGAGTCCATTTGGACTGTTAAACCTAAGTCGGGGCCTCACCCCACTTCCAGTTGTATACCACTTGCGCTTATCATCCGCGACGTACTTGGTTTCTCCAAGACGCTAGGGGAAGCCAAGACGATAATCTATCAAGAAAAGATAATGGTAGATGGGAAAGTTCAGAGGGATGAGTTGTTTCCAGCAGGTTTGATGGATGTCATCTCCATACCAGACACGGGGAAAGCGTATCGAATTCTGCCCTCTGAAAAAGGACTAACTCTCCATCCAATTGAAAAGGAGGAGGCAGGATTCAAACTCTGTCGAATTGAAAGCAAAACTGTTGTTAACAGAGGACACATACAACTCAATCTTCATGACGGAAGAAACGTTTTGATTCGGGTGAAGGACCCTAAAAAACCTGAAGAAGACGTTTACCATTTAATGAATACCTTAAAAATTAGCGTTCCTGATCAAGAAATTGTTGGACATGTCAAGTTTGCTGAAGGCGCTTCAGCGATAATTATTGGAGGTAAGAACGCAGGTAGACACGGCAAAATCGTTGCCATCGAAGAAAGACCGGGCCAAAAACATAAAAACCAATTTATCACCATCGAGGACACCAAAGGGAAACGTTCTCAAACTACACTAGATCTTGTCTTCGTCATCGGCGACGCTGAACCCTGCATATCCCTGCCGGAGGTTGAATGATTTGTCTGAGGAGGAAACACGCGAGAGGTGGCAAAAAAATCCCATGCTTAAACCTAGAATCGAAAAGGTAACCGTGAACATGTCTGTGGGAAAATCTGGAGAGCCCCTTGAAAAGGCGGCAAAGGTCTTGGAACAACTAACGCAACAGAGACCTTGTAAGCGAAAAGCCAAAAAAACTATACGGGATTTTGGCATCAGGAAGGGAGAGCCCATCGCTTGTCTCGTAACTCTTCGAGGAGAAAAGGCGAGAGATTTTCTAAAGAAGGCCTTTCAAGCCGTTGACAACAAGCTTTCAAGGGATAGTTTTGATCCTTACGGCAACTTTTCCTTCGGTATCAAGGAACACATTGAAATACCAGGCACCAAATATATGCCAGAGCTTGGTATACACGGCATGGACGTTTCAGTCACCCTCGGCAGACTAGGATACCGCGTCAAGCGGCGACATCACGCTAGGTCTGACATTGGGTTAGGCCATCTATTAACACGCGATGAAACAACCTTATTCATTAAAGACGAGTTTGGAGTGGAAATCAAATAGCGGTGAGTTAATTGGTGAAACAAAAAACCAAGAAGGAGCGAAAGTATGGTAAGGGTAGTCGAGCGTGCAGGCGGTGTGGTTCCTACGGTCCCATCGTTCGCCGGTACGGGTTGAACTTGTGCCGTCAATGCTTTAGGGAAATGGCCAAAAAACTGGGCTTTAAAAAATATGAGTAGGAGGTTGACGGTTTGACAATGACAGATACATTGGCAAACGGGTTGACCACAATCATGAACAACGAGATGCGAAACAAGTCGGAATGTGTAATCAGTCCAGCCTCCAGGCTTTTGGGAAGGGTTTTGAGGGTGATGCAGCTGAGCGGCTACATCGGCGAGTTTGAATTCGTTGACGACGGACGCTCCGGAAAGTTCAAGGTGCAGCTTCTAGGGCGCGTGAACAAGTGCGGCGCTGTAAAGCCTCGCTTTTCTGTTAATGCCAACGAGTTTGAGACATGGGAGAAGCACTTTCTTCCATCCAGGAACATTGGCATACTTGTGGTTTCCACCTCTCAAGGGGTGTTGTCCCATAGGGAGGCAAAAGAGAAAAAGACTGGCGGGCGGCTCCTAGCGTTCATCTATTAGAGGGTCATTGGAGATGCGTGCCATAGAGACAGCGACTTTGGTTAAAATCCCGGAGGGTGTGAAGGTTAAAGTGGAGGGAAGGGTTGTGACGGTTACTGGTGAAAAGGGGACCTTGACACGGGACTTTTCTCACGCTCCTATATTTATCTTGTTAGAAGGAAATGTGGTTAAGGTTCAGGCGAACTGGCCTCGCAAAAAGGAGGCATCTCTTGTAGGAACAGTTTCTTCCCACATTAAAAACATGATAACAGGCGTAACGAAGGGTTTCACCTACAAGCTGAAAATTGTGTTCTCCCACTTCCCAATATCCGTCAAGGTTGGGGAAAAAACGGTGGCTATAGAAAACTTTACTGGGGAGCGAAGCCCGCGCGTGGCTAAGATAATGGGTGAAGCCAAGGTTGTGGCAAAGGGTGAAGACGTGATTATCCAGGGAATCAACATTGAAGATGTCAGCCAAACAGCCTCGAACATTGAGAGGGCAACAAAGGTTAAACTCAAGGACCCACGGGTTTTTCTCGACGGCATCTATGTTTATGAGCGGCACGAAGGGATGAAAGAGTGAAGAAAGGGGAGGAACCGGGAAAGTCTGCTAGAGAACGAGCTTTAGTGATGCGAAAGCATGTTAAGGGCAAGAAGCCTGATTTTAAGCGGCAAGAGAGTTGGCGGTACAAGCGAGTGGATAAGGGTTGGAGAAGGCCCCGTGGCTTAGACAGCAAGATGCGTAAGAAGGTAAAGGGTTGGCCAAAATCCGTAACGGTTGGTTATCGGAGTCCCAAAGTAGGGAGGGCACTTCATCCTTCTGGATACGTTGAGGTTCTGGTTCGAACTTTAGACGACGTTAGTAAGGTTGATCCTGAGACGCAGGTCATCAGAATTGCTCGCACGGTCGGAGGGAGGAAGAGGGTTGAGATTTTGGCTGGGGCTGAGGAGAGAGGAATTCATGTCCTTAATCCAGGAAAAGTCGTGGAAGAGGAGGAGCTTGTGAAGGAAGAAGGGGAGGCTGAATACCCTGAGGAGGGTGAGGGAGAGGGTTGAGTCTTAGGAGTCAACGTCGCTTGGCCGCCGAGCTTTTAAAGGTTGGTGAGGGTCTGGTCTGGATTGACCCCGAGCGGATGGATGATGTTGAGGCAGCGATTACGAGGGAGGAGATTCGAAGATTGATTCATGAGGGTACTATTCAACGTCGCCCCGAGAAAGGTGTGAGTCGTGTTCGGGCACGGGGTTTGCATGAAAAGAGGAGGAGGGGGTTGGGGAGGGGACCGGGACGAAAGAAGGGATCTGCTCGAGCAAAGGTTTCTAAGAAGGAGGCTTGGATGGAAAGAATTCGGGCTTTGCGGGAGAGGCTGCGCGAGTTGAAGGCGAATCGCGTTATCACAGAAAGCGTTTATCGCCGACTTTATGACATGGCGAACAGCGGAGTTTTTGAATCAACAGCCGACTTGGAGCGACATATAAAAACTCGTGAGTTAGGGAGGAAAAGATAAGTCGTCGTTTCTTCTTTTTAATCATTCCCCTTTGCTTTTTCGGTTGGGAATATAAAAGGGGCAACGACGCCCAAGAAACTTTATAAGGTCAACTGCATCCACACAAGTGAAAAAGAAACAAACCCATAACAATCAAAAGAAGGAAATAGATAATGGCGAAGGGCCCCAGATACCGCGTTCCCTTCCGTAGACGAAGAGAAGGAAAAACCAACTACCAATCTAGGAAAGCCCTAGTCCTATCTAGGCTACCACGGTTAACGGTCCGAGGCACCCTAAAACATATGGTCGCCCAGATCGTTGAAGCTAAGGCAACCGGAGACAAAGTTATCGTTTCCGCCCACTCCCGCGAACTGATAAAAACTTTTGGTTGGCAGGGAGGATGCGGAAACGCTCCAGCCGCCTACCTAACCGGACTCCTATGCGGTTACAGGGCAACTGGCCAAAAAGTGGAAAAGGCAGTTTTAGACATAGGCTTGCAATCGCCCTCACGAGGCGCACGAGTCTTTGCCGCTTTGAAGGGCGTTCTCGATGCAGGCGTTACAATTCCACACAAGGAAGACATATTACCAGACGAAACAAGAATCCGAGGACAACACATTGTCGATTACGCAAACCAATTATCACCAAACCCAGAAGCTTATCAAAAGAGGTTCGCTGAATACTTGTCCAAAGGTTTACGCCCTGAAAAGTTCTCCGAACACTTTTCCTCGGTAAGGGAGAAGATAATATCTTCGTTTAAGGAGGAGAAAACGTGACATCCCCTGAGGAAGAGTGGAAACCCCGCACAAAGTTGGGAAAGATGATCCTTGAAGGACAAGTCTCCTCCATTGAAGAAGTTTTCACAGAAGGACAAAAAATACGCGAACCCCAAATAGTGGATATCCTTATCCCAGACCTCCAGGAAGAAGTTATCAACATAAATCTAGTACAAAAGCAGACAGACGCAGGTGAAAAATCTCGATTTAAAGCCATCGTGGCAGTTGGAAACCGCGACGGATACGTGGGTTTAGGCTTAGGAAAGGCACAACAGGTGCGCACTGCCATTGAAAAGGCTTCCATGGAAGCGCGCCTCAACATAACGCTTGTTCGTCGGGGATGTGGAAGCTGGGAGTGCGCTTGTGGAAAGCCCCACTCCCTTCCCTTTGAGATCTTGGGTAAGTGCGGCGGAGTGGAAATTGCCCTCATACCAGGTCCCCGCGGCTTGGGTATTGTTGCAAGTGAGACAGCCAAAATCATCTTAGGACTCGCCGGGGTCAAAGATTGCTGGACGAGAAGCCATGGTTCTACAAGGACTGTTCCCTCCTTCGCCTACGCCGTCTTTGACGCCCTTCGAAAAACGTACAGTCTTATCACGCAGGAAGAGTGGGTGAAATAGGATGGAGGGAAAACGAAAATGCTTAGCGGTCATCCGAGTTCGAGGAGTCAGCGCTGTTTTTCGGGAAATAGAGGAAACGCTCCAAATGCTTCACTTAACCCGCAACTGCCATGCCACTTTGATTGACGACCGCCCATCCTACGTCGGCATGCTACATAAAGCGAAAAATTATGTAACATGGGGTGAAGTTTCTAAAGAAAGTGTAGAGCTCCTCCTTAGGGAAAGAGGTAGAATTGTTGGTAACAAAAAACTGACCGACGAGTATATTCAAAAAGTGGGCTACAAATCCTTAGACAACTTGGCTGAGGCCATATACAAAACAGAAGTCGAATACAAAAGACTTCCCAACATAAAACCCGTATTTCGCCTCCATCCGCCAAGGAAAGGCTTCAAAGGGAAAGTTAAAAAAAGCTATACCGTTGGTGGTGTCACTGGTTATATGGGAGAGACCATTAACGATCTTATAAAGCGAATGACTTAGTGTGGATAGGGATCGCCTAAAATCCTTAGATTTTTTAACCATTCCTTCCTGTAGACTAGTTGACTCTCGAAAAGGTTCCTCAAGGAAGAAACCATTTGAGGTTTGTGTGCACTCGGGTTAAGGAGGAAAAGAGCTGTTCCTGTCTGTACCTCTTCCACTGGTCTATTCGATATTTATCGGCTCTCCTTTAGGCTCCTTTTTCTCTTTGACTTTTGGCACAGTGACTTCTAGGACTCCATTTTTATACGCTGTCTTTGCTGCTTTGTAGTTTGCCACCGCTGGCATTTGGACTTCTTTGAAGTATTTGCGTTCCGGAGTGTCAACTGAAATGGTTAGCGTGTTTTCTGTTCCGTGCAGCTTAATATCTTTCTTTTCAACTCCAGGTAATTCAGCCACGACTTTGATTTCTCCGTCGGTGCTTATCACGTCCACTAATGGTTCGCGTTCCTCCTTCACGTCAAGACTAGGCCTCGTCACTCCGAAGGGCTCGGGTCTAAGCGAAGGCTTCACGTTGCCAAATTCTCTGATCTTCGGCTTCCTATCAGGTCCAATCGTCATAGAATAGCCGTACACAAACGGTCCCCACTCCCGCACGGTTGAGCCGTCTGGAAGCTTGCGTTCACGCACATAATCCTTTGGAATGCGTGTGGTGAACTCTTTGAACTCTTTCTCCATCATCTCCTCTATGTCCCGGAACATTTCATCGATGTCCCCAAAGAACCAGCTTCTGAAATACGGGGAACGCCGCATCCTCCTCCTAAACCATTCTGGAAAATACTCCCAACCCATGACTCCTCACCATCGATATCAAATGAAATTTACCAGACTTTTATAAGATTTTTGTAAACGGTGTCTCTAGCTAATGGTTCTTAATTGACTGACTTTTCCCAAGAAAGTTCCGTCAAGGAGGTATGTTTCCGCATTATCAATGTCAATGCTTCCAGAACGCAGAACAGGCCCAATGAACGCTCTGGATCCAGGGCTCTTGCCCAAGCTTTTCCAGTTGATCGGCTGGCCTCCGAGAAAGTCGTTGAAGGACGGCATTATGAAAAGCTGTGAACATCTGAGTTTTACATTAAAAAGTTTCCGTAACAAAGCCGCGGGGTCCTCCTTAACCTTGACGTTTGCGTGTTTGAGAATGGACTTTGTCAACTGCGCGCCATCGCATCTGGTTTTAACCCAAACCGGCCTTGTTATTCGAAAACCTATTGGATCGCGGAAAACCACCATTGGGTGAACGTGGCCAGTAACGAGGCTGCGGCATCCTAAAAGCTCTGGGGCTGGCCAGGCGTGTCCATGGAAAAGCCCAACGTCCCAGAGGACAATACCTGTGGATGGGAGAATTTTCACGAATTCGGGTAGGAGGGGCTCCAGATTTCCGTCATGGTTCCCAGGTATAACTTGAATGTCTGGCACCTTTTTTCCAAGAGTTTCAAAGAAGTCTGGGACGTCGCGCCACTCTTCCATTTCAACCCCTGTGACCGTGTGTTTCACGTCGCCTAGAAAAATTAGACTTGCTGGCTTGCACGATTCGATCAGCCGGGTCATCTTGTCTAGGATTTTTGGCGTTTGCGAAGGAACGTGAACTCCCTGATCCACAAGTGTCACCTCCCAACCAATGTGAAGATCCGCAATTACCAAGACTCGCTTGGATTGCTTTTGCAAGAGTAGAGCTGGAAACGGTCTTACAGGCAACAAGCCACGGGAAACGCTCCCTAACAATAAATAATAACGGCGTTTCTTCAATTAAAAACAGCGCACTGGCGGTTCATAAAGCTGTGCTTTCCTTAATGCTCGGCCAGCGTTAAACATGTCTTAATGTTTTCATAGAGGGTTGTGTTTGCGGTTGCGATGAAGGATACTCTTTGGGCAGGGTCTAGTGGAACGTTTATTTCTGTTCCCTCGGGTGTAGCCATTATCCCTCCAGCTTCACGCAGAATGAGATGGGCGGCGGCGATGTCAGTGACTCGCAGTTTGCCTCGCAAGTCAATAAAAGCATCGGTGGTGCCGTCGGCCACGTAGCAGAGTTCAAGGGCGTTGGCTCCGAAGTGGCGAAGGTGTTTTGTTTTTTGGAGTAATGGTGTTAGGTGGATGAAGAGTTCTTCTATTTTGAGGGTGTTGAAGTCTATGCCGATAACTGCGTCTTCTAGGGAGGTTGTTGGGGAAGGTTTTATTCTTTCTTCGTTTCGGAGGGTTCCTTTGTGGCGTTCTGCTGTGTAGGTGACATTGTATATGATGTCGTGGACTAGAGCTATTTCCACGTCTTTGAGGTATGGGGTTTTTGACACTGCGATGGAGGTGGCTATGAAGGGGAGCCCGTGGATTGCGTTGGTTGTTCCGTCTAGGGGATCCACCGTAAGGTAGAAGCTCTTGGGTTTCGGACCTATTTTTTTGGTTCCTGCTTCTTCGCTGATGAGGGTGCATGAGATTTTGTGGTCTTGGAGGGTTTGGATTAGAGCGTTTTCGGCTGCTAGGTCTACCTGTTTTATGGTGTCTCCTCCTGCTCCTTTTCCAAATTCTATGTTGGCTTCGTTTGTTCCGAATAGTGGGAGGACTTGTCTTGTTATGTTTTTGGAGCATTCTTTGAGAATGTCTAACCATTTCATTGTTTGCGTCCTCTTCCTTTTTGTTGTTTTGAAGTTTTGGGAGGTTAAAGGTGTTGTGGTGAACAATCTCCCTCTTTCTAGACCCCCTATGGCTCTCCTCTGTAGGGTAGGGGCAGTGGTTTGTGGCAAAAAGCTTTGAGATGTTTACTGAGCTTCATCGCAAAATAGCAGTAAGTCTCTATTCGAAGTTTATTCTCCAATGATCTGTAAGACTAGGTTTCTACTTCGGCTGTGAACATCCAACTCCAAGAAAACAATTTGTTGCCAAGCTCCCAGAGTCAATCTTCCATTAGCAAACGGCACGGTCAGACTAGGTCCTATCAGAGAAGCTCTCACATGTGAGTGCCCGTTACCATCATGCCACCTTTTCTCATGCTCATACACCAAACCTTTCGGCGCTACGCGCTCGAGCATATCTGGAAGATCCTTTAGCAGTCCCGGCTCATACTCGATTGTTGTTAACGCTCCTGTGGAGCCCGGTACGAAAACCGTTACAATTCCATTCTTTAATTTAGTTTCAACCACAGCGTCAGCAACTGCCCCTGTAACATCTAGTATGTCACCTTCTCCTCTAGTGTGGATTGAAAGTTGCTTTGTTTTTATAATCAACTCTAAAACCTCCTAGAACCAGCCAGTGTAATTCACCACAGTTACCTATTTAAAACACGCGCGCAAAAACAAGCTTAGAGGAACCTTACCAATGTCTAGTGAAAAGGGAATGCTAGAACTACTTAGAAAGGCTGGATACTCAGAAAAAGCCATAGATTACTACACAAAGAAGCTAAATGTAGGCGTAATCGAAGGCGCGGAGGCTGCAGATTCTTACACAGGCCTCTGCGGAGATAGCATGAAAGTATACTTAAAGGTTGAGAAAAGCGTAATAAAAGACGCAAAATTTCAGGCCATAGGATGCGCCGGAGCCTTTGCATCGGGCTCAGCCCTAACAGAAATGGTTAAGGGAAAGACCATAAAAGAGGCTGAGAAGTTAACGGAGCAAGACGTGATAAAACATTTAGGAGAACTTCCAGGACCTAAACTCCATTGCGCCCGCCTCGCTGTAGACGCTCTTAGAAAATCTATTGAAAGCTATTTAGGGAATTCCTGAAGAAAAGCAAAGTTTGAATGACAGTTATCTTCTTCTGCAGCTGCACCCAAGATCGTTGTTCACGGAAAAAGCTTGGTCATAACCACAAAACGTGTATCAACTTTTACCTCTTCAAGCTTCTTTGTCAAGACCACATGTTTAAGCCAATTTTTATCATCTTGGTTGGGATAGTCTATTCTGAAGTGCGCTCCACGTGACTCTTTCCTGGCAAGAGCGGCTTTCACCACCAAGCTGGCTACAATGAATATGTTAGTTGCTTCAATGGCTTCCATAATCTCATAAGGGTTCCTACCGTAAAGTTTTGGCAGATTTTCCTCTTTGAGTTGTGTTAACTCCTTTTCAGCCTCCAACAAACTTTGTTGGTTCCTTATCACACCAGCCTTTTCCCACATTATCTCCTGAACCCTCGCCATCACCAGTTTGGGATTGCCCAAGTCTGATACTTCTCTCTTCGCTATTTGACCAACTCTTTCGAGTTTTTGTTTCACTTGTGTCTTATCGACTTGGCTTTTGGGTTTGGTTTTAGCATGTTCTGTGGCGTGCTGTCCAGCTCTAGCGCCGTAAACTATGCATTCTGTTAACGCGTTTCCTCCTAACCGGTTGGCTCCGTGGATTCCTCCAGTTACTTCCCCTGCAGCAAACAGTCCTGGCAGGTCAGTTTTGCACTTCTCGTCGATTGGGATGCCCCCCATGAAATGATGCACTAATGGAGTTACATGAAGGGGTTTTGTTAGTATAGGAAAGCCTTTAAGATGTTTTGACAGGAACCGGATGAACTCATGCTTTTTTAGGCTTTCCGGCAGTTTCGTTACGTTCAGTAGGACCGCGTCACCTTCTCCTCTTCCTTCGTATATCTCCCTACCAATGGCGTTGGTCCAAGCGTCCCTTTGAGTATGATATGCTAGTCTTGGATCTAAGCCATACTTTTTGGCTATGTCTTCTCCGCGTATGTTTTGTAATACTCCGTATTCAAGAATGGACGGGGCAGGGTCGAGAATCAACGTGGGATATCCGGGCTCAACAGATCCGATTGGCCAAAATTGAACGAACTCCATGTCGATGAGGGGCAGTCCCAATTCATAAGCAATGACATAGCCGTCGCCGGTTGTGCGAATGGGATTATCGTTTCTTAGATACACGTGACCTGCGCCTCCGGTTGCCAAAACAACCGCCTTAGCGTTTACCGATATATGCTTCCCATTTTGCACGTTAAAGCCAACAGCCCCATTGACGGCTCCGTCGCTTAACAAGTCTATTATCATCGTCCTTTCAAGCGTTTTCACTCCAACGCTTCTCGCATACCTAACCAGAGGATCGACTAGTCCAACTCCTTCCATAGGAAAGGTTCCACCAACAGCATTACAGCCACCATCGTCTATGACAAGTTTTACTCCATATTCCTTTAGTTTAAGAAGACGAGAAGGTGCTTCATCAACGAGCACTTCAACCAGTTTTTGATTATTAATGTACCTTCCAGTTGTTATGGTTGTCCTAAAGTGATCTTCTTTGGTCAATGTGCCAAATGGAGCGGTGAAGCCTCCCGCTGAATAGATGGAGCAGTTAGCTAAACCCGTCAAAGATTTGGATGCTAAGAGAACTTCAACCCCTTGCCTTCGCGCTTCAATAGCCGCCCCAAGTCCAGCTGCCCCGCTTCCAACAATTAGCACATCCGTATCGATGATTTTAATGGCCAAATTCCACACCAGAACAAACTTACATTTGTTAACTCTTAACATTGTCGCCAGAAGGGTAGCCCTTTGCAGTAGCTAATAATTCCCCGCAAAACCCTTTTTCTGATTTAAGGTGGCTAGCTCAAATTGCATGTAACAAAAAATTGGGAGTTTAGAGCTCGTGTCTTGAAGCTAGGTTTCTTTACATCTTTTGATGGATAGATGCTGAGCGTCACGGTGGTGGCCAAGTGTCACCCACATGTGCGATGGCCGTTCCGAAGTCGTCTATATCCACTTGTCCATCAGGAATCGGCACTATACGTCCGTAATAACATCCGGCAATGTCGCATCGTGGTCCCCAGTATGGGTCCCATGTAGGATATAAGGTTCCGTAGTTGTTTGATATTATTGTTAAGTCATCCTCGTCTACGTCCCAGTCGCTATCTACATCGCCTATAAGAGGGCTCCGCGGATCCATAAGCGGATAGTTGTCTTTATTATTTTTGTTGATTACATAGGGGGTGTCGCCTATGCCGTCACCGTCCCCATCTCTTCCAGTATAGTCGCTCCAGTAGTTGCCTTCAGAGGCAAAGCCATCGTTCCAGCTGTTAATTGAATGTATACATTTCGCTTGGAATGAATTGTTAATGAAATTGTTTTGATAGACCACGTTGTTGTCAGAATAGAAGGATTTGATGCCAAATTCGAGGTTGTTTGATATTTCGTTGCGCCTTATGATTTGGTTGCTCGAGTGATCGAGGTATATGCCGCACTTATTATTTGATATGTAGTTGTGGCAGATGTGATTTTCAACGGTGCAATATGTTATGGCGATACCATATCTCGTGTTGAAGGCTATATTGTTGTAGTATAGAATGTTAAAGAACGGACTCACACCTAGAATTTGGTCTAGATAAATTCCGTAGGAATTGCTTGAGACCACATTGTCTTTAATGGTATTACCAGAAGAAGCTCTTACCCATATGCCCAACACATTGTTTTGGATTGTGTTTCTTGCGACTATGTTGTCATTACTAGAAGAGTCAAGCAATATGCCGCTGTTGCTTGTATTGTACCCCCAGTCTTTAGTCTCCGATATTATATTGTTAATAATGGTGCACCGATCACCTTCCACCGAAATACCAGTAAGGTTGTTATGTGAGATTATGTTGTCTCTGATGGTGCAGAGGCTGGAACTGTAACGTACAACTATGCCGATGTGGTTGTAGCTTACATTATTGTTGGCGATAACGGTTTGACTGGAACCCTCGACATCGACGCCGCTATTCCCATTTTGCACTGTAAACCCTTTGATAGTGACACCGTCCGCTACAACGTAAATGGCCGCACCAACTCCATTGCCATCGATTAGGGTATTTGTACTGTTTTCACCTTCAAGCATCAATGGTTTGTTCACAGTTACACTTTCATAATACGTTCCCGCCGTCACGTAGACAGCGTTTCCTGGGTGAATCAGTGGGGAGGTACTAGCCATGTTAACTGCCTCCTGAATTGTTGTTGTGAAAATGCCGTCGGTTGCTCTATGCGATATGGGGACTACAACTGATCCTATGAGCCTATTTATTTTAGTATTGTATAAATTAAGTACTGTTGTGCCTTCAGCCTCAACATTGAAGGTAACTGTAGCTATTGTTCCATCACCAGACTCTCCAGAAAGAAGGTCGTACATGAGCACGTACCCTGCAACATTGTTTATCCTATAGCCAATAGTGCCTGGAAACGGGCCATCTTTGACACTCACGACATCCAAGATACTAGTGTTAAAGCTCACCCCTGCCTGATATCCGTCGATATCATAAGCATCGAAGAGATTCACATCTACTGTGAAGGTTCTCCCTGGTACCGCGGTGACTATTAAGGGATCGATGAAAAAGCTAGGTTTGAAAGGTGCGTTAGCATATTTCCATTTGGAATTGTTGTCGGTGATTGTTTCGCCTGGCACTGGCACTGTGTAGCACGTAAATTTGTATGTTCCTTCGAACATTGGAGCCCAGCTGAAATAGATTTTTGTCAAATTGCCACTAGCTAGGAAGCCAGTAGATTTTGAATCGACGATGTTGTCATTAACCAACAGTTGCACAGTTATGTCGCTCTCGTTACTTGTTCCGTAATTAGACACTTCGCTGCTGATGTCGAATCGATCATAGTTATCTCCGCTTGTGAGGGCCACACCCAGTCTTACTACGATTAGGTCATGGTCCGCAGGGGTCCTTTCAACTGCCTTTCTCGCGTTAACCCTTCCGTATCCGTAGTAAATGTCAAACTCTGGTTCGCCTAAGTCGTCAGCTGTGAGCATCAATTGAAGTCGCACTAGGTCTCGTGTAAGGTTTGGGAATCGGCTCCAGATTAAGGCGGCAACTCCAGAAACATGCGGGCACGCCATTGAGGTGCCACTTGCGTAGCTATACGGATACTCAGTGAAGTATGGATCATGCTCGTAAGATACTGTTGACAAAATATTGACTCCTGGCGCAGCAACATCCACCCAAGAGCCGTAGTTGGTGAACCAAGCAGGATCGTCATCCTCATCGGTCGCTGTAACGGCCACAACTTCCTCGTGTGCTGCAGGGTACATTGGCTTCGACGTGGCATCATTTCCTGCAGCACCAACCAACAACACGCCATGATCATAGGCGTATCTCATGGCTTCTTTAATCAGTTCACTGTACAAACCGCCCCAACTCATGCTGATAATTTTTGCTCCCTGATCCACGGCATGAACAGTGGCGTTTGCAAGGTCATCGTCATATCCATATCCGTTCTCATCTAAACCCTTTTCGGCCATGATTCGGACTTGGGCGAGGCCGGCTATGCCTTCGTTGTTGTTGAGCATGGCAGCTATGATGCCCGCGCAATGAGTCCCATGGCCGAAATCATCCATGGGATCCGTATCATTGTTCACCCAGTCAAGTCCTAATGGAACATAGTTGCCTCCTTCCGAGACAGGCTTTAAGTCGGGATGGGTATAGTCAATGCCAGTATCGACGACCGCTACCAAAACGGTCTCAGGGTCTCCTGTAGTTGTGTTCCATGCATAGTTGGCCTCTATCTTCTTTGGACCCCACTGCTGAGTCCAGTTAGGGTCGTTTGGTTCGAGACAAGTTTGAAACTTCAGGTTGGGTTCAATATACCTTGATAGGTGAGAGCCACGAGCCTTCGCTACGAAAGATGATACTGCATGGAAGGGCATATCAGCCACTACAGCTTTGATTTTGCCTCCCATAGAAATCGTGCCTACAAGCTTGCCGCTAAATCTGGCAATTAGATCAACTAATTCAGCGTAGCAGTTTTCACTTACCCCAATGACCAACTCAGCCAAGTCGTCATCAACGCGTGCGAATCCTCTCCACTCTTCTGGTCTTTCAAAGTCCCACCCAGCTTTTGAATCTGCCGCAACAGGTCCTGAAAACGGTTCCTCTACGAGTGTTGCGAGACCGACATTAGCCGTGGCGAATAACGTGGACAACGTGAATAGCTGGATAAGAATCACTGCTATCAAAGTAGCTCCTATTCTCATTCTTCTCGTTTTCTTCATCTCTCCTTTAACTATTGGTATTTCTGTCATCGCGCCCCACCTCGGCGCTGCGTAGTTTTATGTTGACAGCTGCCTTTTTAACAGTAACGAAGTATTTCTCCAAAAATTCATTTTTCGATGTTTTCTCTCCTCTTGCTGGAGGAGTTTCATCGTTTATTTTATAAGGCGTACGTTTGGCGTGGAGTCTTAGAGATTGGATCTTCCGGAAACCCAGAGACGTTTCAAAGTATAAGTATTAAGTCTAGGAAATAGGGAAAAAGTATTTAAAACCTGAATAGATGGATAAGGGCAACGCTAAGGGGAAACGTAGCGATGGTGAGAAAAGCGCGGATTCGATTGACCAGCACGGATTACGAGAAGCTGGAAGATGTTTGTAAGGAACTGAAGACCATCGCCGAGAAGACTGGCGCGAAGATGACTGGGCCTATCCCCCTTCCAACGAAGAGGCTACGTGTTCCTGTTCGAAAGACTCCCTGTGGGGAGGGAACCGCCACCTGGGACAAGTGGGAGATGCGCATCCACAAACGTCTCATTGACATCGATGCGGAAGAACGTGCCATGCGGAGGATCATGAGAATCCGTGTACCTGAAGAAGTTTTTGTTAGCATCGAACTTTTGTAGAAAGAACACTGTAGTTGGCTAGGGCAAGGATTTTCGCCTTTTCAATAGTTGCTTGGCAGAGTTTTATCACGTAGCTGGCAGCCCATCTTCTAGTACAGAAGCTTATGGTTGGTTTTAGCCCGCGAAAGTGAAAATTGTTAATGATATAGAAGCGATGAATACTGTGGTCCAGATCAGTTTGTTCCATTGAAACACTTTGAATCCATCCATAATGCCGAAGGGGATAAGGTTGAACAAGGCTATTATAGCGTTTATCCACGCGCCGAAAAATGAGTTGATCTGGAGAAACGTGTTTCGTGTGCTTGTCAGCACTATGATGCACATGGTTGAAAGAATTAGATTGGTTAGGGGTCCTGCAAGGGCTGTTTTTCCAGCTTTTTCCTTGGTTAATGGACCTGCAACCATGACTGCCCCCGGAGATATAATTTTGAAGAATGGAAGTAGCATTGAGAGAAGAGTGATTAGCGCTCCAAAAAGGATTAACCGGAATTCTGCCCACACACCAAAGTGTTGCGCCGAAAGTTTGTGGGCAATCTCATGTAGAAGAAAGGAGAATGTAAAGATTAGCGCAAGACTCAACAGAGTCACCGGCATCATTAGCACCGATAAGCCCAAAGCGCGCAAAGCTTGAGGGATATAGGACAATCCGACGCCTATGACGAGCAGTGCTCCAAGAGTTAGATGTCTAAGTTCTTTTGGGCTAAAACCGAAGGGTCTGACCTGCGGTGGTATGTAGGAGATTGTGTACTCGTAGGAAGGCGCTTCTTGTCCTTCTTCAACGATGATCGGCGGCTGTTCTTCGCTTAGGGCTGTGACCCTCCAGTATTCAGGACACTCGTGATTTTCAGGAAGCCTATGTTCAGTGCAGTAGAACTGGTTGCAGAAGCGACATTTAAACGGAAGAACAACGTCCTTCTCGCAGTATTGGCACTTCACGCTACTTTCATCTTCCCTGAAGATTGGCTATGACAGTTCGCGAACCTTGCGATTTAAGTCTTTTCTACTTTCTCCAAGCGGATTGGGGAACATTTTATAACGTTGGGAACGCTTGCATTTTATCGGATTGCCGGGATGGCAGAGTGGTTATTGCGCAGGCCTTGAGAGCCTGTGGCCCTGTTGGGCCGCATGGGTTCGAATCCCATTCCCGGCGCCAACTTACCTTAAGATTTTAAGCGTTTTCAAGATTTTCCCCTAGCGCACATGAGTCTGCCTTGTGTTGGCTGATGACTTCGCAGATGTTATTATATTATTAACTAACAATAAACTAGAAAAGAGAAAATGGAGAGGAAAATGTGGCAATTGATAGCATTAAAAAGAGAGTTTTAGTTACAGGTGGAGGAGGCTTCATTGGTTCTAGGCTTGTTCACGTATTACTAGAAAGAGGACACAAAGTGAAAGTTCTTGATGTTCAGCCTGGCCCTCTTAAGGGTGAAACTGATCCAAATTTAGAGCTGATAGGTATGGGAAGTGATGAGTTACGGGGAGGCATGGCTGATAAAAGTCTCGTTGATCAAGCTGTTAAAGATGTGGATGTGATTTATCATCTAGCAATCAATTGGGACGCGGTTACTTGGGCAGGTACGCTTCCTCTTGCAGATTTGTTTGATGTTAATATTAGGGGCACCCTTAATCTTCTAGAAGCAGCCAAATCCCATGGAGTGAAGCACTTTCTATTTTCAAGCAGCTGCGCTGTTTATGGAGAGGCGAAATCTTCGCCTGTGCATGAGGAAACAGTGTGTAAGCCTGAGCTGTCTCCTCGTCATCTTTCCGCCTACGGCATAATGAAACTCACCGCTGAGAAACTCTGCCTTATGTATTACCACCATTATGAATTACCAGTCACCGCTTTTCGAATAGAAGTTGTTTTCAGTAACGACGAATCACAACTGTCCGCTTTAAGTAGCAAATACATTGACAAAGTGCTTATGAACGAGGACATTGAAGTGTTGGACGGTGAAGGATGCGCGAGCATCCATGTTGACGAAGTGGTGAATGCTTTTTTGCTGGCCACCCTGAACGATAAGGCATACGGCCATGTTTTCAACATTTCAAATCCCGCAACCTACATTACTCACCGCGAACTGTACCAATTCATAATTCAGTTGACTGGTTCAAAGAGTGAAATCAAGGTAATCCCGAGTGGGCTGCGTATAAGCTGCATACCCGAATCCATAGAGAAAGTGCAAAGAATCCTGGGCTGGAAACCTCAAAAAACCAAAGAGGACCTTAAAAAGGCAGTAGCTGAAACCGTTAGGTCAATCATGGAACATCACAAAAAATAGTGTAGCAAGGCTAATAACCAAGCTAGCTGGCGTCATCTTATTGCGCACGTATACCTGTGCCGCGGGGAACACGGCTTTATATTTGGGGAGGGAAACTTAAGCAACTTAAGGAGCCTAGAATTACTAGTAAATCGGTTAGGAAAACAATGATCAAGATACCTGATAGCGATCACTCTTTAACTATATTCTTTAATCCTATTTGGAAAGCGCTCGCGCGTTATTTGAAAGGCAGATGCGAAAAATGTGGACAAGAGCGTTTACTCTCGGTCTTTGATGCCTACTCATCAAGTCGACGCTTTATTTGTGAAAGTTGCTTGTTGACATCAACAGCCTTAACGCCATTAATTCGTCTTTTATTCTTTCATCTCGGAGTTGCTGACATCACAGTAAAACGGTTACTGAACGACTCGCTTATCAGTAAATGCATGCTCAGCGTGGTGAGAGGAATTGCCAATTTCGGAATAAAATATCCCCAACCCACAGGAGCTCCAGTAACTATCGTCTGGAACTTCACCAACAAATGCAACCTCAACTGCCTGCACTGCCATCAAGACTCTTCGCCCACATCCTCCTATCCGGAACTAACCACTTCTCAAGCCTTTAAGGTGATAGACAACGTGAGCGACGCGGGAGTAGCCATACTAACCTTCTCAGGAGGCGAACCACTATTACGCAGGGACCTTTACGACGCAATTGAGAGAGCCAACGACAATGGCATACTATGCACAATTGCATCTAACGGAACTCTCATAACTTCTAAGGTAGCGAAAAAGCTCGCTAAGGTGGGTGTTAAACGGGTAGAAATAGGTTTGGACGGCGCAAGAGCTGAAACTCATGATTTCCTTAGAAACAAGCCTGGAAGTTTTGAAGTAACGATTGATGGAATAAGAAATTGTGCTACTGTAGGCTTTGACGAGTTGGCAGTCACCATGACTCTGCATTCAAAGAATGTCAACGAATTAGAAGAAACCATGAATCTAGCAGAAAAGCTTGGAGCCACGAGATTTTATCTAAACCGGCTTATACCTGCTGGTCGTGGAGTAAAAGCCTGCTACCTTGACGCGACGCCTAGAGAGAAAATTGAGGCTCTGGAAGCACTGTACAACAAGTTCTACAGGAGCGTAAAAGAGGGATTTGGTATGCAATGTTATGCTCGAGGAATAACTTATTACGCTCGCCTCGGCTACGAACATTCAAAAGGCGAAGTTTTCACAGTGAGTGAAGCTTTGTCAGGGTACGAAAGGATGTTTCAAGAGAAATTTGGACTTGAAGTTTCTAATATTGTGAGAAAACTTGCAACAGGGTTCGGTGGATGCTCGGCTGGCTTAACCTACGCGGGGCTCAGTGCTTCTGGAGACCTACTTCCCTGCGTTCCTGCCTCATCAATAAAACTGGGCAACCTTCTCGAACAAAGCCTAGAAGAAATCTGGATTCACAATGAAATACTAAATTACATCAGAAACCGAAAATCCCTAAAAGGTTCTTGCAAAATATGCGCATACAGCGACCTATGCGGAGGTTGCAGATACACAGCATACATCACTCATGGAGACTGGCTAGGACCTGATGCTTCTTGTCCTTTCGGCCCAAAAATTCTAAATGCGTAAGATTTTTTGTGCGTGTGCAAAAGCTGAGTCTAAAGTGGCTATGACATCAAAGGATTTAAGAATAGGATATTTTACCTTACTGTTGGATGCATATGAAAATCTTGATAGTTGGAGTTGGGGCTCAAGGGTCGGTGATCGCCACAGAGATTGTCAAAAGCCCAGAAGTGTCTGAGGTTAGACTTTCCGACATAGATTTGAAGAAAGCTGAACGACTCGCAGAGAGGTTAAAGAGTGGAAAAGTGCGCACCTATCGCGTTGATGCAAACAAAGTCGACGACATAATGAGAGCGGCAAGGGAAGCGAATGTAATAGTGAACACGACAACGTGGAATGCCAGGTTTAACTTAAACATAATGGAGGCTGCTTTAAAGGTTGGCGCACACTACCAAGACCTTGCTTCACATCCTCCTCAACAACTGAAGCTCAGCGACAGGTGGAAAGAAGCCGGACTAACAGCTCTGATAGACACCGGGGTATCTCCGGGGTTCACAAACGTGCTTGCAGCTCAGGCTGCTGACAAGCTCGATCGCGTGGAAGAAATATGCATAAGACTCTGGGGTGCAGTTGAAAGCGAGGAGCCCATCTCCCTCTGGTCTCCTGAAACCGCTTGGACAGACATGGCAACGGAACCAATAGTGTATGAGGACGGAGAATACAAGGAAGTGCCACCTTTCAGCGGCGAGGAAGTGTACACCTTTCCCAACCCAATTGGCCCGCAAACCGTTTACTGGCACTCCCACGAAGAACCGGAAACCCTGCCTCGCTTTATAGGTAAAGGTGTAAGATACGTTGATTTTAAGATGGGTGGACCTGATTTTCCACTGGCTAAAGTCATAGTTGAGTTCGGCTTGCTGAGCGATAAATCCATCAATGTTAAGGGTGTTGAAGTAGCTCCCCGCGACGTCTTTCTCGCGCTAGTTCCACCAACTCCCTCAATGGAAGAGATGGAGAGAATGGTTAAAGCTGGGATGATAAGCATGAGGGGATGTGTCGCAGTGGATGTTAAAGGTCAGAAGAAGAATGCGAAAATGCGCCACATCCTTTACTCTATCTTTCCAAGCGTCCAAGAATTGATGAAGAGGATGCCGGGTGCAAACCCAGTAGCCTACGTAACCAGCGTTCCAGCCTCAACCTTCACTAAAATGCTTGCAAAAGGAGAGATTAAAACTAGGGGAGTAATTCCTCCTGAGGGCTTGGAACCACAGGTTAGACAAGCGTTCCTAGCTGAGCTAACTCAAAAAGGCATAATAGTACATGAAAAAGTGGAGAGAGCGATAGCCTAAACCTTCTCCCTCATTCTTTCAAAGGGTAAGCGCGCACATGTGGTTATAAACGCGTTTCGAATTGGAGTTGCAAAATTATCTATTGGCATCACTTGCACGGGAAAGAATAAAAGAGGGTTAGTAAGGTAGGGTTTCAAGCCATGGATACAGTTCCTTCAGCTTCTTCATGGCCTTCTGCACTTCTTTCTCTGGGTACTCGTAGGGTGGAAGTTTGCCCTGGAGGTAGTCGTCGAAGGCTTGCATATCGAAATGGCCGTGGCCACACAGCAGGAAAACTATGGTCTTTTCCTCCCCTGTCTTCTTGCATCTTAACGCTTCGTCGATGGCACCCTTAATGGCGTGGGATGGCTCAGGAGCCGGTATTGTGCCTTCAGTTTTGGCGAAGAGCTTAGCAGCATCGAAGACCTCCACCTGATTGTAGGCTCGTGTTTCCACTTTCTTCTCCTTATTCAAAACGCTTAGGGTTGGGGCTATACCGTGGTAGCGAAGACCTCCAGCATGGATGGGTGCCGGTATGAACTCGTGGCCTAGGGTATGCATCTTGATTAAAGGTGTTAGTCTAGCCGTGTCACCGTGGTCGTACATGTACTCTCCCTTGGTGATGGAAGGACAAGCAGTGGGTTCAATGGCTACAAACCTAGTATCCTTTGGGGCCTTCCCTGAAACTTTGTCATAGTAAAAGGGCCAGAAGAGACCTGAGAAACTGCTGCCTCCGCCTATGCATCCGACCATCACGTCTGGGTAGTCGTCCACTACTTCAAGCTGTTTCTTGGCTTCCAGTCCCATCACGGTTTGATGTGTTAGGACATGGTTGAAAACGCTGCCTATGCCATAGTTAGCTTCTTTATGGGTAAGGGCGTCCTCTACGGCTTCGCTGATGGCTATTCCTAGGCTCCCGCTGGTTTCAGGGTTCTCTTTCAGGATCTTTCTACCAGCCTCTGTTTTAGTGCTTGGACTGGGGTATACCTTGGCACCCCAAAGCTCCATCATAACTCTTCTGTAGGGCTTCTGGTTGTAGCTTGCTTTCACCATGTAAACGGTGCATTCAAGCCCAAAAAGCATACAGCCGAAGGCTAAGGCAGAGCCCCACTGGCCGGCCCCCGTCTCCGTAGTCATGCGTTCCGCGCCTTCCTTCATGTTGTAGTAAGCCTGTGCAACGGCAGTGTTGGGCTTGTGACTTCCCGGGGGGCTGCCGCCCTCGTACTTGTAATAGATCTTGGCTGGGGTCTTCAAAGCCTTCTCCAGTCTAACAGCCCTGAAGAAGGGGGTAGGTCTCCAGAGCCGATAGATTTCCCTTACCTCTTCAGGGATGTTTATCCATCTGTCCTTGCTGAACTCTTGAGCAATGATCTCTTTGGGATACACCAGAGGGACGATTCCAGGTCCAGGCGCCCTCTTGTCCGGCTCTATTGTTGGAGGCAGTGGTCTAGGCAGATCGGGCAGTATGCAGTACCATTGTTTAGGTATTTCCTCTTCGTCTAACAGCACTATTCGAGATGGCATGTGTCTTCACCTTTTTGGTAACGTCTTTGTTTCATGTAGGTACGCTATTAATGATGAAGGCAACATTTAAATCTTACGTGTACAAAATTGTACATCAAAGTGAGACGAACCTTGTGGAAAAAAGTGTCCGAATACTTAAAAAATCATCCCGAACGCCTTTCCGTGGCTAAGGTTCTCGTAGAGAACGGACTAAACATAAAGAACGAAAAGATATACTGCAACGATATCGAAATTCCAATCGTGAAAGTAGCCAGAGTTGCCAAGGTTGACAGGAGAACGGTCATGGAAACCCTGAAGATGATCCATAAAAACGATAAACTCAGACTTATCTTCACCCACATAAGGTCGGCTGGAATCTCCCTTAGGGAAATTGCAAGACCCCTCAACCTTGGGGTGGTGGAGATCACCCCCGAAGATCCGAAGATTATTGGGATACTGGCTAACGCCGCCTCCATCATAGCTGAGGAGGGAATAAGCATCCGTCAGGCTCTAACCGACGACCCGGAGCTCAGCCCAGAACCCAAACTAACATTGATAGCGGACAGAAAAATTCCGGGGATACTGATCCCGAAATTCTTGAAAGTAAAAGGTGTAGCAAAAGTCTCAGTATACTAATTGACGCTTAGGGCGCAGATAGAAAACGGTCCTATTTGGATCCTAATAAAGGTAGAATGTTGAAAAATAGTATTTTCCGTAAAAACGGCTTTGCGGCGAAAAAGCATGCTGAAATCGAAGTTTGTTGGGTGTCTAGTTGGCAGTGCTGTCGGCGATGCGCTGGGCAGTTCATTCGAGGGCTTATGGATCTCAGAATCAGAAATCAAAATTCAAGAAGGCTTCTCAGGTCGCTGGACAGACGACACCCACATGATGATCGGTGTGGCCGAATCCCTAATAGAGAACAAAGGGTTTGACGGAAGCCACATGGCTCAGACTTTCATCCGAAACTACGAACGTGAGCCGTGGCGCGGCTACGCCTATGGTCCACCCCAAGTCTTCAAATGGATAAGGTCAGGTGCGGCGTGGAACGAAGCCGCCAAGAGGCTGTTCGGCGGAGCTGGCTCCTACGGAAACGGTGCGGCAATGAGAGTTGCGCCAGTCGGCATCCTCTACTATGACAATCCTGAGCAGTTGCGATCTGTGGCCTACGGACAAAGTCAGATCACGCACGCTCACGAGTTGGGTAAGGAGGGTGCGGCTCTGCAAGCCTACGCAGTTGCCTTGGCCGTGAATGCGGATCCGTCCTCTGAGTTGGAGACCACTGCTTTTCTGGAGGAGTTGAAAGATTTTACGCGCAGCAAAGTGTATAGGCGAAAGCTGGAAGCGGCAGAGAAGTTGCTAAGCGAGAAGGACAGACTGAGGGTTGTGAGGAAACTTGGAAACGGCATCGAAGCCCAAAACTCAGTTCCCACAGCCATCTACTCATTTCTGCACAACCCCCAAAGTTTTGAAGAATCTCTACTCTATGCCATCAGCCTAGGCGGAGATACCGACACCATAGGCTCCATGACCGGCGCCATCAGTGGAGCATACTACGGAATCGAGGTCATCCCCGAAAGATGGAAGGCTAGGCTGGAGAGAAGGGCTTACATAGAGGAGCTGGCTGAAAAGCTGTGGCAGATTAAGAGCCGCAAGAAAACATCAACTGACTAGCCAAATCTCGAAAAAGCCTTTATTTCATGTATTAACATTGATAAAAGCAACTTAGACGCTCAAAATCAGCGTCCATAAGATGGGTGTTCAATGATCACAAAAATGTTCACAGTTGGGACGTTATACACAAACTGTTACGTTGTGGGCTGCACCGAAAACAGAGAGGCTCTCATCATCGACCCCGGATTTGAAATGGACATTGAAGCCAAGACGGTCCTGAAAGAAATTGACCAACGCAAGTTACGGGTTAGATACATCGTGAACACACATGGTCACTCCGACCACACGTCTGGCAACGGAATTATGAAAAGGTTGACTGGCGCGCCCATCCTGATTCATGAATATGACGTGCCGATGCTAACAGACTCAACGAAAAACCTGTCTATGCTGTTTGGGCTTCGCACTGCACCTATGCCGCCAGCCGACCGGACGCTTCATGATGGAGATATCATTCAAGTAGGTGATATCGCGCTTAAGGTGCTCCACACACCGGGCCACAGCAGAGGCAGCATATCTCTTTTGGGCGCTGACACTGTTTTCACTGGGGACACTTTGTTCGCGGGCTCCATTGGTCGAACAGACCTCCCAGATTCATCTTACAAAGAAATTATGCTTTCCCTCAAAAAACTGGGAACACTACCGGACCACATAAAAGTTTATCCTGGACACGGACCAACTTCCACGATAGGGGAGGAAAAGAGGCATAATCCCTTTCTGCAAAATCTATCTACCTCGCCAGACACATTTTGATCTTATATAGAACTCAATCCTTACATCGAATAAGGCAAGCTTGTAAGGTAAGACGCCATGATGCAGATTCAGCTAGATCAGTCAATTACTCCCTTCGATTTGGATCACACCCTAAGGTGTGGGCAGTCTTTTCGATGGGAGAAACTGAGCGATTGGTGGTGCGGTGTTGTAGAGGGGAAAGTTGTTAAAGTAAGGCAGGTCGGCGACAAGCTGCTGTTTCAAACCTTTCCCGAAAGGGCAGAAGCCGATTTTGTGGAAAATTACTTCAGACTAGACGACAACCTACCTCACATCCTTTCAAAAATAAAAAGAGACGAATACATAGGAAGGGCCATTCAACACTTTCGCGGACTGAGAATCACCCGACAAGAGCCCTGGGAATGCCTAATCTCTTACATCTGCGCAACATACAAAAACATCCCCGCCATCAAAAACATGGTTCTAAACCTCTCCAAAAGGTTTGGAAGAAAAATAACGTTTGAGGGACAGGATTTCTATACGTTTCCTAAGCCTAGCGACTTGGCTGACGCAAACATTAAACAAATGAAAGCGTGCAAGCTGGGATTTAGGGCGGAGAGAGTTTTAGAGACCTCCAGAATTGTGTGCAACAGGGGGTTGGATTTGGAGTCTCTGAGAAGAATGGATTATAGAAGGACTAAACACGAACTGCTTTCGTTGCCGGGGGTTGGACAAAAGGTTGCCGACTGCGTCCTCCTGTTCTCTCTGGACAAGCTGGAGGCTTTCCCGGTGGATGTCTGGGTGAAACGCGCCATCCTCAAATACTACCCCAACCATTTTGAGGAGTCGTTTGTCGATAAGATTTCACGTAGAACCTCGCTCACATCAGGCGAATACGAAGAGATCAGCTCGTTTGGAAGAACATACTTTGGAGAATACGCAGGGTATGCGCAAGAATACCTCTTCGCTTTATCAAGGAAGGAACAGCGCGAACAAGTTTAAAGTAGGTCTAGCAGGCTAGATATGCCCATGAGAGAAAGGAAATCTTTAGTACTTTTCATTGTGCTTTTTCTTTGCATCTTTCTTCCACCAATTACTTCTAAACCCTTCCCTCCACAAGAGACGCCACTTGTGATTAGGGACGTTATCATTCAGACTACATACTTGTGGCTTAGCCCAATAGTTCATGCCGCTACCATTATACTGCTTATTGCCCTTTATCGACATGGACCGAAGATAGGTAGAATTGCTGATGCCTATTTTGGAATTCTGTTTCTTTTCTTTGCCTTCAGTCAGAATATTGCTCTGACGGAGAACTATGGGCTTGCTGTGGTAACTGGGAACCTTGTTCTAGTCTTAATTGTAGGTTTGTTCTGGATGTGGGAAGTCTTCAGACCCCGGAACGAGTATGTTTTTCAGCGTCTTCCCTTGTGGAGATACTGGGTGATACCCTTTTCCATCTTGGCGTTCTGGTTTCCGTTGAACCCTGACGCGAGCCCAAACTTTAGTCCTCTACTGCTACTCACATCATCCTTTGGTGTACAAGTCTGTCCCACCGCGCCCGTGGTGATCGCCATTCTGACATTAATCTATCCAAGGGTCAATAGATATATTCTCACCGTCACAAGCTTCGTGAGCTTACTCATAGGTCTATTCAATGTTATGTCTTTGTTTGTAATGCCTGGATACACTCTCTATGTGTTGATCCTTCACACGCCCCTCATCTTCATCTCCATATATGGCTTACTTATCCCTATGGTAGTGAAGAAAAACACTCGCTCAGATCTCTAGCGCGCCCATACAATGTCGTTATATTTTCCGATATCGCGCGCTCATAAGAGAACCTTGAGGTGTTTCAGGTCTATATTTCCACCACTTAATACGCAGACAACTTGGGCTCCGCTTGGAACGTCGACTTTCTTGAAGAGCAGGGCTGCAAATCCTGCTGCCCCAGCTGGTTCCGTTAGGATCTTACACCGCTCTAGGATCAAGCGTAGAGCCTGAATAATTTCCTCGTCAGAAACCAGAACAAGATCATCAACATATCTTTTCACATGCGCTAGGGTGTACTCCCCTACGAAGGGAGCCCCTAAGCCTTCCGCAATGGTGTCTACCTTATCTAAATGAATAATCGCATTCTGCTGAACGCTTTTCAGCATGGCCGCGGCACCAATAGGCTCCACGCCGATGACCTTAACATCGGGCTTCTTCAGCTTGATGGCTGTTGAGATCCCTGAAATTAGGCCGCCTCCCCCCACGGGAACGAAAACCCATTCTACCTCGGGTAGGTCCTCTAGAATTTCCAAGCCTATCGTTCCCTGTCCTGCGATGATTAGTGGATCATCGAAAGGATGGACCATGGTAAGGTTGCGCTCTTTTTGAACTTCCAAGCACTTAGCCATGAGATCTTCAACTCTTCCGTGAAGGATCACCTCAGCACCATAACTCCTTGTTGCGTTAACCTTATTCTCTGGAGTTGTCTCAGGCATGACCACCGTAGCTGAGATCCCCAGCAGGGAAGAGGCATATGCGAGCCCTTGCGCATGGTTTCCTGACGAAACAGTGATAACGCCTCTCTTCTTTTCCTCGTCTGTTAAATTGTGCAGCTTGTTTAAAGCTCCTCTAGGTTTAAAAGATCCAGTTTTTTGAAAGACTTCTGCTTTGAAGTAGAGATTCACCCCTGTTCTTCTTCCCAAAGTCGCGGAAGATATGATTGGAGTTCTGTGAACATAACCAGCGATGATCTGTTGGGCTTTTATAATATCACTCAATTCAACTAGCACTGGCTTCCTACTATACAACATATCTCCTCCTTAGGTTTTGATAAGTAAACTTACCTAAAAGGATTCTATTTATGCGCGTTATGCTTTGTTCTCACCACAATGTTTAGAGGCGTTTCATAACATTGATATTCCCAATCATCATGCTTAACCCTTCCACCAAGTTCCTTTAAAAGTTCATACAGCTCTGGAACATGATCTCTTGAAATGGCTTGCTCATTTTTGCCTCTCAAGTCTTTCCAAGGTGCGCTGTTTGCCTTCTCAATTGTTGCCTTAATTCTTGTCGCAATTCTATATTCACTCATATCGATATCGCTATCAACCTCTTGCGGTTTTATCTCTTTTTCTCCTACACACTCTCTTATTTTTGGGCAAGCGAGGCATTCATAAGGAAAAGAAGATGCTGAGATTTTTTCTAAATATCCAAAATAATAATTACACCCCTTTAAAGGAGGCGCTACTTTAGGACTCTTAGGGATCTTTGATGCCTTTGTTGTTTTCACTGTTTTCGTCTCTTGCGGTGTTTCTATGGCTCTCTTTTGAAGGCTTTTATTCATGTTTGAGGGTTTAGATCTGACGAGTAACATGGTGAAGAAGAGAGACATTGCCATGAGGACTAACGTGGAGGCTGTAAACAGTGGGCTTTCAGCATCGGGAAACACGGGATTTCACTTTAGTTGAAACGTTTGTCGCGTCACTTAAAATAAATTATGGATTAAGACTATGAATTCAACAGATAAAACGTGCTAGAATCCAACAAGAAACGTCTCTTTCAGTACAGAAAATGCTGAAGTTATGAGGGAGGAAACTCCGACTTTCCCCATTTCATACCCCTTCAACCTTGATAGGCACTTCCTGTAAGTTGTTATTAATCATCTGAAACGCCGTCATGTTTCCATCGCTGGAGGATAGGATCAGCCAAATGGCTTCACCCCAAAGTCTCATGTACTTAAGGTCAACTGCTGAGGGGCTGGCGGGTGCTGGATGCGAGTGAAACAAACCTATAAACTGTAGCCTGTCTCGATCTGCTTGTTCAAATGTGTTAAAAACCGTTTGGGGGTCAGCCTCAAACCTGACTGACGACTTTAAAACGTTTGGCATCACCACAACCCTCGTTACAACAGCCTCTCTGTCGATCAGCTTCCCGAAGAGAAGGGCGCAAGTCTCAACTGGATAAATCTTTCTGCTCTCATCCCTCAACAGGCTTAGTTGCTTCGTTGTTAACCGAAGAATCACTTCTGGAAGCCTCCGATTGAATGCTTGTTGCGGGCAAAGTTGTTCAGTTAGAGGAGTCCCTTTTCCTTTAACACTTCTGTCGCTTGTTGACCGCCGGTTGTTATGAAGGATATTGCCTCTGAAATGCGTCTAGTCGCCTCTAGGTATTCACGTGAGCGCACTCTCTCCGCCACCTCTGCCACTTTGTCGCTTGCCTCCTCAAAGTTTCGCATTCCAAGGACGTTGTAAGCTATTCGGACCTCCCCCTGTAACATGCGTAAAAACGATAACATGAGTTTCTCAGCGCCAGCAAGTTCATCACCCTCAAGATTACTGATTTCCCCTAAGAGATTGGCTGCGATTATCAACTCCGACTTGATTCTCTCTGTGTACTGAAAGCAGATTGTCGCCTTTCTTGCATCAAACGAATTTTTTCCCATGATCTTTAACCCTTCACTACTGAAAGGGGTACCAGCCTAGCCACCCTTGTCGCTATCCCAATTTTATCGCTTACTTCTGCCACTCGATCCACGCTTTTGTAGGCTGGATCCGCTTCTTCTGCCAAAACAACTTGGCTTGCGGCCCTAACAATGATTCCACGCTGTTCCAAAGCCTTTTTCACCTCTCCTCCCCAGAACCTTTTTTTCGCAGCTGCTCGACTCATCATGCGGCCAGCTCCGTGAGCCGTGGAACCAAATGAAACTTCCATGGCTTTTAGCGTGCCAACTAACATCCACGAGCTGGTGCCCATGCTTCCCGGTATGATTACAGGTTGTCCAACGGCTCGATAGTCCGTGGGAACCTCTATGTGTCCGGGACCGAAAGCGCGGGTTGCACCTTTCCTGTGAACCCAAACTTTTCTTGTATGTTCGTTTACTCTGTGTTCCTCGATTTTTGCGATGTTGTGGGCGACATCGTAGACGAGGCCTAAGCCGAATTCTTCAGCTGGTCTTTTGAACACTCGTTCAAAGCTTTGGCGCACCCAGTGGGTGATGGCTTGGCGGTTGGAGAAGGCATAGTTGACGGCACATGCCATGGCTTGATAGTAGTCTTCAGCCTCTTTGCTGGTGCCTGGTGCGCATGCGAGCTCTCGGTCTGGTAACACTATCTTGTAGTTGTGAACTGCTCGCTCCATGATGCGCAGGTAGTCGGAACATATTTGGTGTCCATATCCGCGTGAGCCGCAGTGGATCATAGTGGTGACTTGGCCCTCATGAGTGATGCCGAAGGCTTTGGCGACCTGAGGGTTGTAAATTTTGTCAACTTTTTGAATCTCGAGAAAGTGGTTTCCCGATCCTAAGGTGCCGATTTGAGTGAAACCCCGATTTTTGGCAGCCGCGGAAACCTTGTTGGGGTTGGCTGCTTCCATGCACCCGTTTTCTTCACAGTGCTTTATGTCTTCGGGCCAGCCTAGCCCTCGATTCACAACCCACTGCACGCCCTCTGCGGCCAGTCGATCGAGTTCGTGGGTGGTTAGGCTGAAGTCTTTGCGGCGGCTGCCTAGCCCGCATGGGACATTTTCGAAGATGGTGTTGGTGAGTTCGGCAAGCTTGGGTTGGATGTCCTTTTCGGATAGGTTTGTGGTTAGGAGGCGGACGCCACAGTTGATGTCGTATCCTACACCTCCTGGGCTCACAACTCCTTCTTCGTAGTCGGTGGCTGCGACGCCGCCTATTGGGAAACCGTATCCTTCGTGACCATCTGGTAGGGTAATAGAGTGCTTGTAAATGCCGGGGAGGTGGGCGACGTTGGCGCACTGTTCAAGGGTTCGATCTGTCGTCATTTTTTCAAGCAGGTCTTTATCCGCGAAGACTATGCCGGGCACTCTCATGCCTGGCTTGTATTTTTTGGGTATTCTCCATGTGTATTCGTCAACTCTTTCGAGCGGAACCCTTTCTGGGCACCTTTGGGGTCTTTCTTCGTCGCTCATTAAATTCACCTTAGAACAAACTCGGAGTGGAATATATAAACAATTTTGCACAGAAAGATGGTGGAGGAAGCAAGGGAAATGGTAAAGCTGGAGCTGATTGCTTCGGAGGTGAGTCCGCTTAGCTCCAATTGAAGGGCAGAAAGAGGACGAGACAAAATTTAAATATAGATTGGAAGAAGGGTAGTATGGTGAAGAGAGTGAAACTGAGAAAGAGACTTCTGGTGACAATTTTATCTATGGGTGGCTATGATTGGTTTAGGTTGCTCGCAATGTTTTCTGGGATAATCGTTGTTATTGTTGGTGTGGTATTTGCTTTGAAGGCGCCGTTTATTTTTACAGAATTTGATATTGGAGGATACGGCATTCGTCGTTACATCGGAGGTATTCCGATGGAGTTTTTTCCTATTCTACCAGTGTGTGTGATAATTCTCGGTTTGTTGACCTTTGCATTAGCTCTCAGGGGACGTCGATACCTTACTTTGCCAACCTTCTTGTGTTTAGGCTTAATCATTACTTCGTTAACGTTCATGTATCGCAACGACTTTTGGCCTCATTATACAGCAGATTTCGGCTATCCGTTTAGTTGGCTTACTTGGAGTACTTTGTTTGTACCACGCATAGTTGGAGTTATACCGCCAATGTTTCTAATTGATCTAGCCTTTTGGAGCTTTGTTGCATGGGCAGTGATCTTTGCAGTTAACCACATCAAAAGAATACTAAGCCGAGGTTATTCCTTAGGAGGCGTATCACCGCCTAGCCCTAAGGGAAGAGCGGAAAGAGAACCAAAAAGTAAAATTTAGAGGTCTGTAAGAGCAATTTAGGGAGAGATAAGCATAGTTTGCTTCTAGGCTTGGTCCTTACTGGACTCTTTAGCGTGATGCTGGGTATGCTGCTTTTTGCGAAGTGGACACGTTCAAGAGGGGTGCTTAAAACAAGAGGCACATATATTTCTGGAGCAGTTTGGTTCATATTAATAGCATTTGGTCTTGCCTTGATGGTGGCGGGGATGACTCTTACAATTTCCGTTTAACCCTTTGATTTGCCGAAGCCGAGCGCCTGGCGGGTATAGAAAATACAATGAGTGGAGAGAGTCAGGAGATGGGTTATGTAAGCCGGGGGTATCCCTTCGGAGGCGTGTCAGCGCCTAGCCCTAAGAGAAGGGCAGAAAGAGAACAAAAATAGAAAAGGAGAGCCAAAGTTGAAAGAGAGGAAAAAACGTCCAAATCCATTCGTTGGGGTCATTCTCGGAATTTTAGCTATCTCGGTGGGCATCTATTGGATATATACTGTCAGATCATCGTTTTCGGCATTCCTCGGCTTTCTCTGGATAATAGTGTGGTTTGCTCAGACGGTCGTTTGTTTATACCGCGTCATTGAGCGTACACGCAAGAAAACTCCACGAAAAATTCTTCTGGGCTCCTTAACAACTCTTTTGATGCTTTTTTTCTCTAATTGTAAACGTACATAGCTTTGGTGTTTCCACAACAGAACCGAATGGCAACTCAAATATCAAGAATGAATCTTACGGTTACCGCCTTATGCTTTTTCACAATTTCCATTCGATGATAGGTTACCGCCTTTACCCCAACCTTTCGCAGATGTCTCTCAGGATTTAAGGGTTCACCCCAGATTTTCGCCTTCAACTTTAAGCCAGCAGGTGATTCCTCTATACCAGAAATTTTGAAGCGGCAGTACAAGTTATTGGTTATTTCAAACCTGACTAAAAGCTCCTCCACCCAGCTATAAAGGAGGGCATACTCGTCGTGCGCCTCCACCTCCACAAAGTCTTCAATCTCTGGCTTAACCTTCTCAACATCGGTCATCACCTCAAAGGTAGCCAAGGCCGCGTTTTCAAAGGCTTCCTCTAGACTCTCTCCGTAAGCCGCTATGTAAGCGTCAGCAGTGTGCTCCAGAAATTCAAACCGTTTTTTCACCGGCCCATTCCTTCTTTTAATTCAAGTTAGTACAACCAGGTTTATTTATTAGTCGTTTTGATCTCCGCTAAAGGTTTCAGAAGTCACATTGCAGATTCATATTGAGACTTCATAACTTTTTTAATAGCGCACGCGAATTTGAGGCACTGGTGATATTGTAGTGCTTCCTCGAATCAAGGGGTTACAAAAGCCTCAAAAGCTTCAGAAATTTGAAAAATTCCGCGGAAACCATGTTAAGGGAATGCTTAACGCTCCATTGGGTAATTGCAGTGACTGCAAGCAGGCCATTTCCCTGTCAAAAGGGTTCTACTGCGGCTTATTAAGAGAGAAAATAAACGGCGATGTATGTAAGCGCTGCTCCTACTTCGATCTCGAACCTTCGGAGTACAAACTGTTCAAGAGAACATGAAGCGGAACGAATAGGTGAAATAAGTGAAGTGCCCCAACTCGAATTGCAACGGCAAAATTGACAAGGATAAGCAGAAAAAGAAGGAGAGCAACTTCTACTACTGCAAAAACTGTGGAACAGTGGTCTACAAATAGGGCGCTAAACTTAGACTTCTTGAGCATAACGCGTCTCGTTTACAAAAAAGAAAAACAGCCTTTCTATTTGTTACCTATTTTATTGTTAAAATGACAGGTTAGATGGCAGCCGCGCAAGCGTACCATCCACGCATCAACTATATCCGCAATCAATTTATTAGTTTGAATTTATGGTAGTAAGATACTCAAATCAACGTGAAACTTTGTGGACGGTGACGAAAATGGAGCATTGGGATTTGATAATCGTGGGTGCGGGACCAGCAGGCCTCACAGCCGGACTCTACGGCGCCCGCAGCGGACTAAAAACATTAGTTCTTGAAGAGAAAACCTCAGGAGGCGCAGCCGCCGAAACTCCCCTGGTCGAAAACTACCCAGGCTTTTACGAGGGCATCAGCGGGCGAGACTTAGTTGGAAAAATGACGAAACACTGCAGCAAGGTCGGGGCGAAAGTCAACGAGTTAGAGAGGACGGTTGAGCTAGACCTCAAGAGTGAAAAGAAAGTTGTTAAAACGGACAGGACGGCTTACACGAGTTCCGCAGTGATTATTGCCTCAGGCTGCCATTATAGATCGCTAGGAGTACCCGGTGAAGAAGAGTTTCGAGGGAGAGGAGTTAGCTACTGCGCGGTTTGCGACGGAGCTTTCTTCAAAGGTAGAAAGGTACTCGTTGTGGGCGGCGGAAACTCAGCTGTTGTCTCAGCCATATACCTAGCCAACTTGGCGTCAGATGTGAAGTTGTCTCATCGAAGGAATCAACTGCGAGCAGAGGAAGCCCTTGTAAAGGATTTACAAGCGCAAAAGGTAGAGGTTCTATGGAACACGGAACTTAAAGAGATCAAGGGAGACGTTAAGGTGAGAAGCGCGGTCCTCACTAACAACCAAACTGGCGAAACCGAGGAAATCAACGTTGACGGCGTGTTCGTCCAAGTGGGCGAGGTGCCGAATAGTCAGATTGCCAAGGAGGCTGGAGTTGAGGTGGACAAAGGCGGCTACATCGTCGTAGATGATCGTCAGAGAACCAACATCAACGGGGTGTACGCCGCCGGCGACGTAACTACAGGTCCGGTTAAGCAGATTGGAACGGCTGTAGGACAAGCTATTGTAGCAGCCACCGAAGCGTTCGGCTGCATCAAGAGACCGTACTACTACAAGGGCTAGTCGCAACTTGGCTGGTGAAAAATCTTTGGTAGGAAAACGAGATCCCAAGTTTCGGAACGAAATTCTCTCAACCCCGGGAGGGGAAACCCTACAGCGCTGCTATCAATGCGGCTCCTGCACTGGAGGATGCCCAACCAGTTTCTATACTAACTTCCGAGTTAGAAAGGTTATTCACCAGTCTCTTCTTGGGTTAAGAGATGATGTGCTGTCAGGCAAGGACATCTGGATGTGTACAGTTTGCTTCACTTGCCAAGAAAGGTGTCCAACAGGAGTTGAAGTGACCGACCTCATGCTTGCTCTGAGAAACCTTGCAACTAGGGAAGGTTATGCGCCAGCCCCCCTCAAAAATGTTTTAAAAGCCCTCTTGGAAACTGGACATGAGTTTCCATTTACGGGATACACTAGAAAACTGAGGAGGGAGCTGGGGTTGAGCGAAACTCCACCGTTGACAATAAGCAGTCCAAAGGCGCTGGAAGAGGTTCAAAAATTATTGAAAACGGCTGGAGCAAGCAACCTCTTGAAATTTAGCGAGATGAAAAAATGAAGGAGTATGCGCTGTTTCTAGGCTGTCTCATACCAGCTAGACTTCCTCACATTGAAGCTATATCCATTAAGGTCTTGGATAAGTTTGGGATAAAGACTAAAGATATGATAGATGCTTCTTGTTGCCCCGACCCCGTGGTGATGAAATCTCTCGATTTTAATAGTTGGCTGGCAATTGCTGCTAGAAATCTTTCCCTGGCTGAGGAGACAGAATCTGATATTGTGACCTTGTGTAGCGGATGTTTCTCAACTCTCAGCAAAGCCAACCACCTTCTGAAGTACAATGCTGAGTTAAAGGGAGAAGCCAATAAACTTCTCTCTGAGATTAATAGGGGCTTCTCTGGCAAAATTAATGTGAAACACGTCGTGGAGATTATTCGGGACATTGGAAAGGAAACGATAGAGCGCCAAGTGAAAAAACCTTTGAAACAGTTAAAAGTTGCCAGCCATCCTGGCTGCCATCTATTAAGACCCAGTAGCATCCTTCATGTTGATGATCCCAACGTGCCAACAATCCAAGACGAAATCGTGAGTTGGGTTGGCGCCGAGCCGGTGAACTATGCCCTCAAAATGTTGTGTTGTGGGGTTGGGATAAAGATGGTTGATCCGGAAGCGAACCTCTTGCTGTTAAGGGAGAAGTTGGCGAACTTGAAGGAGACTGAAGCCAACTGTATAGTTACTCCCTGCCCCTTCTGTTTCATGCAGTTTGACATGGGACAGAAAGAGGTTAGCCGGAAGTTTGGCGAAAGCTACACTTTTCCCGTGTTCTACATAACCGAGTTGCTAGGGCTGGCACTAGGTTTTTCACCTGAAGAAGTGGGACTTCACCTTCACACGACCCCGGTTATGGAGGTTTAAAACAAGGTGTCGAAGAATAAAGAAGAAAAGCGGGTTGGCGTTTTCATCTGTCACTGCGGCAAAAACATAGCTGGCGGAGTAGACATCAACGCATTGCTTGAACACGCAAAACAACTAGAAGGAGTAGTTTTCGTGGCTGAAAACCGCTTCACCTGCTCTGATGAAGGGCAAACTACGATTAGAGACGCTGTAAAAAAGCATAACTTAAACCGAATAGTTGTGGCTGCATGTGATCCCGCTCTGCACTTGGCTACATTTCAACGGGTTGGGGAAGAAGTGGGGATAGACCCAGCGTTCACCGAGCTCATTGACATCCGAAAGTGGACTATGCCAGGGAGCCCTCAGAAGGTCGATCAGGAGCAGGCCTTGGAGAATTCAAAGAAGTTGATTCAACAAACCGTGAAGAGAATACGACTGAAACGAGTGATTCCAACGGTGGAGGTCAAAGTTGAACCGTCGGTTCTGGTTATTGGAGGCGGAATAGCCGGGGTAGAGGCTTCCCTAGACCTAGCAGACAAGGGATACAAAGTGTTTTTGATAGAACTTCTACCCACTATTGGAGGGAAAATGGCTCTCCTCTACAAAGTGTTTCCAACAAACGACTGTGCGCCTTGCATCTTGGCACCAAAAACCGCTTATGCAAACCTGCATCCAAACATAACTCTGCTAACAAACTCTGAAGTCATGGACGTTAAAGGTCATGTAGGCAACTTTCAAGTTAAGGTTCTTAAACATCCTCGTTACGTTGATGAGAAGAAGTGTAACGCCGATGGTATATGTGTTGAAAAGTGTCCAGCTAAGGCACCTAGCGAGTACTCCATGGGTATGGGGGAACGGAAAGCCATCTACATTCCGTTTCCACAGGCAATTCCCCACAAAGCAGTGATTGCCCCTGAATCCTGTCTATACTTCCAGAAAGGCGTTTGCAGGGTGTGCGAAAAATTTTGCCCAACAGGTGCCATAAATTTTGAACAAAAGCCAGAGACACTCGAGTTGAAGGTAGGTGCCATCATTGTGGCAACTGGTTTTGAGGAGTACAACCCGTCAGAGAAGAAGGAGTATGGATATGGTCGATTTAGCAACGTCATCACCCAGTTTCAGCTTGCGAGACTTTTAGATATTGACGGACCCACTAAGGGAAAACTCTTGAGACCGTCAGATAGGAAGGAACCTGAGAACATTTTGATGATTCAATGTGTTGGCTCGCGAGATGAGAAGTTTAATGTTTACTGTTCGGCTGTGTGTTGCATGTACGCGTTGAAACATGCACAAATCATCAAGCACATGGTTCTGCCCGACGCTGAGATTACTATCTGCTACTTGGACATGCGAACTCCTGGAAAAGGATTTGAGGAGTACTATACGCATACGAGGGATTTGGGTGTTGTTTTTATTCACGGAAAGCCCAACGAGGTTAGGGAGGATCCTAAGACGAAGAATCTCAAGGTGGCGGTAGAGGATACTTTTCTCGGCGAATCCATCGTTTTTGACGCTGACTTGGTTGTGTTGTCCTGTGCCATGGTGCCTGCTGAGGGAACACGAAAGCTTGCTGAGATGTTGCGCATAGAGGTTGATGAAAGTGGGTTCTTGAAGGAGGCGCATCCAAAACTTCGACCTGTGGAAACGAATGTTCGTGGAATCTACATTTGCGGTTGTGCACAGGGACCTAAGGACATTCCTGATGCTATTGTTCAGGCTAAGGCTGCAGCTTCATGTGCAGACAGCGAGTTGAGAAAAGGAAAAATCATGCTTCCCGAGTTTATTGTGAAAGCGGGAAAAACCAGCTAGAAGGGAGGTGAAAGTTGTGGGAGAAGCATACATTGAAATGTTTACTTCTCCAGGATGTGCAAACTGCCCAGCAGTGAAGAAGATGCTAAAGGAGCTATCTGATGAGTTAGAGGGGGACATCACCATCGAAGAGGTGGATATCACCGTGGACCCCACAAGAGCATCTCAGTACGGCATTATGTCTGTTCCAGCTGTTGCCATCAACGGCATCCTAAAGTTTGTAGGAATACCCAGCAGAGAAAACTTGAAAAAGGCCATAGTTGAGGAGTTGGAGGCATAAAAGAAGGAAACTCAGAAGTATTTCTGAACGTTATTTATTGCCGCAACGGTTAGCTTCACGGTGTCTTCCAGGTCGTTGAGACTGAGCAGTGATGCTGGGCTGTGAATGTAGCGGGTTGGAATTGATATCACTCCGCTGGGCACGCCTTCTCTGCTTAGGGCGATTTTAGCAGCATCTGTAGTGCCACTTAATCCTGTTTCCAGCTGGTAGGGAACCTTATTCTCCTCGGCTGCATCGATGAACCACCTCAACACTTTTGGGTGGGTGATCAGACCATAATCACTCACGGTTAAGGAAGGACCCTTCCTTATCTTTATAGGAGCCTCCACCTCCTCCACCCCAGGCACGTCTCCAGCCACTGTTACGTCCAGTGCCACGCCCACATCTGGGTGTAACTGAAAAGCTGCCACGGTGGCTCCTCGCAACCCAACCTCCTCCTGTATGGTTCCCACAGCGTAGACTGTGCAGTCCACTTTGCGAAGTCTTCTTAAAGTTTCGATCATGGCGGCGCACCCCACACGGTCGTCGAAAGCCTTTCCTACAACCGCATCTTTTCCTACCCGAGAGAATTTGATGTCGAAACTCACGGGATCTCCGATGCGAACTCCCATTTTTTGGGCGTCTTCTTTGCTGGTTGCTCCAACATCCACGAAGAGTTTGTCTGCTTCGATGACTTTCTTTTTCTCCTCTTCCTTGAGTATGTGAGGTGGTTTAGACCCGATGACTCCGGTGATAGGTTCTTTATTTGTGTGAACGAAAACTTTTTGCGTCACAAGAATTCGGTCGTCGATTCCTCCGATCTTCGTGAAATGTATAAACCCTTCATTCGTGATGTTTTTGACCATGAGCCCGATTTCGTCCATGTGAGCTGCTAGCATGACTTTTGGCGTATCCTCTTTTCCCTTTTTAATCCCGATAATGTTTCCTAGTTTGTCTTCTTTGATCTCGTCCACATGGGGTTTCATAAACTCTTTCATGAGATCTCGAACCTCTTCTTCTCTGCCAGCCACTCCATAAGCGTTAGAAAGCCTTTCCAAAACGTCCACTAACTTCACGAAGATTCCTCCTACACCACTAAGAACTTTGCAGGACTTATATAAACTACCGTTCCTTTGATATGCAAATCAACATGCTCCGCTGGTGCTGTCCTAGAAGGAGACTTCATATTTAGAGCCTAACACTCAAAGAATGTTGAAGGGTGCGGGGGCTTTTCTGAAAACAATGTTATTGCATGAAATTTTCACCAATACGGACCCTATCCCCTAGGTTTTTTGCTATTTGGATACTAATAACAGCGATATGTTGAAAACAGTTTTTTTCAGAAAAACTGCTTGCGCCAAAAGAGGGAGAAGGTGAGCGTATAATGGGGTCAGAAGAAGAGAGAAAACACCAACTACGCATACTGCTAAATCCATTGAGTTAACAAACTCCTTGAAAGAAGAATTATAAAGATGTCATTCATCTTAATGGATATCCATTGGACTAAAGCAACCCGAAAACTGGAGAAAGACATGAAAAAACTAGCCACGACATATCTTTTACTTACTTTGCTCGTCACGCTGATTACGCCAGTTTACGCCTCAGTAAAAATGCAAGCTAGGATCAACAAAAATATCCACGTCGTCTTCACTTTTGAAAACATTAACTTCACAATCTACAACGAGACTAAACAAAACGAACAAATATTCAACATCACAACCATTCCCAAATCCATCGTAAACAATCTTAAGCAACAAGACCTAAACCGTGTAAAATGGGGCTATAACCCTGAGCAACAAATATTCAATGACTCAACAAACTCAATACGTGTAGAATTCTACCTAGCCGGCTCAGACATCATAAACTTCACATTAAGCAAACCCACCATGACCAGAATCTACCACGTCCAAACCGAATGGAGAAAATTTCACGTCAATCTCACACACAATTTCTCACTAGACTTTGCCCAATACTTCGACACTTCTATTGCCCAATGGAACTACAGCGATTCCGAAAAAACCTACTCCTATGAACCTACGGAACTAGACTCGTTCGATGTATCGTGCAAATTTGTGTTACCTCCAACGGCAACCAACGTTCACGCCATAGAAGACATAATAACCTTTGAGGTCCCACCACTCCTCGAAGATCTCCTACTAAACAGTCCATTCTTAATCTTGGGCGCACTCATAATTGGGATCATAGTCGCTTTTCTTTATCAAAGATTGAGAAAATGAAAACCCAGACTCTCTAGCCTTCAGCTCCCAGAAGAAGATCCACTAGGACGTTTTGATCCACTTCTGCACGAGTCCTCCAGTCTAGATATAACTGTTTGTTCTCATCCTCTGCCAAATATCCAGATCGAATGTAGCGGTTCATGTTTATGTCTACTCTCCACCCTGGAAGTTTGTCCCGCAAGAGGTCTTCCACCTCCTCACGAGGGGCTCTCCCTTTCTTAGATATTATGTAAGAAATGGACATGGCTAAACCCGCAATGTCGTCGATGCGCCAACCGCAAAGCTTGGTTTCCTTGGGTGTAAGCCCGCCTCTAAGAGTCACGTAGAATCGAGCCTTATTCAACTCCTCCAGAGTAGGCTTCTCAGCAGGTTTTTCCTCTTCAAAAACAGTCTTTATCTTAAGGTCCAGTTTCTCCAAGTAATTATCCAAGATGTCAAGCACCTTGGGATAGTCTGATCCAAGTCTCTTTTTCAGCTCCCACCCCTTCACCCCAGGTTTCTTGTGACGTCTGTAAAAAAGAAGGTGAGTTGCTCTCTTGATTGTTCTGGCATAGTACGACTTCCTCTTCAATCCCGCTTACCCTCCCTCCATCTCCTCCATTCTTCAACGCTTACAGAAACCGGGATAGAAACCAACTGCTCCTTTCCGAGCAGGGATTTTGGCTTTTCAAAAGGCTTGAGAAACATCTCCTCCTCCAACTGATGCACCTCCAAGGTTGCATACCCGTAAGTCACAAGAAAACTTACCATGTACGCCCGCCTCAACGTTTCGGGATACGTTTCGGCGCCCACGAAATCCCAGTACGGAATCTTGCCTTCTCCACCAACCCTCTGCTTCAATTCTTCCCAAAGTATTTCTAGCTCCTCTGAAAAAGCCGTGTCCGCAAGTATTCTCTGATGGATCAGCTCTTCCCGCGTCGCAGTTCCAGCTTCCGTTTTTAAAGAGCCAGTTTTCAACCACCTTTCGCCCAAAGGAAGAAGAGCTTGCCAGTACTTAATAGCCTCAGCGAGACTGTGGGGAGATATCTGCTCTAACTCAACGATGGGGCGCCAAGCTTTGAGGAAAATGTTGGCGAGTTCCTCCTTCCCAGCCCTCCGTATTTTCTCCTCTAAGAGGAAGGGATCGGTGTAAAGCGAAGTTGACCGATGCCTCACCCAGTCGCTCTGAAGCTTGATAACCGAAGCGAGCTGATGAATAGCCTCAGCGTCTAAACAAAACTCCTCTGGCAACTCCCACTCAGGAAAATACTCCCGCACAACCGCAATAACTTCGTCAACATCCACCATGAAGGGATCGAGACCCCTCTCCTCAACAGACCTACAAAAATCTATAATGCGCTGAAGACGCTCTCCACCAAACTTTTTCCTTCGCTTCTTCGAGGACAACCCATCTTACCTCTTTAAAGAGGGTATCAAACCCAAAAATAAAAACGTAGTGTTCTAAAAATTCTATCAGAAACTATAAAGAAAAGATTTTACATTAAATATTAGCAATATAAACGTCACGCCATCTCAATGAACCTCAAGTTTGGGAGAAGCTGGTTTAAGGTGAAAACCAACTCGGCAAGTTGGAGTGTCTTAATCCCGACCTACATGGAAAATGAAAACCTTCCGATTTTGATTAAGTTGCTTGAGGAAAGCCTTTCACAACGGAAACTTGAGGTGATACTCATTGACGATGGCAGCTCTGATGGCATAACTCAAACGATCAGAAAATTATCGGAACGGCACGGTAACCTTACGCTCTTAGTTAGATCTCGCAAGATGGGTTTAGGCTCAGCTTACAAGGACGGTTTCAAAGCTTCGTCAGGTGAAGTCATAGTTGAAATGGACGCTGACCTAAGCCACAACCCTAAGGAACTGCCTAAACTATTTAAGGCATTGAACCACGCCGATGTGGTTATTGGAAGCCGATACATTCATGGAGGAAAAACCATCTCGCGGAAGTGGTATAGGAGGCTTCTCAGTCGGGGAGCAAGCCTTCTGGCAAACCTATTTCTAGGCTTAGGGGTAAGAGACGCTACTTCTGGTTTTCGAGCCTATAAGAGGAAGGCTTTTGAGGGAATAGCTTCCAAAAGCAGTCTAAATGGCTTTGAGTTCCAAGTGGAAGCCCTCCATATAGCCAAGAAACTTAAGCTCAAGGTTGCGGAGGTCCCCATAACTTTCATCGACCGAAAAAGAGGTAAATCAAAACTAGGACTTAAGGATGCTGTCACCTTTGCCAAATCTATCATGAAAATGGCGTTCAGGTTGTAAAATGAGGATTACTTCAATGTTAGATATAGTACGCAACACGTGTTTCTGTTTCTTTTCCGCCTAAATATGCGTACACATGGTTTGGTCTAGTGCCCAACTAGAGATCGACGTATTAATTCTGCCATCCATAAGGGATTGTATAGAGAAAAACCTGAAGAGATAATTAAGCTAGTTGCAACAAGCCATAATACTAAGACATTGACTAGACTTGCCCGTTTAGGAATTAATACAGAGATGTATAAATAGGGAAAATACCATGGCTGAAAGTAGACCATAGTAAAAAATGGAAAAAAGGCAAAAAATAATAATAATGAGCTAATCGCCCCTCCTCTGCGTAACAAGTAAAGCACTGTTATTATGGTGAGAGCTAATGTAGAAAAAATGGCAAAAAACTGTGTTTGCCAAGTTAATTGAGCGTGAGGTCCAAAAAGATATATTCTATTCATTATGAGTTCAGGTCGTGCTCTCATCATAAATGGGATGCTTAAATACGCCGTATAAGCCTCAATACTTACAAGTATCAACGTGAAAGGAAGACCAAATTTCTTAGCCATGCCACATAAACCCACATTTTTATAGAGTCTCATTAATGCTATCAACGTTAAAGGCATGAGAACTATAGCCACCTGATATTTAAAAAACGCCGCCACCGTGGCGTATATTACGCTTTTTGAATAGCGGTTTTCTACAAATTCAATTACTGATATTAACGAGAAAAAGAGAGGTATTGCGTCGAACATGCCATTCGCTGAACATAAGATCAACAAAAAGCAGAAAAAGTATACTGCAAAATAGTTAACAAATCTTCTTAAAGGTTTTCCAAAAAAATGCTTTGTAAAGTAGTAGATACAGATATGAGCGAATATCAAAAATAACGCCATTTCCATTTTAAAGACTAGGCTGTATGGAACGCCTGATTGAAGCAGCAACCCGAAGGGAAGAAAGATGAATATGCTTCCTATGGGATAAAGATGCGGCATATCTGTCCATGTGACAAATTTATAAAATGAATTGTCAATACTTGCCAGTTTTCCAAGTGCAGTGTCGAAAACTGAGAATCCATATTTGGTAAACAAATAGGCAGAGTAAGAGTGCCTAGCATGGTCAGTATACCAGTTCTCCAAACCGAAAGGCGAATATCCGGGCATAGTTAAGAGTGAAAGCCAGAAGATACATGAAGCTAAAAGTAGGCCTACTAACTTTTTATTATCTATGTTTCTTGAAGCTGAATCGTTATGTCCATCGATTGATCCCTCTAAAGGCGTTTTCACGACTCGCCACATCAATACTAATACTGTTAGCGTCCATCCTATGAAAAAGAGTAATTTTGCGGGAACGGCAAGCCATAAATTTGGATAACGTTCTGCTCTTCTTTCAAGGGAAGCTAATAAATTTATATTTCTAGGTGTGCTCTCGTTATTGCAAAAAACTACCTCATAATAGTCATAATCCGCAGTAAAGGTGAGTTTATCATACCCTGCAGATCCTCGTTCATACATGGTTCCTCCATAAGTTACAACGGAATATCTTACAGTGAAGTTGTTTAGTTCCCATACTGTGATGCATACCTCGTCCCCAGCTCGTAAGACGCCTAAGCCATGTCGACGGATTTCATTAGTGTCCAGATTGAAAGTATCGTCAATCAACAGATGTTTTTCTGTACCTCCGCCAAAAGTAGGAATATAGCTTATAGTCGCAAGGACCACACCACTAGTAAAAGTTAACATGGTAAGTGCAAGGAGAATTTTGCTACGCACCTAGACCACACTCATCCACTTTATGAAGATCCTATGTCTTACTTCAATAATAGGAGTACTGATGGTAATTATCAATGAAAAGCCATTTTTCTTTTTAGCTATTTAGGAGCCATTTCTCTTGAACTCTGTGAATACAACCATTTATTCAAAACAAAATTAAAAATTAAAGCAGCCAACATTAAACCACAACAACAGATCCCTCCCCTCTATAGGCCTGTAGAGGGAGAGAAACAACAACATCAAAAATACTTTAAACGAAGCAGCAGTTATTTACACGCGATCTTAAAATAATAATACTAAACCTCTGTTAAGGTCAGTGAAATACAAATGACTGCCCCCTCAATAGAAATCATCTGTGTTGGAAACGAACTCCTAATAGGGAAAACCCTTAACACCAACGCCCAATGGCTCGCCAAACGTATCACAACCCTTGGATTAAAAACTCATCGCATTACCATCGTAGGCGACAATGTCGAAGATATATCTAACGCCTTACGGGAGGCAATTCAACGCAACCCCAGCTTCATAATTACCACTGGAGGTCTTGGTCCAACTTTCGACGACAAAACCCTAGAAGGCATCGCCAAGGCAGTGAAACGCAAACTGGCAATACATGATCAGGCTCTAGAAATGATTAGAGAGAAGTATCGTCAGCATTTAGAGGAAGGCCGAATGGAAAGAGCTGAGCTTACTCCCCATCGCATCAAGATGGCAAAACTACCGGAAGGAGCAAAGCCCATTTTTAACCCGGTGGGAACAGCTCCTGCCGTGATCACCAAACATAATGACATCACTGTTATAGCGTTACCCGGGGTTCCCTCTGAGATGAAGGCTATATTCGAGGAGTCTGTGGCGCCTCTGCTTAAGGAGATTGCGGGCGAGGTGACTTTTTTTGAAACCAGCTTAGGCGTAACCGGGATAGAGGAGCCGACGGTTGCTCCCCTCATCGATCGGGTGATGCACGATAACCCCTACGTCTACATAAAATCTCATCCTAAGGGCGAGGAAACGGTTTCCCACATAGAGCTTCACTTCTACACCACCGCCGAAAATACAAGCGTGGCCAAAAAAAGAGTGAGTAAAGCTTTCGTCCAACTATCCGAGATGATCCAAGAAAAAGGCGGAAAAGTTAGACCCCTCAAGGCAAAATCTTAGCCTTCATGGAAAATCTTTTCGCCTCTGCGCAGTTTCTATGCTAATTACGATTGGGGATCACAGACTAGACGCTGAAAAAGATAATTGAAGATTTCGGTGTTCAAGCAACCGGATTGGTTGTTAGATTGTGCCCTAAACGTTGTAGATTTTTCTTATAGTTGCAGGATCGATAAACTGTTCTAGGTTGTTCGGTAGAGTTTTCAATGCGTCCGATGCAATTTTACCGATAAGATCGTCTGGGCTTTTATGTAAAAACTTTGCCAAGGACTCAATGAGCATGTCTAAGTTGTCGGGCACTGTTATCTCTACTTTTCTTTTTCCCATGAATTGATCACCTACCTTCTCCAATTAATTTGCATATTTTAAAGAATTATGAACTGAAAATACAGATGCTTGCTATGGGTTGGATAAGAGAGGGGTTGCTTGCGTTCCATGTAGGTTATGTTTTGTTTCTCTTAAGCCAAAATAACAAAGTTTACAACGGTAAAGCAAGATGATTGCAAATTCGGGTGTCCAAGCAACCACCTGAAAACAAATAAGCGGTTACACAGATTTTAATTGATATTATCTCACCTGCATGAGATGTTTGGAATGTTCATCGTCTTTGTGATAGGAACCGCTGGTTCAGGAAAGTCCCTTCTCACCGCCTCCTTCGCTGAATGGCTAAAAATCTCAAAACAAAACGTGATAACCGTGAACTTGGACCCGGGAGCCCTAACCCTGCCCTACACACCTAACGTTGATGTTCGCGACTACATCAACATCGAAGAACTCATGATGAAGTATGGGCTTGGACCCAACGGCGCCCTAGTGATGGCAGCAGACCTGATTGCTGAGGAAACAGAGAGGTTGGGAGAGGAGATAGGAGATTTTAATCCCGATGTGGCTCTCGTGGACACGCCGGGTCAGATGGAGCTCTTCGCCTTCCGAGCAAGCGGACCCTATATAGCCAGCGAACTGACTAAGGAGTCTAAAGCCATCGTATACTTGTTCGATTCGGTTTTCTGCGCCAATCCCCTAAACTACGTTTCAAACCTTTTCCTCTCAGCCGCTGTGTACAACCGCTTCTTCATTCCACAGGCGTATGTGTTGTCAAAATGCGATCTCCTCCCGCTAGAAGACGTAAACCGCATGGTAGACTGGTCCGCCAACCCCAAGATGTTAGAAGCAGCTATTGAGGAAAAGCTGAATGGAACGAAGCGTCTACTCAGCCGTGACATGATGCACGTCATCTACCGACTAGGGCTGAAATTTCTTCTGATACCTGTCTCGGCAAAAACTAACGATGGGATGATCAATCTAAACGCTACGCTGGAGCGCATCTTCACCGGAGGAGAAAAGTTCACTCTCTAGTCGCAGTTATTTTAGATGAGAGTCCAAGCAGCCGCTAAGGCCCCGTACTCCGCCTTTTCCCAAGTATCCGCGCTCCCAACCACAACCACGTCGTTGTCTTCCAGCTCCAGACGGCTAGTGATCTGGTTGAAGGCTGTTGGAAAGTCCCGAGCCACGTTCTCGCTTATCCCAGGCTGAATTAACGTTTGGTTCTTGAATAAGAGGGTGGTTGCTCCCCTGGCGCCAGTTAAGACCGCTGCGTCACGCTGTTCCACTCCTGTCTTCACCCTGTCCCCTCGACCCTTAATCAGTACTGCGATGTTGTAGTCGGCGAGTGTCAATTCACTCTTTTCCAATTCAACCTTCTTTGGGAAGATTACCTGGAATTCTTTCCAAATCTTTTCTCCTTTCCCCGTGAGTGAACAACCCGGTTTAGATGTGGCAATGAGTCCGGCGTCCTTCAACCGGTCAATCAATGTGCGGGTTGCTCCTTCGCCTGTTCCAAGTCGTTTAGAAATTTTTCCTCTTCCGATTGGGCCTTCCTCGGCGGTCAGCTCTAAGGCTTTGATCACGTGGAAGACAGAGAAGGATGGGGATGGGCCTGGAGCCTTCTCCTTCAGCAGTCCTTCCAAAAGTTTCTTAATTGTCATTGCCCTTCATACTAAGATACTGAAGAGCATACATTTTACTTTTGTCAAAGGGTTTATGGTCTTTCCAAAAGGAATAATAATTTGGATTGTTTATACGCGGGAAGGGTAGAGCGCAATGGTTCTTAAGGTTAGTGAGGGTTTTCATCCGCACGTTGACATGAAGAAACTTTACTATAGCTACTTAATGATAGGGGTGATTTTTCTTGGGCTATCTTGGATCGTACCAGTAGTTGTGGTTGCTCTGCTTGTGTTGCCTCTGGCTCAGGCATCTGCGATAACGGTGGCTCTTCTTTTCCCTCTGCTGGTGGTAGCTGGCTTTATCATCTTTTGGATACAGAAGTATTACTCCTCTATCACCTATATCCTGACAAATGATGAAATAGTTGTGGAGAAGGGAGTGTGGTGGAAGAGGAAGAGTTTTGTTCCCTACAATCGCATCACCAACATCAGTGTTGTTCAGGGTCCCATCGCCAGACAATTTAGTTTAAGCACAGTCAGGGTTCAAACAGCGGGTTTCTCGGGTGGAGGGAGCACTGGTGATAGAATCGCTGAAGCTGTCATACTGGGAGTTAAGAATTTTGAGGAAATAAGAAATGTCATCATGGACTTTGTTAAGAGGGGCAGGCCAGTAGCCGTAGAGGCTGAGGCAGAAGCACCATCTCCCAGAGGCATTAATCAGCAAATCTTGAATGAGTTGCGGAGGATCAGAAAGGCGTTAGAGAGCAAATAACCAGTCTTGTTCAAGAAAACCTTAATTTAAGCTTCAATCAATGAAAATCTTGCGTGGGCCCGTAGCTCAGCAAGGATAGAGCACCGGGCTTTTAACCCGGTGGTCGTGGGTTCAATTCCCGCCGGGCCCGCCATAAGCCTTCTAAAATCTCTACCACAAACAGTTCATCTTTTCAGAAAGCCGATAAACGACAAAATGACGAAAAGATAAAATTCATGCAGCACCATCATTCATTTTCAAAACCTGTGTATTTCCGATCCGCTGTTCCGTCATTATCATACGCTATCTTATATGCAGGTAACAGCCGTTTAACCCAAGTTCCAACATTCAGTGTTTTAACCCATAATAATACTATGCTCATAGAAATTATTGCCGTGAAGGCGAGTTGCATGGAAGTTGTCCAAACTCCGAAAATATAGTACCAAGGTGCCCACCACCACATAACATTTTCAGGAGGCAGACTCCCAACCCATAAGACGAACACCATTAGGTCGGCGGTTCCTCCAATGAATAGAAGGGAAATACTTGTGGCTAATGCTATGGCTGTCTTTTTGTTTTGCCTGTTTTTGTTTGATCCCAACCAGTATACGAAGCCGATTAAAAATGAAAAAGTGAAAAATGTGGCGCAGTAGACAATCCAGTATTCGTTGGCCCACTGATAGGAGAATTGAAGTCCATAATGGTATAACTTGTTGTGAATGATGAAATCTATTCTAGACATTAAACTGAAGAAGAGGAAAATCAGCATGGACAATCCAAGAATTTTCCATGCTGTTTTCACTTTATTTCGCCTCGCTCCTATCCGCTGGTCTAAGAGAAACTTCTAGTGTCGTTGGATTTAAGACAAATTTCTTCAACCGCGATATTGTTTAGCTTCGATATGATCAATATTCTGATTCCGAACTCCATACTTTGAACCAACAAAAAGTCTTAGCCAGAACTTGCGCGCTTTCTTGTAATGGTAGGAAAATTTGTACTTGCATATATGATGCTTTATGATGTTAAGGTCAAGAGAGCAAGGCCAATGAAAAACTTAAGTAGAGTAATTTTGTCAATTACAAGCTTGATGCCCTGGTAGTATAGTCCGGTCTAGTATAGGTGGCTGTCGACCGCCTGACCCGGGTTCAAATCCCGGCCAGGGCGCCATCCTACTAGTTTAAATCCCTTCTTCTCCAAATTGGAGGTTGATCGAGATGGACCGGATAGACATACATGGGCGTAAGCGCCGTTTGAAGCTTGCATTGAGCAGTATTAGAGGCTCGGAAGAGATCTCTGACAGGAACAAGGAAGACATCCTGACCTTTTGCGAATACTGTTCAGCTGTTGGTCTTAGCATTGAAAGGGTTGATCATTATGCTTGGATCCTCAAGAAGATCGGTGAGCTCTTCAACAAAGATTTCCGGAAGGCAGCAAAACAAGACATTATTGAACTTCTTAGGAAAATCGAGTTAAGGGAGATATCGGCCTGGACAAAGCATGATTACCGTGTCACGTTAAGAAAGTTCTACAAATGGTTGAGAAACAGTGAAGAATACCCTGAGGAAGTAAACTGGATAAAGGTTAACGTAGGCCTCAGGAATACCAAGCTTCCAGAGCAGTTGCTCAACGAAAAAGATGTTGAAAAGCTGATCAAGGCATGCCCGGATCCTCAAATGAAGGCCTTAGTTGCGGTCCTATGGGAAACCGGCTTCAGAGTCGGCGAATTGTTGAACCTGAACATTAAGCATGTTGAGTTTGACGAGAGGTTTGCTAGGCTTGTTGTCGATGGGAAGACTGGCATGCGACGAGTCATAGTTCTCCTCGCCTGGCCTTATCTAAATTCGTGGCTCAACCTTCACCCACTCAAGGACGACCGAACAGCGCCCTTATGGATTACGAGGGCTGGAACTCCAATGAATTACGTCAACTTGAGGAAAAGGCTGCAAATCCTGGCTAAGAAGACTAAGATCAAAAAGCCAGTCAATCCACATACTTTTCGACACTCAAGAGCCACATTCCTAGCCCAACATCTAACAGAGGCCCAAATGTCGCAATATCTAGGGTGGATCCCTGGGACAAAAATGGCAGCAGTTTACGTCCATTTGAGCGGCCGGGATCTCGAGCAGCCCATGCTAAAGCTTTACGGGCTCGAAAATGAAGACAAGCCTAAAGAAGCCCTCCTGAAGCCGTCAAAATGCTGGAAGTGCGGCGCAATGAACCCAACGGACGCAAGCGTCTGCACTCAGTGCGGAGTATTCTTGAAGGTTGAGGCTGCGGTCCAAGCTGAACAAGACCGTGAGAAGGAGCTTGATGAATTCAAAAACCGCCTTACAGAAATGGAAAGAGAAATGGAAAGGCTACGATTGCACTCCGCCCCCGTCACCAATGCTCCTAAGCTTACAGACAAGGAAATTGACAGAATCATTGAAAACAGGAAGGAGCTATTACGAAAATTAGAGGAGCAAGGCTTGGTTACGCATGTGACCACAGACTCGGAGGGAAACCTTCGTATTTTGAATCACGTCGACATGGGTCTCGATGAGAAGGAACATCTGAAAATGCGAGGAAAGCGGAAAGCAGCATCCTAGGCGCACGTGACAGACCATTCTTTTTAACCCGCAGGGAGGCCTCCCTAGACCATCACCAAACTGTGAAGCCATGACTCTAAGGTTTTCTGGAGTTGTCGTCCCTATCCCTAAAAAGACCTGTATATAGTCCCTTATAGAGAACCCTCTCGAGACTGGTTACAATTACTGGAGGATTGAAAACGGCTTTTCTCGAGGAATCTATCAGCGGTTTAGCAGAGTGGTGGTTTTGTTTGGGCCTTGGCACAAGTTTTAAGTCTGAGGTACCTTCTTTTTTCTTCTGGAGTCGTCGGTCCGGGTTGAGAACTTGAAAAAGAGGAGAACAAGGACTGAAGAGGAAAAGGAACTCAAAGAACTTGAGAAACTCCGAAAAATGTATGATAAGATGGAAGAGTCAAACCCATTCAAAACCAGAAAACAGAAAGATACAGAAAAAATGAGTAGTGCTTAAACCTGCCTTGGCTCGAAGGATTTGCATGATGGACACGCAGCAGGAGACAAAGCAAGATGAGAGTGAAGAAAATTGTGCGCGTCATATTATTCATAATTCTGATTTTGATGTTTAGTTTACCTACTTTTATTATTCCTAGCGTCTATGCGAATGCGCAAGACGGTTGGGTGCAAATCTCGTGTTTCACACAAAATAATTTGTCTCTTGACTATCTGTGTCTCAGCTTCATCGCGTATGAAAATAACTCCATTCTTTTGGCAGGATCAACACGGTTTGAGGCAATAGGTGGTCAACCAATTTTAAGAATTGGAGTAGACAGTAGTGGACGCTCTCCGTCAACTCCATTTGGAACAGTCACTTCCGACGTAGCTTTTTTCATGGTGAACGGTTCAAGGGACTGTTTCATCGGTACCTATTACGAAAATTTCCCTGTCGATGCAACAGTTGTGAATGGCATCGTGGAGTATGAGATGGATTTTACAAACAATGTTGAGAAGGCGAAGAATGTTATCCCTCAAGAGGGAACTATCGAAGATTTTGGCATCCGAGGAACAATGACTTTCGAAGTTATGGTCGGAAATTCTGTCGCAGTTATTAAACAAAAGCGGTTTTATAGTGTGCTACTGCAAACTCATGCTGACTTGTCGTCTATCACTTGCGACGTCACTCTTCCTCAAACAGCAGATATCAAAGACGCAAAGAATGACGACCAAGATATGCGAAAAATCACATCATATCGAGTAGACACAAGCATCGGAGTAGCACCATTAGAAGATACCGAAACAAATCTATATTTGGAATGGGTTATGCCGGAAGAAGTTTCTCTACTAATTAGAATTGTATACAACCCATTTTTTCTTTCCGTGGTCAACTTCATAGCTGGTTCATTCGCCGGAC
>Ga0315306_10000021_pt1 | contig 80072 bp, 79 predicted proteins | sample TDP1_MG_FD_203803 | JGI IMG/M metagenome (GOLD analysis project Ga0315306, IMG submission 203803) | Freshwater sediment microbial communities from Lake Towuti, South Sulawesi, Indonesia - TDP1 | ecosystem: Environmental > Aquatic > Freshwater > Lake > Sediment | place: Indonesia: South Sulawesi... | reverse complement strand
AGATGCTGATCAAATGCTTCGTCTACAACCTACTGATCCGGTACAGGTAAAGACTGACCAACCCACGACAAAATCGTGATGGAAAGGCAACAAATTAGCCTGAGAAGCTATTTATGCAACAAAGCACTTTTAGGGCTCTGTTCAAATACGGGTTGTCAAACTTGGTTGTTAGAAACGGTTGCCGAGGCTTTCAGCAGACAACTTCTTCCATAACATTATTATTTGTTCAAAAATACATGTATACTCTGCACGGGACTTGATTGAAACCCTAATATTGAATTCCCTTAGTTAATTTAAACTTCTTTGGAGCTTTAACATCTTTTATTACATTAATAAAATCTGCTTTTTCCATCAATTCTTTTGGAGCATACCTTCCCGTTAAGACGACATCCGTTCTTTTCGGTAAGTTGTCGAGCAGATCAAGAACATCTTTAACGTCCAAAAGCTTCCAATACAAAGCCAAGTTTATTTCATCTAAAACAAATAGATGAGGTTTTTTCTCTTTTAAGACTTTTTTAGCGAATTCTAAACCTTTTCTCATTAATTCCCTATCTTGGTCTTTGAAACCTTCGACTTCAAACTCTTCTCCACCGAATGAAACTGTTGTTTTCTTCTCTCCCAGCCAAACGGGCCTTCCAAACTGGTAGATTTCATAGTAAGGTTTCAGCTTATCCTTTATCTTGTATTCTCCGATGTCTTTCTTCCATTTCAAGAATTGAATTATCACAACCTTTCTCTTATGACCTATCGAACGCAAAGCTAAACCTAAAGCATTAGTTGTCTTGCCTCCCCCTGTTCCAGTGTACAAGTAAATGTAACCCATAAAATCACTCTGGAAACGGGCAAGTCTTAGTTGGACAGCCGCCAGCGTATTCTGGTTCTGCTGCAACGAATTTTCTCTTTTTTGCTTCTATCTTCCCTATGTAAAGGACTTGTTCTGGTTTACTTCCGTATCTAAAGACGGTGATCCCCTTGCATCCGAGTTTCCAAGCGAACTCGAAAACTTTTCTGACATCTTCAACGGTTGCCTCAAAGGGCAGGTTAACTGTTTTTGACACGGCATTATCAGTATGTTTCTGGAAGGCAGCCTGCATTCTTACATGCCACTCCGGCGGGATATCTAAAGCTGTAACAAAAATTCTTTTTACATCTTCAGGAACCCCTTTAATCATCTGAACCGAACCTGTACTTGCTATCTCTTCAAAGAGTTTAGCACTGTAGAACACTCTCTCTTTCGCTATTATCTCGAACAACGGATTAATTTCGAAAAGTCTGGTTCCGCCTAAGACATTTCTCATGAAGGAGACTGCAAAGAGAGGCTCAATTCCAGAGGAGCAACCAGCTATTATGCTTATGCTTCCTGTTGGCGCTATCGTGGTTAATGTGGCATTCCTCATAGCATGATACTCGTCTTTCCAGATGCTTTTGTCGAAATTTGGAAATGAACCCCTTTCCTCGCCAAGCTCAACAGATTTCTTCCTGGATTCTTCTGTGACAAATTTCATCAAGTCTTCAGCGAGTTTCAAAGCCTTCTCAGAGTTGTAGGGAACTCCAAGCTTTATGAGCATATCAGCGAATCCCATCACACCCAAACCTATTTTTCTATTGGCTTTTGTGACTTTTTCTATTTCCTTCAAAGGATACCTGTTTGCGTCTATAACATTATCAAGAAAGTGAACAGCGTTCCCTACGGTTTCCCCTAGTTTTTTCCAGTTTATTTCCCCGTTTCTAACCATAGTAGTCAGATTTATGGAGCCTAGGTTGCAGGATTCGTCTTCAAGCAGAGGCTGTTCACCGCAAGGGTTGGTTGCCTCTATCCTTCCAACTTCTGGAGTTGGGTTATGCCTGTTAATTTCATCTATGAAAACAACTCCGGGGTCCCCCGTCTCCCAAGCAGACTTTGCCATCAAATCCCAAACGTCTTTGGCTTTAAGCTTTCTAACCGCCTCTCTGTTTCTTGGGTTGACCAACCAATATTCTTTGTCTTCTTCAAGGCTTTTCATAAAATCGTCGGTAACAGCGACTGAAATGTTGAAGTTTGAGAGGACCCCCGGGTTTTGTTTGGAGGCTATGAACTCGATTATGTCTGGATGATCGACTCTTAAAACTCCCATCAAAGCCCCTCTTCTTTTCCCCCCGGCTTTTATGACCTCTGTACCTGCATCAAAAACACTCATAAAACTCACAGGGCCGGAAGCCACTCCTTTAGTCGACTTGACTATATCCCCCTTTGGCCTTAACTTGGAAAAATCAAAACCGACTCCTCCACCGCTCTGTTCGATCAAAGCCATGTCTTTCACTGCAGTAAAAATGCTTGTCAAGGAATCCTGAACTGGCAAAACGAAACATGCAGACAGTTGACCGAGCTTTGTTCCCGCGTTGAAAAGGGTTGGAGAATTAGGGATAAATTCAAGTCTCGCCATCATTTCGTAGAAGGTTTTTTCACTTTCTTTCGAGGTTCCACCATATTTTCCGTCAACTGTCGCTATAGCTTTTGCAACTCTCATAAACATTTGAGCAGGAGTCTCGATAACTCTACCTTCCTTATCTCTTAGAAGATATCTCTTCCTTAAGACTTCCAGAGCGTTAACCGTCAGTTTTGGCTCTTCGATCCCAAGTTTCTCCTTTAATCGCCTTATTTCCTCTTTTTTCTCCCTATAAGCCTGATACTCCCTTGAAACTTTTTTGTAACCTCTTTTCTTCAAAACTTGTATAACTAGGTCTTGCACATCTTCAACTGAGGGAATCTCTTTCTCGAACCTCTTCTCTAAGATTTGGATTACTTCTTCAGTTACACTCTCAGCCCTTTCTCCATTCTCAAGTTCAACTGCAAGGAAAGCTCTGTGAATAGCATCCCTAATTCTGCCAGAATCGAAATCGACGATTCTTCCGTCTCTTTTCCTTATCTTTGTGACAGACACAGCTCCTCATTATAGATTTGTTTGTTATCGATATAAACATGCTGGAAAAGGAAGACGCAACACTAACCCTGAGGCGACTGTGTGAGACACCCGCAACTCTTCGGAAACCACCTACATCTCAAGAACTAAGGCAGAAGTCAAGAAGTTCCGAAGTAGGTTCACCCTCAGCCTAGACCAGATTCAGATTCTTCCCTGTTTCCCGCAGCAACTCAGCAAACGCGTCCACGAGGTCTTCACTCGCCACGAGAGTCCTCAAACAGTCCTCAAGAGTCAGAGTCCCTCGCAGCCAAGCGTAGGCAATCAGAGCCTCCGCCGCGTTTCCTTGGGCGTGGCGGTCCGTCCTCCGGGGCAGGATCTCCCGCAAGCCCGCCTTCTTCAGGGCGCTGGCCAAGGTCTGATTGTTCACCTTGGCCCCGGTCGGTTTTCCGAGCCTTTGAGAGAGGGCTAGGGAGTGAATGAAGTTCACGTAGGCGTCGCCCAGCTTTGCCAGGTCCCTGTCGAGGAGTACTTCTTGAAGGCTTGAGTACCTCCTCAGGATGCGGTCTGTCCCTAACTCTTCCCCCATGCTTCCGTCGCCTTTTCGAAGGCCACCCTGAACTCGTCGCTTCGCTTCTGCAGCCTCTTCGCCGCGCCCTCTAGAACCGTTTCAGGCTTCCTCCTCCCTTTGGTGCGAACGTAGAAGGTGGGGTTGGAGACCATGGGGTGGGGCACGTCGTACCCAGCCACCTCGACATCATCGTCCTCTAGGACGACCTTCTGCAAGGCGTTACAGAAGGTGTGGCCCTCCCCCTCGATTTCAATCTTCAGCTCGTTCGACTCTTTCTTCAGGACCCTGACCTTCATCTACTAACCTCCACTTCCTATATGGTCCCCTTCCCGTAGTCTAGGACGAACTTTCGCCTTTCTGCTTTTCCGCAGTTGGGGCACCGCAGACGCTGCCCCTGTAGCACCAAGATGCCTCCGCACTCTGAACAGAGGGCGTACACCACCCCCAAGTCTATGTCCGCTGTTGAGAGGTGATACGTTCTGTTCTTATCACTGACCACCCGGGCCCGCAGGATGTCGCCGAGTTTGCACACGTCAAACATGGTCTCCACATAGCCCGGGCTCACATCGGAGATGTGCAGAAGCCCGGTGAAAAAGCCACTGATGTCCCTTTTCCCTATCTTCATAATGCGCACCGTGGCCTGTTTGCTCTGCACGCCGGAAACCTGACCGGTGACGACGCTTCCCGGTCGGGGAACGCTCACCCTCCGCGCCAGGGGATACACGGACACCTGCTTGTTCAGCACATCTAGGAGCGTGCGTCCAACGATCTTAGAGTACACCACGCCCCCTTCAGTGTATGTTCCACGTTCGTCGGGCGTGAACTCCTCGATAACGCCCAGCCTCTCACCCGGCACGACGAACCGGCCGCTCTCCTTTCCGGTTTGACCCATAAGTCTTTCCTTCCACCCTGTACAGGTCCACCTTCACAGTATGCTTTCTCGCGGTGTGAAACCCGAAGAGCCTCGGAATCTCCATCTCCATGGAGAATACGTCCCTAACTCTTCCCCCATGTCTATCAACAAACCTTTTTATAAACTCTCGGTTTCCCTCACCCGCCTTGTGAAGCGAATAAACTGTACGACCCAACTCTAAGGCCCTCTCCAGGAACCTTCGATCCGCCCTCCTCCTCTGCACTCCGAAGGGAGGATTCTGCAAGACCGTGTCAAAGAGCCCCCGGAGAACCTCTATATCGGCCACCACCCACCGAGTCCTCCCCTCCACCCCCATCCTCTCAGCGTTTCCCCGAGCCACCCGAACCGCCACCCCATCTACATCCACGCCCGTGGTCTCCTTGGCACCGATAAGGGCCGCGCCGATAGCGAGCCTGCCGGTGCCGCAGCCCAAGTCCACCACGGTCTTCCCGACGACATCGTCGTAGACGTACGCCGCAATGTGCAGCATCTCCGCAGCCACCCGGGGGGATATCGTGTACTGCTCAAGGTAGGCCCGGGGCGACGGGTGGGGCTCAACCTTCGAAATCGCCTGTTCCAATTCCAGCTTTCGAATTATCCTTTTCTGGATTTGAGATCAACTCCTCACGTTGGAAGACATAAACGAAGCCCGGAGAGGGCGTGACGGCGGGTCATTCCTTGTGCCTCACGGACCGAGCTGGCCTGTCGATGACCGTTTAACCTGGGAAACGGCAACCTTAAACTTTGCTCCGCCGGCTGACACGTTTATATTTCCTCGAGGAGAAAGGTTGTGGACGGGATGGCTGGTGGTCGTCCTCCGGTACGATAGGGGTCTCGGCCGTCACCCAAGCGATAACTGAGGAGGGAGTGAAAAAACCTTATCAGGTCTTGGACGCCCTAGGATACGCTGTAAAGTGGCGGGGGCTAGACCCTGAAGAGAGCATCGTGTACAAGAGGGAAAGATAGAAACCGTGAGTTTGGTTGACGGCGTCAACCCATCGAAGGCAGGCAGGGTGGAATATGCCTCATTACTTCCAAACGGCGGAGACGATGACGCTGGCAAACAGTCCCGCGACGATGGGTACGGGAATCCCGAGTAGGACTCTAAGCCACACAATTCTCTGACCTCCTGCAACGCTGAGGTAGCCCAACTCCATTGGTATCCTTGTCAGGGCGATGCAGTCCCAAGCGAATATCATGGCAACAACGGGTGGAATGGCGGCCCCAGAGGAGACGAGGCCAGCAGCCACTGGAAATACCACATATGGGCCTCCGGGCAGGATGGAGCCCACCGCCGTGCCTAGAAGGATGCCCTTTAGGCCTGAACCCCTCCCGAGCATCCCTGCTACGGCTTCCCGAGGCAGAAACTTGCCCACAAGGCTTCCCAGAAATATTCCTGAAAGGAGCAACAATGAAATCCTGATTAGAGACTCAGCCCCGGTTACCGCGCTGTCAACAGTTTTAGCCCTAGTGTCGGGACTATAAACAGCAAAGATCAGGTAGGCTATCAAAGTGAAGACAACCAGTCCCTTCTCCACCGGACTCAAGCCGCCCCAGATCAAGCTCCACACATCACTCAACTAGACCACTCTCCACCACATCAACTCCAACCAACAAAACAGTTAAGTAACTTTTAACGTTTTAGCCCTCCGCCCAGCCGACTCCCCAAACACACTCCTCAGATGCTCGTGTGGAGCAGCCGAACTCACAGTCGCCTCTCGAACCAGCCTCCTATGCAGAGTCCCTCCCAGCTCTTCTCTCCCAGAATGACTAGGGCTTCTTCCACGGTGAGGACTGGCTTGGGAAACTTGGAGGCGTCGTCTAGAGCTATCCTAGGGCAGGCTGTGTTCACGAAGGCGTCCAAGTCAGGGAACTGCATGAGGCTCTCAGGGGTTATCTCCCTCAGCGCCAGCAGGGTGGCCCTTCTGCCGCTTTTCTCCAGTTTCTCCTTAATTTCCACGGCTTCCATGACCCGTTTTTGTCCGCTTTTCAGGCCTATCAACACCCCGAATCTCTCCGCCCTCCCCGCCTCGGAGATGCTCGCCCACCGCTGCCTGAGGACCCTGTGAACCTCGTCGCCCACAGGATACGCCCTCTTTTCATAGGGATCAGCGACCACCGTCGGCTTCCCCGTGGACAACATCACTCCTATAGCGTGAAAACTTCCGCCTCCGAGGAAGAGAAAGGCCTCCACATCCTTCGAGATCGTCTTGGCAGTGGTGTAATCGCAACCGGTCACTTGTCCGAGGTACCTCATGCGCCCACCCGCCTCCCCCACTACAACCTTTTTCCCAGCACCACGAAGCAGGTTCCTTGCCTGTTCAAGCTGGTGGACATGCTGGATGGTGGTTACCAAGCCGATGGTCTTCCAAGGCCTGAGGAGGGGAACCGCTTTCTTTACTGTCTCCTCGACGCTGACCCGCGCCTTCGCTTCAAGGTAGATCGTTGGCACTTGCTCAGGCTGAGGAGGAAACATTTCGGTGTGGCCGTAGTGGACGAGCAGGTCTGCGTCCAGACTCTCAGCATCAGGCAGCGCCAAGTCGCAGGCGCCATAACAGGGGTCCGCCGAGATGATGGCCACCGCCCCAGCCTCCTCGGCGACGGCCGCCAAACGGGGACCTTCCCGCTTCAACCCTTCGGGGAGCTGTATGAGGACCCGTTTGGCCCTCCTCTCCAGTATCTTCCGTCTCAATCGATCTTCTTCTAGGTCAAACGTTCCGGTGTTCATTTTTCTTCACCGACTGGTCGACCGATGACCCGGGTGGGAGGGCCCTCGTGTCAGGACTTGGAAGGATAATGGGATAACCCTAATGGATTGGCGAGTTTCATCAGGAGCGAGACCTGATTTGCTCAAAGAATCCTTGGCTTCTCAGGCTCAGGGCTTTCAGCCGACGCAGATCGAAGGATCGTCCCGTTGGGTGTAGTTGGTCTATTCGCTGTGTTCCTTATGGTCGCAGGTGCAGGGGATGTCTAGGTCCTGGTCCTCCGGCATGCCTCGGCCCGTCAGCTTCTCAAGGGTGAGCCGTTGCTCTACGCTGGCGACGTGCTTTCGGGCCTCCACCACCGCATCCGGGCTGACGGAGATGCTGTCTATTCCGCTTTTTACGAGGAACTCCCTGAACTCGGCGTAGACGCTGGGGGCCTGGCCGCATATGCTTACGGTCTTGCCGTCGCGGTGGGCGAGTTGGATGAGGAGCCTGATGGCCCTCTTGACGGCAAGGTCCCTCTCGTCGAAGAGGCCGGCGACGGTCTCGTTGTCCCTGTCGCATCCGAGGATGGTCATGGTCAGGTCGTTGCTGCCGATGCTGTAGCCGTCCACGTACTGGTTGAACTTGTCGGCGACGATGCAGTTGCTTGGTATTTCAGCCATGAGCCAGACTTTGAAGTCCGGCCCTCGGTGAAGTCCCTCCGCCTCGAATATTCTGTTGATCTTCTCCATCTCCTCCACCAGCCGACAGAAGGGAACCATGACCCAGAGGTTCTTGAGGCCAAACTCCTCCCTAACCTTCTTCACCGCCCTGACCTCCAGCTTAAAGGCCTCCACATACTTAGGGTCATAGTACCTTGAAGCTCCCCGCCACCCCATGAGGGCGGAGGGCTCAACCGGCTCGTACTTTTCGCCTCCCTTGAGGTCCCGGTACTCCGAAGACTTGAAGTCGCTGAACCGCATGACAACGGGCCTGGGGTAGAAGGCCGCGCAGACCTTGCGGAAGGCTTCAGCCAAACCGTTGACGACCTTCTCAGGATGCCCGGTCTCAATGAGGTGCAGAGGATGCTCCCCGATCTCGCTGGCCCAGACAAACTCCTGCCTAAGGAGGCCAACTCCGTCCGCCGGCAGAGCGGCCGTCTTCTCCGCGATTTCGGGTTCGCCGAGGTTTACATAGATTTTGGTGCCCGTGATTGGGTAGGATTCCGCCATCATCCCCACGGCGGGCGCTACGGCAACGTCCTCCCTCTTCGTCTCTTCGAGGATTCCCTCGTAGACGACCCCTGTCTTCGCGTCCACCGTGTAGTCCTGTCCCGTCACCAAAACCTCCGTGGCGGTCCCCGAACCCACGATGCACGGGATACCCAGCTCCCTAGAGACGATGGCCGCGTGACACGTCATGCCCCCGTCGTTGGTGACGATAGCCCCGGCGACGCGCATGTAGGGAACCCAGTCGGGGTTCGTCATCTGAGTTACGAGGATGTCGCCCTTCTTGATCAGCTTGCCTGCGTCTTCCGTGGTTATGGCGACCTTAGCCTTTCCGGCGTAGATTCCTGGGCTGGCTGGGAGGCCCTTGACGACGACCACCCGCTCCGTTGTGATTGTCGGCGGGGCTTCGGGTTTGGCTGGTGGGGCGGCCTTTAGGCTCCACACGGTTTCGGGTCTGGACTGGACGATGAAAACGCCCTCGGGGAAGGGTAGGTCTCGGTCGATGGCCCACTCGATGTCTTGGGGCCTCCCGTAGTATTCCTCGATGCGCTTGGCGAGGTCGGCGAGTCGGACGATCTCCTCGTCTGTCAGGCATGGCTGTTTCTGTCTTCCCACAGGCACTTTGACGTGGACTGTCTCGCCCGTTTTGGGGTCGCGGATGTACTCCACTGTTTTCGTGGCGATCTTCCGGTCGATGACCTCGAGGGTTTTTTTGTCCACTATGTAGTCGTCAGGGGTGGTGGAGCCGGATACGACGGATTCCCCGAGGCCCCAGTTGCCCTCAATGACGATCTGGTTCGGATCTCCGGTTACGGGGTTGATGGTGAAGGTGACGCCGGCAGCCTTGGAGTTGACCATCTTCTGGACGCCCACGCTGATGAGGACGTCCTCGTGCCGGAAGCCCTTCTGGGTTCGGTAGAAGATAGCCCTCGGCGTGAACAGGCTCGACCAGCACTTCACGGTGTTGTCTAGGAGGTCCCTGGCTCCCCTCACGTTCAGGAAGGTCTCCTGCTGCCCGGCGAAGGAGGCGTCGGGCAGGTCCTCGGCGGTGGCGCTCGATCGCACGGCCACGAACGCCCGGCTGGAGCCCGTTCTTTGGCCGAGCTTCTTGTAAGCCTCTTTGACGGCGTTTTTTATTTCCCGCGGCGTGGGGGTTGACTCTATGAGCTTTCGAACCTTCTTGGAGGCTTCCTCATATTGCTGAGGGTTGTTAAGGTCGGTGACGGTTTCCCTGATGGTCCCGTATATCTTTTCGGCGATGCCTGTTTCTGTTATGAACCTTTGGTAGGCTTGAGCGGTGACGGCGAATCCTGGGGGAACTGATATCCCTGCCTGAGTCATCTCGCCGAGGTTCGCGCACTTGCCTCCCACGAGGGGTATATCATCTTTTCTTAAGTCCTCAAACCAGAGGATGAGATGCTCTGACGCTGGTTTCCTTTCTTTTTTTGGCGGGGTCAATACAATCGACTCCGTCAGTCCATAACCTTTTCAATCTTCATTCGGCAGGCCATGGGCAATTTGGCCTTTCCCAGTTTTGCCGCCTCCTTTGCGGCTTCAAGGCCGCCCTCGTTTACGTCCATTGTTAGGACCACCTGGTCCGTCTTCACCCGCGCGGCGGTTCCTATGGGTTTGCCGAAGGGGCGGCTCATTCCGTCTTGGAACCGGTCTGCCTGGGCTATGTTGAGCATCTTGTTCTCTCTGAGGACTTGATGGGGGTAGGGCAGGATCCTCATGCAATACTCTTCGCCTAACTCGCTTGAGAGGCGGCGGTTCACGGACATGCGAACGGCCTCCAGCGCGTTGTGGCTAACTTGGGCCTCTTTCTGGGCGACGAGGGAGACCTGGTACTCAAAGCTTCCCGTGGGGTTGCCCATGGTGAACTTGACGATTCTCGGCGGGGGAAAGCCTCGGATGTACTTCTTCCTCGTGTAAGGTTGTCCCTTCGTACTTCGGTGGCAACGTGCCTTCACGGCTTTCCCTCCTCCTCAGCATACAAAAGGCATGTGATATTTAAACTATTTGTTAACTCTCCTTTCTCGCTCTCGAGGCAAGGGAGAAGCTGACTTCCAGGTGAGCCCCGTTCTATGTGGGGTGCAAAGAAGGCGGAGGGAGAGATGTTAAAAGAATTTATAAAGGTCCTTCCCCTTTATACCTGAAAAACTCGGTTCAAGGGGCTGCTGAATGAAGGCAGGGTTGAAAGCTCTCCCTCTGATCCTTTTGGTTCTGCTTTTCGTCAGTTTTCAAACCCCTACGAGACTTGGAGCTTCTCCCGGCCCCGACACGCTGATACGTTGCAAGGTTACAGACGCAGACACAAACAAGACAATTTCCAATGCCAGTGTGTTGGTTTGGGATGGGACTACTTGGATAGATGCTTTTTCCACTGATTCTGAGGGTGAATGCAACATAACTGGGTTACCGGCCGGCAAATACACTTTGTTTGTATATAAGGGTAACCTCACCGCTGGAGTGGTTGACTACCTTCCTCAAGGGCCCAGAGATGTCCAATTGGAGGAGGGGTCGACGAAAAATGTTTCTTTCGGATTGGTGCCGGGTGCGGCGGTTCATTTTTCTGGGGAGATATCTGTGGTTGAAGCTGTCGGTCCTCCTTTGGGGTTCAGTGTTGAAATCATCGACCCTCGCACTGGAAGCCCGCCGGAGCTTAATGGCAGCTATATAGCCAAGTATAACAGTACGGTCAGGAGTTTCCTTGTCGAGAAGGGAAGCTTAGACAAGGATTTTGTTTTTGTTCCAACAGAGGTTCTCATCAATCTCAGAGTTGACGCGATTTTTTTCGAGAGGGACCTAGGGCTCTTCCATGTTGAATTTCTTGTTCCCGACATTAACCTAAGTGAACACATCCTCAACATCACAAAGTACAGCCTAACAAGCAGCATTGGCGTTGTGACAAATCGCCTCAGGGATGGTTTAAGGGAGGTAGATGAGGCTTGGGACCTCGGGTTTTTCCTACCCAACGAACGCCGAACTCTTGATACAGCGTCGAGTGACGTGCCCATTAGAGCGCATACGGCTTTGGAAGCTGGCGAATACGTGAAGTGCTGGGGAATTCTCCGCGAAGCCGTCTATAAGGCCGAAGCCGTCCATCTCACCCTTGAGAATTATAAGTTGATCAGCCTGTCCGGCGCGGTTTACTTACCTGCCTTTTTCGCCGTCTACAGCGTCATCTTGGGCTTCTTCTTGTTTGAGCAAGATAGGAGGAAGCTGGTTTCAAGCCTGAGTTTCTACCTGGTTTTTCTTGTCGCTTTGTACTTGATATACCCCGGAACACGCCTCATGGTCAGACAGAGTCTTTCACTGTTCGCAGAAGCGGCGGGCGCTTCCATTCTCGCGACCCTCGCGATCGTCTTCGGTCTCCCTCGCGTGTGGAGGGGGCCAGGCATCGAGGGGTTACAAACCTTCAAGAACGTTCTAGGAACCATGCTTTCCATGGGCAAACGACAGATTAAACTCCGGAAAACGCGGGGCTTTCTGACCATATCCTCCATAGTCATCCTAGTCCTGGCGTTCACCTCACTGACATCCTTTGGAACTGTCTACGGCATAACTTCAAAATCCGTAACTTCCACTCCTAAGGTTGATGGAATTTTGATGAGGCGGGCTGCAGCAGAGGAAAGCGTCTTCTCCTTCTTTTCACACTTGCCCGTCGAATACGTTGACAGCCTCTCAACACTAGTGAAAACAACGAACGTGGCGCCTAAATTGGAGAGCGTTCCCGACCCCACCGGCAAGCCCATCGCCAAGATAGTCAAAGCCGAAAGGACTGTGGACATATACGGTACCCTCGGCGTCGCACCCACCAACGAGACATTTTACACCCAGCTGAATGACACAGTGGACGTAGGCGATTACCTAGATGACCGGAAAGGTGACGATGTTTTGATAAGCCTCGAAGCGGCTTCCAACTTGGGAGTGAACTCTGGCGAGATCGTTCAGCTTTACGTGGAGGGAGCCCCGGGTTTTGTTGTCAACCTCACCGTCAAGGGCCTTTTTGATGACGACAAGTACCAGCAGATTACCGACTTGGACGGCCAGCCCTTTGGGCCGAAACGGATGATCCTGAGGGACGACCAACCAACGTATGAGGTTTGCAATGGCACAGACGTCATAATAATGCACTGGGAATCCTTCGTGGGGCTTCAGGAAGCCCTTGAGAGATTCAAGGGAGAAAAACCGACGACTCCGACCTTCGATATGCTTTCTCGAGTTGTTTTTCAGCCGGCAGATTGGGGCGACCTTGACAGCATCGTTGAAACAATCGCGTTCAAGCTTGACTGCGACTCCTACGTCTCCCGTGGTGGCGGTGTGACCTGTTACTACCTTGGATACTACTTGGAGGCCAAGGGAACTGCGGAACTTATGATCCCCCTAGTAATGGTCTGCCTGAACGTGGGGGCGGTCATGCTGAACGCCGTCTATGAGCGCCGGCAGGAGATGAGGGTCCTGACCGTCGTCGGCTCTAACCCGGCTCATCTGGCCATGGTCTTCATAGCCGAGGCCATCGTCGTGGGCATGGTCGGTGGAGGCGTCGGATACCTCTTCGGTTTAGGGTTCTACAGGGTTATGGCCCTCTTCGGTACGGGCATCGAGGTTAGAGCGAAGCTGGAGTGGTATTGGAGCGCCATCGGCTTCTCTCTCGCCATATTGGCCTCGGTTCTCTCCGCCGTTCGACCAGCCCTCATGGCCGTCAAGATGTACACTCCCTCCATGGTTAGAAGAGTCAAGGTCTCTGAAGAGGAGAAAGAGGTTCGCAAGAAGGAGATATTCACGGTTTCTCAGGCCAGAAGGCTAACCATGCCCGTGAAAGTTTATGAAAACGACGCCCTCTTCTTCTTCAGCTACGTCCTGAGCCGCCTCAAGGACCTAGAAGCGGGCGCCTATGAGAGGGTTGAAGACCTCAAGGAGCTCCCCGAAACCAAGACCCCGAGCGGTCAAGTAACCAAGAAGATCGTTTTCAGCTACGTCTACATCTCCGGCGAGCAGAAGACGAAGATGAACAACGAGATAATATGCAGCAAGGACGCAGACGAAGACTCCTACCGGGTGCAACTGGTCTCCACCCCGGCGCAGCCTGGAACCCCGGAGGAGTGGGTTTACAGGAACGCTGAGACGCTCCGCGACATATGCATGGATTGGATGAAGAACCGAAAGAAGATTATGGGCCTGAGCTGACGCGGACAAGTTAGGCCTTAGGCTCCGACGCTAAGCACCACTAAGGTTCCTCGATCTTTCCCCTGTTAGAGCCTCAACCTGCGAACAAGCTCGTTGGACAGGATTCCCAGATCCTCCGGCGCCAGCTCCCGCACTCGCCTATCCCGAAGGGACAAAGCCCCCGCGATTCTCTTTGCCTCTCCACGGGCTAATTCCCGCCCTCCAAGAAAAAGCATGACGGCCTTCCTCACCTTCCTGTTTCTCTGAGTGAAGAGGGCGCGCACAAGGTCGAAGAAGACTTCCCTGTTTTCTAAGGGGAAGGGGGGTTCCCTCGGCGTCAAGCGCACAACCGTGGATTCAACGTCGGGGGGAGGGTAAAACGTCTCCTTTGGAACGGGGTCTAGAAGCTCAACGTGAGCCAAGTAATAGGCGGACACCGTCAGCCTCCCGTAGTCCCCGCTGCCCACGGGCGCGGCCAGCCTCCCCGCAAACTCGCTCTGAAAGGTCAACACGGCGCAGTCAAACTTCCTCTCTAAGAGCCAGAACAGTAGGGGAGAAGAGATGGAGTAGGGAGGGGTGGAGACCATCTTGTCAAACCGGGGAATGGGAACTCGGAGTACGTCCCCCTCTATCACATCCACATTCGGTAAGCCTTGGACTTGCATCCTCAACACCCTGGCCAGGCGGGGGTCCACCTCCACGGCAATAACCCTCCCGCACCGCTTAGCCAGAAGCCGCGTGAGGAAGCCCAGCCCGGCGCCCACCTCTAAGACAACATCTTCTCCATTGACAGACGCGTAGGAGATCAGCTTCTGCAATAGGGCGCTGCTCACCGCGAAGTTCTGGCCCAGGCGCTTTTTAGGCGAAATCCGGTGGAGGTGGAGAAGGCGTCTCGTCTCTTGGAGGAGGTCCATCGTTCCCGATCTCCAGAACAAGTTTACTCCTACTGGCTCTGGTCCAGTTTGGTCGTGGAGCCTTATAATTCTACATTTCTGCCGGTTACGTTGGGCGGGTGAACAGTCGGTGTTTGCTCTTGCCGGCCAGTTCCTCTAGGACCCTTTTTGCGACGAGCTTGGCCGGATTTGGGAGGTTGGCGCGCTGTTGCAGGTCTTCGAGGCTTCCGAAGGGCCTCTTCTCCCGCTCGTCCAAGATCCGCCACATGTACTTCTTCCCTATGCCTGGGATGAGTTCCAGCGCGTGCATCCTCGGTGTGATCGCTTGACACTGGTTGAAGAACCCGATGAACCACCCCTCACGATGGAGTATAATCTTCTCCACCACGGCTTCCAGCTCCATCTTGGCGGTGGTGGTCAACTCCTCGTAGCCGATTCGGCCCATGATGTGGGTAACCACGTCGCGGCCCTCCTTCCCCACATAGACTCTGTCGTGGGGCCTAAGGGTGACACCTTCCCTCACCACTGCCTCCAGGAGCGTGAAATAGTCTTCACCAACCACCTGAATCAGAGTGCCCCCTCGGTGCGGTCTGACCCCAAGTCTTCCGTGGGGAAGGTAGTCGATGACGTACGCGTGCTCCTCGTAGAGATGCTCTCTCTTGCGTTCCCGTTCCACCCTTAACTTACCTCGCGTTTCATGGCTTATGAGGCCAACTAAAAACCGAGCTTATCCTCTACTTTTAGCCTGCCAATTCCTTGCGCTAACATAGAGAAAGGAGCGATTTCCCATGGGTCTTCGTCCGTCTCGGCCTCGGTCATTTGTACCGGACACCGGTAGAATGTTTATGCATTAAGGATTTAAAACTTTTCAGGCGGAAGTGGTGTGCGGCGGGATTGTTTCTAAACAGGCACTTCCTTACTCTTTTCCTCTTCTTTTCCTCTATACTTGTCTAAGAGGGCTAGAATCCCCTCCAGCTTGGAGGTCTCAACGATCCTCCGTCCACCAGCCAGAAAGGTCCTGATCTCCTCTATGCTCTCCGGCATGCAGTTAACTACTTGGACGGCCTCCGCCTCTTCTAATTCGAACTGTCCCTTTAGCTCTTCCACGATCTCCTCCGCCGCCTTGGCGTCAACCTTCGAAAACTTTGACGCGTAATCCAAGGACCTCCGCTGAAACTGGTTCAGGCTCTCTTCCCCCATGGACTCCAGTAACTCCTTCACCCGGGGAACCGTGATGGGACGCTCTTTCAACACCTTCTTGGGCATCTCACACCACCGCGTGAGGCTCCAAATGTTCCGGCCGCACGATGACCTCCTTCACCGCTTTACCCTGCGTCACCCCCACCACGTAAGCCCTGCCCCTCCTATCCACTATGGTCCCTATTCTCCCGTGATACCTTCGGTGGGGCATGCCCCTGTGAACGCTGGGATCTATCTTAACCACTACCTTGTCCCCAGGCTCGTACTGGCGGAGGATCTTGCTGAGGCCGGTCTTCCCCCGTTCCCGAGGTTTCCTCCTCAAGAGAGAGCGGGTTTTGACCCGATAGCCCTTCGATTTCCCCATTTTAAATGTCCTCCACGACCACGCTCAGAACATCCAACTCCAAGGGTGAAGCCTTGACGCCGACGATCTCAGCCACGCTGGGCTCCGTTCTGCCTCCATCGCCGGTTATCAGCTCCTTGACGTACAGCCCCCCTTGGCAGCGTATCCTCATCTCCACACGATTGGATGTCAACCTCTTTACCTCCGTCTTATATATGTGCTTTTCCCGGACGCGATCCGATCTCCGATGCACCACACGCAGGGGCGTCTGCTGGCGAACTACGGCCCCCGTGAGCGCCCCTTTCAAGCTCCCTATCTCCTCGTCGGAAACGCTCCTGTCAAACTCGACGAGGGCTCTATAAATTTTTTCGGCATCCTCCCTTCTCTTCAACTTTCTAACGGCCTCTTTGTCGGTGAGACGGAGATTGAAGACCCTCACCTTCCCCTCTGCCTGTTCGTTGATGGACTCCCTGAGAGTTCGCAGGTCCACGAATCGCTTCCTAGGCTTCTTTATCTCCATGATGAAGGGTCTTCCGCGGCCGAGCATTCGGGCGTCGATGTCCTCCCTCCCAGCGGCGTGGAACACGGCGTCCTCCCCCCCGGTTTTTCCTAGGATCGGCGCCGCGATGATCTCACCAACCGATTCCGGGTACATTTTCCCGGTCCCGTTGCATCTCGGACACCCCTTTCCTCCGCACTCTCTGCAGAGCCACTTGGACTGGGGAATGCCGCGGACCAGCTTTCTGTACCTTCCCGCTATGCAGAGGGGGTTCACTTGGAGCGTTAACCGTTTGGTGAAGGGGTTGACGATAACCACGACGTCCGGCCTCTTGTAATCCACCTCCTTTCCCGTGACTTCAGAGACCCTCTTTCCTATCTCGCGGCTGAACTCGTTCCGCATGCTTTCTCCGTGTTCAACCGCAAACTCGGCCCTAAACTCGTCTTCCCTCTCCTCCACTCCGACAGGCAGCTTTATGCCCACAAGAAACGTGCTGTGTTCGTAATCCTCAAGTTTCTTGACGGCCTTCCTCACCAGCTCAGGCAGAGAACCGAACCGCCCCTCACATAGGTAACACACCCTCCCCTTTCCCACCCTCTTCCCCATCTTCTTGAGGACTCCCGCAGCCATGCTGAAGGAGCCGTTTACCGCCACGGTTTTTAGGAGCGAAACTCCCCTCCTCTCTCCTGAGGAGGCCAACCCATGGCCCACCATGGTTAAGAGGGTTTTCAGAGCTTCGCCGCGTCTCTGATTGTCCAATTCGTAACCCAGAAGTGCGAACTGTCGTCCCAGGCAGTGGTCGCAGAGGGGGTGTCTCTCAAGCATGCTCAGCGTTTTCTCAAGGAATTCCACGAAAAACCTCCGAGTTTCAACCTTCAAGGGTTCTTCACTACGCCTCAGAAAATATCCTTCTCAAAAACGGAAGACCCCTCCTCCTCACGGTCTTCATCATCCTCCTCATCGTGGAGTATGTCTTGAGGAGCTCCTTCACCTCCTTCTCACTGGTGCCTGAACCCCGGGCGACCCGCCGTATCCTAGACGAGTTAAGGGTCTTGGGCTTCTCTCGCTCTTCCGATGTCATGGACTGGATGATGACCCGCCACTTCTCCAAGCGATCCTCGGCCACCTCCATCATCCCGTCGGGCACGTTGTACGTGAACCCCGGTATCATGCCCAAGATGCGCTTGAAGGGGCCCAAGCCTTTCATGGCCTCAAACTGCTCGTACATGTCCGTGAGGGTGAACTTTCCGCTCAGGAGGGCCCGAACCTTCTTCTCGGGCACCTTCACCTCCGCCTCCCGAACCTTCTCGATGAGGCTCTCTAGGTCCCCCATGCCCAGCAGCCTCCCCACGAAACGGGAGGGCGAGAAGGCCTCGATGTCGTCGATCTTTTCACCTGTTCCAATGAACGTTATGGGCGCCCCGATGGCCGCCACAGCGGAGAGGGCGCCGCCCCCCCTCGCGGAGCCGTCGAGCTTGGCGACGAAGACGGAGCCTATGGGCGTGGCCTGGTGGAAGGCTTCTGCCTGGGCCATGGCCTGTTGTCCGATGGTTCCGTCGACGACGAGGACCACCTCGTCGGGCTTGATGGTCCTCTCCAGCGTCTTCATCTCCTCGATGAGGCCCTTCTCGTCCTTGTGGCGTCCGGCGGTGTCGATGAGGACCATGTCGTAGCCGTCGAATTTCTTCAGTCCTTCCCGGGCTATCTTCACAGAGTCTTTGGCCTTCGGGTCTCCGTAGAGTGGGACGTTGATCTGCTTCGCCAGCTGCTGCAGCTGGGCTAGAGCCCCGGGTCGGAAGGTGTCGGTGCAGATCACGGCCGTCTTCAAGCCCCTCTTCTGGAAGTACCTGGCCATCTTGGCGGCGGTGGTGGTCTTTCCTGAGCCTTGGATTCCCACCAGCATGAGGAGGTTCCGTCCTCCACTCTTCAGCCTCAGGGAGGCGGGCTTCTCGCCTAGGAAGCGCGTCAGCTCCTCGTAGACCACCTTGATCAGGTGCTCCCGACGGGAAACTCCGGGGGGAACCTTCTCCTTTAGCGCCCTATCTTCTATCCGCTTGGAGACTTCGAGGACGAGCTTTACGTTGACGTCCCCCTGCAGTAGGGCCCGCTGGATGCCGCGGACCAGCTCCCTCACGGTCTCCTCGTCCACCATGGGGGCCCGGAAGACCTTCCTCAGGACCTCATACAGGGAAGACCCGAGGCGCTCCAGAACCATGATCCTTCTCCGACCTTAAAGACAAGTTTACATTTAAATAGGTATCTAGTTCACTTGCGACAGTCCAGATCGTGAAAACTCAGCGGGAAGAGACGCCGCAACGAAGTGATGAAGCCTCAACGCAGGGTTTAGTCTTCATCAAATCCGACGGCTCTTCCCGTATCATCGGCTTCACCATCTACTGGACCATACTGATTAATGAACCTTTCCAAGACCTATAAGATATAGAGCCCCACGGAGGAACTAAAATAAGCCTCTTCCCCTGATAACCGTGTTTGCCGCATATTTGAAGCGTATAAGGGACCTAGGTCAAATCCTCCACAAGTATGCGCACAGGGCGATGAAAAGAGTGATTTTTAATGGGTTTTTTCAAGGTTTTCCAGGGCCGCGGCGACGATGAGGGGGAAGGCTACTGTCACGTCGCAGATCACCGTCACCGTCCTTCCCTTGGGCTTTACCTTGCTCCAGCTGATGGCCTCCTCCAGGGGGGCTCCGCTAAGGCCTCCGTGCTCGGGCCGGTCCATGGTGATCTGGACTGCGTAGTCGACTCCGTCTCGGAATGTGTTGGCAAAGAGGGTGAAGTGTTTGGGAGATCCTCCGCCCAGGACGATGACGCCGGCCTTCTTCGCCTCAAAGACCTTGTCCACTAGCTTTGCCGTGTCGAGGAGGGGGTCTATCCCCAGCTTCTTGTCCTGTCCGAAGGTCCAAAGGTGGAAGCCGGCTATGGAGTCCATGAAGGCGGGGCATATGATGGGGACATGCTTTTTTGCCGCCGCGGCGAGGATGGACTCGGGATCCTTGATCCGCCTTCCCGTCTCCAGGAGGAGGTCAGCCACGGAGATTCGTTTCCTCTTCTCCTCCGGTATCTCCTCTAACACCCGGTACATCCACTTCTCCAGGTCCTTGAAGGCCCCCTGCTCCACATAGATGTCCCCGATCCTGCCGAATCCCTCAGCCTTGAGCCTCTCGTCGTCAGCCAAGAAGGTTCCCTTCAGGTGTCTGTGGCCCAGGGCCTCCACCATGTCGTGCACCAAGTTGGCTCCGGTGGTGACCAGTACGTCCACATGTCCCTGATCGATGAGGTCTCTGATGACCTTTCGGAGGCCTCCGGGAACGAGGGGTCCGGCCAACGTCAAGAAGACCGTGCAGTCAGGGTCGCCGAACATCTCCGTCACCAGCTCAGCGGCCTTCCCAATCCTTCCCGCGCTGAGGACACCGGATTCGTCCATCTCCCGGACGAGTTCGCCTGCGCTCATTCCCGGCCGCAGTTTCATCTGCTTCACGTACCTCAACGTTCTCACCTACAAGAAAAACAGAAACGGTTGATCTTGCCCTGTCTAGGCACCCGATGGCGAGGCAACTTGCTAGCCTAGCCCTTGGCCCTCATGATCTTTGTTCTGCCTAGGATGCGCCAGTACTCAACCTCCACGCCGGAGGCGAGCTTAGACCTGATCTCCCCCTCTTCGGGTAGCGGTGCCTCAAACACCTCGTATGTTTCCAGGTCCATCACCTGGGCCGCCCTCGGCAAGAGGGACAAGACCTGCCCGCTCCTCTTGTCGATGATGGGCACCTCCACCTGGGCGTCCACGGGCTTCACGAAGCTTCTCTTCCCCCCGTCGAACACGCTTATGGCGACGACGCGGGCCTTGGCGGAGCCGTGCTTCCCCGGCTTCGACTTGGAGTAGTCCACCACGCGGCAGGGCTCCCCGTCCACGATCACGAAGCTCCCCACCCTCAAGGTACCCACATCCATGGGCTTGCTCATACCTTTCTCCCACACTGAACCGCAATTTTTCCAGGAGCGCACGATAGTTTAACGTTGAACGGTCTTCTCCAGATACATGAGATTCTCACTTTAAAGGCTTTCTCAAAAGGGAAACGGAAAACCTCAGGGTTGGGGTTACACGCCGAGCCTGCCCAAGAGGGGCTTGAAGGTGGATGGCAGTTCGAACGGTCTTTGGACGGCCTCTATGGGGTTTCCGAGAACCTCTATTCTGCTCAGGTCCGCAACTCCCAAGCCCCTCTCCTCCGCCAGTTGGAGGTGTCTCACCATCCCCGGGTCTATGCCCATCACCGCCGCCCCCACAGCGTCCACCGCCACCATGTCCTCGCCCGCGATGACCACGCCCATACGGACGGGCCTCCCGTAGACCTCGTCCACCTCGCAGCCCACTATTCCGTCGATGACGTTAAGCCTCGGCCTGATCAGCGAGGCCAGGTCCACCAGCTTCTCGTCCAGCTGGCTGTGCATGATGCTCTTGGGGAGGACGGCGCCCATGAGGTTCTTCATGCAGAGAGTCACGACAGCTAAGTGGTGAACTTTGAGGGAGGGCACGCTGATCACGCAGTCACGGTCCATCACGGTCTTGGCGATCCCCACCTCCTTTAAGGCCGAGGCACCCGGAATCCGAACCATCAACCTCTCATCGTCGTTCAAGTCCCGTAGCCCGACGCCGTGGCGCGCCACCACATCCCTTATTTCCACCACGTCAAACGCCCTCTCAGTGTCACCCGCTCCCCCCTCACCTACCACAATGTCACCGACCCCACGATCCTCCAAGAACTCGATCAACGCCTCCACCACCCGCGGGTCGGTGGTCACGCCAGTAGAGGGGTGCAGGGCTGAGATGTAGTTGGGTTTTATCAGGACTCTGTCTTTGGGGGAGACGAGCTTCTCGGCCCTGATGAGGCTCAGAGCCTTCCTAACCATGGACTCCGGTTTTTCGCCCTTCACCACGGCAACTTGGGCTTCCCTCATGTCTAGCCCCTTCCCCGGAAAACGACAAATAATTATTCAACTACTTAAACTACATGTGTCCACTGTAGGGAGGAATGAGATGTTTAGCACCGTGGGCATTGTGGCTCGGCCCGACCGGAAGGAAGCACTAAAGCTAGGAACAAAGCTGTTGAAGCACCTAGAGAGCAGGGGACTGAAGGTCTTCCTTGAACCGGAGCTGGCCGAGCATACGAAGAAGCCAGACCTAGCTATGTCCCTGAAGGAGATGAAAGTGGACCTGATCGTCACGATAGGCGGCGACGGCACCATCCTGAGGACCTGCCTCCTGATCCCCAAACCGGAGCCGCCCATCCTCGCCGTAAACATGGGCGTGCGGGGCTTCTTGACGGAGGTGCAGCCACGAGACGGAGTCGAGGCCGTGGATCAGTGTCTGGAGGGAAGGTTTGTGCTTGAGCGTTGCAGGAAGCTGGCCTCCTTTGCAGGGGAGACTAGGCTGCCCGACGCCCTGAACGAGGTATTCATCACGTCACGCGCCTTGGCCAAGATCCTCTACACGAAGATACGGAAAGGTGAGGAGCTGGTGGCGGAGTGCCGATCCGACGGAATTGTGGTGGCGTCCCAGGCGGGGGCGACGGGCTACTCCCTCTCGGGAGGGGGGCCTATACTGGACCCCGAGTTGGAAGCCTTCGTGTTAACTCCCATCCTCCCCCTCTCACCCTTCCACCCTATAGTTTTTCCCGCCGAATCCACTGTGAGCATAGAGCTCCTCAAGCCCAAGAGCGCCGCCGTGGTCATAGATGGACACCACCGCACAGAGATAGGCCCCAGAAAACCCCGCATAACCGTAACGAAGTCCGAGTACGAATCATCCTTCGTCCGCCTCAAAGGTGACTTTTACCGCCGCCTCAGGAAACGTGGTTTTTCTCCGCGTCCTGCGGTTTAACTGGAATTGAATTATTGAAATGTACACATCTTCTTTTTGTTTTCCCTTAACAATCGTAAGGTTGGCCTGCCACAACCTTTTTCTCACTCAAAGACCAAACTAAGCTGGGGGGTCCCTTGCCAGAGCCCGTTAAGACCGCGAAAATAAGCCGGTACCTCCCCACGCCGGGGAAAAATCGGGTCACCATCCTCGACACCTCCGCCTTCATCGCCGGCTTTGACCCCCACTCGGTGGGCGGAAGGCAGTATTCGGTTCCCACGGTGGAGGGGGAGCTCGTGGCAAACTCGCTGCCTTGGCTGAGGTTTAAAGCCGCCGTGGACAGCGGAAGGTTGAGGCTCAGAGTGCCGGGCGCCGAGTTCCTCGAAAGGGTCAAGAAATCCTCCAGGGAGGTGGGGGACATGCTTTTCCTATCGGAGGTGGACCTGCAGGTCTTGGCCTTGGCCCTTGAACGGAAAGAAGCCGGCTGCGACCCCCTGATAGCCACAGACGACTACTCCATCCAAAACGTGGCCGACCAAATGGGGGTGGACTTCGCCCCCCTCACAACCTTCGGCATACGTTTTCGCCTGAACTGGATCCGATACTGCCCCGCGTGCCACCGAAAATACCCTCCTAACCATAAATTCAAGTTTTGCGAAGTTTGCGGCGCAGAGCTCAAGAGGAAGCCCTTGAGGAAGACGCCCGTGGGAAAGTGAGCAGATCCAACGAACTGTAAGAAAGTCTACCGGTACATTTTTATATACCATTACACTTTTTTATAGTAGGTGGCGGTGGCTGTTGAGAGACTTCCTGGTAATAAAGGACCCCCAGATTGCAAAGCTCTTCGCAGACCCCATAAGAAGGAGCATACTCCACAACCTGAGACACCAGGAGATGCCTCCATCCCAGCTGGCCAAGGTCTTGGATAAGAACGTCTCATCGATCTCGTATCACCTCGACGCTTTGGAGAGGGCTGGATTGGTTGAGTTGAGCAGAACCCAGGTTAGGGGAAACCTGATCGAGAAGTTCTATCGCGCCACAGCCCGAATGTTCGTGATATCCTACACTCTGAGTGAGGGCCTTGTCCCAGGTTCAGAGGATGTGGCAGAGTGGTCAAGGGAGGTGTGCCGCCATGCAGCTTCAAACTTGACGGCTTTCGGCTACATAGTACCCGCTGCGGAAGTTGATAAGTGGACGGAACTGATTGAACGGTACACGTCCTTGGAGAAGGCCATGTGCGAGGAGGTTATCGCGAGGCAAACATCTCCAACCCAACTTGAACAGCCTGCCCTCAAGCTTATCGTCGGCCTCTTAACCCACGTGTACCTCAACAGGAAATCTGAGTATGTGGAATTGATGGGTGAGATTTCGGGGAAGCTGAACGAGAAGGATGAAAAGTAACCGTTACGAGGGTTGAAACACGTGTCCTTCATTAAACGGTTGATGGGCTACATAACACGGAACTGGACGACGCTGTCAGGCAGCATTTTATGCATAATTGTTACGACTTTCATAAGCGTTCAGATTCCCCGATTGGGTGGAGAGGTGATTGAAAACATTTTAGTGACGAAGCAGTATGATGCCCTAGTGTACGTCATTCTACAAATACTGGTCTTAACCGGGATCCTTGGAGTTTTCTCCTTCCTCCAACGTTACGCTAACGCCTACTTCTCCCAAAAAGTGATCTACAACATTAGGGACGACGCTTTCTCTTCTCTTCAGAGGCAGTCCTTCTCCTTCTATGATAAAGCTCAGACCGGGCAGCTGATATCGAAGGTGACCACTGATGTGGAGAGGATACAAAGGTTCCTAGGGTGGCAGCTAATGGGTGCCGTGGGCGCCCTGTTTTTGTTGGGCGGCGTTTTGGCCGCTATGATCTCGGTTAACTGGAGGCTTACGCTATTATCTTTCGCGACGGCTCCCCTCGTTTTCTTTGCCTTCCACCTCTTCGGGAAAAAAATCCGGCCGGTCATCCAACTTGCCCGGGAGCATTATGGAGCGCTTGCGTCGGTCTTGTGGGAGAGTTTGGTGGGCATACGGGTTGTTCGAGCCTTTGCGAGGGAAGACTTTGAAAGGGAGAAGTTCCAAGCGAAAAACCAAAGCTTCTTCAAAGAAAGTTTAGCCTCCGTCAGCATTAGGGCGCTGTACATTCCCCTTACCAGGTTTCTCATGGGCCTAAGCATCGTCGTCATTTACTGGTATGGAGGTTTCGAGGTGATCCATGGAGGGTTGAACATAAAGGACCTCTACGTCTTCAGCGCCTACATAGGCATGTTGCAGAGGCCCATGTGGCTTTTGGGGATGGTGTGGGGGGACTATCAACGCATGGCGGCGGCCGGCGAGAGGGCCTTCGAGGTCATCGACGCCACGCCTGAAGTGAAGGATAAACCAGACGCCAAGAAGTTGCCGCCGATCAACGGTCACGTGAAGTTTCATGAGGTATCCTTTGGCTATGAGAAGGATCGTCCAATCCTCAAGAACATAACCTTGGAAGCCAAACCCGGAGAGACGGTAGCCCTTCTGGGGCCAACGGGGTCGGGTAAATCCACCATTATTCGATTGTTACCCAGATTCTACGATGTAACAGCCGGGAAGATCACCGTTGACGGTTTCGACATTAGGGACGTTAGGCTCAGGTCTTTAAGGAGACAGTTGGGCATCGTATCCCAAGAAACCTTCCTGTTCGCCACTACCGTGAAGGAGAACATAGCCTACGGGAAGCCCAACGCCACCATGGAAGAGATCGTTCAAGCAGCCAAAATCGCTCAAGCCCACGACTTCATCATGCAACTTCCCAACGGCTATGACACGATGGTTGGGGAGCGGGGCGTCACTCTATCCGGAGGCCAACAACAGAGAGTAGCCATAGCTCGGGCTCTGCTCTTAAATCCGAAAATCCTTATTTTGGACGACTCAACTTCCAGCGTTGACGTGGACACGGAGTACGAGATTCAACAGGCATTGAAGGCCCTGCTGAAGGACAGAACAACTTTTGTGATAACCCAAAGGGTGTCAACCATCAGAAACGCAGACAAGATCATAGTCCTAGAAAACGGAGAGATTGTGGAGGAGGGCACCCACAAGTCTTTGGTGGCGAAAAGGGGCGCCTACTACCGGATCTATCAGACCCTCTACGAAGCCCAGAAGGCTGTCACCGCTTCGAAGGCCGATCTCAAGCAGAATGCAGAAGACCCACTTAAAGAAGGAAATATAGGAGAGTGAAGGGATGGGTTTCCACGGCCACTTCCACCCTCACGGACTGGGTGACGAAGAATACCAAAGGAAAGTTCCTGACAGAGTTCTGATTTCAAGGCTGCTGAAGTATGTTCTTCCCCATCGGAGGAGGCTGACGATTGCCTTGGCAGCCATTATTGCCGCCTCGGTTGCAGACGTCGCGGGACCCTATGTTCTAGGCCGCATAGTGGTTGATCGGTACATTGTACCCCATAACTTCGCCGGATTATCCCTGGTATGCCTTGTTTACGTCGGCCTCCTCGCGGCAAACTGGCTTTCAAGCCACCTGCAGACCCGCCAAGTAGGCTGGATAGGAGATAATATGCTGTATGAAATACGGGAGCAAATGTTCTCTCGCCTGCAGGAGCTCTCCTTCAGCTTCTACGACCAGTCTAAGACGGGGGAGATCATGTCTAGGTTAACTAACGACACGGACAGTATAAGTGAAGCCTTCGTTTCAGGGGCTGTTCAGGTCATAAGCGACGCCCTACAACTGATTGGGATCGTCCTCATCATGCTTATCATGAGTGTGCCCTTAACCTTGGTATCCATGATAGTTGTGCCCATCACAGTAATCTCCGCCCTAGCGTTCCAGTCCTGGTTTAGGAAGGCCTACAGAATGACTAGGGAGAAGATAGCGGTGGTCACCTCAAGGTTGCAGGAGGGCGTCTCCGGCATGAGGGAAATCCAATCCTTCACAAGAGAGAAAGACACCATGGAAGACTTCAGACGGGCGAACGTTGAAAACCTTCAGGCAAACCTTCAAGCAACAAGGATTTGGGGCGCCTTCTTCCCCGTTATTCAGATGATCGGCGCCGTAGGAACCTGCATCGTCCTCTTGTACGGTGGCATGTTAACCATGAGGGGAGTCCTATCTGTAGGGACCCTCATCGCCTTCGTGCTCTATATCCAAAGGTTCTTCGGTCCAATCCTTGATTTGACCCAATTCTACAACACTGTTCAGAGCGCCATGGCCGCCGCAGAGAGAATCTTCGAAGTGATAGACGCCGAGCCGGAGATAAGGGACGCCCCTGAAGCCGTAGAGTTGCCCCCCGTCAGGGGTGAAGTTGAGTTCACGAAGGTCACCTTCGGCTATGATCCTGAACATCCGGTGCTGCATGACGTAAGCTTCCTCTGCAAGCCAAAGGAGACTTTGGCGCTGGTTGGACCCACCGGAGCCGGCAAGAGCAGCATCATCAAGCTCTTAAGCCACCTCTATGAACAGCAGTCGGGAGCCATCAGGGTGGACGGCCACGACATCAGAAACGTGAAGCAGAAATCACTCCGTAACCAAATGGGCATAGTGCTTCAAGAAAACTTCATCTTCTCAGGCACCGTCATGGAGAACATCCGCTACGGAAAACTCGACGCCACCGACGAAGAAGTGAAGGACGCCGCCAAGATGGTGGGAGCCCACGAGTTCATCATTCAACTCCCAAAGGGCTACGAAACCGAGGTAGGCGAGAGGGGGAAGAGCCTCTCAGTAGGCCAGAGACAACTGATAGCCTTCGCCCGAGCCCTGCTGAGGAACCCACCCATCCTGATTCTGGACGAGGCTACCTCCAGCATCGACCCATACACTGAGCTCCTCATCCAGAACGCCACAGCCCTCCTGCTGAAGGACCGAACCTCCATAGTCATCGCCCACCGGCTCTCCACCGTGAGAAACGCCGACAGAATCCTAGTCCTAGACGAGGGGAGGATCGTGGAAGAGGGCAATCACCGGGAACTGATGAGAAAAGAGGGCGGACTGTACAGCCACCTCTACGAGATGCAGTTCAAGGAGCCTGAGGAGTTGGCCGTAGCGCCGACGGCAGCCCGATGACGCTAGCACCAAAAATGGTAGCCTAAAAACCTAAGGGCTGGGCTTCTAAAAAAACTTGGATTTCTCTCGCCGTCTCATCATCGGCAACATAAGTCAAACATGATCTAAGGGTTATAAACCGCAAAAATAAATGAATAACAAAGAAGGGAAATGTATGTCACGCACATCTTCTATCGCGGGCGCCTTGGTGGAGTCAGGGGCGTTGAAATTCGGCAATTTTAAGCTGAAATCCGGAGTCACAAGCCCCTATTACATCGACCTCACTTGGCTGCTCTCTTCGCCTAGAGATTTTGAGTGTGTGGTGGATGCGGTTTCCGATGAAATAAAAACCGTCCTCTCCTCTCAGAAGGTAGATAAGCTGGCGAGCATCGAGTTGAAAGGCGCTCTGTTAATTCCAAGCATCGCCAACAAGTTGAATCTACCGTGCGTCGTTGTACGGAAGGAAAGGAAGAAATATGGCCTGACCGGGAGGATCGCTGGAGGAGAAATAGAAAGAGGTGAACATATAGTCTTCTTTGATGATGTCGTGTCGAGTGGCCGGTCGAAGCTTGAGGGCATACAACCTTTAGAACAACTAGGGGCGAAGGTTGGCATGGTCATGGTGGTGGTTGACAGAGAGCAGGGAGGCAGAGAAAACCTTGAGGAACTCGGCTATCAGTTCCAAGCTCTTACGACGGTATCGGAGCTGGTCAAAAGCCTCCTCCAATCCCACAAAATAACCGAAAAACAGGCTACATCAGTTATTGATTACACCAAAAGATCCCGTGCATCGTGAAATGTTTATTGTTGAAAAAGGGGGACTTATAATTCAAGTAGTATGTTTCGATCTGGATGATACATTGTGTGACCACGAAAAAAGTGCTAACTCCTCACGCCTGAAGAAGAACACGTTAGGTGAACAAAACTATGGGTCGAGGTTCTAACATAGAGATTAGAAATTGCCGGGAAGACGACATTGAGGCGCTTATTGAGCTGTGGAAAGAGTTGATGATTGATCAGGGTTGGCGGGGCGATGTGGATGATCCTGAAAGGCAGAAACCCTACAGAGACTCTTATCTGAGGAGCATCAGGAAGGAACCGGAGGGCTTCTTCATAGCTATATTAAACGGTGAAGCGGTAGGGTTTGCTAGAGCTTACACCAAGACAGAAATCCAAAGAATCCGTTCTCGCAGGAAGATTGGGGAAGTAAGCCCCTGCGTAGTGAAAAGAGAGTTTAGAAGAAAGGGGATCGGCACGCGATTGATGGAACGCTGTTTCGAATATCTTAAACGTGAGGGGTGCGGCTCTGTAATACTCCATGTGACGCACGACAACACCCCCGCCATAAAGTTTTACGAGAAATTAGGCTTCAAACCCCTTCAAGTTCAGATGGTCAAATGGAAACTATAATGAGGAAAATGGCGTGCACTACTTGAAGGCCTGAAGGCCCATTCATGGATCATGCTCATCAATAACAGGGCCCTTCCCGTAAAGCTTCTTATAACCGATGGGAGAACTTCGTAACCGAGGGGTGTGTCATGGACCTAGAGGCATACATTGACTCAAACGCCGAGAAGTTTGTGGAGGACCTTCGGAGGCTCTGTAGGCAACCAAGCGTCTCAGCCCAGAACAAGGGGATAGACGAATGTGTCCAAGTGTTGAGAGAGATGATGGTTGAGGCTGGGTTGGAGGTGAGGGTCATACCCGTGAAGGGTGGCAACCCGGTGGTTTTCGGTGAGGTGAAGGCTGAAGGAGCCAAGGGGTGCATAGGGTTTTACAATCACTACGATGTGCAGCCTCCGGAGCCCTTGGAGCTCTGGGAGACCGGGCCCTTCGAGGCTGAGGTTAGGGGTGGCAGGGTCTTCGCCCGGGGGGTTGAGGACAACAAGGGGAACATCGTGGCGCGGCTGAAGGCGGTGGAGGCGATCCGGGAAGTGGCGGGAAGGGTTCCCGTGAACTTGAAGTTCTTCATCGAGGGCGAGGAGGAGATCGGAAGCCCCCACCTCCCCTCCTTCGTCAAGAAACACATGGACCTTCTGAAGGCCGACGGATACGTCTGGGAGGGCACCGGCGTGGATGAGAAGGGTAGACCTGTCATAACTTTGGGAGCAAAGGGCATCCTCTACGTGGAACTCAGGGCCCAAGGGGCCAAAAGAGACGTGCACTCTTCGAAGGCTCCCCTGGTACCAAACCCTGCTTGGCGCCTAGTCTGGGCGCTAGCCTCCCTGAAGGGACCCGACGAGAAGATAGCTGTGCCCGGGTGGTATGACGATGTGGTGGAACCCACGGAGGATGAGGTGCGGCTCCTCGAGGAGGCGCCCTTCGAGGAAGAGAAGGAGAAAGAAAGCCTGGGGTTGAAGGAGTTCCTAGGAGGTCTCTCAGGGGTGGAGAGCCGGAGGGCCCTCTACTTCTCTCCGACATGCACTATATGCGGCTTTGACGCGGGGTACAAGGGTCTAGGGTCGAAGACCGTCCTCCCGTCCAAAGCCCTTGCCAAGGTTGACTTCAGGCTTGTGGAGGCCCAGAAGCCGAATGAACTCTTCATGAAGCTTAAGGAGCACCTGAAGAGGAGAGGTTTCGGCGACGTTGAGGTCAGAAACCTAGGGGGGTACGAGCCCGCTAAGACCTCGCCCAAGGAGCCCTTTGCAGCTCATGTGATCGAGACCGCCAAGAGGGTCTATGGCATGAAGCCAGTGGTTTGGCCGACGACCGCCGCGACGACCCCCATATACACCATCCGGAACTGGATGGGCATACCGGTAGCCTCAGGCGGAGGCGTGGAATACCCGGGCTCCAACGCTCACGCACCCAACGAGAACATCAGAATAAGGGACTTCATCCAATCCATAAAATACGTGGCCACACTGATAAACTCCTACAGGGCCAGAGCAGGCGCCCGCTAACACGCTTATGGGCTCCGGCGTTTCCGAACGTGGGTTAACATTATGACGGCAGCCGCTTCCTTTGCTTCTGAAGCTTGGACAGTTGCAGGAAACCTTGCCCTCGTAGTTTTGGGCCACGGTGTAGGTCCCGTGGTCTCCGACCATGTTGTACCGCTCCCCGCCGATGCGCTCCACCCTCCCGTTCTCCAAGAGTCTGCGGGCCTTCTCAATCATTCTGTCGAGAGACAACGCACCGTCACAACCTCCCATCCAACCTTCAGGCGCCCCGTGAGCTTTTACACCCACCTTTCTCCAAACCAATCTTTTTATCCCTTCGGGTTCCATAGTCAACGGAGCGGACCTTATTGCGGTGGGAGAAGATGGGCGGGGGCAGGGGTAGGCGTTCAGAGCACCAAGCCGTCCAAGCACTTCATCTGCCGTACTTCGGCATCGGTTTCAAGTCATATGTTTGGGGGAAAGAAGCCCTCAAGTTGGCCGAGGTGGCTAGAGAGGTCAGTCTCGCCGCCGATATTCCCATTTATGTAACTCCACAGCTGGTTGACATCGCCCCCATCGCCCGGGAGGTGGGTCTTCCAGTCCTCGCACCCTGCATCGACCCCTTGAGGCCCGGACGGGGGCAGGGACAGGTGCTTCCCGAGGCGGTGAGGGAGGCCGGCGCCGTGGGAGCTGTGATCAACCACATGGAGCGCAGGCTTTCTCTGGCCGACACGTACGCGGCGATCAGGAGGGCCCAGGAGGTAGGGCTCATCTCCCTGGTGTGCGCCGACACTCCGGAGGAGGCCCGGGCCGTGGCCACCATGGGGCCGGACGCCGTCATCCCGGAGTCCCCACGCCTGATCGGATCCCTGAAGTCGGTCACAGAGCATGAGAAAGCCTTTTTCATTAGGGCAGTGGAGATGGTGAAAGCCGTTAACCCCGAGATCGCCGTGATTTGCGGAGGCGGGATCTCCTCAGCGGAGGATGTCGCCGAAGCCGTGAGGATGGGAGCTGACGGGGCGGGAGCGTCGAGGGCGATCTGCGAGGCGGAGGACCCCGGAAAGCTGTTGAAAGAAATGGTTCAGGCCCTGAAGCGCGAGTGGAAAAATAGGGCGATTTTACTGCAATAAACAATTACCGTTACGTCAAGGACAAAAAGAATTTTTCTTCAATTTTGGAGGGAGACGGATCGGGTTCCATGATCTGGGGTCTTTGCGGCGGTTTTCGAAACATATTTCGGTCTGAAGAAAGTACATATATTTATGAGTGTAATCTCCTGAAAGATGTTCAGAGAAACTTGGAATGACGCCGATCGTAGAGTTGGTTGACGTTTGGAAGGCTTACAACGGGGTTCAAGCACTTCAGGGACTGAAGCTCGAAGTCTTTAGAGGGGAGATGTTTGGGCTTGTAGGGCCGAATGGCGCTGGGAAGACGACGACGTTAAAGATCATCGTCGGCCTTTTGAGAATGGACAGGGGTTTCGTGAGGGTTAACGGCTACGATGTTATGGAGGAGCCCTACGGATACAAGAGGTTTATTGGATATGTGCCTGAGACGGTTTCGCTGCCGGATTATCTTACGGTTGAGGAATTTTTGATCTACCTTGGAAGGATCAGAGGTGTACCAAACAAACAGATTAGGCAGAGGATAGACCTCTATCTCCGAACCTTCGACCTTGAAGACAAGAGAAAAACTCTGACCCTCTTCTTATCACGGGGCATGAAGCAGAAGGCAGCCATGGCATCTGCGCTTATTCATGATCCGGATCTCCTCATCCTTGACGAACCCCTCGTCGGAATCGACCCGGCGGGACAACACAGAATAAAAGTGATGTTCAATGAGAGGATAAAGGATGGCAAGGCGGTTTTTGTATCAACCCACATGCTTGACACGGCTGAGAGAATATGCGACAGAGTCGCCGTGATCCATAGAGGCAGAAACGTTGCGGCTGGAGATTTGAAGAGCTTACGGAGGCTTTCAGAGACCGGTGAGGACGCGACACTGGAAAAGGTGTTTCTGAAACTTACGGAAGAGGCCGAAAAGGAAGACGCTGAGATTTACTCTGAGAAACCTCCTGAAAGAAGGAGGCGTGGCTTCTTCGGTTTTCTTGGGAGAACCAGCTGATGGGCATACTTTTCGATCTGTACAAGCTTAAGGTTAAGCTCTTTCTTGGGGCCTTCAGAGTCTCCAAAACCAGTATGGTTCTCCTCGCCGTCTACGCGTTAGGCATGATCCCTGGAACCGTCGGGATGTCAACGACCGTAGTTAAGCTTGTGAAGGAGGGAGTTGATTTAACGGTTCACCTTGATGCCCTGTCGGCCATAATAAGCGGGTTTCTGGCTTTGATTCTGCTCTCAACCTTTAGGGGGTTCACCGCCTTCGAGTACGAGCAAAGTTTAATCTTCACTTCACCCATAACTCCCAGACGGTTTTTGATTGCAAGTTTACTGGCGGAAATCACGGTTTTCTCTTTATTCTTCTTTTTTCCAGTATTCGTGTTCCTCGGGATAATCATAGTCTCTTTGGGTTTATCGACCATATCGGTTCTTTCTATGGCCACCTTTCTTCTCTCCTTTATTTTCTTCCTCATCTTTTTGAAGAGTTCCCTCTCGATACTTGGGTCTGACTACCAACATTCGAAGATCAAGATTGTTACAGCCATCCTAGTGGTTTTCCTGCTTTTCCCAGCGATCGGTCTTTTCACTCACCCCCCTGTAAGGTACCGAGAACTTCCATATCCATCAACGCCTTTGGCTCAAAGCATCTTGGATACTTTCTATAACAAGCTGCCTTCAACCCGCTCTTTTCTGGTCTCAGCCTCCTATCTCCTTGCTTCTCTCGCGCTTTTTCTCTTCTCTTCAAAGAAGAACTTTTTCCAGTTTGCGAGTTCTGTTCCGTTTGTATCTCCCTTCGATACCTCAACGAGGATGCAGACAATGAAAGTGGACAAGAACATCAGGCTTTTTTCACGTGTTAGGCTAGGGATCACGTTAGACCTCAAATCGGAGTCCCTCCTTAAGTTTCTGATGAAGAAGGAATTCATTCGGATGATCCGAGACGGAAGCCTCTTTGCCGTTCTGCTCTTCTATGGAATAGTTTCCATAACAACCGTTGCCGGCGGTTCGAGGGGAATGCCCCTTCCGATATGGATATTCCTGTTGGCGATCTACTCCTTTATTGTTCCTTCTATGCTGATAAGCAACTGGAGAATCACTGAACTAGACAGCCTCTGGATTCCCTTAACCTCCGGGGTAAACTTGGGCTGTTTCGTTAAGTCACTCCTTTACGATTTGACGCTGATAGCGTTCGTTGTACCAGTCGCAACGATACTTGTTCTCACGTTAATCAGCCAGATCGTCCCATTGATACCGCTAGTTTTAGTCGCGTCGGTCTCCATGATAGGCTCCTCCACAAACCTTTATGTTGTGATGCATTTTCTTGGAAAGAAGCGTAAGGCGACTCCCTCACTTATGATAAGCTGGGCGTCCATGCTCCTATCCGGTTTGCTTATGGCCCCGACCTACATCTACGTTACGTTTAGCCTTCTCTTAGGTTTCAGCGCCCAGATTAACTTTCTCTTATCGATTTCTGTACTTGTCTACTCGATTCTGATCTTCATCTATTTCTCCAAAAAACTAGAGAAAAAAGCTTTGACGATTGAGATGTGACTTCTCGCTGACGATACTTCTCTACGGTTAGAGCGCTAAAGGACGCCCATTTCCCATCTTGAAACGGATTTCTAACCTGTTTTTGCCCTTCATAATCCTCTTATGCGATGACCATGTGAACGGGGGGCTCATGGCGAGGCGTGGACGCCTAATAGCGGCATCGGTTGCATCGGTTTTCCTAGCGTTATCGTTCCTGCCCGGCTGTTTTGCAGACAACTACGAGTATACCTACGGGCTCCTCGACAGCCCCGGCGGCTCCAGCCAATATCAGCTGACGGTCTCGGTGACCCCCTCCCTCTACGACTATTACAGGAGCAAGGACCACGAAGTGTATGGATACCTCCAACTCGCCAGGTTTGTGACCGCTGGCGCCCTCAGCCCCATAGCCGAGGACCTCCGGGTCCTGTACCAGGAAGATGAGGCCTTCGCTAACGGTGTGCTCATGGTCGTCCACCAGATTCTCTACGAGGCCGGTGTGTCTCAGAAGTACCCTGTGGAGACCATCGTGGAGAACAGGGGAGACTGCGACCTCCTCTCCTTCATAGCGGCGTCCATTATGAGGGCGGGCGGGCTGGATGTGGTCCTATTGTACTACGAGAAAGAGGGCCACATGAACGTGGGCGTCCACCTCTCCCAGACGCCTAAGGACGCAAGATTCGGGGTGTACTACTACACGTACAAGGGCACCCGGTATTACATGGCCGAGTGCACCGGGGGCGACTGGGAAAGCGGATGGAGAGTGGGCGAGTGTCCAGACATGCTCAAACAAGCCTCGGCCCTCATCATCCCCCTCGACGACCGCGAAGAGTCCCCGCCGGGACAGGTCTCATCGAGCTTCGACATCCCATCATCCTCCCCCCTATCCTTGGCACTCTCCAGAACCGTCGTAACCGTCGGGAGCAGCGTCACAATCAGCGGATCCATCTCACCTGTTAACTCAAGCGAGAACGTCGCGATCTACGTAAGCCCAGACGGCAACGGTTGGAACCTCCTAGGAACCGTCATCACCGATTCCGAGGGGCGGTACTTGTGCACATGGGCCACTCAGATAGCCGGCACATACTACGTCAAAGCGAGCTGGTCTGGGAATGCAGAGTATGCCGGAGCGGACAGCGACGTCCGCGCCCTTACATTTGTCCAGCTCGATCAAACCCTTTTCGTGACCCTAATTCTTGTTTCAATGCTCACCCTCACAGGCATACTCGTAGCGGTTGGAAAAAGGACAGCCACCCACATACTAGAGGAGATCCGGATCAACATCCCTTTTGAATGACCATAGAATAAACCCGGCGGCGCCCTAGAATATCAAAATAAAACAGTTTAGCGCCGGGGAAAGGATTTGAACCCTTGAGGGCCAAAGGCCCACTGGATTTTTAGAATATTTTTGAGAAGTCGCTGTAGACGTTTTTTCTGTGTCCGATGAACAATATGATCACTTGGCTTTTGTCTCTGCGAATTTCGTAGATGGCCCTGTAGTCGCCGACTCTTAGGCTCCAGAAGTCAGAGTATTTCAAGCGTTTTCCAACTCGTTCCGGACGATCTTTTAGTTCCCTCAGTTTCTCCCTTATCCTTGAACCTGATGTTTTTTCAATTTTCTCCAATGCTTCGACAGCCTTTGGATGCAAAAGAATCGTAAAAGCCACTACAATTCCTCTAAGGGAATGAGAACCTCTGGGTGCTTCCTTGCTTCTTCGCTTCGGCTCACCAACATCTTGAAGAATTCACGGGTTTTTTCCCGTTCCTCATAAAGGCTTATGACGGTCCTTATGGCATCGCTTCGACTCTTGAACATTCCCTCCGCCACCCACTTGTCTATCTCCTCAAGGGTCTTTTGAGGCAACCTGAGTTGAACCTGAGGCACCAGACCACCGTAAACAATACTGTTTACAAAACACTTAAACCTTTCCCCCGAAGCGGCAAAGCCAAGCGCAAAGAGTAGAAGCACCCTAAAATGTTAAATAAAAGTTTGGCGCCGGGGAAGGGATTTGAACCCTTGAGGGCCAGAGGCCCACTGGCTAGCTCCTCTGATCTAAGCCCCTATGCTTCAAAGTGATCTCGAGGCCAGCGCATTACCGCTCTGCCACCCCGGCGGACTCACCCTAACAGTTCAAGGAGCCGCCGTCTAAAAGGTTTTGCTTTGGACCCTGAAACCTATTTGCCTACTCAGGCAGACTGGCGATTAAGGGAACCTCGGCATGCCGAGGTCGGCTATGTCTACGCTGTGGTCGTAGATTCGGCCTATGGAGGATGCGGCGAGAAGATATGGGCTGAACTCGACCGGCCGACTGTGGACGATGGTCTCGATCTCTTGGAACAGGGATGCTATGGTTTCCCGCTGGGTTCTTATGGAGTCTGCCAATGAGATGTCGCGGGAGAACAGGGCTTTAACTGCGTTTTCATGTGCTTCATATGCGATCCTGTGAAACCGCCTGAGGAGCTTCGAGAGTTCATCAGTTATCTTTGCGCCCTCTAACTTGACCGCGTTCTCCGCGATCTGAGTGGATTGATCCCCTATCGATTCGATCAGGCTCACTGCCAAACGGTAGTCTAAGCAATCGATGGGCAAGATCCCCAGTTTTTCACTCAGATAAGGGTGCTGGATGACTGTTCGGAGGATCCTCACCAAGAGGAAGTACAACCGATCGACCTCCTCGTCTCTGGCGATAACGTTCTTGGCTAGGGAGGCGTCGCTTTCCACTAGGGCTGTCACGGCGTCCCGGTGCATGCCTGAGGCGATCAAGTGTTCGCGGCGGAGTATCTTCTCAGGAGGGAAGGCAGACGGCTCGAGGAGACACTGCATAACGATTCTGGAGTGGTCCTCTTCGATGATCTCCAGGCCGATTAGGCGACTCGACCTGAGCTTGATACGTTCACGGTCCTCCGGGCTTATCCTCTCTTTCGCCTCAACCCGAATGATGTCACACCCCAGCAGGTAATTCCCAATGATCTCGTGGACGAGGTAGGGGCTGGGCTTTATCACCGCCGTCCTTGGAACCGGTTCCGCGCCATATTGGGGATCGACGACAAGACGGCCGTTGACCCTCTCAGAGACGGCAACGAGGGAACCCCGATCAAGACGGTTTCTTTTAGCCCAAGCTTTAGGCAGAGAAACGAGAAATGTTCCGCCTCCGGTTCTCTGAACCTTACGAAGCTCCATGTTCAATCCCTCAGAGCCGATGGGGTCTAATCTAACATAATGAAGATAAAAATCCTTTTACATGCGAGGAACAGAAAGAGAGTTGCAGCGTCTTTCCTTGATGGCGAATGGGAGGAGGGGCCTTGAGCGAGAGGCTTGAGAGGGCGGTGGCCTTGACCATAAGGGCCGGGTATCAGCTGGAGACGGAGGCCTTCGCCTTTCTAGAGACGGTTGCCCAGATGAGGGATCCCGTGAAACTGGTGGAGGAGGCAGTGAAGAGGATGGAGGGCCTCTCCGAGAAGCCCCTGTTTATCGGCCGAGACCTACTAGAGGAAACGGCGGGAAAGATTTTCCCTCAGATAGAGGAAGTGAAGAAGCCGAGTGTCATCGAGGCGATTGGGACCTTCAGTGCGTACGCGAAGGATGTGGATGCGGACGTTAGGGTGGTGGAGGATCCCACGGAGAAGCTGAGTGGAACAGGGTCTGTTGAGGTGTACCTAGAATACTTCCGGGATCGCTTTAACAGGATTCAAAGGATTCTGAGGCGGAGGATGGACGCCAGGGACGCCGTATCCATCTCGGAGGCGCTTAAGGCCCCGGTGAACTCCAGGGTTAAGGTCGTCGGCATGGTCACGGAGAAGCGGGAGTCCAAGCAGAGGGTCCTCCTGAGGATCGAGGATCTGGAGGCCGAAGCCGCGGTGCTTGTGTCCTCGGGTAGTTCCCGAGAAGTTTTGGAAAGGGCGAGGGTGCTGTTGCTGGACCAAGTGGTTTGTGTGGGCGCCGTCAAGGGCAGGAACGACCTGCTCATCGCGGAGGAGCTCATCTGGCCCGACGTGCCCCAGAGGAAGCCTCAGAGGGCCTCGGAGCCGGTTTTCGCCGCCCTCATCTCGGACCTGCACGTAGGGAGCAAGATGTTCATGGAGGAGGCGTTCCATCGGTTTGTTCTGTGGCTGAACGGGAAGTTTGGGAATGCGGAGATGAGGAGGATAGCGGGCCATGTGAAGTATGTGGTCATCGCCGGCGACTTGGTGGACGGAATCGGGGTCTACCCCAACCAGATGCAGGAGCTGGCCATAAGGGATGTCTACGAGCAGTACCGAGAGGTCTCGAAGTTCATTGAACAGATCCCGGAGTACATCGAGGTGATCTTCACGCCTGGAAACCACGACGTCTCCCGCAATGCGTTGCCCCAGCCGGCCATCCTCCGGGACTACGCCGAGCCCCTCCACGAGGCCCGGAAGGTACGCTCCCACGGAAACCCCTGTGTGGTACGCCTCCATGGGGTGGAGCTGCTCCTCTTCCATGGACGCAGCCTAGATGACGTGATCGCAGCCGCCCCCAACATGAGCTTCCAGACGCCGGAGAGGGCCATGAGGCTCCTCCTGCGGGGCCGCCACCTAGCGCCCGTCTATGGGAAAAGGACCCCCATAGCGCCGGAGAAAAGGGACTTCCTCGTTATAGAGGCGCCGCCGGACATCTTCCACGCAGGCCACGTGCACGTGCTACGCTATGACACGTACCGGGGAACCCTCTTGGTGAACTCAGGCGCTTGGCAGGAGCAGACCGAGTACCAGCGAAAAATGGGGCTGGTCCCCAACCCGGGAATCGCCCCCATCGTGAACCTCCAAACACTAGAGGTCACACCCATCAGCTTTACTGCGGCAACAGGTTAAGAAAAGATTAAGCAGCAGGATAAGGTGTCAAACAGAGCCGGGAAAACCTAGCCAAGGATGAAGCCTTTTACGCCTTTCTTCTTTCCATTCCCTGTTTCCCAGGGTTACTTTCGGTGGGGATAGCCTCTGTGCAGGGAGACCCGTTCACCGTGTAGTCTTCGAAGGAGTAACTGAGCTTCCACCTCTTAGCTAGACCGTACAGAGATTTCCTAATCTCGTTCATGTCCTGGTCGTGGCGCCAATACTTGCCCATGAGAACCTTAGCGAACGCCAGGGCTTCTTCCTTTTTCTCAATCTCCACGCTTCTACCCCATTACGAAACCTGTTCAATTCGTGGGGGTGAAGATCACTAAAGGCTTGTGAACCAGCCGTTCATATGGTTGTACCTAAAGTTCTTTACGACAACTCCCGAAGGCCCCTCGTCCCTCAGCAAGCGTTATCATGCTTAATTCGCCGATCCTGAAAAGGGCAGTAGTTTCACCCCCCTCTCACGGATGTTACTTGTCGTCGCTCCGCAGGCTTTAAGCCACATAAGGGGATAAACACGTATTTGGGCTGTGACAAAAATGGGGAGAGTGGACATAATTCTGCCGGACGACCTAGAGGAACAGTTTCGCGAGGAGGTCTTCAAGAGGCTCGGCATGAAGAGGGGAAACATAACTAGGGCCGTCAAGGAGGCCATAAGGCAGTGGATAGAGGAGGGGGAGCAGGAGTGAGGAAGATCGGGATAGTGGCAAGCGGGGCCTCTGAGACCGGGGCCAAGGTGATACTGAACGAGGGGGAGGAGAAGGCCGTTAAAGTTGAGGATCTGGTCTTGATCAAGAACAGAAACGGAAACGACGTCTTCGCGGTCTGTCGAGGAGGCCTAGGATCCAACGACAACCTCAAGACGGGTGCCTACTCCCCCGGAGTTGCCTATGCTAGACGCGGAAAGAAGCCCTCCAGCGCCAAGGAGTTCTACGAGTTCAAGCTCTCCGTCATCGGGGACGTAACCATCCGCCTCATGCAGAATAAAGGCATCATCGCCCCCTGCTCCGATGTCTACGTCTTCGAGGAGGGGGACAACCCCATGGGGTACCTAGGATCCAGCAGCATCACAATAGGCTACTATAAGGAACATCCGAGCTGGAGCGTCCCCGTGGAACCGAAGTTCATCCCCTACCACATAGGCGTATTCTCAGTCACGGGTGGAGGGAAGAGCTTCCTCGCCAGGTACGAGCTGATTCCTCTCTTGAGAAAGGCGGGGTATGATGTCCTGATCTTCGACTGGAAGGGCTCCGATTACGTCCCCTACTTCGAAAACGTCATCAGCTTCTCGGACATAGCCTTGGACGATGATGTGGTCCTCTCCTACCTGACTTCCAAGATGGACTACTTCGGCTACACCGGGGAGTACAAGCACCGAAACGCCATAAGGGACACCCTGGAGGATGTCATCTACGAGATGAACTGGCGAGAAACGCCTGCAGAGGAGTTTAAGGGCTTCCTCCAGAAGAACGTCATCGGGATCCTCCGCTCCGAGAACACCGACCGACAGGGAAGTGTTGACTCCTATGGAAAGAGGTACATCCGAAAGTTCCACAAGGCCCTGAGGAAACTGGAGGACCGAGACTTCAAAAACATCCTAGGTAACATGACCCCGGAGGACATTCTGAAAGTCACCCGGGAGGCCCACGTGGTGGCCATAGACGTCAGCAAGACGGGAAAGGACGAGAAGCTCTCCATCTTCCTCTCCATCACCAAATACCTTAGGGAACTCATGGAACAGAAGAAGAGGCTGAACCTGGCCCTCCTCATAGACGAAGGCCCCCAATATTGCCCCTTCATGCCCAAGGGCCCAGAGTACGATTGCACAGAGATGATCTCCCAGCTCTGCGCCTTAGGGAGGAGCTACAACCTCTCGGTGGTCCTCCTTTCTCAGGGAATCGCGGGCGAGATAGGGATCAACGCCTCTATCCGACGGAACCTCAACACCCAGTTCATAGGGAAAATCCACCCCCTAGACCTTTACGAGGCCTCTCAGCTCCTCTCCGCCTTGGACCTGGACCCCAACTTCCTCGTCTCCCTGCCCGAGGGCCACTTCTACTTCCTAGGAAACATGAACCCATCCCCCGTGCCCCTCCTCATCACCTTCTCCATCGACAAAGGGGAACGCCCATGAGCCGAGAAACGGAATACCCCGACTGGTCAAAGATGCCCATCACGCTACAGCACCAATTCTTCAGCCACGCAAGGGACGAAGCCCTAGCCTGCAAACAGAAGCTCACAGAGCAAGCTGAAAAAATAAGGCAGTTCAGCAGTTTTCCAGAGTTCAAAAGGGTTTCGGAGGACGACCAGTGGAAAAACTGGACGGTAGCCTGCGTCGACGGATCCTACTCTCCTGCCATCAGCGAAAGAATCGGAGCCAGGTACGGCGCCTACTGTGGAGGATACCTCATCTTCAAGGGGGAGGAGCTGGTGGATGAGGGGTACCAGTCTGGAACATTGTCCCAAGACCAAGTTGAAGACCCTGAGTACACAGGGATGATTCTCAGCCTCCTCTGCATAAACCTTGAAAGGAAAATCGCGTTGCATTGCCTCAAAAACGAGGGAGTAGACCTCCTTCTAATAGACGGCAGCTTCTTCGGATTCAGAGCGAGGTGCAGTGAAATCAGAAACAAGGAAATAAACAATGGCGATTTTGTGACGGGCGGAGACCTCGTGGATTCCGTCCGAGATAAGTCCATCGAACTTGTGAATTCAGGGAAGGCCGTTGGCATCATTAAAAGAGTCCACACCACCGCCCTTGATGGCTGGTTACTCTATAAACACGGAGACGAAAGCTGCTGCATGGGAAGAAACGACAGGTCAATTTTAGCCTCGCTTATGTCTCCAAAAAGCTGGTTCGCCTACGAATGGCTGTTGGGATCGCCCGGGGCATTTAACCAATTCACGGGCTTCAGGGAAACTTACCGGAGGCTGGTTGCGAGACGCAGATTTAAAGGCATGAACTCCGTCTTTAAGGAAACCGTCAGACTGATAGAACGGGACATAAAAAGAAACCTAAACTGCGCCCCGGATGATGTTTTACAGACAGCCCGCAGATACCTCCGCTGCAACAACTCAGCGCCCCCCTTCTGCTTCGAAACCCGTAAGGACGCGGACCCAAAACCACTGGTCGCCTACTTCCAAGCCGTCCACAACCCCGCCACGGGCCTCCCATTCCCGATCGACCTAATAGACGAAAACGTGTCCCTCCCCAGAGGCTTCACCAAGGAGTTTGTGGAGGAGGTGGAAGCCCTGCTGATAAGGGACGAGGAACTCGACAAGATCGACCTCTCCAACTACTTCATGTACATAAACCCCCAAAAGGAAGAATGAAACCAAAAGTCCGCGTAACAGGGCCACGCTAAAACAGCCTGCGTGCACCGTCAAAACCAGCCTCCCCACACTAACGGAAAACGTGAATAAGCATAAATACCCTTGAGGGGTGAAATGTAAAAAGGCGTAAACTTTGATTGGTCAAGTGGAGAAGTACCTGCTCGACAAGATTCGAGAGGAGGGGGCCATCCACATCACCCTCATCGACGTGTGCCCCCCTGAAAAGTCAACCCCTCAATTTGCGTCCCACGTAGCCAGCGAGGCCGAATCCTGCGAGACGGCGGCCATCATGATGGGCGGTTCCTCCCTTGTTTCGACCTCTCACCTAGACGCCGCCGCGAGGGCGGTGAAGAGAACGATAAAGATTCCCCTTATCCTCTTCCCCAACAATGTGACGGGCATCAGCAGGTACGCGGACGCCGTATGGTTCATGTCCCTCCTCAACTCTTCGGATCCCTACTTCATCACGGGAGCCCAGGTCTTGGGCGCTCCCCTAATCAGAAAGTTCAGTTTGGAGCCTATCCCCCTCGGTTACATAGTCGTGGGGGCGGGTGGCTCGGTAGGAGTTATAGGACGGGTCTGCCCGATACCCTATGACAAACCTGAGTTGGCTGCTTCTCACGCGCTGGCGGCCCAGTACTTCGGCATGCACTTCGTGTATTTGGAGGCGGGATCCGGCGCGGAACAGTCGGTGCCGGAGGATATGATAAAAATGGTGAAGGACACCATTGATATTCCCCTGATTGTAGGCGGGGGCATCAGGACCGGTGAAGAGGCGATGAAGGCGGCGAGGGCTGGAGCCGACGCGGTGGTTACTGGCACCGTCACGGAAGGATCTGGGGTGAAAGATATAATTAGGGAGTTAGTATACAACATTAGGCTGGGTAGGAGGGGAGTGAGGTGACTTCGTTTGAGCATTACTTTGGCGCGTTAAAGAAAGCCCTGGGACGTGATGGCCTTTATGACGTGTGGCCGGACTTCGAACCGCAGTACGATGAAAAAGAGTACGCTTGGACCGCCCTTCGGGGCTTGGGTGAGATCCTGCTCCTCAATTGTGGAAAGTGTGATGGGCCGTCCGATCTGAGACACGATCGCTGCAGGGGATGCGTGGACAAGCGGGGGAAAGTCGCCAAGGACGCGTACAAGAAGGCAACGGGGCGAACTAAGGAGAAATGGGCGACTCTAGTCCTGTGTCGAATCCACTCAGAATGACCTGTGTTTAATTCTTCCCTCGAAGGAAAAGTCCCTTGTCTATTGTCATGAGCAAAGAGTACCAGCAATACACGTCTGGTCTCGAGAAGAGTCTTGACAATGTATATGAGATTGCAAGAAGGGCGAGGAGTAGAGGGTTAGACCCCGCCCCCCATCCTGAGCCTGAGGTGGCGAAGGACTTGGCTGGGCTCGTTGAGGGGTTTATCGGTCCTCCGGGGGTTGCTGAACGCATACGGGAGTTAAGCAAAAAGTTGTCTCGCGAAGGGGTTGCCTTCAAGGTGGCCGAAGAGATCGTGTATGGCAGATTTGGGCACATGAAGGAGAGTGAAGCGGCCGAACAGGCGATAAAGACCTCCTTGGCCATACTGACCGAAGGCGTAACCGCCGCCGTCTACTCACAGGGCATAGCCCAAGTAGCCATCAAGAACAACCCTGACCGGACAAGGTATCTGGCCATCTACTTCGCCGGTCCCATACGCTCTGCAGGAGGCACTGAGACGGCCTTAACCCCGGTGGTGGGGGACTTCGTCCGCCGGTTGCTTGGGTTGGACCGTTACAAACCGACTGAGGATGAAATTGGACGGTTTGTTGAAGAGCTGAGGTTGTATGAACGGGAGGTGGGCAGGTTTCAGTATCACGTCTCCGATGAAGAGTTGAGGAACGCCCTTCAGTATCTCCCTTTGGAGGTCACCGGCACCCAATCCGACCCGGTTGAGGTTCCATCCTTTCGTAATCTGCCCCGCATCGAAACAAACCGAGTGCGAGGTGGGGCCCTTCGTGTGGTGAACGACGGCATCGTGGGGCGCTCCGCAAAGGTTTGGGTCATCGTGGAAAAGCTGGGAATTCCAGGATGGGACTGGCTGAAGGAGATCAGAGAAACTGAAGAGGAAAAGAAGACGGCGGCCTTCATGGAGGACATCATCGCCGGCCGCCCCATCTTCTCCTTCCCGTCGAAGCGAGGAGGCTTTAGGCTCCGTTACGGCAGGGCTAGAAACACCGGTCTTGCGGCGGTAGGCGTTCATCCGGCGACCATGAAGGTTCTCCAAAACTTCCTAGCCGCGGGCACCCAACTGCGCATTGAGCTACCAGGAAAGGCGGGGATCGTTCTCCCGGTGGATGCCATAGAGCCCCCCGTTGTGCGTTTGAGGGACGGGGCAGTAGTCCGCGTTTCGCTTGAAAATTTTGAGCAGATAAGAACCGTGATCGACAAGATTCTGTTCCTCGGTGACATTCTCATCGGGTTTGGCGACTTTTTGGAAAACAACAGAACCCTTCTTCCCTCCGGATTCACTGAAGAGTGGTGGCGCGAGGAGCTACATGAAAGCGTCCAGCAGAACTTTGGAGGTGACCCGGAGAAGGCCGCAGCAGCCGCCGGGATTCCTGGTCCACGTCTTGACGCCCTTTTAGAGGATCCCTTTGTAAACAAGCCCACCGCCGGAGAAGCTTTGGCCTTGTCTTCCGCCCTCCAGATTTCCCTCCACCCCTCTTTCACGTTTTTCTGGTCCAACCTTTCGGCTGAGGATTTTGTGGAGTTGCGGAGGTGGGTTTTGAGTTCCCAGGTTCAGGTTAGGGAAGGGGTCGTATGTGGGATAACGGGCGTGATGAAGGAATCGATTAAGGGGCTTCTTGAGAGGATCTGTGTGCCCCACAGGGTGGTTAAAGATGGAATCTGGGTCGAGGGCGGCGAGGCGCAGGTCTTGGCCTTCTGTGTTGGGGCGCACGTTCCTAAAGGTAGAGTGAGTCACGAGAGATCTGTCCTCGAGGTCATCCGGGACCTTACCAACCTCGTTGTTAAGGAGAAGGCTCCAACCTCGGTTGGCGCCAGAATGGGGCGTCCGGAGAAGGCGAAGAGGCGAGAGATGAGGCCCTTAGTCCACGTCCTCTTCCCTGTAGGGCTGACCGGCGGCTCACAAAGGAACCTTGTTAAGGCGTCCAGTGGGGTTGCTGTGGAGGTGGAGCTTGCTAAACGCGTGTGCCCCAAGTGCCGGGCGTCCACCTTCTTGGTTAAGTGCCCGGAGTGTGAATCAGAAACCGTTCCACAAACCTTTTGCCCCGAGTGTGGAAGACCCCTGAAAGGAGGAGCCCTTTGTCCCGTCTGCGGAGTCCCGGCTAAGAGCTATGAGAGGCAGCCAGTTAATCTTAAGGGGTTGATGGGTGAGGCGTGCGCGAAGCTGGGTTTGGCCCCCCAGCTTGTGAAGGGGGTGAAGGGCTTAATCAATGAAACAAGGATGGCTGAGGTTGTCGAGAAGGGGATCCTGCGGGCCAAGTACGACCTTTCAGTTTTCAAGGACGGAACGATCCGGTTTGACGCCACCAATGCTCCCTTGACCCACTTCACGGCGGCGGAGATCGGCGTTTCTGTGGAGAGGCTTCAGCAGTTGGGCTATCACTGTGACCAGGACGGAACCCCTTTAACCGACGCAGGTCAGGTGTGCGAGCTTAAGGTACAGGACGTAGTTATCCCCCATAAGTGCGCGGATTACTTTGTTCGAATCGCTGGATTCCTAGACGAGCTTCTTGAGAAGGTGTATAGGCTCGATCCCTACTACCACATAAGTCGGCCCGAGGACCTGGTGGGTCACCTAGTTGTTGGTCTTGCGCCCCACACATCCGTTGGGGTCATAGGGAGAATTTTGGGCTTCACGAGTCTAAACGTCTGTTATGCTCATCCTCTCTGGCACTCGGCAAAGCGCAGGGACTGCGACGGCGACGAGGACGCCGTCATGCTGGCTCTGGACCCCCTCTTAAACTTTTCCAAGGCTTACCTACCGAAACGGATAGGCGGGATTATGGACGCGCCGCTTTTCATTATTCCGGTGGTGAACCCTCTGGAGGTGCAGCGGCAGGCTCACAACGTGGACGTGGCCGCAACGTATCCTCGGGTGTTCTATGAGAGGACTTGGCAGGAGGCGCCGCCCCAAGAGGTCAGCGGACTCATAGATGTGGTGAAGCATCGGTTGAACACGGAGGCGCAGTTTCAGGGATTCCGCTACAGCATCCCCGTTTCCGATGTCAACATGGGCAACCAAGAGAGCATGTACAAGAGGCTGGGGAAGATGGTGGACAAGCTGAACAGCCAACTGGCGCTAGCGGAGAAGATCGAGGCGGTGGACGCGAAGACTGTGGCGTGGAAGGTTCTGACCACCCACTTCATGCGAGACATAGCGGGAAACCTCCGGGCCTACACGACCCAGGGCTTCCGATGCAAGAACTGCAACCGACGCTTCAGGAGGCTACCCCTCCGGGGCAGGTGCCCGGAGTGCAGGGGCGAGGTGACCCTAACCGTCCACCGAGGCGGGATCGAGAAGTACCTGGAGGCGGCGAACCGGCTCGTGGAGAGGTACGGCCTCCCCCGGTATTATGCCCAGCGGCTCTCCCTGATTGAGGAGGAAATCGTCTCGCTGTTCGAAGGCAAGAAGCCCAAGCAGGTGAGCCTCACAGACTTCGCCTGAAAGACCGGTGAAAGGTTTTTCAGCGACCGTGAGAAACCTGAGTTGAGGATCATAATCATGCTCAGGAGAGGCTACCACCCCAAGGCTTTCTTGGCCCTGAGGAGGAATGTCCGGCCCGGGCTGGAGGCCAGGACGAAGATCGCCTCTGTCCTTGAGAGGAAGGCGGGGTACGCTAAGGTTATCGCGCGGGAGACGGGGCTGAGCTACTCAGTTGTTTTGTATCATCTCCACCTCATGGAGGCCGAGGGCATTCTCGCGCGGAAGGGTAGGAGGTCCTACGTCTGGGGATTCACGGGCGCCGGTCAGCAGAGGCTGACGAGTTCCTTGGTTGAGGGCTTGACACCTTAGGATTTTAGCTTGCGGTTTTTGATTTTTGGGTAGTTTCGGTATGTTTTAAGGTTTAAAGAGGGCATTTGCGCGGACTTTTGGCATTTTATCTTTCGTCATATCTGGTGGTGGCGTCCTCCAGCTCCTGCCTCCCCAAGAGCCGCTCGCAGGTTTCCTCTTGACTTCCTAGCTGTTTCTCTCTTAGCCCTTAAGACATCTGTCTCTCTATCTAATGTTACCTAGGGAGGGGGTATAACAGTTGATGCAGTTTCCTAGTCTTTATCGGTTGATGTCATAAATCTTTAATTATACAGGGGTTGGTCTGGAGTAGAACTCGTCGGTGAACCGACAGTATACATCGATCTCTTCAAAAATGGGTTTGATGGGCATCTCATGGGTTAGGCCGCAGCCCCCGCACCCCACTGTAGCCCGCCCTTGATCCTTCAACAGCTGAATCCTAATTGCTTTCTTTCCACAATTGGGGCACAAGAAAACCGTGGGTAACCGTTTTTTGGGGATGCGAATTACCTTTCTCCGCCTTCTACCCATGCCAACCCCCTCAACTCAGATTTTGTCAGTTCTCCTTAAAATTCATTTCTTAAAACACTCCACAAACGCCGATTTGGCACGGGAACCTACCTTTTTTTTTAGCATTTGAAGAAGGATCCACAACTTATCGGTGTCATGGCTCTCGCCGCATTTGAGACAGCGAAACAGGACTCCGTGGCATTTACGAGGGCCCAAGCAGGCGTATGCTCACATTTCTGGGATGCTCCACCAAATCTAGATCACGCGTGATCTGTATGTGATCATAATATAATTGTGACATCATGATATCACAGTGTGACATCACGATTTTAGCGTCATTTAAAGAGGAGTTTTCCTTGAATAAAGACATCTAATGGGTCGTGTGTCAAAAACGCCTGACGTAGCTCTTAAAGAATTAAGCCAAGAATCTCATCGGATCGTTGTGTGGCACTCTCAAAGTTTTCGGCAGCAAGGGTCTCCGGCTCTCTGGGGTATTCTTTTGTGTAAATTCTCTACTTTTATTCATTCATAAGATTGACGTGTATACCTCCAAATTTGCGAGATATAGATGTAACCACTCTTTGAAAAGAGACAAACCGCAAGTTTTTTCTTTTTGTATACAAAAATGTATTCAATAAATCTGTCCTAGCTGGTGAGAGAACTGAGCTTGAAGGATGGGGTTCAAAAATGGCTTAAGAGTTCGCTGGAAGATCCAATTGTAAAACTACTTCTAAAAAATAACAATTTAACGAAAACGCAACTAGAAACCTTCTTGATTGACATTTTAGCTGAAAATATAGCTGGAAAGGAATTAAAGTACGATGAAAAAGCCAGATTACGGCTTTTAAAGAGCGAAGTAAGTCGCGGCGCATTCAACAGAACGTTAAGGCAAGCCAGAGAGAACGTCATTCAATCCATATACACAGTTCTCCTCCTCGGATACCTCGGAGTCTTTGAGAACACAAGTCTAGATCCATACCTAGAAGTCGCAAGCAAGCTGCAAACCTACATTAGCGCATACAGAAACATTTGGAAAGGGAGGAAATCCATGGACGAACAAATGCGGATCATGAGTATGCTTCGCGCAGAATTGGAGTCCAGCCTAGAACACCTATCTAAACCCAAAACCATGTCCAAGAAAGCGTGATATCACAAATCACGGATCACAATTCGGTATCACGCCCTATCGCCAGCGTTTTATTTTGGCCACCTTTAGTAAAGATAAATGTTTTTCACGACGCCGACGACCCCCTTTAACTCCCCAACCAGTTCTAATGCCGGAGAATTATGAAAGTTACGCTATAACAGCCAAAGAGAGAAGAAATATGTGATTCTATGCAGCTCAAGGCCCTTTTAAAAATAATGGGTAAGGTCAAATCAATTTTTTGGATATCTCTGAGTGCCAGGGGATCCTGATGTAGATTCGGTATGAAATGACGACTGGCGGTTCTATTATGCTTTTATATTTGGATTCAACAGCATAAGAGGGGTGATGTTGTGATATCACATATCACGTGACGCGTGATTCTTGCAACTTAAACTATATATACTTATGTCGTTTAACAGAGATTAGTGGAGAGGACCCAGGATGGGTTACGATCCCTTTCTGGTGCTTACGGTGCTCCTGTTGTTCATGACAGCGGTTGTAGTGACCTTATACTACAGGCGGATAAGGAGGGCCCAAGAAGCGTATGAAGGGGCGAGGGAGATTGTGAGTGATGTAATCATAAGCTTTGATAAGCAGCTCGGGGGGCAAGAAGCCAGCCTTCGCGCTGTCGCCCGCGAGACAGAAGCCCTTTCACTGAAGAGTGAAGAAACGGTGAGGAAGATTGAGGAGAGTAACAGGCGGTTGGAGAACCTTGACGCTAAAGTAGAGGATCTCTCAGGAGTTGTGGAGAAGGTGTCGGCGCGGTTTAACAACTTGGATGAAAGGGTGGAGGAGAGAATTATGCAGAAGATCGCGAAGTTGGATATAGTTGAACGGGAGGTCTCGGTGACTCCGGAGGCAGGAATAGAGGCGGTCATTCCCATAAAGAGGGAGAGGGTTCTGTCCCCCTTAACAGAGACAGAGTTGAGGGTGCTTGAAATCCTTGGCGAAGAGAGTGAAAGGACGGCCCCTGAGATCAGGAAGAGTATCCAGCTCAGCAGAGAGCACACTTCTCGCTTGATGAGGAAGCTGTACGAAAATGGGTATGTGGAGCGGGACACGGGGAAGACGCCGTACACTTACCGCGTAAAAAAGGAAATGTTAAAAATCCTGAAGAAGACGAGGACGAAAGCTGAGGCTTAAAGGGAAACCTTGGCAAGGCGGGCTATATCGGTTGCAATTCTGTAACGTCTCCGGTTGGAAGCCCTACTCTTCATGAGGACCCGGCGATCGGCCAGACGAGACAGATAGGTTGAAACCGTGCTCAGGCTGATGGGTTCCTTAAGCTCTTGCTCATACTGAGCCTGGACATCCTTGGAGGAGAACCATGTGACGGGGAATCGCTTCTCAACAATCACACGAACTTTATCAACCTTTGAAAGCTCAGGATTATGCCGAGCCAGCTCAGGGCCGAATCCGGGCATGCCTCCAAGCAGTTCCACTAGGTCCAGAAGGCGGATGGCCTTCTCTCTCGTCACCCTTCCCTCAAAGGTTATGGTGTAACGGTCTCCAGCATCATCGTATACTTCCACCCGCATCTTACGGGCTGGCATCTCCAAGCACCGGCACGAAGCTTACAGTTAAAACTTAACTGTTTAAAGAAATTGTGGTGAAGAAGGAAATGAATAAACCAAAGAAAAACCTTTAAAATCAAAAACAACGGAAATTTGCGTTGTATTATGTTCACAGAGTTCACTCAGATAATTGTTTCAAAAAAGAGAAAGAAACAGTTATGATTCTCCTCCTTCCAGTGGAAACTTAGGGGTCCTTTGCTTATTATAAATAGGACGAAAAAAAGTCAGTTTTTGAAAAAAGGATGTAAAAAACCCTAGAGAAAATTCAGGTTCACAAAGGTTAACAGCTAGATGTTTATAGTTGCCTAAGTAGGTGTCGGCGGAGCCGGACCCCGGCTATCCCATCGCCGTTCGTTGTAAACACTACAAACTTTTCGGTCACTAGGTACGTCGCGCAAGGGCAGAGAGAAATGAATCTTAAGGTTTTATCAAGTCGTTCTAAAGCACCATTTGCCCTGCAGACGGCCCTGGTGGAAAAGTTAACAACGATCTCTTTGTTTATCGTTTCCCCGACCCCTTTGTTTCCACTGGATCGACGGACTCGTCCACGATTTAAAAAATTGCCCCTTTACAAAAAAGTTCTCTGAAAGGTCAAAATTACTTTACAATAACAATTAAATAATGTATGTCTACTAATCATGCGGGAACTGTTCCTTATACAAGTAAGGAATAGTCACCCAATCTTTTGGGACTGTTCCATAGGAAATGAAGGGGTGCGGGTTCGAAGTCATCAGGTTCGAGGTTGTCATTATGGGTGAATCTGACGTTTTGGACGAAGTTTTTGAGCGTTTTCTGAAGGGCGCCCATGTTTTCCGGGACAGGGAGATAATGCGGCATGATTACATTCCTGAGGAGCTTCCACACCGTGAAGAGCAGATCCGCTGTCTCGGTGGCATAGCGGCCCCCATATTACACGGGTCTCGGTGCTCCAACATTTTTATTTACGGAAAAACGGGCACGGGGAAGACGGCCGTTGTGAAACACGTGTTGAGTAGACTGACGGTTAAGGCTCAGGACCTCGGGGCGCCTGTGGAGGTCTGTTACGTGAACTGCCGTTTATCCGGCACCGAGTATCGAATTCTGTCCACCCTGTGCAACGTCTTAAACGTGAGGGTTCCATTCACCGGCTTGGCCTTGGGGGAAGTTTTTGACAGACTTGAGGCCGGCTTAGACGCCCGAAGACTCCTTCTTGTCACCGTTCTTGATGAAATAGACGCGCTGGTAAAGAGCCGAGGGGACATTCTCCTCTATGAGCTGACAAGGATAAACGAAAACCTACGTCACAGCAGGGCGTCGCTCGTAGGTATCTCCAACGACCTCCAATTCAAGGATCTCCTTGACCCCCGAGTCCTAAGTTCCTTGAGCGAGGAGGAGATAGTTTTTAGACCCTATGACGCGTCCGAACTCCAAGACATTCTATGGAATCGCGCTCGGTCGGCGTTTCACGACGGTGTCTTGTCCGATGGTGCCGTGCGCCTCTGCGCCGCTCTCGCAGCCGCGGAGCACGGTGACGCCCGGCGAGCTCTGGACCTGCTTCGTGTGGCGGGTGAGCTGGCTGAACGTGAGGGCGCCGAGGTCGTTGTGGAGGATCACGTGAGGCGGGCTGAGAAGAGGATTGAGCACGATCGGGTTACAGAGGCCTTGAAGAACCTACCGCTCCACTCGAAACTTGTTTTGTGCAGCGTCTACCTTTTGGATAAGGCCCGGGCTGGCTGCGCCGTTACCGGGGACATTTACGAGGTCTACCGCGAAATCTGCGGCGGATCGGGGCTCGCCCCCCTCACCCAGAGGCGTGTAAGCGGGTTGATCAGTGAGCTGGACGCGGCTGGGCTGCTGAACGCCCGGGTGGTCAGCATGGGGCGTTACGGACGCACGAAGAAGATTCGTTTAGGCGTGGGACGGAGCCTTATCAGCGAGGTCTTCGCCGGCGATGACAGGCTCGGTCACCTAGTCAACCATGTGCCCAAGTGTCTGACAGAGCTTTCAGGTAGTCGAAGCTGAGGACGGAGGCTTTTCCAAGAAACTGTTGCGACACATATTCATTGATTTCTACGGTTTGTCTTCCACAAGCGTGTTTTCTTTGATGATGTGGACGACCCTAACGCCAAGTTCTCTGAGGGTCTGAGAGATGTACCTTCTGTGGCAACCCTTGGGGCTTACTTCTAGGCACATGACGGTCACCCTCCCTTGCCCCGCGAGGTGTAGAAGTTTGTTTACACCCTCTCTATAGGCCTCTGTCTCCATGTAGGCCTGGTAACCGCCTCGACGGTAACCGCCCAGCTCCTTGCCGAGCCAGACGTAACGGATCCCGCGTTCAGACAGCCATCTTTCCATTTCCTCTCCTTTGAAGTGTTCAATCTTGGAGGTGGGAAAGCGGCGTACGTCTACTAAGGTATCAACATGGTGTTTTCTGAGCAACTCGGAGAATTTGTTGATGGACCGGTTGCTGTGTCCAATCGTGTATATGGTTACTTCCCCTCTTTGAGGGCTCAAGGTGCCGGCCTTAGGAAAGGGATGCACATCCGACTCAACGCCGGTCACGACTTAACTACCTTCTTCCCCCGCGCGCAGGGAACGATCTTCATTTTTGCCCCTTTGAATTCCCTCGTCAACTCTTGGCCCTCAAAGAAGCGGTCAAGAAAGACCGCTAGGCTGGAACACTCCGAGTGGGGTTGGTTGCCCACGGCTACGTTAAAGTCGGAGACCTCTTCCGAGAAGAACTCGGGGGGAACCTTCTGGCTGCCCACCAAGACCAGCATATCCCTCCCCGTCGACCGAATTCTAGACAGAACGTCACTTGCTTCAAGGTTTTCCCCGTAGGCGGTGAGGTGAACCACGATCCCCTTTTCCTCCCTCCAAGCCTCCACCGCCCTCCTCCAAGGCCTCCCCATCTCAAAGGAGAAGGAGCCTCCCCACCTCTCCACAACCCCCTCCACCGTCGCCTTGACTTCCTCGTCCCGGATGTCCGCCAAGACGAAGCCTGAGGCCCCCAAGGCTCGGGCGGTGAGGGCCACGTGGGTGGTGAGGCGCTTGTCTCGGTACCGGTGGCCCCACCTTAAGACCACGACCTTTGGCATTTCCGATGCCCCGCTGTCACGATTTGACGGTTCCACCGAGCCTTTCCGCTTGCCCTCTAACTTTATCCGCGAATCGGGGAACGGCCTCAAAGACCAGGTCCACTACGTCGCCCGTGTATTTCACGTTGAGCACGTCGGCTCGGCGGAAGAGCCAAGAGAGGAAGGACTGGGCCTCTGCTGTGGCGGGGAGGGAGAGGGACGCCTGGACGTACTTCTCCAGGTGGTTGGTGATCTCCTGTTTGAGGGCGGTGAGGTTGGTCTTTTGGAGGGCTGAGATGGGCACTGGGTTGGGCATCTTTTCCTTCAGGGCCTTCACCTTGCGTTGGGCTTCGTTTTCGGAGAGGAGGTCGACCTTGTTGAGGGCTGTGACGATGGGGATTCCCCCGGCTCCTATCTGCTGAATGGTTTCGAGGCAGCAGGTGAGCTTCCTGTCGATCTCCTCCTGGGGCTCGCTTACGTCGACGATGAGGAGGATTAGGTCGGCGAAGATGGTCTCCTCCAGGGTGGAGTGGAAGGCCTCGATGAGGGTGAGGGGGAGGCGGTCAATGAAGCCCACGGTGTCCGTCAGCAGAATCCTCCTTTTAGAGAGCTCCACGGCCCTTGTCTTGGTGGAGAGGGTGGTGAAGAGGCCCGGGTCCACCGGAACCTCTTCCTCAGCCAGGGCGTTGAACAGCGTGCTCTTCCCCGCGTTGGTGTACCCGGCCAAGGAGATCAGGGAGAAGCCCAGTTCATGCCTTCGGGCCCGGTGGAGGCGCCGCTTCCTCTCCAACCTCTTCAGCCCATCCCGGATGTGGCTGATCCTCCGCCTGACACTCTCATAGTACAGGTCCACCTCATACCTACCGAACCCCAGAAAGCCCGGCTGTTCCCCCATCCTCGCCAGCTTCACCTTCTCCCTCGCCCGAGGCAACTCGTACCGCAGCTTGGCCAGCTCGATCTGAAGCTTCGCCTCAGAGCCCGAAGCCCTCTGGGCGAAGATTTCTAGGATGAGCTGGAAGCGGTCGATGACCTCCACGCCCGTCAGTGTGGCCAGGTTATAGGCCTGAACCGGCTTCACCGCGTTGTCAAAGATGACCTTTTCAGCGTGAAGTTCCTTCGCCAGCCCCGCGAGCTCCTCCGCCTTCCCCTTCCCAATCTGATACCCGGGATCCGGCTTCCGCACCTGCTCCAGGGAGTGGACAACCGCGTACCCCGCCGTCTCCGCTAAGCTCCGCAGCTCCTCTAGGTGGTTGGGCTCACGGCGCTGGCGGCGCTGAACTAGGATGGCCCTCGTTCCGTGTCCACCTCCTTCTTCCTCTTTAGCTTAACAATGTCCCCTAGGGTAGCCTCCCGGGGAGGGGGCGGGCCCACGGAGGGGAGCTTGGGCTCTGAAGGGGGGATGAGTAGCTTTATCTTGAGGGCGTGTTCCAGCTTGTTGGCGAGACTGTTGTCCGGGGGCATCTTTCCGCTCTCCACCTTTCGGAGGACCGAGACCTTCTCTCCAATCTTCCTCCCTAGGTCCTCGTGGCTGAGCCCCAACTTCCTTCTCGCCCTCCTCACCTGCAGGCTGAAGTCGTCCACCAGCTCCAGGGTTTGGTTGAGTTCAGGCGGTTGCCTCTTCACTTGGAGCGTCGGCGGGAGACTGATGGCCCTTCTCGCCCTGAGTTGAGGCTTCGAGGTCGGCGGCGGGAGTTCCCAAGAGGTGGATGCCAAGCCGACGCATCTTCCACAGACCACCATCTTGGCTCCCTCGATTACGGCCTTGTAGGGTTTTCCCTCGATGCGGTGACCGCAGACCTCACACTGCAAGAGAGCCGCCACCAAACCGTTTATAGCCACGGACACTCTTTAATGTTGTCGAGTTCAACGGTGAAACCATGCAAGATAAACCTGTCGCCCTCCGAAAAATCAGGAGCATAGCCGATTACCAGTTCGGTAGAGGCGCGGGAGAGAAGCTCTTCCAGGACGACGTCCAAATTGTCTTTTCCAGAAGGACAGGAAGGGTTCGGCAGGTTTCCCTAGGCGAAGAGATGCTGACCACCCTGAGGCCCCGCGACGGCCTCTTCTCCCTAACTGTTGCAGGGGCGGAAAGGTTGTGGAGGGGTGCGCGGCCCCGACGGCTGTGGGTGAGGGTTTTGGAGGAGGCTGAGCCCTTTGTTGCGGAGGGGAGGAGCGTCTTCGCCAGGCACGTGGGGGACGCCGATGAGGAGATTAGGTCCCAGGAGGAGGTCATCGTCGTAAACGGGAAGAGTGAGGTTGTGGCGGTTGGGAGGGCGATGCTCTCCGGGAAGGAGATGAAGGCCTTTAAGCGGGGCGTGGCGGTGCGGGTGAGGCGGGGCGCAGGGGAAGAAAGTTAAGGGGACGTTCAGCATATGGTTAACGGAGGGGCCTGAGTTGAGGAGGAGAATAAGCCCCAGAGAGGCGAAGAGGATGATGAAGCGCATGGGCGTGGGCATGAGCGAGCTTCCCGATGTCCGGGAGGTGGTCCTCCGAACCGGCACCAAGGAGCTCGTCGTGGAGAACCCCGAGGTCGCCGTCCTCGACCTTCACGGACAGAAAATCTTTCAAGTGGCAGGGGATAACGTCACCGAGAGGGCCATCGAAAGGGAGAAGGGAGTAACGATCCCCGAAGAGGATGTGAGGCTCGTGGCAGACCAGACGGGAAAGAGCATGGAGGAAGCGAGGAAGGCCCTAGAGGAAACCAATGGAGACCTAGCCAAGGCCATCCTCCTCCTATCCTGATCCGCTTTCCGTCCGCGCTGTCCCTTTCAGCTTAAGATTACGATTTCTGGTATGTTTGTGGAGGAGGCGTGAATGATCAAGGCGGTGACGTTTGATCTCTGGAACACAGTAATTGAAGGTTCTTCTATGGACTATACTCGACAAAGGGTTAACTATCTGGTTGACGTTTTAAAGAGTCAAAGTTACTCTGTGGATTTTGACGCAGTGATAGACGCCTACGCCTCGGCGGAAGCCGCTTTTAGATGGGCTCGGGAGAGGGAGTTCCGTTTTGTTTCGGTTAGGGACAGAGTAGATTTGATTCTGGAAAGACTGCGCATACGATTGACGGAAAAATGGAAGGCGAAGATTACTAAAGAGTTCGAAGAAGCAGCTTTAAAAAACCCGCCGCCCTTAGTTAATGGAGCCAAATTCGTTTTAGAGTCACTATATGGCAAGTACCTGATAGGTTTGATCTGCGACTCGGGCGTGACGCCGGGAAGGATGTTGAGGAAGGTATTGGCCGCCAACGGGGTTCTAAAATACTTTAACTGCACCGTATTCTCCGATGAGGTGGGATATAACAAACCCCACAGTTTGATGTTCAGCGAAGCCCTAGAGAAGTTACGTATCAAGGCCGAAGAGGCTGTGCACGTCGGCGACCTTCTTTCAACCGATGTGGCAGGAGCGAAGGCGGCAGGAATGAAGGCTGTCTGGGTCAACCGAAATAAGGAGGCGATCCAGAACACTTCATACAAGCCTGACTACGAGATTTCTTCTCTGCCTAAACTCATCGATCTATTGGAAAATGTGCTTCTTTAATCTCTCCGAACCGATCCTGATGGGCTACGCCCTTTCGCACCACTTTTAAGCTCACAGTAAAAAGGAAAAAGAGGAAAATCGTCGTCCCCGTCAAACCCGCAGTGGAATCTCCACCGAAACATTTAGCTTCGTGTACCATCTCTCTATCTCATCTGCACCGTACTTTCCCTTAAACAGGTCTATGGTTTCCCTCACCCTCCTGGGCTCATCCGTGGGCTCCGCCACGACATCAAGGCTTCTCCCCCCAGCCCTCAGCGTCACACTCGGATCCGCCAAGACGTTCCTGTACCAGTTGGTGTCGGAACCGCTCACGGGGAGAAGGTGGATCATGTTTCCTCTACGGACGAACCACACCGGCAAGGTGATCATCCTCCCGGTGCGCCTCCCCCTCACCGTGATCTGCAGCTCCCTCCTGCCAGCCAGGGCCCTCGAAAATTCTTCTTCTCCCACAGTCGCCACCAAAAGTAATCACTTCTGAGGTCGGGCAGGTTGACGCCCGGGGCTTTTTGAGGTTCTTGCTCGTTGAAGCCAGGTTCCGTTTCTGTCACTTGCCTTTCAAGGGCCGAACGGTGAGAGCTTCTTTGTTCACGAGGTTCGGCGGAACTTTGCCTTCTAGGGCGCTGACGAGGTTTTCGGCGGCCATGACAGCCATCTTGGTTCTGGTTTCGACGCTGGCGCTGGCTATGTGGGGTGAGGCCGTTACGTTGTCCAGGGTGAGGAGGGGGTTGTCCCTGTCGGTGGGCTCCTTCTCCCAGACATCTAGGCCCGCTCCCCTGATCCAGCCCTCCTTCAGGGCCTTGTAGAGGGCCTTTTCATCCACTATTGGTCCCCGGGAGGTATTGATGAGGTACGCGGTCTTCTTCATCATTCTGAGTTCCCTTTCGCCGATGAGGTGGTGGGTCTTGGGGTCTAGGGGCACGTGCAGAGTGACGAAGTCCGCCCTCTTCAACAGGTCTTCTAGTTCAGTGTACTTAACGCCCAGCTCCTTCTCAAGGTCAAGGTTCCGAACCACATCGTAGTAAAGCATTTCCATGTTGAAGCCATTCGCCCTCCTCGCGACAGCAGCGCCTATCCTCCCAATTCCAACAATGCCGATGGTTTTTCCCCAAACGTCGCCGCCGAGCATCATAGAGAGGCCCCACGGAATCTTCCACTTGCCACCCTTGACGTACTTGTCGGCTTCCGCTATCCTCCGGGCCACGGACATGATGAGCGTCCAAGCGTAGTCGGCGGTGGTGTCGGTTAGGACGCCCGGCGTGTTGGTGACAAGTATGCCCCTCTTAGTGGCGGCTTCAACGTCGATATTGTCGTAGCCCACGGCCACTTGACTGATGACCCTGAGCCTTTCACCGGCGGCGGCTATCAGCTCCCCATCGATCTTGTCGGTCAAGAGACAATAGAGGCCGTCGATCTTCTTGACCTGCTCAATCAACACCTTCCTCGGTGGAGGAGTCTCCTCCTCCTTCCAAACTTCCAAGTCCGCCTTGGCCTTGAGAATATCTAACGCGGCCTTCGGGATCTCTCTAGTAACATAGACCTTGGGGCGCGAACTCTTTCCATAACTCACGGTCAAACCCTCAGATCAGATTTGATGTACGTTACCTTCTTAGACAATAAAAGTTTAACGTCAAGCGACGTTTCCGCCGGTACTCCTTTTCACATTTTGGCCCAAGCATCTAGAAAGACCCGTTTGCTACCGGCGATCACCGCCTCTGAGGCTTCGCCGGCGGAGGGCTTTACTTCGAAGCTCACCACGGGCAGGCTTGTCGCGGTCTTTCTGGAGAAGTATCCGTTGTCCTTGAGGGCCACCAAGAAGGCCGTTAACTCCTTCACGTCGTTTTCTCCGCCCTTCACCCCGAAGCGGGGATGCATATCGCCGTACAGGGCTGAACTCTTATCCTTCATGACGCAGTTGCCCACGTGAGCGTGCTCCAGGTAGTTCCCCGCCGCGGATATGGCCTTCTCCGGGGTCTCCTTTAAGAGGGGGAGGTGGCTCAGATCCACGGTTAACCCGAAGTTTCTGTATTCCCTCTTCACCGCCTTGGCGACCTCAGCCGCCTCGTCCGTGGGGCCGATCAACAGCTTCTTATCCTGCTCTATGTCAAAGTTCTCCAAGGAGACGAGGAGGGTATAGTCCCCGGTCTTCTCTTCAGCGTAACGGCACACCTCCTTCAGCGACTCAACCAGCAAGCCCTTTGCCTCTCTCCTCTTATCTCCGGCTGGGTTAGGCCCACTGCAGACTACCAAGATTTTGGCGTTTAAAGCGTAGGCCTCGTCCACGAGTTTCTTCACGCTGTCCACGGCCTTTCTCCGCGTAGTCGAGTCTAGGGCGTTTAGGTTCAGCCCCTGCACAAGAATCGGGGGACCGCCGCAGTAAACGATGTCCATGTGGGCCTGCTCGAGAATCTTCGCAACTTCGAGACGGACCTCCGGGGCTTTTATCCATGAGACCTCTATGGCGCCGAAGAACGTGTCGTTGGCTATTTTGGTGACGGTTTCGAGGATGGGTCCTTCGCCCTTGAGGGTTTCGGGGAAGATCATGGGATGGACTATTCCCAAGTGGATGTAAGCGTTCCATGGTTGGTCCATTCTAATCACCTAGGAGGAGCCCTTGGCCACTTGGCGGACGAACTCTACGGTTCTGTCTCTGAACTTGTTGTAGGCGTCGGTGAACTGGTTCATGGTCTTGACTACAGATCCAAAGTTGGGCCATTCAGGTGGCTTATGTCCCTGGTTGCCGAAATCTCCTCGGATCCCAGCGCTCCCCATTTTCTCTATCAGTTCCGGCGTAAGCTCGTAAGCCTTGCGGAAGTCTTCTCGGACGTCGCTCTCTAACAGCCTTCGGAGGATGCCGGAGTCGTGGTCTTTGAGGATCGCGTTCTCGTAGTCTTCCAAGACGAAGCCGGGCTGCCGGGAAGTGTTCAACACTTCTTGTTGATGATCTGGAAACTCGGTGTTCGTCATGTTCGTCCTAGCCAAAGTGAAGAGGGTATCGACTGGCTTTCTCTTGGAGGCCGGGAGCATGTCTATCTTTCCCAGTACTTCCTCCGCCTGCTCCTCAGACAGACCGTACTCCTTTTGGAGATGTTTGATCCACTTCGGCCTGTTCTCTGGGCTGAAGAAGATTCTGTATACCCGCTGCGCAACGAAGGTTCCCGCATGCCCAATATCATTCTCTAACCTGGATACGAAGGCTTCCGTCTCTTTCTTGGAGTCGCCACAGGTCTTTGCCTCGGAGAGAAGTTCGATGAAAGGCTCCTTGTTCAGGGGTCTCAGGTAACGTTGGCTGCTCACTATCTTCACTTTCGTCTCTAAGGAGGGGGCCTTTTTCATCGCATCCAAAGCCCCCAATTTTGTGGCAAGCTCCTCTAACGCCTTCTCCTTGTTTGGAACCTTTTCTAACGCCTTCTTGAGGAGTTTCTCCGCCTGCTCTTCTCGAAGGTGGTCGTCTAGTCTTCCTCCCATGTTGGTCTCGTACACGGTGGTTACAAGTATCCCCTTCTTCACGGCTTCGGCCCTTCCCTCCATCTTGGCCAGTATCAAAGCCGTTTCCTGGGGCACAGTGTAGGTCACGGTGTTGTTCGTCCCTATCCCAAGGCTTTCAAACTTGGCTGTTACGTCAATGGCGGCTGGACTGTTGCCGGCCACTTTAAAGACTATGTTGGGCCTACCCCGCTCAACTTTGCTGGAATAACCCCACATGAGGTACTCATCATACTTCTTAAGGAACTCCTGAGCGGTAGAGTATATCTGGAAGCCATCCTTTAAGCTGCCTTCTAAGCTGCTGGCGACGTTTGGATTGAGCTGATAACTGACTAAGCCATCGTACAGTTTAGACGCTAGGGCTATCGGCCTATAGACGGTCAGGTTAGGCCACAGGGCGACCATCGTCGCCTGCATAGCGATCTCGTCTGCATATTTCTCCGGGTTCTTAAACCACTCCTTATGCCCCTTCACCACTTCTCGGAAGGAGTCCCAGAGGCTGTGGTCGTCGTCGTAGGCTCCAGCGGCCAAAACTGGGTTAGTGGAAACTTGACCATACCCCAGATGCCTCAACCATCTGAGGCCAATCGCATAATCGTTTCCAAACTTACACATCCCCTTCATTACCATTATGTAGTATGTGTTCTCTTGGATCTGTCTCTTCGCCGCTGAAAGGAAGGTGGACATGACTCTGTCTCTTGAGAGTTCTTCCTCGATTTTCTTGCCCATGTTTGCCACCATTCCTCCTGGCAGTTTAGCAGAGCTCGACATCACCTTCTTCATGTCTGAAATTATGCAGTTGACCACCGCCTCGGCGATGGGAGCCCCGTCACCCCCTTGACCGTAGAACCCCTCCCTCTCTAGGCCTTCCCAGGTTTCTAGAGCCTGGGCGACATCGTGAAGGACCCCTTCTATCTCTTCATTCGAGAAGCCTATCTTTTTGCTCTCCACCCCGAACAAGTTGAGGGCGATTTCTATGAGCACTTCATAAGCTCTCGAGCAGGCGAGGATGTTCTTCTCCTCCTCTTCAGGGGAGGCGCCTCTGAACGTCACGCCTTTAGTGAACTCAAAGTTGAGTTGGCGAACTATGTCCCCCACGGTCTCTCTTAAGCTTCCCACCATCTCTCTGTTGAGGAGGTGATCAGCGGCCAACTTAGTGTGGCCCGCCAGGGCGGTGCGGACGACGTGATCACAGTGGTCTAAACTCTTGGGGGGAGAGACCAGTTTTTCAGGGCGAGCTTCAAGAAGGATCGAACGGACATCAGCCTTCTTCATACACCTAGTCTCCAGAGCTTCTTGAATTCGATCTCCAAATTATTTATTTCTTTCCCTTTCTCCCTCGGAAAGGCCTCTGGCTTCCTAACCTTTAAAGGGCTTCAAAGAGGCTTTCCAAATACTTCTTGGAGTTTAGGTACATGGCGTCAATGGCGTCCTTCATGGAGGGTTTGCCGCCTAGGTCCAGACCTATAAATCCTCGATACTCATGCTTCTCAAGGGCGTTAAGCACGTTCGGCCAGTCAACGCTCCCCTTTCCGATTTCAAGGTGGTCCTCAGTCAAGAAGTCACTGTCGCTTGCGTGCACATAGAAAATCCTCCTTCCCAACATCTCTACACACTGGATGATCCCCATCTTCTGAGCGGCCAAGTGAGCCACGTCGAGAACGGCCCCCAAGTTGTCGCTCCCCACCTCCCTCATCAGAAGTTCCAAAGCCCACGGGTTCGACACGCTCTCCCAAGTCCTCGGTTCGACGCAGAGCCTCAGCCCGTGATCCTTGGCCATGTCCGCGCATTCGCCGATCGTGGGGACGAGCACCTCCTGAAAGAATTTCCAGAAGTCGAATTGGGGGTCCACCTTCAGGGAGGGGGGTCTGTAGGCGAACTTGAACTCCTTGGAGACGTCGTAGGGCACCTCGACGTGGATGGGCAGATGAAAGGTGTCAGCCTGGGTCATCCCGGCCTCCAAGTAAGATGCAAGTTCGCAGCCCAACTTAAAGTCCTCTAGTGCCTTGCGCCTCTTTTCGGAGTCCACAGACACCGTGTCCGGCAGGACCGGGACAAAATCCATCACCTTGATCTCGTTTTCTGCGCATCGTTTCCTGATTAAAGATCGGTTCTCCGCCACGGTGTAGAGCTGGCGCCCCACGCCTTCAAGCTCCATGTACCGGAAACCCAATCTCTTGGCGTCGTCGATCGCCGATAGAATCTCGTCGAGACCGGGCGCATACCGGTACTTGGTTATGGCGTACAGCCAACACATAGATAAATTCCGCTTCACCTTTCCAACCCTCGTCCACGCTAACCGCTCGCCCTTCCCTTTAACTTTGCGCTTCTTTATACCTCATTGCGGAGCTGCGTGCCCAACGCATCTCAGTTGAAGGACGCTGGTCCTGTTTCATTCTGGAATCCTCCCTGGGCCCTCATAACCTTATTATAGGACTGCCCTTGAAAAATTGTTGAAGGGAAAAGCAAGAGTGGGCGTTAGGCTGTCAGGAGGCTGAGCGAATGGCAAAGATCTGCTGCACCTCATACAGCCTGAGGAACCATTTAGTCGGGGGCGAGATGACCCTGAAGGGGTTTGTGGAGCTCTGTGGGGACCTGGGCATGGAGGGCGTGGAGCTTCTCAACAAGCATTTCCTCGAGACGGGTGAAGGGTATCTCCGTCAGCTCAGAGAAAGCGCCGATTCCCTGGGCTTGGAGATAGCCTCTGTCAATGCCTCCAACAACTTCGCGGTTCCTGACAGAGAGAAACTCGAAGAGCAGGTCGCCCACGTTAAAAAATGGGTTCAGGTTGCGAGCAGACTGGGAGCCCCAGTCGTGAGGGTCTTCACTGGACACATCGCCGAGGGTCTGGACTACGGTTCCCTAGTGCCCCGGGCGATCGAAGGCTTCAGGAAGATTGCCCAGTACGCGGAGAATTATGGGGTAACGCTCGGGGTGGAGAACCACGGGAACTTCTGCAACAGGGCAGACGAGGTCCTGAAGATTGTCGAGGAGGTTGGGTCGAGCCGCCTGAAGACGTTCCCCGACACGGGAAACTTTCTGGAAAACCGGTACGAGCAGCTAGAGAAGGTGGCTCCTTTGGCGGTGCACGTCCACGCCAAGATGTACGCCTTCGACGAGGAGGGGGAGGAGACGACCATCGACTACCGGCGGGTGGCGCAGATCTTCCAGCGCGTCCACTACAAAGGATATTTCTCCATCGAGTATGGGGGAAAAGGGGATCAGATGGCCGGAGTGAAGAAGGGTTTGGCGTTGCTAAGAAGGTGTTTATAGAGACTACCCGCTCCTTCAGCCCTCAACTACGCGTCTATAAAGAAGCAGGATGGTTGTGAAGATGGCTAAAGTGAATTATCTGGGGATTGCCGTAAGTGTAGCTACGTTTGCGTCGCTTCTCCTACCTTGGTGGTCTATAAGGGCTTCTGGCGTCAGCATAGACATCTACCCGTATGGTGTGAGGGCTTGGAACGTGCCCACGTACGACATTGACTGGGTGATAGACCGCCTCCTAGCCCTAGACGGCGCCTTATTTATAGTCGGTCTACTTGTAGTTGTCTCAGGAGTTCTGTCTCTTGTTGGAAGCCTGAAGCTTCCACCCCTCCTAACCACTCCAGTTATATTGAACATCTCGGCCGCCTTCATCTTCTATAGACTAATGCGATCCGCAATAGGTAAACTGGCTCACGGTCCCTTCAGTGGGACGAACCTAGTCCCTACAGGACCTTGGGGTTTCGCCGTGGGCATAGGCCTATGTATCCTAGCAGGCATAGCTTCACCAGCTCCTCTAATTCTGTCTTACTTGGATTACCGTAAATCAGAACAGGAGAGGAAAGGTAACAGTTTGGCTGGCAGTGAACATGAAGGCCTATGAAATCGCCTATGAAATCGCTTTGACAGCTGACAGGGTTCTTATGAGTGATTGCCACCCCTCTTCCCTTTCTTAGGGGCTTAAGATTCGCCTCGGCGAGCGTACTTAACTCTCGATCTTTCCCGTTTCGTGTCTGAGGACCTGGAACTCACCCAAGGGTGGACTCAGGGGCGCTGGAATAACGGGAGACGCCTATCCCCACGAACCTTGAGGGAGCGCTTGGGCCAGCTCTTGACCGCATGCTGACAGTTAGGTCCCGACACCCAGCTTCCGCAGGATCTCCTTGACTCCTTCGACGGTCTCCCGGGTGCTCCTCTCTCCATCGTTCGGCAATTGGTAGTGGGTCTCAATGGAGACGCAGCCCTCGTATCGGTCGTCGAGCAGAGCCTTGAACTGGCCATCATAGTTGATCTCGCCGGTTCCCACCCTCACAAACCTGGGCTTTCCCGTCTCGGGATCCAACAGGGCGTCCTTCACGTGCATGTGAACCATGTAGTCTCGGGCCTCCCGATAACCGTCAGGGTAGGGAACCTCCCCGGCGCAGAAGGCGTTCCCCGGGTCCCACACCACACGTAGGCTTCCTGAGCCCACCTCCTCCACCGCCCTCCGGACCTCGCAGCCCTTCCCCAGGTAGGTGGTATGCTCATTCTCCAGCGCGAGGATGGCCCCCTCCGCCTCGGCGATCTCCACGGCCTCCCGGAGCCTTTCCACGATCTCGTTCCAGTGCTGGTCTAGGCTTCCCACGGTCCAGAAGGCGAAGACCCGGACGAGGTCCGTGTCGAGGGCCTGGGCGATTTCTATGAGCCTTGGGAGAAACTGGAGATGCTCTTGGACTTCTTGGTTGCTGGCGAGGTGGCACTTGAAGAAGGGGGAGGCGATACAGGCAACGTCCAAGTCGGCGGCTTGCAGGAGCCTCTTAACCTTCCTGACTTCGACATTCTTGAGGTCCTTGACGTTTTTACTCCAGACATCCCGAAGCTCAACGCATTCGAGGTTGAGGTCCCGAGCCACCTCCACCGCCCTGCCGAGGTCCCGTGAAATCTCGTCGGTTATGACGCCCATCCTGAACATACCCTCACCAACCACCATCTCAGTCTCTTGCCTCAACCTAAAATTTTTTACGAACTGCTGCCATAAATAACCAAAGGTGGTTTAGCCTGGTTAAGCCCCTCCGGTTCGGCGTTGTCGGCACGGGCGTCGGAGCCTCCTTCAGCGCCCAAGGCGTGTCAATAGTAGCCAGCGAGGGAATCGCGAAGCTGGTAGCGGTCACCAGCCGCCAGGAGGCGAGGGCGAAGGACTTCGCGACCAAGTGGGGACTAGCTTTCTGGTACACGGACTACCGCAAGATGGTGAGGGAGGCCGACGTAGACGCCGTCATCGTCAACACACCTCACCACCTGCACAATAAAATGGCCTTGGAGGCAGCGAGGGCTCACAAGCACGTTCTGGTGGACAAGCCCATGGCCGTCAGCCTCCGGGAGGCCGACGAGATGATACGCGTGGCCGAGGAGAAAGGCGTGAAGCTGGGGGTTATCTTCCAGTCTAGGTTTGACTCCACCGTGCGGAGGATCAAGGAGGCCGTGGACGAGGGCAGGTTTGGGCGTTTAATCTTGGGAGAGGCTGTGGTGGAGTGGTTCAGGGAACAGGAGTATTACGACGACAGCCCTTGGCGGGGCTCTTGGGCCACTGAGGGAGGCGGCGCCCTCATCAACCAGGCCATCCACACCATAGACCTCCTCCTCTGGATCATGGGCCCCCCGGACCGTCTCTGGGCTCAAACCGACACCGTGGCCCACAAGATCGAGGTCGAAGACATCGCCGCCGCCACCATCAGGTTCAAGAACGGCGCCCTAGGCGTCATCCAAGGAAGCACAGCCACCTACCCAGGCCTTCCAACGAGGCTTGAAATCCACGGAACCAGGGGCACAGCCATCATGGAGGGCGAAACACTCAAAAAATGGTCACTGATGGGCGAGGAAGAGGAGGCCGTGGAGGCAGAGGCCAAGGGGGGTCTCCAGTCTTGGGCCCGCCCAGAACTGGTTCCTGCCACCAACCACGCCTCCCTCATCAGGGACTTCGCCCTCTCAGTGCTGGAAGATAGGGAGCCCCATGTAAGCGGTGTCGAGGGCCGAAAGTCCTTGGAGTTGGTGTTGGCCATTTACCAGTCGGCCAAAACGGGGCGGGTTGTAACGTTTCCGCTGAGTGAGTGATGTGACGGAAGGGATAAAGTTTAGGCGGAAATAGAAATGTAGAGCAGTTCTATGACCAAATGTTTATGTGGGATAACTGTGACTCTTGTGTTAGGTAATAAAATGGAAGAGAGACATCTAAAAATAAAACAGATCGTTGAGAAAGAATTGTCCTGTTCTGCTCACGACATGGATCATGTTATGAGAGTTTACAGCCTTTGTTTGCATTTGGCTGAAGGAGAACCGGATGTTGACCTTGACATCCTGAAAACAGCAGCTTTGTTGCATGATATCGCTAGGGTAAAGGAAGACAACGATCCTACAGGCAAAACAGATCACGCAGTTCTCGGTGCAGAAATGGCAGGGGAAATATTAAAGAAGCTGGGCTATCCCGAGAGCAAAATCAAACACGTCAAAGATTGTATAATGGCTCATAGGTTGAGAAGCAAAAAGAGACCGAAAACAAAGGAAGCGAAGATACTTTCTGATGCCGATAAATTGGATATCTTGGGTGCCATTGGAGTTGCAAGAACATTTGCTTTAGCTGGTAGATTTAACCAAAGACTCTACACTGATATAGATATAGAAAAACACATTCAAGAAAACCTCGATGGAAACAGAGACGGAAGAATTCGAGACAGGAGCAAGCATAGTCCATTTATTGAATTTGAAACGAAAATAAAATTCATTCCCGAGAGACTTTATACTGAAAGAGCAAAAAAGATTGCCCGAGAAAGACTGGCGTTTTTCAAACTGTTCTTGGAAAGATTAAGAAAAGAAATTTTATTATCGTAATAATATATATAATTTGGGCGAAAAATGTTGGAAGAGTTGAGAGACAAGACCGTTAGACTAAAAGACGGTTCATATATCTGTATTTCAAAATATAAAGAAGGAGACTTTAAGAGACTCGTTGAGATGTATGCATCCCTTTCAAAGGAAGCTTTGAGGTGGACACGTCCACCATATAATGAGGAGACTATCAGAAAATTGTCCAATGATAAGAATCTTATTCTTATTGCCAAGTATGGAAAACGAATCATCGGTCATTGTGTGCTTGATGTACATCGACACTCCACTGGCAAAGGCATCTCATCCTTGATTATTAATGTACATCAAAATTTCCAGAATAAGGGGTTAGGTGCTGCCATGATAGAGATAATAATTAGCTGGGCAAAAGGCAAGGGCATGCACCGAATTGAGCTGAGTGTAGCAACGGAACACAAAATGGCAATCCATGTTTATCAAAAAATGGGCTTCAAAGTAGAAGGAATCCAAAAGGAAGCATATTATGGGTCAGACGGAAAATATCACGACAAGGTGATAATGGGATTACTTCTATGATATCCGAAGTTGTGAAGAAAGAGGAGCCTCCTTAACCCGGCATATTTGAAGCATATTGAAATATAGGGGGTCTAACTCTCTATGTGTGCAGAAAAGGAGATTTGATAAAACAGATAGAGAAGAATTTTACAGCTGCTCAGGCATTGAACGCTTGTGTTTGGACGCGTTGAAACGCCTCAGCACTTCCTCAACAACTTTGATGGGGGTTCCCGTTAGTTGACTGACCTCTTTTGGCGATAATTTGTGATCAACAAGTCCAACCAGCACAGGGTCGAGTTTCTCGTAGTCCAGCGGTATCTCGTCGGTGATCTTGTGCCTAGGGTAGAGCTGCGGGCTGCTGGGCTTGGCGGCGATCTTCTCCGGTACGTCGAGGTGCCTAGCGAGTTCCCTCACTTGGGTCTTGTAGAGGTGCCTGATGGGAAAGAGGTCTGCCGCTCCGTCTCCATGCTTGGTGAAGTAGCCGATGAGGGCCTCGCTGCGGTCCCCGGTGCCCACGACCAAAAGGTTGCCCAAGTTCGCATAGTAATAAAGGACGACCATGCGTATCCTAGCTCGGACGTTCGCCATCGGCATCCTCTGTTTGACATCCCTCCGGTCGCAATGCAGCTCCCTGAAGAAGGCCTCGCCGATGTCCTGAATATTCACAAGCCTCGTCTGAATCCCCAGCTGTTCCGCGAGCCTCCGGGCATCCTCCATGTCCTGCTGAGGCGTGAACTCCGCGGGCATCAGAACGCCCAAAACCCTGTCTCTTCCTAGCGCGCGAACGCAAAGCGCCGCCACTAGGCTGCTGTCCACGCCTCCGCTCAACCCGATTACAACTCCGGCGGCCTTGGCTTCCTCCATGGTCTTCCTGATGAATCCCACGATCTCCTCTGTGGCCTTCTGGAGGTTCAGCTTCAGAGCATCCCTGCCCGGCTTGCCCATGCTCACCACCCACTTTATTCCAGTCTTCGTATCTTAACTTTATGCCTCCCGTGAGGGCTCCGCTGTGTGAGGAGTTTCTGGGTCAGCTATGGTTTTGGGAGAATCTCTATGGATGTCAGCACTCGGGAGGTGAGTTCCAGCTGATCGGCCAGCCCCCTCTTCGCGTACACGTTTGTCATTCTGATCTGGTTTCCCGGAATCAGATCCTTGACAACATCCACCAGCCCCCTCCAAACGGATACCCTGATCTTCCCAGTGTCGTCAGCCAACTCAAAGGAGGCAACCATAACCCTGTCGCCCCGCGCCGTGGTGACCTCCCTTATCGTGGGCGAGGTTTCTAGGACACCCTCCACATTGAGGGGCCCTCCCTCCTCCCTCACCTCCTCTATCGCCGTAACCTCTTCCTCGAAGGGCGGAAAGGCTTCTACCTCAGCAACCTCGGGGTTTAAGGTCAAGGCGCCCCTTCTTCCGAGGTTCAGGCTTATCTCTCCGAAGCGCTCTCGGGCGTACGCCTTCTCAGCCAACACGATGTCCCCTGCTTGGGTCTGCTGGGAGAGCGCCGCCTTGTCTTCCCACAGGTTGAGGGCTACATATCCAGTTTCGTCCTTTATCATGAGGGTGGAGACCAGTCCCGTCTCCCCGCTCCTCCGCTTGAACTCCCGAACCTCTCCGATATGGGTGACCCTCCCTAGAACGTCCACTTCCATCATGCCCAGCCTCAACTCCTTTATCTTCTTAAACTTGGAGGGAATGAGCCCCAGAAGTTCCGGTCCTTCCGTCAGCCTTTCAATTCGAGTCCCTTTCTGTGTGTGGATTTCCAGTTGGCCGTCCACGTTGGCTCTTACCCTAGCGTCCATGACCCGCAGGCAGTCGCCCACTTTCACGTCGCCCAGCTCCTCCACCTTTCTGTCCCAGAAGACGGAGGCTATCTCTCCGGTCCTGTCCCTCAACCACGCCCTCATCACCTTGCCAACGGTTCCATCCCGCCTCTTGAACGTGGACACGGGGGAAACCCGCTGCACAATCCCGAGCACGCTGACCTTCTCGTGCCCCTTGGTTACCTCCCCGATTTTCTGTAAAAAGCGTGTAACAGGAGGGTACTCGCGATCCACAGCCTCCGGCGGTAAGATCTGAATAGACCCGCGCATACCCACGTGCAGTTCGAGCTTCCCATCAAACCCCTCCCGCATGTACCCGTGGGAAACCCTGACAACCTGCCCCTCTTCCACCCTTCCCTCCTCCACGAGGCTCGCCTTCTCATCCCAGAGGGCAACCTTCAAGGTCCCGCTCTTGTCCGCCATGAGCAGACGCGAGACTTTTCCCTCCGTCCCATCAGAACGGGTGAAGGTTCTGGGGGGATAAACAACGATGACGCGACCGATCACCGTCACGTCGTTCAGGCCGGAGACAAGGTCTCGAATCAATATCTCAGGTCGGAGGGGCTCCCGCTCCACCTCCACCCCCAGTTCGGAGGCGACGATGAGGGCCGCTCCTTCGTCGGTGAGGTAACCCTCCGCCTCCCTCTTTTTCCCCTCCACCAGCCTCAGGACCTCTTCCTTCGTGAGCTCCCCTCTAGCCGACAAGATCCGTTCAACAACCTTTTCGGCTCCCATCCTCCCTCGCCTCAGTTCCCGCGCTTTCCTTCAAGCTAAATCTGGTCAGCTTCAAGACTCCCTTAGAACCCTTATCTGGTAGTATAATCCTTTAAGGTTTATTTAACCTCGGTTCCATAATTGTCTCAAGTGGGCGGCCATGATCGATCAGGCGCTGTTTTACGTGGGCCTCACGCTGGTCCTCGCCGGGTTCGCCTTGGCTATAATCGCCGCCATCCTCCTGGCTCTTGCAGCCGTAAAGGGTGGAGGAATGGTTAGGGGTGGGGGGGCGGTGGTGATAGGTCCCTTTCCCGTGGTCTTCGGCACCGACAAGGAGGCGGTTAAGGTCATCCTCATCCTCTCCATAGCCCTGGTCGCGCTTCTGCTGATTTTGACGGCGTTCTCCGCTAAGGTTTTCGGGTAGGGGGAAAGTCCGGATTGGTGGCCGGAACCTGCGAGGTTTGTGGCAGGCGCGCGGCGAGGTACGTCTGTCAGGAGTGTGGGCGAAGGGTTTGTGGAGTTTGCCTGGAACCCCACGGGTGGGTCTGTTTAACCTGCCTTGAGCGCCTCAGAGGGGAGGCTGCAGCTTTACCGAGCGAAGCCCTCCCGTGGCCGGCCCCATTCAAACTGTTTCTCTTGGGATTCCTCTTGATCCTCATCGGAATGGTCTTCATGGTGATCGCAGCGGTCTTCCTTGGGGCTTCAGCGGGCGCTGTGATCTGGATTCTGCCCCTTCCACCCATCATCCTAGGCGTAGGACAATATCCCGTCTGGACCATCATACTTGGCGTCGTCCTAACCATCTTGGGTGCGGCGTTGTTTCTCACCCTCCGGAGAAGGAAGAGGGTAGGCGTCTAGGGGCTACAGCCGGAAGGTCACTTTTTCTCTCCGCCATAAACCAGGTACAGAAAGGCCAAGGTCAACGCGACGAAGGTTAGCAGCATCAAGATGATTTTGATTACGGTGAAGTACTCGTCTATGGTCATGAGCAACCCCGCCTCTGTATTTGAGTGGTGCACCTATTTAAGTTGCAACCCTCCTCCACTCCCCCATAAGGGTTTCGTAGAGCCCGTCCTCCGCCTCCACCGAGTCGTACCGCCCCAACGCCTCCGCCATCTTCTGCGCGATGAGATGGTAACAAAGGTGCGCCTCTCTGTCCATCACCCTGTAGTAAAAGTCGTCGCACGGGCAGAAGTCGGCGGCGGGCATGAGGAGGTAGTCGCGTTCTCTGCCGACCACGATCCAGACCACCCTGCCGCTGGGCTTAAACAAGTATTTCTTCACCCTCTTCTCCATCAGCGCCTCCCAAGCCCTCTCGAACCGCGGACCGAACGCTGCGCGCAACCTGGTCAGATGAGCATCGGACACCTCTCCCCCAGCATTCGCCTCCCCACAGATCTTCTGGAGCACAGTGATCTCCGACTGTTTCTCCATGGCCCTTCTCCAGAATCAACTATGGCGGGAAATAAAAAGTAGTCGGTGTTGGATCGGTGTCAACTCAGACTTCTTAATTGACCGATGGATCCTAAGAAGGTTCCGTCAAGGAGATGCAGCTCCGCGTTTTCGACATCAACGCTCTTGGAACGCAGCACCGGAGTCATGAACATCTTAGGTCCCGCGCCCTTCTCGACCCCCTTCCGGTTCATGGACTGGCCGCCGAGAAACTCATTGAAGGAGGGCGTGATGAAGAGCTGGGAGGCCCTTGCCTCCACGTGGAAACGGTCCCTCAACAGGTTGACCGGGTCCTTGCCAACCCCGATTTTCAGGTGTCTAAGCACGGACTTGGTCAGCGCCGTGCCGTCGCATCCGGCCTTAACCCACACCTGCCTCGTAACCCGGAAGCCTAGGGGGTCCCGGAAGGCGACGACCGGGTGGACGTGGCCGATGATGAGGTTTTGACACCCCAAGAGTTCGGGGGCCGGCCAGGTGTGTCCGTGGAAGAGTCCGAACTCGCTCCAGAGGGTGATGCCCGTGGAGGGCAGGATCTTCACGGATTCGGGGAGGAGGGGTTCGAGGTTTCCGTCGTGGTTTCCGGGGACAACCTGTATCTCCGGCACCAGCCCCTGGAGGGCCTCGAAGAAGTCTGGGACGTCCTGCCACTCTCCCCAGTCGGCGGTCGCTACCGTGTGTTTCACGTCGCCGAGGAGGATCAGCCTCGTCGGCCTGTGGGCCTTGACCAACCGCACCATCCTCTCCAGCATCTTCGAAGTCTGGGAAGGAACGTGGATCCCCTTCTCCGCCAGCGCCACCTCCCAGCCGATGTGGAGATCAGCTACCACCAGAACCCGCTCCGCCTTCCTCTTCAGGAGCAAAGCGGGAAACGGCCTTGTCGGCATCAAACCTGAATGCCCCCAACAGAATATAACGAATTCTTCATATTTATGATCATACACCTACCCCTTTTGTGTATCCGAATTTGACCGGAGACAAAAAGAAGCGAGCAAGGGATGCCTGAAAGGGCATGATCGGTTTATTTTTATATTAGATGTGCAACTGATAAGGGGGATTTCCCGTGAAGATGGGGTGCCTTAACCAACCCATCCCTTCCTGTGTTGAGATCAGACCACACCCCCGGAGGGGGGCCCGCTGAAGCCTGACGTGATCATTGTGGGCGCGGGTCCGGCCGGCATCTTTTCAGCCCTTGAACTAACCCGAGACACGCCACTGAACATCCTCATGCTGGATGAGGGGCCGGACGCGGAGAAGCGTAAATGCCCGGCCAACCGGGGCCTGGGATGCATCAACTGCGACCCTTGTCTGCTCCTCAGCGGTTGGGGTGGCGCGGGGGCCTTCAGCGACGGGAAGCTCACTTTGTCCACGGAGGTGGGGGGTTGGCTTAACGAGTACTGCGGCAGGGAACGGCTCGCTGAACATATAGACTACGTCGACAAGGTCTACCTGAAGTTCGGGGCTCCCAGCCGCCTCTACGGGAAGGACGCTGACGAGATCTCTGAGATTGAGCGGAAGGCCTCCTTCGCCGGTCTCAAACTGATTCCTCAAAGGATCCGCCACCTAGGCACCGAAAAGTGCGCCGAAATCATCCGGAAGATGCGCCGGGCCCTAGAGGGCAAGGTGGAGATCAAGATGGGAACCGGGGTGAAGAAGCTCCTCGTGAAGGACGGCAAGGCCATGGGGGTGGAGACCACAGGGGGCGAGAAGTTCCTCGGGAAGTACGTCATCGTGGCTCCGGGAAGGAGTGGGGCTGAGTGGCTGAAGGGAGAGGCTCAGAGGCTGGGGCTGAAGACGCTGAACAACCCTGTGGATGTGGGCTTGAGAGTGGAGGTTTTGGCGCCCGTCATGAAGGAGTTGACTGACGCCCTTTACGAGCCCAAGTTCCTGTACTACTCTAAGGCCTTCGACGACCAGGTGAGGACCTTCTGCGTCTGCCCCGAAGGAGAGGTGGTCACTGAATCCTATAACGGAGTGGTCACGGTGAACGGCCAAAGCTACGCCGAAGCCAAGACCGGGAACACAAACTTCGCCGTCCTAGTCACGACTTCCTTCACTGAACCCTTCAAGGAACCCATAGCCTACGGAAAGTACCTAGCCAGACTCACAAACCTACTCAGCGGAGGCATCATCGTCCAACGGCTCGGCGACCTAAGGGCCGGAAGACGGTCCACCGAGGAACGGATCAAAAGGAGCCTAGTAGCCCCAACCCTTAAGAACGCCACCCCAGGAGACCTGAGCTTCGTGCTGCCCTACCGGTATCTTGCCGACATCAGGGAGATGCTGGAGGCCATGGACCAAGTCGCCCCAGGAGTCTACTCAAACCACACCCTCCTCTATGGCGTAGAGGTCAAGTTCTACTCCTCCAGACTCGAACTCAGCAGCAGCCTAGAAACCGGACTCCCCAACCTCTTCACAATAGGCGACGGAGCAGGAGTCACCAGAGGACTAGTCCAAGCCTCCGCCTCAGGAGTCATCGCCGCCCAAGAAATCAAAAAAAGAGAAACCAGCAAAACACCCAAGTAGCCAAAGGGAAACAATCCTCAAAAACAACTCAAACAGAAGGACGGAAGTTTTAAAAGTTCTAACTATTTCAGATCTATGAAGAGAAAAAGAAGAATGAGAAACGCTTAGTTAGTATTTAGAACGTGATGAAAGGGCGATAATCCATGGCATCCGAATATGCTGAACTTGATGAGTTCGAAGTTATAATTTTAGGTTATGCACTTGCGTATGGAAAAGTCGAGTCAGGGAACGTCTCTACTCAACTTCAACAGACGCTTAAAGAAAAGGGACAAACTGCGACTAGTTATTTTGAGGTCTTTGATAGAACAGTCGCAAGATTGCAAAAGAGAGGGCTTCTTGATGACAGAAAGACGCCTACCGCTCATGCTTCTGAAGTGGTTCCTCCCCAAATACTTCGTAACTCCCTTCTTATGGCTCATAAAAGAATTAATGAGCTTGATGAACAAGGCAAAAACAAGGATAGTGAAATCTCTCAGCTTAGGAACCGGATCTACGGGTTAGAAAATGACTTGCGAAACGCGCAAGGGAAAATTAACAAATTGTCACCACCAACTGAAATAATCTCTAAAGATCGTTTAGATCAGGGTCTTGGTCATTTCCTCGGGTGGGAGATTTTATCAAAGATTTCGGAAGAAGCGAAAAGTGATTTAGAGGATGCTATTAAATCCATTTACCATGGAATACCTACGGCCGCAGCAATGGTTTCACTTAGGGCCTCAGAAGACGCAGTTAGAAAGTATTACGAGTTCAAGTCCGGTCAAGTTGCGGGTAAGACCTCTTGGAAGGGAATACTGGATCAACTTATGCAACGAGATGATGTGAACACAACTTTGATTGGACACCTTCATTATATTCGTGAAAAGCGGAATGAGGCGGAGCACCCAGGAAAAGTTTTTAAACAAAAGGAAGCCGAAAACACTTTTCTGACAGTAATAAATATGATAGAGGAAATCTATAAAGAAATGAAATGAATTTTTTAAACCTCTAAAGCTCTTTCCAAAATGGAAGTGACAAATTTAGCGCGTGGAGGCTGATCCAGTCAAGTTTCTAACTCTTCAGGCCAATATTTTCGCTTCTTGAGGGACGAGGATTGATTTGATTCCCGTGCGGTTTCGACCTGAATCGGGTTCACATTTTAAAACGGGATCATCTAGATATAACTAGGGTACCAAGCGGTAAGGTAAGCCAAAAACTATCAGAGGAAAGGATGATGCGCGTCAAAGACCTCTTCTACACAATTATAATCTCCACTATTACCTCTTTATTCATGATCGGAATCTTGATTGGCGCCGGGATCTTGCAAACCCGACAACCACCCACATCTTATCAAATTAAACAAACTATTTCAAACATGTTGGTAGGAACTTTCGATGTACCTAGTGGAAGTTATTTGGCTCAAGAAGAGCTTCGTATAAGAAATGTAACAGACAAAGCATCCCTCAGAGTTTTACATTTCTACCTTGAATTTAACGAAACCGCAGTTTTGCCTAGATACGTACTTTTAGTAGATCAAGAATCTAAGAAGACCATCATTGAAAAGAAGCCTGAATCTCATCTTGGAACCTTAACCATAGACACAAGTCTAAAAGTAGATAAGCCTTACTATGTTCATATTTTCATTGAAGGAGAGAATAGTTTCATTTTCAAATATAATGCAACAATTATCCAAGATATTCGTCTTTAAAATGGTCTTCTAGAAATTCTCTGTTCAATCAGCGAATTATTACTCCAGTACCTCCGATAGCTGAGGAATCTAAGTGTTTTTTCAGTGAATCTAATATATTCACTAAAGGCTCTACGATCTTTGCATATGACTTCTCTGAGTATGTTTTTGTAACCGGCGATCTTGATGCGATTAATTCCAACTCACAAAAATAATCCTTTCCCTGCTCAAAAACATGGATGGCCTTGATAACGCGGTATTTGGTATTGTATGCGCCTCGACTCGGAACATCAAGCACTATGGTTTGAGCGGGTCGGAACCACATGCTTCCATCAGTAATTGCAGTTACATGACGTAAAGGAAATTTTAACCAATCTCGGTATGCATCAGCGATGTTCTGAGCATAGATTAGATTTGTGATAGTTTTATCCACAAATGTTTTTTCTCTTTTTGAATATGCATTTTGACTGTCCGTGTCTTCGCTTATCACGTATTCTGGGTCATGTGCAAACCGCAAACCATCTATCTTAAAGCCGCCTGAACCTAAATCACCACTCGATCGGTATGCTCTAATTTCAATCTTCTTAATCGCATTGCTCGGATACATATGTTTTATTAAAGTATCTAAGTCAACCTCAATTTCTTCCCAAGTTTCCTCCTCAGGTAAGCTTATGCCGTCTTTGTAAAAATAGCTGTCCGCCGAATCAAATCCTTCTTTTGTAAGTTTGACCGCTAGATTCTCAGGGTTAAGGCCTGCACCATATTTAAACCAGAACCTTAGCTTTTTATATTGTTCCATATCAGTCTCAGGGATCACAACTCTCATTCTGTACTGGGAACCTGGGTTCGTCGTCTGGAATTTTATACTTGCGTTTCCGGATTTTAAATCCCCGACATCTTCATTTGGAAACCCGCCGTCAGTCGGGTCGGGGCTTGACCAGTCGGCGACGTTTTCCGTCCATGCGTCTTGGTCGTGGGGTGTGTATTGGCCTTCGAAGATGTATAGTTTGATGTGGTTGGCTATGTCGTCGAGGTTTTCTTCCCATGTTAGGTCTCGGAGTTTTCCTCCTTCTTTTAGGGGGCTGAGGCCTCCTTCGACTGTTGCTTGGCCTATGGCGTAGAAGTCTAGGTCGGCGGCGGGGTCCACGTACCACTCGCTGTTCCCTATGGCGGCTATGTCCTTGACCAACTGGAGGATGTCTTTCTCCTTGTAGTTGTTCTTGACGGTGACGCTGGTAGCGTAGACTCCAGTGGTGGTGATCTCGGGCACCTTCTCAGCCAAAGCGTCCTTAAGGATGAGGCTCACCTCCCTTTCGGTAGTGTATTCCTTGGTCCAACGGCGGTCCAGAAGGTACAGCCCATAGTCGAAGCCCTCCAAGTCCATGTACTCCTTTCCATCCTCGTCTCGGCCCACCCTCATGCCGGTGACCCTCCCGGCCAGGATCTTCTCCCAGAGGGCGTAGGCGTCGTCCTCGTCGGCGAAGTATATCTTGACGTGGTCTCCTATGTGGATGTCCCAGGTGGGGAAGAAGGTTCCCTCTAGGTGGGGGCTGTAGACCCTGGGATCGTCGAAGTGGGCGTGGCTGGTTCCGTTGACCCTCATGCCGACTTTCCCCGAGGAGAAGGTCTTCGGGTCCTCCAAGTGGCTGATCTGAAGAGTGTCATCCAAGTAGACTTGGAGGCGGACCCCGGTTCCCTCATCCTTCACCTTCACCCTGACGGTGTACCACTTCTCAGTTGCCATAGTGGGGTTCGCCGAGGCTAGGCTGGTGTAGGCTCCGCCGACCCGCTTGTAGAGTTCAACGGTGGGGCTGGTGACCCTCAGGGCCACGAGGTAATGGTTGTCGACACCCTGAACCCTCACAGCCACCCCCGAGTCCGCCCCGGAGTAGAGCTTGAACCTGGCCTCGTAGATGAAGTCTGTCCAATCAACGTCGCCCCCCAAGATGTACTGCTGTCCGCTGACTCCTTGGCCACTCAATTCCCCGTTCTCAATCTGCCAGGTTCCCGAGTTCACGGTCCACTGGCTCAGGTCCCCCCCGAAATCGTCCGCAAAGAAGGGCGTCTCTTGGTTGTTCAGGCGCAGATGAAACCGGGAAATAGCCACCGAGGACTGAAGCTCCACCCTAGCCCTCTCCACCTTAGGAAGGATGTCTAGGGGCTCTCGGCCTACAAGTTCGATGTAGTCCACGTCTAGGTAAGCCGACTGGTTAGGGTTGGAGTGGACGTAAATCTCAACTCGGTCCACAGTCTTCCCTTGGGGCAGGTTCAGGGTCACGATGGTGAAGGTGGAGGGGGCGGAGACTTGGCCCGTGTTGGTGTTGGTGGCGTCTGTGTAGTGCACGTAAACCTCGTACTGGGGGTTGTTTCCCCCTCCCTTCAGCCTGACTAGACACTTTGGGTAGTCGTTGGTGGAGAGGCTTCCGGGCACCTCCTTCCTCCAACCGGCCCCATTAGAGGTTCCGCTCTCGGTGACGCTCAGCCTCGCCACATCGTGAATCTGGGAGACCTTGGCGATGCTCTGGTCCTGTGCGCTTCTGACCAGGGTCCAACCGTTAATCCCGTCGTCACACCACCCAACCTCCCGGTGGACTTCGATGATGGCCTGCCCTGTCACGTCAAATCACAAAAAAGATACTTGGTATACACAGTTATATAATTTATCTAAAATGTATAGTATATTTACTGAAGCATACCAAACCAGCAGAGTTTTCATTGGACGGCGGGTCACCGAGGCTCGACGCCCAGGCTTCACCAAGCCCTCCAACCCCTTTACTCGTACCCGCAACCCCTCGAGCGCCGCACGTCCAAGCTTAGGTTGCTCCCTCCCGGGCCTAGCCAGGTTCGCCTGGTGAACATGGTCCACGGCTCCCCTACAGAAGCCGCCCCAGACCGCCAGCCCCGAGGGACGGATACTCACTGTCAGAGGCTAGAGAGTCTTGGCAATCTTTGACGCCTCACCCCGGCTCTCAGCCCGTCATGTAGGGGGTTTACGGTTCAGGAGACCCCTAGCCTCCCGCCTGAGACCCGCCGCCCAAGAGAATTGGGCACTTTCAAGGGTATAAAAGTTTGCGGTGGGAAGAGGTGAACGGGTTTAACCGAAAACCGGTTTAGGTTGGAGCGAACCAAAACGCATTCACCAAAATATATAAAAATGGAATGTTCTCGAAATCTTCTTCATCTGGTGATGTTTATGATCGAGAGCCTCTCCCATGAGGTTGTCGAGGCTATGCTGGATGCTTTGCCGGTTGAAATCTCCTTCATAGACAGTGAAGACGTGGTCCGCTACGTCAACAAGGATGGAGACCGGATCTTCCCTAGGCCTCGGGCAGTGATTGGGCGGAAGGTCCAGAACTGTCACCCTCGAAAGAGTCTGCACAAGGTGAATCAGATACTTGAAGAGTTCAAGGCTGGAAAGCGGGAGTCAGCAAACTTCTGGATTGACCTGAGAGGCCGCAAAATCTACATCCGGTATTTCCCCGTGAGAAATAAGAGTGGAGAATACTTAGGCTGTCTAGAGGTCACACAAGACATCACCGACATCAAAAAAATCGAAGGAGAGAAAAGACTCCTCTGACACACCTGATCGCATAGGAAACCGATCTACCCACCACAAGCCTCAGGAGATCATCGTCAACACAAGACCAGAAGCCAAGGGTATAGTTAGGTTGTCACTGACGGGCGCGGGGAGACACTCCATCAGCATCCCAACGGCGGCGCCCACCAACGCTTTCACCGGACCCACAAAGGGCATGGCTCCCACAATGGCCGGCAGGAAGCCTAAGATCGAACCCTCCAATCGTTTAGCTTTGTTGAAGGGAAGCACAATTCTTCCCAGTTCTTTACCAAAGATGGTGGCAGAACCGTCACCCAATGTAAGTATCGCAATGGACGCATAACCGACAAGCTCGGGAAAGAGGATTAAGGATAACGCTATGCCCAAGGCGAAGAAGGCCGGGTCGGTCGCGAACCTGTAGAATTCTGGTTGGATGGCTGCCCTCCGGGTGACCTTGGAGAACAAAGGGAAATCGTTTCCCTCAAGTCGCGCGAATTCAGATGCGCCATACAACACTGTCACCAAGAGAATCAACAGGGAGACCAGATAGCGATCTAAAAGGTAGGTGCAGATAAAAGGCACTAAGAAACCGCTCATGTGAATAGCCTCGCGGAGG
>Ga0315306_10000020_pt1 | contig 86124 bp, 99 predicted proteins | sample TDP1_MG_FD_203803 | JGI IMG/M metagenome (GOLD analysis project Ga0315306, IMG submission 203803) | Freshwater sediment microbial communities from Lake Towuti, South Sulawesi, Indonesia - TDP1 | ecosystem: Environmental > Aquatic > Freshwater > Lake > Sediment | place: Indonesia: South Sulawesi... | reverse complement strand
AGTTTACAATAACGGAAGTTAGCATCAAACGTATAGCTAATGGCAAGATTGTAGAAAGTTGGGCAGTCTATGATAACTTGGATTTCTACAAACAACTAGGTGCCATCGAATACAAAGAACTCCCAGAAGATGTTTCGTAACTGCTTTGACTTACAATTCAGCAATCCACACGTCTATAGAGTAAGTAGCAAAGCATCGTAGAGTTTTCCTCTACTATCATTAAACCGAGAGTTTGAACATGGTCCTATCTTGGGGTTCATGGTAGCCCGGGAGAAATTCGAACTCCCATTTTATTCTGCTTCGTGATGGCATCCTGAGTTGACTTTAACACTCTATTCAAACCGAAAGAATTGTTGTTCATTTAACACTAATGCAGTAATGTTAATCATGGGGAATTTAAACGGGGATTTGAATCTACGCGGGCCCGCCACTTTTTTAGGTTGTGGCGTTTGAGAAAGCCTAAGCGGTCTCAGAGGCTAAGATACTTTTAGGGTGAGGAATGCTTCTTAAGGCTAAAGCATCACTAGAATGTTGGGTGGTGCAGTTGACTCTTGAAAAGTTGAAACCGGAGGAAAAGGTGAATCACTCAATAAACATGATTGACACATGTATCCGTATCTGCACTGATGCCCTTAAGGATCAAGATGAAACAATCAAGGAAAAAGAGCTCCTAGAAAAAGTTAGGGAAAGAATCATGTATCAGAAGCGGCGTCATCATGAGGTTTAGAATTTGAGGTTCATTCGATGTAGATGGCAGGGCGGTACGGTCTGGCTAGTTCAGCCTTTTTCTTAGGGTCGTGGCGTTGCGGGTCTTCCTCACTGTAGACGTAGATTTTCGCGTTGAGTTCTCGTTCTAGGAAGTTTTCAGCTTCTTTCAGTGTTTGATACTCGTTCAAAACTTCAACTTGGAGTTGTCTACGTTTTTTGTCTTCGGGCATCTGGTTAACTTCATCAAGGGTTTGTGGAACGAACTTTGCAACCCTTTTCGCCGTCTCCCTTAATTCGGCATCCGTCATCAGTTCTTTCATGAGGTTACTTAAGGCAATCCTTTCAGAAATCGACTTTTCCAACGATTTCAGGTAGATCTTCCATTTCCACGGCGCTGCGACGTAGTAGTTGATTCTCTTTGGGGCGATTCCGGTTGCCTTGATGATGTTCAGGGTGTCTTCAAGCACATTCCTGACTAGGACTTCGCTTTCTTCCGCCCTGACGTCAACCTTGGTTTCGTTGTACGTGGGCCATTCAGCCAAAGAAACGAAGCCTTCCCCTCCCGTTTTCTCCCACACCTCTTCACAGATGTGCGGAGCGACGGGGGCAAGCATCCTAACTTGGGCGTCCAAAACTTCGTTGAAAACCTCAGCGACGGCTCCTCTCCTGTCTTGAACATCTTTCTCTCCACTGATCCGCCGCAAATACCACTGAAAATCTTGATCCAAGGCGTATAGAGCGCTGTGAATGGCTTTCCTAACCATCAGTTTATCCATAGCTTCTGTCGCCATCCTTATGTGCTCCTGCAGACGGCTCAGCATCCACCTATCTATGAGCGTTAACGGTTTGCTCGTAATGTCCACCTGGGTTTTTGCGGTTTCAACCGCGAATTGATAGAAGCGCTCCAGTCGGTCGCGTATGGACCTCGCTAAAGTAGAGCTAAAATCTGCGTCCTGTAGCAGTTCGGAGGTGGCTAGAACCGCGAATCTAAGCGAGTCTGCTCCAAACATCCTGATGGCTTCTTGGAGAGGGATGATGTTGCCCAAGGATTTACTCATCTTTCGGCCTTCCATCAGCACGCTTCCATTTACAACTATCTGGCGGGGCCAGAGCGCTTCTGGAAAAATTGCCGTGTGAATGAAAATCATAAAGGTGAGGTGATTTGGAACAAGGTCTCGACCTGAGTGGCGGGTGTCCAGCGGATAAAAGTAGGAGAATTCTCTGCGCATCTGCTCCAAGACCTTTGGGTTCAAGCCTGCCTCCTCCGCCACTCTCTTTGGTTGTCCCACACCGAGGAAAATGTAGTCAAAAACGGCGTCGGTCAACTGATCTGCTTGGATTCCATGATCCTTGATGTATTTCATAATTGTGTAGTAGGCCATGTATATGACGGAGTCTGAGAGCGACTCTATGATCCATTCAGGGTCCCATGGTAGTTTTGTGCCGAGCCCAGCTTTTCTGGCGCAAGCTTTCTCGCGAAGCCAATCAATGACATAGTTGAATTCTGGAAGCAGCTCCTCAGGCAAGATTTCCATCTTGTTGAGACATTTGTGCGCTGTGTCTTTCCATTCGGGTTCTCCATAGTTGATAAACCATTGATCCTTGAAAACCTTCACGACACACTCGGTTCCGCACCGGCAGACCACGGGCTTGTTGGCGAGTTCGTACATGGTTTCGGCTTTCCCCTTTTCAATCAGATCAGCTTTGACCCTTTGCTTTGCTTCTGCTACGGGGAGTCCTGCGTACTTTCCTGTGTTCTCCTTCATTCTTCCACTGTGGAATTCATGTCTGTAAACCTCTTTTGTCGCTTTCTCAAGGCTGGGATCAAGCTGACTTTCTATGCCCATCTCCTTGACCACATCAGCCGCCGGATACTGGGAATGTTTAGGAACCGCAATGATGGAGACTGGTTTGATGGCGTCCAAGGCTTCCCGGGCGATTCCGTACTCCTTAAGTTTGGAGACTTCCCTCTTCACGCCCTCCAAGGCTATGTAATCGTAGGGAGCGTGCCCTGGAACTGACATAACAACTCCAGTTGCATTCTTTGGATCAACAAATTCGGCTGGGAGGATGAGAATTTCTCCATTGATTACTGGACTCTTGACCTTCTTCCCGATGAGTTCTTTTCCTAAAAGGGTTTCCACCACCTCAACCTTGCGATTTAGATACCGCAACTTCTCAACGCTTTTCCTACTGACAATCCATTGTTCACCTTCTACCTTTGCCCTAACATACTCAACTCTCGGGTTTAGCCACATGTTGGTTACGCCGAATATTGTTTCAGGTCTCAGGGTTGCTGCTGGCAGGAAACATCCGTTGCACTCAAATTTTATGAGGGTGAACTCCTCGATTTCGGGCTCAACATCTCCGCACGTGTCGTGCTGACCCACAGGGTTTCCGCAGCTCGGACACCACCCAACTGGATGGCTTCCTTGTGAAATGAAGCCGGCTTCACGTAACTTCTTGAACTGCCACTCAATGAAGCGATTGTATTGGGGGTCAATAGTGGTGAATTCGCGCCTCCAGTCGATGGAGTAGCCCACTTTTTTCATGCTTGCCTTTATCTCTTCGTGGAAGTATCGGGCGATCTTGATGGGTTCAACAAAATCTTTTAGGGCTTCTTGTGGCACCTTGTATATTCTAACGAAAGTGTCAACGAGGTCCTCGTCGCCGGCTTTCAGGCGTTTCGACATGGCTAGGACAGGTGTTCCTGTGTAATGGAAAGCCATGGGAAAAAGAACGTTGAACCCTCGCATTCGCATGTAGCGGGCGTGAACGTCCGCCAGCGTGTAGGTTCTTCCATGCCCAATGTGTTGAGGAGAGTTTGGGTAAGGATACGCCACGGTGATAAAGCACTTCGGCTTATTCGGATCTGGATCAGCCTCAAAGATTCTTGCCTCTTGCCACGCTTTCTGCCACTTCTCCTCGATTTTGTTCCATTTAATAGGCACTAGCCTTTCCTCTCCAGCTGTTTCCTTAAAACTTCTTCAGCCTTCTGCAACGCCTCGGGCACCTTCTTAACAAGGGTTCCGCCTCCCTGGGCGAAGTCGGGTCTGCCGCTACCTCCACCACCTAGTACGGACGCAGCCTTGTCAGCAATTTCGCGAGCGTTTATGCCCCGTTTTATTGCATCTTTACCGGCCATTACTACAATTCTCGCAGTTTTTTCGTCGGCTCGCCAGAAAACGGCAACCATTTTCGGGTCTTTTTCAATTTCCTCGCTAGCTGTTTTGACTATGATGTCAACATCGACTTGTTCAAACTCTTGTTTCGCAAACTTAACTCCATTGATTGGCGTTATTTTCATCACTCGTACAACCTCTCGAGCCCTAGCAGTTTCATGAATAACAATTTCACGCCGAGTCTCCTTCCACTCCCTTACGAGGCGTTCCGCAGTTCCTTCCAGCTTTTCAAGAGGCGCATTCAGTATTTCAGAAACTTTCCACAACAATTTCTCGTTTTCTTGCACGGCTTCAAGGGCTGGAAGTCCAGCGCTGAACACGATTCGTTCAACGCCGTCCTGAATTCTCTCTGTGCGAACGATTTTTATGAACCCTATTTCTCCCGTGTTTTTAAGGTGGGTTCCTCCGCAGGCTTCAACGTCCCAGTCTCCGGTTTTTACAACCCGTATTTCTCTTCCCGGCACAACGCCCCCCTGATAAAGTCTGAAGCCGTACTGTTTTTCCGCTTCTTCTCGGGGCATCCACGAGGTTTCAACTGGTATGTTTTGTATCACTGCCTGGTTAGCAAGCCTTTCGATCTCATGGATCTCCTCTTGTGCCAGTCGTTTGAAGTGGGAAATGTCAAGTCGGGATCTCTCAGCGCCCTTTTGGGCCCCAGCCTGCCAAACATGTTCCCCTAACACTCTTCTAGCCGCGCCCATGATGACGTGGGTGGAGGTGTGGTGTTTCATGAAACTGCTTCTTCGTTTCCAATCGATGGTTCCCCTGACTTTGTCTCCTCCTCGAGGAACAGGCCCCTTCACAACATGAACAATAACATTTCCAACTTTTTGAACATCCACAACCTCTGATCGTGTCTTATTAAACGCAAGGTAGCCGTGATCGGCTGGTTGCCCCCCTCCCTCGGGATAGAACGCTGTTTTATCCAGTATAACATGCTGACCGTTTAGGACTCGGAGAACCCGTGCTTCGAATTCGGAAAGGTAGGGGTCTTCGTAGTAGAGCATTTCTGTCTCTGGGAGGTTTGAAACCTCGGCTTCCAGTTCCCTCATTTTCTCTTCCTCTCGCGGCGGGGCCGCCTGAACGTGCCTCTCAGCAACCATCGTGTAGAAGTTTCCAGGAACCCTTACCTTAACCCCATCTGCTTGAGCTGTTTCTTGAACCACCTCGGGTGGAAGCCCGTGGGAGTCATAGAGTTCAGTCAGCGTTTCCAAAGGAATCTCAGAAATCCCTTTCGATTTTAGTCCTTGAGCAATTCTTTTGACAAGAGAACCGCCCCTCTTGAGAGTTTCCTCAAACTTATCTCGCTCCACCGAGAGAATTTCCACTATCTCATCTCGCATATCCTTTAAGCGCGGGAAATCTTTAGACCAAAAGGCAATTTGCAGGTCAATAATGTCGAGCAATTTCTCCTCGATAGCGAGAGTTCTTAGCAATCGGTAGGTCCGGCGGAGCATCAATCTAGTTAAGTATCCTTCGCGCATGTTGGAGGGAACAACGCCCTCCGCGAGCATAAACGCTAAGCACTTGGTGTGATCCACGACTGCAAAAGCATTTTCAACAGGGAGAAGTGTTTTCTCAAGCTCTTCCACGTTCATTCCAACGTGTTCAGCCACCCTTTTCCTAGCCTCTATCCAATCAGCAGTTTCTCTCAAACCCATCACGCCGGAAAGCTCCGCCACTCTTGCCAGCAGTCGGTTGTCGATTCTGCTTATTCCCGCCATCTTGAAAACCTCGTTTAAAACTGGACCGTACACTGCGTGGAAGCAGCTTACAGTTCCCTGTGACAGCCATGTGTAACGTTCGATTCCGTATCCCGTGTCAACTGTTCGTATAGGCGATTCGATGAACTCGTTGTTGATTACCTTAAACTTCATGAAAACCAGTGTGGCGAGTTCCAGTCCTCGAATAACTGTTTCAAGGTCTGGTCCCGCGTTTCCACCGCCTGACCAAACGTCTTCTTTGTAGACAACTTCTTCTGATTTTATTCCAAGCTCTTTTGTGACAAACTCGTGGTGGTATCGCACGGTCTGATCTTTCCAGTAGACTTCTTTGTTGGGATAGTTGAAGGCGTGATGGCCCCCCATCTCAAATATGGTTAGGTGTCGACCGAAAGTGGGTCCGGTGTTGTCTACGTCTACAAGCCGGATGCAGGGCTGGCTTATGACGAGGGGGTTAGCTGGAGGAGGAACTATCCCGTTCGTAACGTAGGGTTGAAAGTCGATGATGCTGGCGTGTGTGAGGTAGAGGTCGTCCCTCCACCTAGCCACAACGGGGTAAGGCTTGATTCTCTCGTGCCCCCGCTTCTCAAAGAAGGATAGAAATGTCTCTCGCATCTCCCCGACATTGTAGCGTTTGCGCGTTGGAGGATTATCAATAAAAGTGTAGGGTGCACAACCTTTCGAGGTCAGTTCTCCACAAGTTTTCTGATCTTGGTTCCGCGTCCAAAAGTGCTCCCCGCAAGTCGGGCATAACTTTCGAACGTACCCGTACTCGTCAAAGAAGGGAACGTGATACTCATCTTGTGGAAAGCGCCTCAACTCTCATCCTCCATCAAGAAGGAAACCACGCACTTTAAAGATAACTGAAACAAGTTAAGAAATCTTCTCTAGAGCCAACGCAAAAGGAGGGGCCGGATCATCCGAATAAGGCTCCGAGGCCCTCCATTGCGGCCTCTTCTTTCGCTTTCTCTTCCTCTTCCTTCTTTTTCTTCGCTTCTGCTGGTTTCTCCCCTGGACCTGGAGCTGGAGCTGGACCTGGAGCTGGAGCAGCTGCTGGAGCAGCCGTCATGAATGCTGGCTGAGACTTGATTGCCTCTTCGATGTTGACCTCTGCTAGGGAAGCCACGAGAGCCTTCACTCTGACGGGGTCGGCGTTGATGCCAGCGGCACTCAACACCTTGGTCAGGTTCTCTTCGTTGATGGGTTTTCCGGCCCTGTGAAGGAGTATTGCAGCATGTACGTATTCCATCAGCTTTCACCACGCTTCCATTGACTTTAGTTAGTCTCATACTTAAACTTAACACTTTTGAAACGCGTGTTCAGAAACTTCGGTGGAAAATGTTTCGACGTGATGGGAGGCGAATTGCCTTATTCACAATTAACTATGTGCGTTTTAGTCCGTATTATTATGTTGAGAGGCATTTCGTAATAACTGTATTCCCATTCACCGTGAGTGATCTTCCCGCCAAGTTCTTGCAGAATCTTTGTGAACTCTGGAAGCTCGTCTCCTGAAATAACCTGTTCCCATTCATTTTTCCAAGCTCTCCAAGGTGCGGCACTTGCCTCTTTAAGAATGTCCTTAGTCTTTTTTGAAAAGTGATTTTCTTTTTCCATGAGTTTCCCCTGGTTTTGATTATTGAGAGCTTTAAGTCATAGAGTTTTTTATTAAACTTATGAATTTCAACTTCAAATTCTAAAGCAGTAAGCATAGCTGTGAAATGAGCAAAACCGGTTAGACGCGCGGCTCAAATTCAAGAGTTTGCTTTCAATTTACTGTGTAAATTCAACATTTCCATGTGAGCCTTTCTTATGAGGGCGGCTATCGTGTCGCTGGTTAGTATCCATCCGTTTAGTGCCAGCGCGTATGCCTCATTGTGTCCCGCTTGGAGGAGAAGCGCCATGTTCTCTGACGTTGGAAAAGTGGCGTTCAGCGACAGGTTGAGCGCAAGAGCGTGAGCCTCCTCAACGCTTTGCTTAACCTCCTCCAAGTTCAGTTGCATCTGTTCCTCGGTTATGATCAGCCCGTCGTCGTACAACGCCTTCAGGGTAAGTCCAGCCTCCACTGGCTTCAAGCCAAGCTTGGACAATACGCTTGCGAGCCTCGCCTCTATTATGCCTCCCTTCTCCAGCACCAGAGTGTCATGAGTTACCCAGACGCTCCCCGCTTCTATCCTTGTGGGCAGGCCCACGGCGGAGAATTGACTGATGATGGGACCTGGAGGCAGTCCAGTGTTTCCTGCAGGCACAATCACGTCCTGTGCAGCGATGTCTCCAGCCTTAGCTGTGGTTTTCACCCTGCTCCTTTGGAGAAGAAGCGCAAGCCTGAAGGGGTTAAGGTTAGTTAAGAGGAAAATGTTTGAACCTTTTAGATGCCCCTCTAAACCCTCTAATCCGGGCTTGTTTTTACACTCCGCAATCGCCCTTCTCATAACGGTGTTTTTGATCACGCGGAGATACACGCTGTCCTCCAGTTTTCTCCTCAGTTCTTGAAGTTGAGCTGACCTGACCTTTTGCAGGCTCGCAACTCCGAGGACCCTATACTGTTGCATAATACTCTTTATTTCTTCAACTTCTTCGGCTTTTTCCAGCGCTGCTTGGCGTAATGTCATGTCTTTCTCTACATCCTTACCTTGATGGACGGCCCCATGGTTGCTTTCAGGCTGACCGACCTGATGTTTTTGACCCCCTTTTTGAGTTTTGCCTCTACTCTTTTTATTACCGCTTGAACGTTTTCAGCGATTTGATCGTCCGACATGGTTTCAACTCCGACACGGCATTGAAGAATTGGTTGACCCCGTGTTCTCAGAAAAATCATTTTCCGGTGTCTTTTCACATGCTCCGCTATGTCCGCTGTGGGAGGAACAGGAGTCGGCATCTTTCCCTTCGGCCCTAAGATTGCACCAAGAATCTTTCCCACAAGCGGCATCAAGGGGGCCTCAGCAATGAAGAATTCATAGGACTCCGCCAGCCCCTTCTGTTTTTCCTTGTCACCCATCATGGCTTCAAGTTCTCCCCTCTCTATAACGAGGTCTGTCTTCGCCCTCTTGGCCTTTAGAGCCATTTCTCCTGAGGCAATCACACATATTCTGTTTTCCTTTCCCGCAGGATGCGGCAACTCAATGATTTCTTGAATTTTTTCCTCAGATTTTTTGGGGTCTATATCACGCAAGTTTATGATGAGTTCTATGGACTGTGCGAACTTTCTCTTTTTAGACTTGTCCTTTGCTTCTTTAATTGACTCAAGGACATTCTTCGTTTCCAGCGACATCTCTGAGCCTCGAGCCAAAAACGTACAGGAGCCTGTTATAAAAATCTTGTTATGAACTTGTGGTAGAAATGCTTGTTTCTAAATCTCCTATACAATTTTGAAAATGCCATTTCAGTATTTCGTATCACAAACTCTTTATGTCAATTTAGATTTGTTAGACGGGAGGGGAAACTTTGAGAATATGTGTTGTTGGAACCGGGGTCCAAGGGTCGGCAATCGCTTTAACTTTGACAAAAACTCCGGAAGTGTCTGAAATTGTTTGCGCCGACATAAACTTAGACAGAGTTAAACGAGTTGTAAAGAAGTTAGGAAGCGATAAGGTTTCCATGCAAAGGGTTGACGCAGGCAGCATAGATGACTTGCTTAGAGTTCTAAGGGGAGCTGATGCGGTGATCAACGCAACTCTGCCTAGATATAATTTGAACATAATGAATGCATCCTTGAAGAGTGGAGCACACTATGTGGACCTTGCCTCCGACGTGCCAGAGGAGGCCATTCCAAAACAGCTGGGCTTAAGCGACAAGTTTAGAGATGCCGAGCTAACCGCAGTGGTGTATCATGGCGGTCCCTTCGTCATGAACGTGCTTGTACGATATGCCGCAGACAGACTTGACAGCGTGGATGAAATACGCCTAAGATTCGGGTGGAGATCGACGATTGAAGAAGAATTCATACCAACATGGTCCCCTGTGTGGTGCCCTGAAATTGCGTTACTCGAATGGATAACGCTACCAGCGGTGTACAAAAACGGAAAATTCGAGAAGGTACCTACGTTTTCAGGGGTTGAAGAATACTCGTTTCCAGAACCTGTCGGTCCACTAACCGTCTGCCTTATAGATTACGAACCTGTTTATACGCTTCCCCGCTTCATAGGGAAGGGTGTGAAATATGTGGACTGCAAGTTAAATCCAGATAGGATGGCTGGAGCCTTAATTAAGATGGGGCTTGCCAGCGACAAACCTATAGAAGTGAAAGGAACTAAGGTGGTTCCCAGAGACGTCCTTCTCGCTCTTGTACCTCCTCCGTTAGAGATAGATATGGCTAAGAAGCTTGAGGAAAGCGAAATAGATACACTTGGATGTCATTTGGCAGAGGTTAAAGGTGAGAAGGGAGACGAAAAAATAACTTACACGCTGTATAGAACGTACAGCTCCCGCGAAACTTACGAAAAGTTTGGAACAGGATGGGCTGAAGTTGCTATTCCAGCCGTGATCACAGCAGTCATGCTTGTGAAGGGAGAGGTGAAAATCAAGGGCGTTATCCCACCCGAAGGCTTGGAACCAGAGCTGTTCCTAGCCAAGCTAGCTGAAAGAGAAATAACTTTTCAGGAAAGAGTTACAAAGGAAATACGGGCTTAACAGCGAATACTCGAGTCAGCTATAATTTAGATGCTACTCCTCTTCCTTAAACAGCGTGTCGTGTTTCCCCTCGTCGATCTCCTTCTGGACCTCCCTGGGGTCCTTTCCCTCCACCGTTACGCCCATGCTGACACAGCTTCCCAAAACCTCTTTCACCGCAGATTTCAAGTTTCTCGCCAAAAGCCCAGAGTGTTTGACCTTGGCTATCTTGGCGACTTGCTTCATGGAGAGATTTCCTATCTTTTCGGTTTTAGGAGCCCCTGATCCCTTTCCAACTCCCAATTCGCTGACGATCAGCGCAGAAGTTGTAGGAGTGCCAACGCTTACTTCAAACTCCTTTGTCTCCGTATTCACGGTGATCTCAACTGGAACCTTCATGCCAGCGTAATGTTTCGTGATCTCGTTAATTTTATTCACGATGGCGAGGACGTTGACGCCGAGGGGGCCCAAAGCTGGTCCTAGTGGCGGTCCAGCAGTTGCTTGTCCGCCGCCTACTAACGCTTTAACGACCTTCTTTTCGCTCACGTTGTTTCCTCCTTTTTCGCCTTTTCCACGAGTCTCACGTAGTCGGCGTGAACTGTGATGGGTAGGGTGAAGGTTGCCTCTAACAGTTCAAGGGTTACCTCTTCCTTGGTTTTGTCTACCCTAGTGATCTTCGCCCTCATTCCCTTGAACGGACCTCCCACAACCTCGACGACATCTTCAATGTCCAGCTCTTCAATCACTGGCCTAACGACAATGTACCGTTCAACCTCTTGGAAGCTTACGATGCCTGGAACTCTTGATCTTACGTGTTTGATTCCTTGTATCGCCTTATCGACGAAGTGCGGTCCGTCTGCCTCGATGAAGACGTAGCCTTTCAGCATTTCTGGCACGAGAATTGCTTTTATGGGTATCTTGGTGGTCTCAACTCTTGCTGCGATGAGACCTGCCACGTTTTTCTCTTGTCCAGCCGTGGTTCGCACTGCGAAGACTGCTATGGACATTTTCTCTTTTTCATTACTCATGTTTATGCTTCCTGCTATGCAAATCCCTGCAACATTGAAGATATGAGTTTAATCAAAAATGCCAACATTCCAACCACGATAACTCCCAGTAGGCAGATTTTTATGGAGAGCCAGAGCTCGCTTCTCCCAGGCTTTTTAGCAAGCCTCAACAATCTTGAGCACGATTTAAAAAACGATCTCAACCCCAAGTTTACTCGATCACTCAACATTAAGTTCTCCTATAAAAATTTATTCAGTGTGAACCTGGCTCTTATCGTAAATCGGAAACTTGTAAAGCTCCTATTTAGGCTACGCGAAAACGTATTCACGCGCTGAGCCGATGTTTAAGCCTTTTCAGAGGCAGGAGGATGGCACGCTCGTATTCGTATATCACCCTTGATGTTACGGTCCAAGCTTCAAGTGTTTCTTCATCTATGCAGACCAGCTCGTCCGCCAATTGAATTGTGGATGCCGAGAAGTGCCCGTGAGGAAAACCGCCTATGATCACAGCGGGTCTTTCTCCATTTGAAAACTTCGACACAACATCTTCAAGGGTGCGAGGCTTCCCTGTCCTGCTGAAAGCCACAACTTTGGTGGAGTTGATTTCACGAAGCAGTTGCGGCATTGTTTTGGGCTCCAGCTTTAGCAGAGCCGGCCCTTTTGGAGGAGTTCTTCCCAATTCAAACAGTTGCTCCATGAGGCTAACGAATCGGTTGTAGTTTCTAGGCAGTCGAGTTTCTGGTTTCACTTTGATAACTTGATTGTTAATGGTGTGCACGTAAACTTGAAGAAGTCTTTCCTTGTTAAGAGGTGAACCTAAGGCTTCGAGTAGGGCGAAATGAACGATGTCTGGGCGTCCCCTTTTCTCATTTTCCGGAAGGGTCTTCATAGCAGCGTGGTGATAAGATCGGTCGAGAAGAAGAAGTTGTGGGAGCTTTCTACGCTTTTTTGAGTGCTGCTTAACAGCGGAATGTCTCCACAAGTCTTTTGGGATTGTTTCGAGCGCCGATTCTGCGAGTATAAAAATGAGCAAAGCGTATCCTCCATTGTAGGAAGAAAGTTTCTCCAAATAAAGTTTAATGCCTGCGGTTCAGCTTTATGGAACAGTTTGGGAAATAAAGCTTCTAATTACAATGAATCAAGATAACAGAAAAGTTTATGTCGCCTCCAAAACAACTTCGTAAAGCACTCTTCACTACGGTGAAAATGATGTTGGAATTTTTGAACCGCGACCAAATAGAGGAAATTCATTCTGCAAGCTTGAAAATTCTAGAGGACGTTGGCGTTATAGTTTATGAGGATAGTTTTCTGAAGTTTCTAGCTGAATCTGGCGTGAATGTTGACTTTAATAAGAAAACCGTAAGATTTTCGCCGAGTTTGGTAATGGAATGCATTAAGAAGGCACCCAAGCGGGTGATGTTGTATGCTCGTGATCCCAGATATGACGTGGAACTTGATGATGGAAAGATCTATGCTCACGCAGCTGGCGGAGCAGCGACTGTAGTTGACCTAGAGTCTGGAAAGGTTCGACCGTCCACTAGGAAGGATGTTGCTGATCTAACTAGGATAATTGATGCGCTACCTAACATTCATACATGCACCATGGTCGCATTGCCCTGTGACGTCTCGGAACAAGTTCGTGATGTGTACTGCATGGCAGAACAACTTCGGAATACAGGCAAAAATGTGGACGCAACGGCTCTTAGCGACAAAGGTTTTCCCTACATGGTGGAGTTGGCAGAGGCGGTAGTGGGCGGGGAAGAAGAGTTGAGGAAGCGCCCGATCATTGTGTGTAGTTTCTCGCCAACAAGTCCCTTGAAGTTTTCCGGCGATGTAGTAAGGATTATGGTCCAAGGTGCTAAGTTAGGTTTGCCAATAGCGGCGTTGCCTTGTCCCATGGCAGGTGCGACTAGCCCAGTAACGTTGGCGGGCAGCCTTGCTCAGCAGAATGCAGAGACATTAGCTGGGTTGGTGATGATTCAGCTTGTTAACGCAGGGACGCCGTTTATGTATTGTCCTCGTGCTTTTCCCATTGACATGCTATCCGGAATGGCAAGCTCCGGCGTCGAAGTTGGAATGTTGTCAGTGGGCTGTGTTCAACTCGCCAAATATTATGGTCTTCCATCCGACGTTTATGGACTTGACACTAGCTCTAAAACATTGGATGAGCAAGTGGCATTTGAAAAGGGACTAAATGGAATTTTACCAGCCTTAGCTGGGGCAAATATGCTTTCAGGAGCTGGCAGTATTGAGGGCGGCATTACAGTAAGTTATGAGCAACTGGTTATTGATGATGAAATTTTTGGAATGATTTTCAGAGCGGTTAAAGGTATCGAAGTGAACGAAGAAAGACTGGCAATAGATGTGATTGCCAAAGTAGCTCGCGAAGAATCAAACTTCCTGCAACAGATGCACACACTTAAGCATTTCCGCCAAGAGCAGTATCTTCCAAAACTTTCGGATAGAACTTCTCGTTCGCGATGGCAAGAAATGGGCTCTAAAAACGTAGTGGAAGTTGCACGGGAGAAAGTAAGAAAAATACTGGCGGAACATCAACCCCCACTATTAGATAAAGATGTGGTAAATAAAATCGAAAAAATACTGAAGAGGGCAACTAACACTTTAGTATCTGCGTAAGCTTAATGGCGATTTTCCGCTTAATGGAATAACCTTTGGCTACTTCCCTTTCTGAAGATTTTGCCAGTTTGGTCATATTTGGAGCCTGACACTCAAAGAATGTTGAAAGGGGGTGAGGGAGCTTTTCTGAAAAAATGTTATTGCGTGAAATTTTCACCAATACGGACCTATCCCCTAGGTTTTTTGTGCTATTTGGATCATATAGCGAAAAGGTATGTTGAAAACAGTTTTTACCAAAAAAGGGGTTTTGCGAGGAACATCTGCATATTGATTAGGATAAAAGCTTAATGGAGGAGTTTGGAGAGAATCTGTGGGGAAACGGACATTACAAAAGAGATAGCCCTGCAACGCATTCACGCCTTATTTCGCTTAGCTGAAAAGACAGTTCATGAAAATCCAGAGTTGGCGCAACGATACGTCGTGATTGCAAGGAAAATCGCCATGAGAACCAAGCTTCGACTGCCTAGAGAGTATAGGCGCCTCGTTTGCAGACACTGTAAAAGCTTCATTTTCCCCGGTGTGAACTGTCGTGTCCGAACCCAGTCAAGAAGGGAACCACACGTGGTTGTCACCTGCCTCAGCTGTGGCAAACACATGCGCATATCACTGAAGGAGAAGAGAAAAAATGTTAACGCCCAAGATGAAACGCCGAATAAAGCGTGAACTGAGCACTGAGAAACCAACCATATGGGTTGGGAAGGAAGGAACAGCACCCCAAATTGTAAATGAGGTTTCTAGGCAGCTGGATCAAAGGGAGATGGTAAAGGTTAAGATACTGAAAAGCGCCCTCAAGAATGAAATGGCTAAGAACGTCGCATCAAAAATAGCGCAGAAAACATCATCCACACTAATCGATGTTCGAGGCCACACATTCATATTATATAGACCCCGCAAGAGGAAGAGTGAAAAGCCTTTATAAGTGGCTTCTCAAATTAGCCATTTCAGCTAGGAAGAAAGAATCTTGCCCACACCCTACGACGTTCCCGCACCCATTCTGATCGAAACCGTATCCCAACATCTAAAGAAAAACGTGGATGCAATAGTCCCACCAGCATGGTCCTTCCTCGTAAAGACAGGCTCCCACACCGAGAGACCCCCACAGAATCCAGACTGGTGGTTCATTAGATGCGCTTCGCTCCTGCGAAAAATATACATGCAGGGTCCCATAGGCGTGACACACCTTCGCTCAGATTATGGTGGGAGGAAGGATGCAGGAGTGAAGCCGGAACATGCGAGGATGGGTGGCGAAGCAAATATCCGGAAGGCGTTGCAACAGCTTGAGGCAGCTGGGCTTGTGGAAAACCTAAGAACCAAGGGGAGAGTGCTAACTAAAGAGGGGAAACGACTGTTAGACGACCTATCAACCGAAATCAAGAAGAAGTTGGAGAAGCGTGGGGAGCTGAGGAAACACTAGGTGTGCGAGATGAGTGAGGAGGAAATTGAAGAGCTGCGAAGAAGAAAGCTTCTCGCGCTTCAACGGCGACTAGCCCAAGAACAACAGAGAATTCAAATGGAACAACAAATCGAAGTGCAGAAGCAAGCAGCCCTTCGCAAGATACTCACTCCAGAAGCCAGACAGCGCCTTACAAACCTAAAAATGGTGAAACCAGATTTCGCAGAACAACTGGAACTGCAACTAATCCAACTCGCACAGCAAGGCAAGGTAAACATCCCGGTAACCGACGAACAACTAAAAGAAATCCTAATGAGATTACAGTCTCACCGTCGAGAGATCAAAATCAGGAGGGTTTAGGGTGGGAAGAAACAAACCCGCCGCGAAAAAACGTAGGTTGGCAAAAGCTGGCAAAGAAAGTAAACCCGTTCCAACATGGGTTATCGCAAAGACGGCAAGCCGCGTGAGGACCAGCCCGAAAAGAAGACGCTGGCGACAAAGAAAGATAAAGGCTTGAGGAGGGAAGACACGAATGAAAGAGACCGCTGAAGAATCAGAGAAAACTGAAGAACCAAAAGAAAACATGGATACCACAGAAGTAGAAGAAACTGGTGAAGCAGAAGAGGCAAAGGAAACCGAAGAAATAGAAAAAGAAGAGGAAGAGATCACAGAAGAAGCTGTCGAAGAGGTTGAGAAACCGAAAAGAGAGGAAATAGAAAAAGAAATCGTTGAGGAAAAAATTTACACAATACCGTTAGGCAGGGCATGGATTTCTCCACGGAAAAGGCGAGCGCCAAGAGCCACACGTATCCTCAAAGACTTCGTCCATAGACACATGAAAATTAAGACTGAGACTGAAGAAGGAGAGGAAGCTGAAAGACTAGTGATCAGCAACGAGGTAAACGAGAAAATCTGGAGCAGAGGAATCGAAAAACCGCCGCGGAAAATCAGGGTTCGGGCAGTTAAAGATAAAGAGGGAGTCATAACCGTATACTTGGCTGAAGGAGACTAGTTCTTGGCGATCTTCCTTTGCAGCCTCTTTGGTAGCGCGAGCATAGGGGTTTACTCCCTAGTCACCGACAACATGGCGATAGTTCCCTCACAGATTTCGGAAAAAAAAGCGAAAATACTCGGAGATTGGCTGAAGGTGAAAGTTGTTAGCACAACTATTGGCGCCTCAGTGCTCGTGGGGGCTCTGGCTCGCGCAAACTCCAACGGCATAGTCCTCCCCCACTTCATACGTGAAGAGGAAATTCAAGCCATAAAGTCAAATTCACACATCAATATGGCAGTTATGGAGACAAAAAAGACAGCTTATGGAAACCTGATTCTGGCAAACGACTACGGGGCTGTTGTTGACCCTCGACTGAAGGAGAGGGATGTGAAGAAAATAGAAGACGCTTTAGGTGTCGAAGTAGTTCCCGGCGAGATAGCTGGACTGCCCTACGTGGGTTCCCTCGCCACCGCAACGAATAAGGGGGCGTTAACCCACCCGTTGGTGAAGGAGGAAGAGCAGAAACTCTTGAGGGATGTGCTGAAAGTTCACGTGGACGTGGGAACCGTCAACTGTGGAATACCCTACGTCGCCACAGGACTTGTTGGAAACACGCATGGGGCGGTCGCAGGATATATAACCACCGGACCCGAACTGTTCATAATTGGGCAGGCACTCGATGTGGTGAGGGAAAATGAGTGAAGCAAAGGTTTTCCGGGTGACGGGAGAGATAAGAAAGCCGAACTATCAAACGAGCTTTCGAAAAGAGGTTAGGGCAGTGAGGCCAGATGATGCCGTGGAAACGATCTACACGGAGATAGGGAGCAAACACCGGGTAAAACGCTTTCAAATCAAAATTACGAAAGTGGAAGAGGTGCCTCCAGAGGAGATTGAAAGCATCACCATACGGAAGTTGACATTGGGAGAAAAGGAACGTGTCGAGTGAAGAAGAAACTTTCCGCAGACTGGCCGTCGAGCTTCGACTACTAGAGGGAACAGCTGAGGCGCTACAGTCCAGAATAAACTTGGTGAACGCAGCCTTAACCGAACTCAGGATCGCCAGCATAACGCTGAAGGGAATAGAAAAGGAGAAAGAAAACTCGTCACTCTTCGTTCCCATCGGGGGAGGCTCCTACATAAAGGCAAAGCTGGATAGCGCTGACAAGATTATCATGGGCATGGGAGCTGGAGTGGCAACTGAGAGAACAGTGAAAGAAGCGATAGAGAACCTTGAAAAACGCATAGGCGAGTTGGAGAAGACAAGAGATACCCTTCAACAACAACTAAACCAAGTCATAGACAAAATTCAGGATGGGAGATCAAAGCTCGAAGAACTCACGGCGAAACTAAGCGAAGAGGAGAAAACGAACCGTGTTCGAAAAACTGAAGGAAGGACTTAGCGGGCTCGTCGAAAAGATTGCAACAACAGAGCTAAAAGCCGAAAATCTCCGACCCATCCTCTCCAACTTCAGGTTAAACCTAATCGAAAACGACGTGGCTGTGGCGGTGGCAGATCACGTCTGCGAAGAGATAGAAAAACGGTTAGACGGAGTTCAAGTGAGACGGCTAGAAGATCGAAAAGAAATCGTGAAAAAGAGCCTACACGAAATTTTGCTCACCATCCTAACCACTAACGAAACGATAGACCTGTTGGAGAAAGTTGAGGAAAAACGAAGGGCAAAGGAGCCCTACGTGATCGTTTTTGTTGGAATCAACGGAACAGGCAAAACCACCACCATAGCCAAGGTTGCTAAACTCCTCATGAAAAACAAATGCTCAGTCATTCTCGCGTGCAGCGACACCTACCGAGCTGGGTCCATTGAGCAGCTGGAGGAACATGCCAAAAGACTGGGCGTCCGTATGATCAAGCACAAGTATGGGGCAGACCCAGCAGCCGTTGCCTACGACGCCATTAACCACGCTAGGGCTCACGGTGTGAGCGCCGTTCTCATCGACACGGCTGGGCGCATCCAAACGGACAGAAACCTCATGAACGAATTGGCTAAGATAAAACGGGTTATCAACCCAGACTTAACCATTCTTACGGTGGATGCCCTCACGGGAAACGACGCTGTCATGCAAGCCGAGGAATTCCACAAAAGCGTAGGAATTGGCGGAACAATCCTGACAAAGGTGGACGCGGATGTCAAGGGGGGAGCCGCCCTAAGCGTAACATACGTGACGAAAAAACCCATTCTGTTTATTGGAACCGGACAGAAGTATGAAAACTTGGAAGAGTTTAATCCAGAAAAGTTTGTGCAGATGATTTTAAAATAATCTAATATCGATGTTAGTCCTCGGCATTGGCGATGTTCATTCAAGGAAGAGGGAATATAATATAAGATCCGTGTCTAGGTACTCTCGCCTTAGATAGGCTTCTGGAATAAAACCGAGGTCAATACATATTTTGCTCATAGCAACGTTCCAGGGTCGTGTAAAAAGCTTAAGTTTCTTCCTTCCGAGAGCCTTCGCATATTCGATTGCTTTTTTAACCAACCCTTTGCCAATCCCTTTTCCCCTAAGATCTTTCCTTACAGCCACTAGATGAATTTGCGCAGGCATTTCCACGTTTCCCTCAGTTATGGTGAGAAAACCTACTGCGCCCTCTCCATTTTCTACAACGAATATCTTTACTTCTGGTCGCTTTGAGAATTCGATGAACCTTTCTGGTGGTAATGGTGGCATCCCTCTCGCTATTTCGTCAGCGAATGCTTCGGTAAAAATCTGAGCAAGTACTACGGCGTCTTTCTCACGAAACTCTCTAATCTTAGACATTTTAGAATCACTTTTTAGATGAATGTTAGATCTCCGTTTAATATAAGGCATGTTTCATTATTATAGAAATTTTGAGTTCTGTAAGTAGGATTTTACGCCTTTCCTAACAGTTTTAAAAGGATTCCCTTCACCGAGTGCAGTCTGTTTTCGCTTTGATCGTAGATTATGGAGTTTGGACTCTTCATTTTAAAATAATATCTAATGAAGTCGCTATTGCTCTTCCACTTTTACTTGTTTTTCTTCATGAATTCTTTGAATGAATTCAAGTCGGCTGGAACAAGAACTGGTCTTTTCAGAAACTCGCATGGCCATTGCTTGCACTCATCACAGTATTTAATCCCTCTTTTCGCAGCGCACTCTTTCCTTCTACTTAACCAGTTTCTTTTCTTTCTCAAAAAATTCATTAGGCCTATTTCTTTAATTTGCTTCATGTTGCTCCAGACATCTAAAAACCAAGAGCTGTCCTCTAATTTCTCAGCTTTAAAGAAGTCAAAAATTTTGCATGGAAAGTCCCTACACTCCAAACAAATTTTTAAGTTTTTACCACTTAAACACTGATAAATTTTACAATATTTCCTGTACTCCTTACTTAATCCCATATCAGATCTGCAACCTAAACATTCCCCACTAAGAAACGCTGTACACTCTCCGCAATAAAGTCCACAAGGAGCAACTAAATTCCATTTGTTTTCGTTTGACATCCCCATTTGCCTCAGTCTCATGATTTTAATTGAGGACTGCTTAGCAATGTGTTTTAGTTTAGTATTTCCCCAATAGTTTTAGCAGTATTGCTTTTGCTGAGTGAAGTCTGTTCTCGCTCTGCTCGTATATTATTGATTTGGGACTTTCTATTATGTCTGGGCTTATTTCATAACCCCGATGGATGGGCATGTCATGCATTATTAGAGCGTCACTGTTTTTCAGCAGTTCTTTGTTGATTTGATAGGGCATCATAAGCTTGATCCTTTTCTCCTTTTCTTCCTTAAACTTTGGATCGAGGAAGAACTCCATGTCCACCCACGTGTCCGTGTAGACGATATCACTGTCCCTAACAGCCTTTTTAACGTCCAGCGTGGTCTTGTACAGTCCTGTCCGCCTCGCTCTCTCAATAAGCTCCTTATCAAGAGAAGGCTCGTTTATCATAGGAGTCACTGTTGTAATCTCCATCCCCACTTTTGTGCAGCCCTCTATCAGGGAGTTGCAAACGTTGTTGTGGATTCCAATATAGGTGAGCTTTAATCCTTTTAGGCTTCCCTTCTTCTCTTTAATCGTCATCAGGTCTGAGATGGCTTGGCATGGGTGATATTTTTCGTCGCACCCGTTGATCACTGGAACCTTTGAAGCTTCTGCCATAGCCTTCAAGTCGGCGTTCCTTAGTAAACGAGCCATTATGCAGTCAACGTTTCTTGAGAGATACTTGGTTTCGTCTCTCATGTCGGCTAAGATGAGGTTGGTGGTTCTCCAGTCCAAGTAAATGGCGTGTCCTCCAAGCTGGGTCATAGCCACCTCAAAGGACACTCGCGTCCTAGTGGAGGTTTTCTGAAAGACCATTGCCAAAGACTTGTCCTTCAGGGAGGCTCTGTACTTGTCTGGACTCTTCTTGATCCGTATGGAACTTTCAATCACGTCTTCAATCTGTTCTGCAGACCAGTCTTTAAGGGTGAGTAAGTGCATTTTAACTCACGTTTATCGTTTTCCGCCTTGAATTGCCAGTAGACCCATATAAGAGGTTTGTGGAAAACATTTTATTCAGAATGTTAGATATTCTAATGCGAGGTCTTCTCAGATGAGTTTAGAATCTAATAAGACTCTGGGTGGCGTAGGAGCTTTATTGATTGCGATTGGTTCTTTATTTCCCATTTTAATGCTTGTTGGAATAATACTTGTGCTAATCGCTATGAAAGGTTTGGCAGAATACTACAATGAAGAAGATATATTCACGAATGCGCTTTATGGGTTTATCTTCGGCATAATAGGCATCGTAGCCGCTATAGTTCTGTTTTTTGGAGCTATCTTCACAGGAGTCTTCGTGTGGGGAGCGCCCTTCACCTTTCCCATCGTTACTCTAGTGCTTATCATCGCGAGCTTAGTTGTGATGTTCATATTCTTTGTGCTTCAAGCTATATTCTACAGGAAATCATTCACAATTCTTTCACAGAAGTCTGGCGAGAAATTATTTGACACCGCAGGGTTGCTGTTACTCATAGGTGCCATTCTGACTATAATCATAGTAGGCTTAGTATTGTTGCTTGTCGCTTGGATACTGGTTACTGTAGGATTTTTCTCGATTAAAACGCCAACAGCCCAAGTATCTGCAGCAGCCCCTCCACCCGCGCCTACTGTCTCTGTTTCAGTGGGAAAGAAGTTTTGTCAATACTGTGGAGCAGAGAATACGATTGAAGCCAACTTTTGTAAAAAATGCGGAAAGAAATTAGAAACAGACTGAAAGTCTTCATGCACATGCATAGAAAAAAGAGGATGCACGGTTGGCAACATAGCCAGCAGTAAGAACGTTTGTGGAAACCTTAATCTTCTCAGTTTTCCTCAATACTTGTTGGAAGATTTGAGACATGATCTTGATCGTGGCTTCAACTGAGGATGTTGCTGGCATGAACATTGCCCAACAGCTGATCGCCCACCACGAATTTGAAAAGGTTTCAGAGGCGTTCCATCAAAACCCCGTGTACACAAGAAGAATGCAGAACCTAGAGGTTAAACTTGTTTTCGTCAATGAAGAAATCGTTAACACCCAGTTCATCACCAAATTTTTCAGCCCTCAACTGTTGGTCTTCATATCCAAGCACCGCAGCGTCAGCGGACTCCCCACCCTCTCGGTTCACACCCCAGGCAACCTCGCAGAGGCGGAGCTGGGCGGAATCCCAAGGAGGGTCTCCATTTCTCCGGCAAGCGCCATGAGAGACGCACTTTTAGAAATGGCGACAGCAAAGGAAGAGATGAGACTTAAATACGAGGTTTCGTACGAGTGCACCCATCACGGTCCATCCTTGGACGTGCCTACCATGTTTGTGGAGCTGGGTAGCTCACATAAGCAGTGGAGAGACCAGAGGGCGGCGGAAGCTGTGGCTAGAGCTGCGATGGCTGCGGTTTCCAAACAGTCAATGTATACTGCTGCTTTGGGAGTGGGTGGACCCCACTACAACGCCAAGTTCACAAGAATCGCGCTGAGCACTCCAACAGCCTTTGGTCACATCATCCCGAAATACGCTGTTTCAAAGGTGAACACTGAAATGGCAAAGCAGTGCGTGGAGAGAACCTTGGAAAAAGTGAAGTCAGTGGTCCTTGACTGGAAGGGAATCAAGGGCGCAGATAAAGAAGGGCTGATGGCTATACTGAACGAAATTGGGATTCCGATAGAAAAGGCCTAACGACAGCGATGCTCCAAGCTGTGACGACTCAAGTCTTCAAGTATGTCAGGGCATCTTTGGATGCATTTTTGCACGAGGTTTAGGTACCTAGCAACCCTCACACTCTCTGAACTCACCTGAATGGCTTTTCCGTCCAGAATCACAAAGTGACTTAGAGGAACCTTTGCCTTTGTTATGAAGAGGGCTTCGTTTGCCGCGGAGTGCAGCGCAAGGCAATGTGGAGAACCTTCTATGGTTAACACTGTGAGGTCGCTTGGATTTGAGCATGTCAAGATAGAAGTCAGTTTCCCCATGATCATCTCAGCGTTCTCCACCTCTGGGCAGCTGGTTAGGACCACACGCCCTTCCACAAACTTTTTACACACGTCGGGAAAGACATCCTGGGCGCATTCGCTGAGAAGGAGTAGGGAAGCTCTTTTCAAAAACGGCGCTTTAACCCATGTCTCAACCAGTTTCATAAGCTTTCGCCACGGCTACTATTATGGCTGTTAAACCTTTTATTTGCCTTTATTCTTCAATTATATCTCCAGAAATTTCCAGCCTGCCTGCAAACTGAAAAATTAAATAAAGGAATGCGCGAAGTTTCTAAAAATAATTGCTTACCATTGTTAAGCGAACGGTGGAGGAGCATAAGATGAGGTGGAATCAAGAGGAAATTGAGAAGCTGTCGCCCATTTTAGAGCAAATGCAAGCGGATTTGGAGCCACTAGACGGAAAGAGTATTTTAGTATTATGCAGTGCTGAGGGCGATATCGCTTTTTGGTTGGGAAGAAGAATAAAAAATGGGTTAGTGGTCGGCTTAGAACTCTGCAATGAGTTGCTTAAGGCTGCCCAGGTCCAGGCGATTGAAAAAAGACTAGAGAACCTAATAAAGTTTCAGAAGGCGGAAAAAGATCACATCCCTTTCCCAGGTGAGACATTCGATGCATTGGTCAGCGAATTCATAATCTTTCCCACATCTGTTCCAACGCAGATCGGGCAACCGGAGATGGCCAGAGTGTTAAAGCCAAGCGGAAAGATGATCCTAACCGATGTCATTGTGACCAAAAGTCTTTCTGAAGAAAAACGTGAGGAACTTCGAGCTATTGGTTTGGACTACCTATGCGAAGGAACCCAAAACGATTTTCAAAATTGGATGAAAGACGCAAATCTTGTCAACGTAAAAATACTTGACTTTACTCCGGTGGTAAGGCAAGTGTGGGAACAGAGACAAGACAAAGATGCTTCGTCTGATCGACAGAAGGGGTATTCTATCCTGCTTGAAGATTCAGAATTTCGGTTAGGAAAAGGCATCTTTTACATTTACGTCCGAGGAGAGAGAAAGCCATAGCAAGTCAGAAAAACTAACGCACGCGTAATCCACCATAAAACTTATTTTCTGTTCTGACGAAAACACAATTTTCAGAGGTATTTCTAGTGGAAGCTTATATTCTTGTAAACACTGCACCTGACATGCTGTGGAGAGTGGCTGAAGAAGCCCTCAAAATCGATGGGGTTAAGACGGCTCACGCCGTCACCGGTCAATACGACGTTGTGATCCATGCCGTGTTCGAAAACATGGAGGCGCTGGGTGAGCTGATACGCAAGATCCACATCCTTCAAGGCGTTGTGAAAACCCATACAGCTGTAGTTATACCCCCAAGAATTTACTAAGAAGTCAGAGTGGGCTTCTATCTGGTTCGCCTAAAAAGATTTTACGTGCACCCAGCAGATACTAGAAGCCAAGGTGATATAGTTTGGTCTCCTACGAGGACATCGTTAAGAAGGACAAGGAGTACCTAATCCAGCGTGCACCCAGACAACCCGTGGCTCTCACAGAGGGAAAAGGCGCTCTAGCCTTTTTAAGGAGACTTCTATTCGCCGAATATGCCTTAACGTCTCCTCTGAACCCTCAAACTTTTCGATAATCTCCCGACATTGCCTAAGAGTTTCCTCGAAACTTCTTCGGTAATTGATTCTTTCCAAACGCTCACCATGTTTTCGCTTTCTTCATAGGCTTAAAAGACCAGCGATGCAACAAACAAAAAGAGCTCACACAGAGGTCAGTAAAAGTAAAAATGTAGTGTGGTGCGGCCGCCGGGATTTGAACCCGGGATTGCAGGCTTGGAAGGCTTACACCGTTGACTGTGTCCTAAACCAGACTAGACCACGGCCGCCCTTATTGCACCATAAACAACAGAATCATTTTTAACCGTAAATATTTATTGGACATCGACCTTCGTGCGAAAGGAACTGGCGATTGTCAAGCCGGCTCAAAACCTTTAAAAAAGCGGTAAAACCTATCGAAAATGGTTAAGTTTTTTGCGAAGCTTACATTTTGAAACACAAATGACAACTAACCACGCATTTACTGTTAGGAAAGTTGTATCAAACACTATTTCATTGTCGTTATCAGTAAGAGTTAAATACCTAAACCTCCTTCTCATTCTAAAAATGTAGAATTTGATGTGGTGTTCATAATGGTCAGTGAAGGGAAAGGAAGACTATTCAGAAGGAAAGACGACAAGTACCTGATCTACATTCCAAAAGATCTCGCCGAAGACAGCATGTTCCCGTTTCGAGGAGCATCGTCTATTTCGGTTAAAGTGAAATTCAGCTTAGGAGAAGAGAAAATCATCATAGAGAAGTGGAAAGAGGAAAGCGAATAGTCGAAACCCCAAATTTATTTCCCTCATTTTGCACGTTTACAGCAATTTTCATTCTTTTGCTATAGCGGAAGTATTTTCTTTCAGTAATACACCCGTTTGCCAGCAAGTTATACGTGCTAAAGATATATTACATCAAGATATCCATAGTTCTTAACAAGTCTTTTAGGCAGATTAATTATAGAAATCTCTCTCGGGCCTCCACAAGTCCTTCAACACTTGCAGAAAAACCGCCGGCCTCTCAGAAAATGCTTAACAATAATTACGCGGATTCAAAACTTTCGTGGGGGCCCTTTTCAAAACCCTAAGGGTTCTAGATTTTATGCTTATTTTAATGATTCTTCCTTTGTACATTGACGCTTTGAACAGGGTGTAGGTTCACGTTGCGCCTATGTACGACTGGGCTGAGTTTTACCATTCCAAGTTTTTGTCCGCGATGTTGGTCCAACAGCTTCTGCAGATAGGAAGCCTTCTTCCCTTGTAGTAGATGTAGACTTCGATGTCCGTGTTCTCGCATCCGCCGTTCCAAGGGTTTCTACAACGTTCAACTATTCGGTTCATGAGCATACCCTAATCTCATTTCCACAATGTTGCGTGGATTTAAGCCCCACGGCGCAACGACAATCCACAAAGCAGAGAGAGCAGAGTAAAAGTGAACGCGCATTTAGATTTGGACGATTTCGGGTTCAATTTTGTCTTTTGTTATTCTCAGCAAAGCTATGGTTGGTTTTACAAGGAATGGAGGCAGGGGGTTTGTTGGGCTTCCCGGATTGATAAAGAGAACATTGTTCTCTCGCTTAAAGGTAGGTCGGTGAGTGTGGCCAAATACCAGTACGTCGAAGCTGTTTTGCTTTGCGATTCTTTTCCTGTTCCTCGTGCCCCAGAGGATTCCCGCGTCGTGGATCACTCCGATCTTCCAGTCATAGACCTCCACGGAATTCATTTTTGGCATTCTCTTCTTCACGTCGTGCCGATCCATGTTTCCGCAAACTGCCACAACTGGGGCTAGCCTTTCAAGATCATCGAGAACGCTGAGTTGGATTAGGTCTCCGGCGTGGACGATGAGGCTTGAGTCCTTGAGGGCGTCTAAAGCCTTTTTAGGGATGGCTTTGGCTTTTGTTGGGATGTGGGTGTCTGAAATCAATCCGAGGATTTTCAAGGGCTCACCAAACTTTATTCTATTTGTTGTTGGCGCCAAATGTTGTAAGGGCACTGTCTCCAGCAGTATGTGCTTCCTTTTAGGGAGCAGACCTTGCATTCCGCCCTGTCAAAGGGTTTAAGCTTCCTAACCCGTCTAGACAACCCTCTTACTCCTTCTTAATACAGAAAGGGGAGGAGTCATAAATTCGTATTGTTGTCTATCCGAGCATAGCAATGCTCAAAAACTTAAACCTGCACATGTTTTGTTGAGGCCTTTCGTATGATCGACTCCTATGACTTCGGTCAAATAGTCATTAACGGACGGCGTTACACCAGCGACGTCATAGTGTTTTCAGAGCGGGTTAGAGACAGCTGGTGGAGGATGGAGGGTCACAGATTGCATGTTGAAGACATTGAGGGGGCTGTTCATGAGGAGAAGCCGGAGGTGCTTGTGGTGGGAACGGGCTACTCTGGATTGATGAAGGTGTTGCCGGAAACCGAGAACTATCTCAAATCCATGGGAATTGAACTGATTGTTCAGAACACTAGGGAAGCTTGTAAAACTTTTAACCGCCTCGTTAAATCTAAGAGGGTTATAGCTGCCCTCCACCTAACCTGCTAAATAAGAGATAGTTGCGTGGAGTCTGCGGGACGGCTTGGGTGTTTCCCATAAGAGTTAATTTTGAGGATGAATTTACAGTTCAGGGTGGCGGGGGTTGCCAAGTATGGTCAAAGGCGCAGAGCACTGTGGTGCGCGATCGCTTCAGGAGCCTGTCTCGTAGGAGTTCGTGGGTTCAAATCCCACCCCCCGCATCATGTCTAAAGATTTAGATTTTGCCGTCTTTTTGACGCTTGTGTAACTCGGTCGAGTTACAGTAGTTATTTATTTTTCGACGATTATTAAACCAATTGATCTTCATGGAGAGCGTCGTCGAGAAATTACAGCGGATTGGACTTACCGAATACGAAGCCAAAGCGTATCTCAGTTTGCTAACAAATCATGTAAACAGCGCAGCAAAGCTTTCTGAGAAGTCCGGCGTTCCGAGGACAAAGATTTATCAGGTTCTGGAGTCGCTAGAGCGTAAGGGTTGGATAAGGATCTATTCTGGAATACCGCTCTTGTTTAAAGCTGTTGATCCCGGTGATGTCTTCGAAAAGATCAAGAAAAATTATGGTGAGTTTCTACAGTCGATTCAGGCGACGCTTGATAGGGAGGTTATGGAAATGAAGGAAAAATTCGTGATACTGAAATTCGATGTTGGACTCAGAAATTTGAAAGAGGAAATGAGGAAGGCCAAGACCATATGGATAAACAACGCAACAATGGATTTTCTGAAAAAGGTCAGTGATACGTTTAGCGAAGACGCAGAAGTCAGGGTTCTCCTCTTTCCTGGGGAGAAGAAAATCGATGGCAAAAATGTGCAGTTTAGAGAAGCTGGAGTGAAGATTGTTTGCATGGTCCGCAACAAAGAGGTACCGTCCATGTCAATTACTCTCGATGAGAGCAGAACATTTACTGTCTTTGAAGATCCAGTGGCTCATGAGTATGTTGTGGACGAAATGTTGTATGATGAGTGCGCTAAATGCTTCTTGGAATGGAACAGTCTTGGTTGGGATGCAGCAAAGGAGGTGTGAGGTAAAAAATGCCGATCGTGGAAGGAAGATACGAGTCTAAAATTTCAACGACATTTGGCACAGTTGATGAAGGAATAGAACAGGTTAAGAGACAGATTCAGAAAGCGAGGAGGATAAGGATCAACAACATTCCAATGAAATTGCTGGACGAGCTGAAACCATTCTTAAAAGATAAGGACCTTAAGGTAATTTTGCCTCTTGGTGAGAAACCCACGGAAGAGCTGGGAAGGTTGGGTGAGATTGCGACGACAAAGGCAAGGATATACGTCGATTATAGGGGTACCGAGGCGAACACAGGCTCCATCGTTTTTTCAACCATGATTTTCAATGTGGTATGGTTAGGTGACAAAATATTTGATGTTTCAACAATGGAATACAGCAAATGCGTTAAATGCCTCACGGAAACTTTTGAGATGGGCTGGAGATACTCAAAGAAATGGTAGACTAAGAGCGGCTACAACAAGTAATTAATGATTACCAAAGAGAGAGTGAGGATATGGGAAAAATGGTTAGTGGTTTTGTCCACAGACCAGGTGTCCATTGCGTATCTTCATCGCTGAGGGAGGTGTTTGAGTTTCATAGTTACAAGTTTAGTGAGGACATGGTTTTCGGATTAAATTGTGGCTTGGGCTTTGTTTACTGGCCTATGAAAAGGGCTGTGCCCCCGATATTTGTCGGCGGACTGGGTAGTAAAGGTATAGAAGACGTATGTCGGATACTCGGAATTAAATGGGAGAAGAAAACCACGACAAGCGCAAAAAAAGCGTGGCAAGCTGTCAAGGAGCTAATTGATAACGATGTCCCTGTAATGCTTCAGGTTGACATGTTCTACCTCGACTACTTCAGAGACAAAGCCGGTCACTTCGGGCACGCGATCGTTCTCGCTGGATATGACGAAGAGAGAGGAGAGGCCTACGTCACAGACATCCGTAACGAAAAGATTGAGGCAAAGCGGAGGGAAGACGGACTTTTCGTTACCTCTCTTGAGAGCTTGGCAGAAGCGCGAAGCTCCACGTTTAAACCATTTCCTCCGAGAAACGCTTGGGTCACCTTTGCCTTTCCGAAGGAATTGGAGCCGTTGGAAAAAGCCATCAAAACGGCCATCAAAACCAATGCAGAGCGTTTTCTGAACCCTCCAATCAAGAACTTGGGCGTGAAGGGAATAAGACACTTCGCGAATCAAGTTATCAAATGGCCTGACATCATACGTGGCGATGTCTACGATCCTATTCAATTTAAGGCCCAAATCCCAATGCTCAAACTGAATCTTTTTCTTGCCTACGCTTTTATCGAAGAAGCGGGCACGGGAGGGGGCCTCTTTAGAAGAATATACTCGCGGTTCTTAAGAGAGGCTGGTCACATTCTCCATGCAGAAATTCTAACAGAGGCAAGCGACTTGATGATGAAATCGGCTGACATCTGGACAGAGATAGCAGACATTCTTCTTACAGCAAGTGAAGCACAGCAGGATAAAGTTAAAAATGTCTTGGCTAAGGCCCAACCAAAAATAGTGGAATGCGCTGAAATAGAGGAGAAAACCTTCAAACTACTCACCTCTGTGGCTTAGATGAAGCAGAGTCGACTTCATATGACTCTTGCACGCGCAACTAAGTCAGGCAACTTAAGCCCTGAAAGAAATAATGAGAAACAACGATGGAGTACAATTATAAAGCAAAGAAAAGTAGCTCTCCTTCTATCCATAATCCTCTTGCTTTACTCCTTCAACAACATCAACAACTTCATCTTTGTGAAAAAAGCCAGTTTATTATCGCTGCTAGTTTGGAATACGTGCACCCCTGTAAGCATCATTACTGCAGGCGTATTGGTATTTGGTGTTAGAAAACGCGTACTTAGTAGCGCAGTGATACCCTTCTTGCTCTGGTTCGGATTAGTTGGTCTTTTCGCATTCTGGTGGGGTTGGCTAGAACCGCAATTGATAATTTTTATGCAGGGGCATCACTTGGCAATGACTGCCGTTGCGATCTATCTAGCGAGGAACAGGTGGACCAGAAAAGGAATCTATGCCGGTATAGGTGCACTCATCCTCGTGTTTGTAGGTTTCAGTATTTTGGGGCCTTATGCTCCGCCGCTTTGGTGATACCTAACGGTTGTTGATTAAAGGGGATAGCGAAAAACCGAGAATTTAAACCGAGTTTTAAACCTAACCCCACGCACCATCCTTATCAAGCGCTTTTTCTAGACTATTCCAGAAGTATTTCTATGGCTTTTTCAACTGCAAATTTCAGTCTCTCAACGCATGCATAATCGTGAACCTTCGCATAGTACTCCTTCAGCCCCTCTTCTGTCTTCAGGTTTAAACCCGTCAGTTGCCTGCAGTTCACATAACCAAATTTGTCTTTGAACTCAGCCACATACCTGTCAACCATAGTCCATACGGGTTTCGGGTTTTCCTCTGGACTGGACCTTCCATATTTAATGCCTATTGCAATAGCTACACTTGAGACTAAGCCACAAAGTAACCCGTTCAACGAAACTCCTGCACCTATGCCTGTGCCAATCTTAGGAATCAGCTCAGAGTCTATGTCAAGATAATCCTTCAGAGCTAACAGAACACTCTCACAACAGTTGTATGGTCGTCCCGCAGGGAAATTGCTGGGGCGATTACAAAAAATCTCACTACCTCTTCTTGCAATTCCTTTAATCCTTTTCGTTTAGACATCTTCACCATCTTAACATTCAGAACTTATCCATTACATTTTTCAATATTTTTCCTATGCGCACGCGAAAATTTAATGGCCTGTAATAACAGAGCCACATTACACTCAGAATGAAAATTCCCACAACAGACCCAATCACCATATCTGTCCCCGAAGGAACCCTGTGACCCGCTAGAAAAGCTATCATGGCTGGAATTGGCATAAACCTTGTCCACCACCACTCATAATGCAACCAATTGAAAGGGTTATTTCCCTTCATACATTCGATGGCAGTTTGAGATATTACGTCGCCCAATCCCGAAAGTGAAATGGTTACAAATGTAAGAAACACGGGGATAAGTTCGAAAAGCTGCCTTGAAGGACGTGTCGACGATCCAACGTCGCTTCCAAGTAAGAAAGCTATCACTCCAACGCTTATGATTATTATTATAATAATTGGATTTATCTTCCACCACACAGGACCGTTAAACACTAACTCATGTAAATCTGCTGAAGACTGTTCGGCAACATCCTCCATAACACCATAGGACACGGTTACCACCGCGTCAATGATAGCCATAAAAGTTCCAGCCATAAACACTACAAAAGTAAGAAGTCCAATTCTTTTCTTCCTTTCCATAGGGAGCATCTTTTAAGACAAGCCCTTTTTATAATTTTTCCAAAGGTTCGATTTTCTTTGACGGTGTAAAATTGAAAGAAACATAATTCTCATTCAAATAGACCCGAATGTGATGATGGAGTGAACAGCGGAAACATGCGCGCGTTGCAAGCTTTACCAGAAGCAGGGTATATACTCCCTCATTCTGAAAGCCACTCCCATTTTTCTTGCCATTTCTCTCACTTTTGGGATGTCGACTTCGGGGATGGTTACGGTTGTGATTTCTGTGCTGAATTCTTTGCCAGCGTTTTCGATGAATTTCAAAACGTTTTCAAAGGCGTTTTTGAATTTTGGCTTGCACACGTGGATATAAGTTGTTTTGTTATGGGCGTTCAGGCTCACGCTTATCTTGTCCACGCCAGCTTCCTTTAGCTCCCTGATCACTTCCCTTCTAGGATTTAGTAGATATCCCTGACCGTTGGTATCTATCCTAACAACCTTTGCAAAGTGTTTCTTTATCCATGGCGTGACCTCTAGAATGCAGTCCAGTCTTTCCATGGGTTCTCCGAACCCGCAGAAGACGATTTCGTTCCAGTTTTTTCTGTTGCTGACTTTCTGCAGCTTTTGGATAACCTCTTTTGTCGAGGGCTCTCTGAGCAGTTGTAGGTTGAACCCATCTATACCGCTTTTATACCTTCTGAAGCAGTAGTAGCAGTTGTTGGAGCACTGGTTTGTTATGTTTAGGTACAGGTTGTTTCCAAGCCAGTAGACAATGCTCGGAGGCTTTTTTGTGGTGAACATGACCTGGTTTCCGCTCTCTAGCCGTCTTAACAATTAGGGCGCCTTGTTTCTCTTATTTGTTTCACAGACGTGACGAAACTGCCAGTCTCCACATTTATTTCAAACTGGTTGGGAAAAGTGGTAAAGGATGAGTATCATCCCAACGATCCAGCAGTAATATGCAAAGAAGTGAAGCTTCTCTCTTAGAATCGTCTTTAACAGCAGTTTCAAGGATGCGTAGCCCACGATCATAGATGTTACCGCGCCGAGGAGGAGGGTAGCCATGTCCACATTGCTAACGGTTGAATTCATAGATTCGGTGACGACTGCCCCTATTATCGCGGGTATGGATAACAGAAACGAGTATCTAAACACCTTTTCTTTTTTCACCCTTCTCAACAACCCAGTGGTTATGGTGGCGCCGCTTCTAGAAATACCGGGGATGATGGCGACGCCCTGAGCTATCCCGATCAGCAACGAGTCTAAACAGCCTAGTTCCCTCCCGTTCTTTCTACGTTCAGAAATATAAAGAAAAGAGCCGGTGATAAGTAGGGCTACGCCGACTGCGAGAAGACTGTAGAAGAAAGATTCAAAGATGTCGTAGAAGAAGAAACCGATGACGGCGGTGGGCACACTCCCCACCGCTATGTACAGAGCTAGCTTTCCCTCCTCTGTTTTGAAGTCTAAACGGATTAAAGCTTTGAAGATTTCTGCTAGGTCTTTCCAGAATGTCAGCAAGACCACGCATAGGGTTCCCAAATGCAAAGTGACAGGAAAGAGCAGAAGTGGTTCTTCTAAGCCCATCCACTTTTGTAGAATGACTAGGTGTCCGGAGCTGGATATTGGCAGCCACTCGGTTATGCCTTGGACTACGGCGAGGATTAGGGTTTCAATTACTCTATTGTAAATCTTGTACACCCCATTGAGGTTTGGTTGCGATTTGATAAAGCTTTACTCGTGTCCAATTGATGGGGTGAAAGCTTAGGAAGAAGACAGTTTTAGCTGGAGATTTACCTCGCCTTTTCTAGTCCTTGGTCTTGTCTTGCAATGAGCCTGTTTAAGAACACTATGGGAGCTTGTAGACCTTCTTCAGCTTTGCGGAGTCTATGTGTTTATCAACGGTGTCGGGAATGGATTTCACAGCTTCTGCTACCGCTTGTCTGATGATGGCGTCTGGATTCGTTTTTAGGAACTTTGCCAGCGACTCGATGAAGGCATTCAGGTTATCCGGAACGTCAATTTCTATGGTTCTTTTCATTCTAGTACCACCTACAGTTTGAAATTGACTTTTTATTTCACCATTTAAAATGGTTATGAATTTAGAATCTGAATTTTGGCACAATCTCCCATTGAAGAAGAAAGTCTAAGATTTTCAGAAACGTTTTTATTTTGAGTCTTTTGATGTGTTCGGCATGAAGCCAAACGTTATCACGATGTTATCCAACCTAGCTTTGTCAGCTTCGTTCCTGTTTATCCCAAATTTAGCTGAAGAGCTGGGAGCAAGCGAAGCCCATATAGGGGTTATTGGAGCCACCTATGGGTTTGCTGCGTTTATTTCATCTTATCTTTTTGGGCGCGCTTCAGATGTGTACGGCAGGAGGTTCTTTATCCACCTAGGTCTCGGGGTCTCCACCCTCACGTTCTTCCTACAAGTGTTGACAGACCCATCGTTTGTTGCTCCACTTTGGGCAGATCCTTTGTTACTCGCGCTTGCCCGTGGCTTGGCAGGGTTCTCTGTTGGAATGTTTCCCGCTGCCCTCACCGCCTACGTCTACGAGTCAAAGGATCCTCTGGGGAGGTTTACTTCTTTTGGTTCATTAGGTTGGGCTATAGGCAACTTTGTAGCTGGCCTAATAGCCATGTACTGGGGTGCGTTTTTATTGTCCTCCATCTGCCTTTTGATGGCTTTTCTCGTTTCCCTTACGATGCCCAGTGTCGCTGGTCCGCATATTCGCGTTCCGTTCTTTCCTTGGAAACTGGTGAAAAAGAACTGGCACGTTTACTTGTCTTATTTCCTTAGACACATCGGAGCCAACAGCATATGGATCATATATCCACTCTACATCATAAGTCTTGGGGGAGACAAGTTTTGGGTTGGGTTAATTTACACTGTCAACACTGCATCGCAGTTTTTCGTTATGCGGTATATTGATCGATTCAGAGGGAAAAGCTTAGTCAGCGTGGGGCTTGCGCTGTCTTCGATAACTTTTCTCGCCTTCACCTTGGCTGAAAGCTTCTATCAACTCATTCCAATCCAGGTTTTGCTTGGTTGTTCTTGGGCGTGCCTTTACGTTGGCTCCCTGCTCCACCTCATGAGACGCAACATCGAGAAGGCTACCTGTACCGGAATGCTTAGTTCGGTCATCAGTCTCGCCGCCGTGTTCGGAGCGTTACTGGGCGGGGTCGTCTCCGAACTCCGCGGGTTTGAAGCCACAATGTATGTCGCGGCAGCGCTAACAGTGATAGGACTCATTCTCTTCAGAATAGGCATTAAATATGAAGCTGAGGATCTATGATTTAGGCTTTTGAACGAGTGCAGATTAGCCAGATGAGATGTGCATATTCTTGAAGCACCTGTGCCTTTTGCCCTTCGTTTTCATTGGAGTCGATCAGCTGTCTCAAATGAAGAGCACGGCGCTTCATCTCTTGAATGCTCAAAAATATCCCTTCTTTCTAAACGGGTCTTCCCTTTCCTTTAAGGGGCTCCCTTATAAGTGTTATGGAGTGCTACTTCGTCTCTGACAGAAATCTTAAAACCAAACTTTACAGCCTCTTCTAGTTCAAGAGACTTAGCAACAACCTTATCGTTGAGTTTCCTCGTTCACGACTTTCTCCGGTTTACTCGTGTTCGGGGTTCTAAGGGAAGTTTTCACGAGTTTTTCGCGTAAAAAACATTTTTTATTTTGGGATGTAGAGCCCCGCCGATTTTTTCAAGGGATTCACGCCTAAGTTTATTAAGTTCCTTCTGCCTCTCCTCAAATTCAGCCCTTGAGTAAAGTTTCTCAGGATGCAGGTAAATATCATCCACAGTCCTTATCGCTTTTGGTACCTTAAAGCCCGTAGGTGAATCTATCCAATCTTCAAGTCCTCCCCTCAACAGAGAATCTAATATGCCCATCGTATGTTCCAGTGTTATTTCTTTGTAACGTGCTCCTTCACCCACTCCCCACGTATTCAATAGGAAGTAATTCATATGGGGAAGACCTCTCAAGATTTCATAAAGCCTGTTAGCATGCTCTGCTCTGTCACCGGCTACAAAAGGATCGTAGAAAAACGCGCTTCTAATCTTTCCTGCTTGGGTTGGGTCACCTGCTGATGATTCCATTGCTTGCCCTAAAATCATTAAAGCTACCGCTTGTTCCTTGGTCAATTTTGCAATCGCAGGGATCAACGGTCCTCTAGTGACAAGAATTAGGTTATCAACCCTGTTCACATCAATGGAGGAATTGGCGTGCATAAAATCTTTTCTCAGTACAACGGCTCTTCCATTTGATGTTTTTTCCAGGTTGTAAAAGTCAAAATCTCCGTCTTCGGTTACATGGACATTCTCACACACTGTTTCCGGTTTTAATAATCCATAGAATATTTCGCGTTGTTCCCCTGCATTTACACTCTCTGTTTTTACAAATACTCCTCCAGCTTCGAAGCCATGAAAAGAGCCATCTGGCATGAGAGTTCCGCCATCGTCTTGAATAAGCCACGATTTTTCCTTTCCTTTTCTTGCCAGGATTCTACAGGTTATGCTTGTTTTCCCATTTGCACTTAAAGCAAGAAGCAATGTTGTAACATTTCGGTAGTCCCCATGCGCTGACTGAAGATAATCCTGTCTACAACCTGCATGCAGGAAAATTCCTCCCCTTCTAGTTTTGGCAACCCAGTCCTCTGCGGCGAAAACTCCCTTTTTAAATTCGCCTATGTAGGTGCTGTTCCTAACTATTTTAATAACTCTTCCATCATCTAGCATAGCCAATCTTATGGTGACATCTTTTTGTGGAAGTGGCTTTGATTTATTAGCTTCGAAAGCTTCGTCGGTGAAAAATAAGATTTGATATGTTGGCTCCTTAACTTCCCCTTTCGCTGGAATGAAGAGATTCTTTCCACCGTAGGCAACATGAGCAAATCGTTCAGGAACAATTAACCTAACCGTTGTTTCACTATTTTCATTACCCACAATTCTATCAACAGAAATCAGTTTTTCTTTGGCCAAAGCTTTTTCACATTGGGCTAACAGTCGGAGTTCTTCGCCGAAAGAATGGTCAACACTATTTTTGGTAAACATAGCTGCTCTGGAAGTAGGTTCACTTTCAGCAACGAAATTTCCGTATACGGTTTTCCTAACCCCGGGCTCCTTTTCCACAAGTAGCCTTAGCTTTTCATCAGATGGATTATCTATCAATCTGTTTTCTTTTAGTGCCTTTTTCCTAATTCTATCAGCAGTTTTAGCGAATTCTTCCAAGTCAAATTTTGACATTGTAAACACCTCTCTTTATTCTTTTTCAGATCTCATCTGTCTTCTTCCATTGGAATACACGCGCATTTGTCTGAGTTTTCCTGGCTTTGGATAGGCTGGCTTTGTAGGTATAACAGGAATTTTCATGATATCTAACGCTGTTCGGAGGAGCGTTTTCACGCCGTATTCGACGGTTTTCTGTGGTTTGCATGGATCGTTCCTTAACTATAAGTTTAGTTTTATTGGAAAATCTTATAAATAGAAAGAGATTATTAAATGTTTTGTTAACAAAATGTTAAAAATTAAAGATTTGGATAGGAAAATAATCCTCCAGCTAATCAGGGACGCTAGACAGCCCCTCTTTCAGATTGCAAAGAACGTGGGGGCTACGAGACAAACAGTTGCGAAGAAAATTAATCAGTTTCTCAACTCTGGCTTGATCTATTCCTTTGCCCCAAGGTTAGATCCGGAAAAATTTGGCTTAATGATTCAAGCTTACATATTCATGCGCGAGGACCCACGAAGCGACCTCAGAAAAGAGAACGAGAAAGTGATCAAGAGTTTTCATCAAGTGTCCAAATTCCATCGCATCTTTGGGAAATACGATAGCATCATAGAGGTCTTGGTCAAAGATAAAAAAGAACTTACGGATCTTGTTAAGAGATTTCATGGGTTGAGCGGTGTTAGAGAGACGGAAACGTTCATCGTCTACAGCACAATAAAAGACAAGTCTGAAGACCCATTCAAGAAGGTTTTAACGGTTTCTGAGAAGTGACGGGTTGCTGTAGCTACCGGAGACTTAAAGAGCAAACGAAAACCACTGACAAAGTTATGTTTGTTTCGTTAGTGTCGGTGCCTCTTCCTCCTTTCAACATAGTTTTCAGCTAAACAGAAAGGCCCAACCATGTTTTCCAATACATACTGTGATTTCATAAAATCTTTCTGTAGCGGTGCGTTTACAACACTTAGCAGAGTGTTTAACTTGCGCCTGGGAGGAGTCGTAGTAGGTAGTTTCTTAACCATTTTAGGTTTGGCCATTTTTGTTTACGGAACAAATTTCACAGACTCGAGGAACCCGCTTTCAAGCATGTATTGCGCGGTTATAGGTGTCTTCATTGGCATAGCTGGCTTCTTAATGTTATGTTCTCATCTCTTTCGAGGTTCCTCAATCTTTGTGTAGACGTTTTGTGTATCATTCACTTGAATGTTAAAGGATCTATCCTTTTTATGAAGTCTATTTTATCCAGATCTTTGTCGGCGGATATTACTTCATTGACGAGGTTAAGTTCCATGGAAGCTGCGTGAACGTAGTCTATTCCGCTAACTTTGAATGTGTATTCAGAAGCCCTTCGTATTATGGCAAAATCCAGTTCGATCCATTTTATTGGTAGAGAAAGTATGGCGTCTATGTTTTTTCTTATGTTTAGTTTTTCCTTCTGCGCCTTTTCCAGAATTCTGTTTAGTTTGCACAACACGTTAATTACTTCCACAAGTATCATGGTAGAGGCACAGACTTCAAGCTCAGCATTCTCTACGGCTTTCAAAATGTCTTTACATTTTTCTCCGTATTTTGGATGACTCTCTATCGCATAGATTATTACGTTTGTGTCGAGATACCTCACCCGAATTCCTCTCTGGCTTCCCTTACAAGTTTCACGGCGTCTATATCGAGCCTTGTTTGCGAAGTTAGAAACTCCACGGGCTTTTCAAGTTTTACAGGTTTTCTAAGAACAACCATGCCTTGGATTATGTACCACTCAACCGTTTCTCCAGGTTTCACCTTGAGGATTTCCCTTATATTCTTTGGAATCGTTGTCTGATACTTTTCCGTTACCTTCGTTCGAATCATAAGAAGTAATACGAGTAATACTAGGTATTTATAGTTTTACATTGAAAAGTTTGGAGCCCCGGGCGGGATTTGAACCCGCGACCCGTAGCTGTCATGGCAAGATCGCTTACGAGGTTCAGCTTCTCTTCGGAATCTACTGCTCTACCAGCTGAGCCACCGGGGCTTCTTAACAGACTGAAGGAAACGCACATTTTTAAGACATTCGGACACAATACATTTAGCGGGGCTTCTCAATTTGAGCACGGCTGAAGAACTGGGTGAAAGAAAGATAATCAGCCTCATTCTAAAATGCTTAGACCAGATGCCCAACGTGCCAGTTCCATTCGGAGATGACGTCTCAGCCGTAGACATTGGAAACGGAAAACTCGCCGTCATAAAAACTGACATGTTGGTTGGCAAGACCGACGTTCCGTCAGGCATGACCTTCCGCCAGGCCGCCCGCAAAGCCGTGGTTATGAACATAAGCGACCTAGCTGCCAAGGGAGTGCAGCCCATCGCCTTACTCGCATCTATAGGTATCCCCCGAAACTTCACTGAAAAAGATATCCGACAGATCGGAAGGGGACTGAACGAGGGAGCCCGCGAATACAACGCCTATGTCCTGGGAGGAGACACCAACGAAGCATCCGACCTAGTCATCAGCTGCACCGCATTTGGAATCTGTGAAAAACGTTATCTCATGAGGCGGAGCGGAGCAAAGCCAGGCGACATCGTGGCGGTCACAGGACTTTTCGGCAAAACATCCTCTGGCCTAAAGATTCTACTTGAACATCTCTTCGCTCCTCCCAAGTTGAGGAGAGAACTTGTTCGCGCTGTTTGCATACCCCAAGCACGGCTTAGGGAGGGCTTGGTGCTGGCTATAACCCGAGCCGCAACCTCGTCCATCGACTCCAGTGACGGACTCGCTTGGAGCCTCTATGAAATCTCACAAGCCAGCAACGTAGGATTCCTCATCGACAACCTCCCAGTTGCCCAAGAAGCAAAACAATTTGCAGAAATCCACCATCTTGACTTTATAGAACTGAGTTTGTACGGCGGAGAAGAATACGAGCTCCTCGTCACAATCAAACCGGGAGGGTGGAAGGAAGCGAAAAAAGCCGTAGAGAATGTTGGGACCTCCTTAATCAAAATAGGAATGGTTACCAAGCAAAAAACTCTTCTCCTTAAAACTGAAGGAAAGACTATCCCTATAGAAGCACGAGGATGGGAACATTTCAAAAACGTCTAAAACCTTTTGTTTTGAGATGGATTTGGCATCAATAGGTTTATAAGTCACTGTTGATATCACATGTGATATCAATAACGATAATAGGTGATTGATGTGCATCACACACATCCTTTCAGGCATTGGATGAGACATATGGCATCTGTTCCAAAGGGCTTCCTAAGATATTATGTGTTGAGACTGCTGAACGAAAAGCCCATGTCAGGCTCAGAAATCATGAGTGAAATCGAGAAACGAACTGACGGACGTTGGAAACCAAGTCCAGGCTCCATCTATCCCCTCATAGCATGGCTACAGGACAAGGGATATGCCAAAGAGGTCTCTGAACAAGAAGCAGGAATCAAACGCTACACCCTCACCGACCAAGGCAAAGCGTTTCTTCAAGAACACGTTAAGAGAAAGGAAGAGCTTCGCAAAAGGTTTGGATTTCTCATGCCCCCCTTCCCTGGACCCCCATGGTTCAACTTCTACCCTAAAAAGACACACGAACTGGTCGAAGCAGGAAAAAAGCTGCTGATGGCCAGTTGGGATCTTCTTGACAGCCTCCGTGAAAAATACTCAGAAGAAGTTGTCACCGAAGCCAAAGAAGTTATTGAACAAGCCGCTGAAAAATTGAATGCGATAGCGAAGAAATTAAAAGAACAATGAGGAATTTAGGCAACAGGCTTCAAATCAAATAAGCAGAGGCAAAGAATATGCATATCGTTGAAGCCAACAACCTCACCAAGCGCTTCGGAACCCTCGTAGCCGTTGACCACGTATCCTTTTCTGTAGAGGAAAGCGAGATATTCGGCTTTTTAGGTCCAAACGGCGCTGGGAAAACAACCACCATAAACATGCTTACAACCCTACTCAACCCCACTGAAGGGTCTGCTAAGGTAGGCGGATTCGACGTTAAAAAGCAAGACGCCGAAGTTAGAGGAATAATTGGTCTAGTACCTCAAGACCTCACAGTTGACGAAGACCTCACTGGCATGGAAAACATGATGCTTCAAGCAAAGCTTTACCATGTTCCAACCAAAGTGGCAAAAGAAAGAATCGCAGAGGCTTTAGGTCTTGTTGGTCTAACTGACTCCGCGAACAGAAAAGTTGAAACCTACTCCGGCGGAATGCGGAAGCGCCTTGAACTTGCTGAAGGTTTGATTCATCGTCCAAAAGTTCTTTTTCTAGATGAACCTACGCTGGGTTTAGATGTTCAAACTAGAGTTGTCATATGGGAATACATAAAGAAACTGCGAGATGAGCAGAGAATTACGATGTTTCTGACGACCCACTACATGGAAGAAGCAGATATCCTCTGCGATCGCATAGCTATCATAGATCAGGGAAAAATTGTGGCTTTAGATACTCCCCAGAACCTTAAAGACAGTCTTGGCGGAGACATAATTGAACTAGAGTTTAACATAAAAACGGATGACCACACAAAAACGTTAAACTCTCTGCCTCAAGTGAAAGAAGTTAAGAAAATCGGCGACATGTACAGAATTAAGGTTTCAAAGGGAGAAAAAGCACTCCCGGAGATAATAGAAAACATGCTTAAGATGAATTTGAGAATAAACAGGGTTTTATTAGTGAAGCCAACCCTTGACCAAGTCTATTTGGAATATACCGGACGATCGCTGCGGGAGACTCAAGGTGAGACCGGGGAAGTCTGGAGAAGAATGAGAACTCTGAGGAGGGTTAGAGGATGATAGAAGAGACAATTGCGCTGACCAGAAGAGAAGTTAAGAAGTGGATGAAAAACCCCTTTTTGCTTTTCATGATGTTCGTCCAACCAGTCGTTTGGCTTGGGCTCTTCGGGAAAGCGCTGAACCTAACAAGCCTTATTTCGGTTCCACCTGACTTGTTGGCTCAGTTACCACCACAATTTCGAGATCAAGTGCCCATACTTTTAAATCAAATGATAAGTGAAACATTCGGCGGAACAACAGATTATTTCACGTACATGGCTGCTGGAATGTTGTCAGTTATTGTATTGTTCACCGCCATGTTCAGCGGCATGTCGATAGTCTGGGATCGAAGATTCGGGTTCCTAAACAAACTTCTTGTGGCGCCGATCCCCCGAGGATCAATCGTACTCGCAAAAGTAAGCTCCAGCGTGATCAGGAGCATATTTCAAGTTTTGCTCATCTTTAGCATCGCCTTCGCCTTTGGATTACAAGTTGGAGACGCCTTCGGAATCTTGGATTTCTTTGGGATGTTAGCAGCCTTGTTCTTGTTGAGTTTGGGACTCTCCTCACTGTTTTTAGCGGTTGCAATTCGGATCAAGAGCCACGAAACCGTCGTAGCCGTTGCAAACTTGCTGAATCTACCCCTCATGTTTGCCAGCAATGCTTTGTTTCCAATAAAACAGATGCCTGAATGGCTTCAAACCGTCGCGAACTTCAATCCCCTATCATACGCAGGAAATGCTGTTAGGGCTTTTATTCTCCACTCTAGTGCAGGGTTTGATGTAGCAAAAGTTGCGGCGGACTTCCAGTTTCTAATAGGCTTTGCACTAATCTTTTCGCTAGTGGGAATCTTGATTGCTCGAACAGGGTTAAGAAAAGGGTAACCAAGACCTTCTGAAAAGGTTATGTAACCCGTAATTATTTCTTCTATTATGTAGTGTTAGAAGTGCAGGAGTTACTGCAATATTCCACGGTTCACGAAGCCCTCCTTTACGAGAAACTCAAGGGAGACAAGGTTAGATGTGGACTGTGCGAGAGGAGATGCCTTATTGCTCCTGGCCTCACGGGCTTCTGCAAAACCAGAATTAACATTGAGGGCAGGCTTTATACCATTGTCTATGGAGACCTAAGCGCCCTTGAAAGCAGACCCATCGAGATCAAGCCTTTCTTCCACTACTGGCCAGGCTCCACAGCCCTCACCTTCTCCACTTGGTCCTGCAACTTCGACTGCATCTGGTGTCAAAACCACAACCTCTCCAAGACAAAGCCAGACCCTGCCAACTCCAGCTGCTACTCTCCTGAAAGGATTATGGAGACGGCTCTACGTGGCAACGACGACGGTCTGTGCGTCAGCTTTCAAGAGCCAACCATCCTAACGGATTGGGTGGTGCCAGTTTTCAAGATGGGACGTGAAAAGGGGCTGTACTGTTGTTACGTGTCTAACGGCTATATGACGCTGGAAGCTTTGAGATTGTTGAAGGAATCGGGCATGGACGGGCTTAAGATAGACTTGAAGGGGGATGCTGAGGCCTACCAAAGATACTGTGGAGGAGCGGATGTAGAGAAAGTTTGGAGAAACGCTCGAGAAGCAAAGAAAATGGGTTTGCACGTGGAGATTGTGAATCTGGTAGTCACGGACGTCAACGATAACGAAAAGTGCCTACGTTGGGTGATAGAGAAGCATCTAAAGGAGGTTGGACCCGAGACCCCCCTTCACTTCACCAAGTACTATCCCGCCTACAAGTTTTACAACCCACCCACCAAAGTTGAAACCTTAGAAATAGCGTATGAGATGGCGAAGAAAGCTGGAGTTTTATATCCGTACCTCGGAAACGTTCGAGGTCACGGTTATGAAAACACCTACTGTCCCAACTGCGAAGAGCCTCTTATCAAGCGGCTTGGCTACACAATAACTCAGTACAAGATCAGTAACAATAAGAAATGTCCAAAGTGCGGTCAGCCCATACCCATCACGGGGAGGTATGTTCAAAAGAGCCGTGGCTTCTTATTTTAAGAGAGAATTTTCACAACGTTTATGAAGTGATCTGTCTTTCTGCCAACAGTTTTTCAATTCTTTCTAGCCGCTTTTCTATCGCGTCCAATCTGTTCAATATCTGTTTGAGCACTCTGCTGATATCTTCGGCTGGAAACACGGGTAGCGGGGTAGGCGAAGGCCACCTCTGCTCTTCCGGCCTCTCGGGTCGTCTCGTGGGCGTTGGGTAAGGGTACGCCGCCTTTTTCTCTGTTTTTTCACACACCTTTCATCCCTAACACTCTTTTCCAACAGACAAGTATAAAAGGAAGTGATGAATTAGATGTCAATCTCGAACTTTTTTCCCAAATTTTGGGTGAAAAAATTTTCTGCTTTTTTCTTGTTCCGCCCCTTATTGACGACTTTTTCTCGCTTTTACCCTTTAATTTTGCTTTTCTTTCTTTTTTGGCTTTCTTTCCTCTTCTTTTTCCTCATCCACTATTCTAATTAATGGTTTTTCTCTAACCCCTCAATCTTAGCTCCAGGATAACGTTGCTCTATGTTTCTGCGTAACTCTTCTGCGTCCACATCTCCGTGAGTCTTAACATGAACCAAGGGCTTACCGCTCTCGTCATACGTCACGGAAATGGAGTACCCGGAACCGCCCTCGACAGGTTCTCTTCCAAACAGGAAATCTTCATCGTCAAAACCAAAGAAGTCGAAAAACCCTCTCTTCCGCTTCCACTTCGACATCTCTTGAAAGCCCCTGAGAAAAAGCGAAAACCGAAAATTAAAATTTTGTGTGGTCGGGGCGCGAAAAAGTTTCTTTAAACCCTTATTATTGTAGAATCCGAATGTATGTTGATCAAAGTTTGGAGCTGGTGGGGGCGTAAAATCCGCCTTCTCAGACAGCTTCTTTAGTAGTTCAGCCTTCAACTTTCCTTTTCACAGCCAGTACAGAAGGCAGTGCCTTCTCCACCACGCTAGTCGCTGATGAGCCCAACACCCGAATCATCGGCTCCTTCCCAACCTCACCCAAATCGTAGATCACGTCTGGAACCTTTCCAACATCCCTTATCGCCTTTTCCACCCCCCAAACAAGGGTTCCACCCTCCACAGCCTTCACGCTTGGCGGCTCAAGCTTCCTATCAAAGCTGGAGACCACATAGCCAGTCTTCTCGAAAGCCCTCACCAGCTCTGGGTCATAGCGAAGGTTGAGCGCTGCTCTGCTCGATGGATCGTATTTCATAGCTGTTAAGATAATGCGTGCAACATGACTGGACGCTCCGAATCGAACCGAGCCCGCGACTTTCACCTTCTCACGAAACTTCAGGATTCTTCCTTCCACCGCTGCTACTTGCTGTGGTGTTAAGGCGTAGGGCAGCGCCATCGCAACCTGCGTGCCAACCTCGGCTATGTAGGGCAGAAACTCCGAGTGGTCCTCAACCATTCTAGCCGCCGCGGAAACGTTTTCTAAGACCTGAAACTTCTTAGCCTCGTTGTATAGATGCGCCATGGGGTTCACGGGAACCCTCCCTCTCCCAACTCTCCAACCAAACGTAATGGCGTTCTGCATAAACTGCTCCGCCTTCGTCACTGCTTCCGCCACGTCGTGGTCGAGGGCGAGATAGGCGGTAATGGCGGCTGAAAACGCGCAGCCTCCGCCGTGGGCGTTCACATTCACTCGAGACTTTTTGAAAGTCTTGAACTCGCCTTTATAGTACAAAACGTCTGTGATTTCTCCTCCCTCTAGGTGGCCGCCCTTCACCACCACTGCCTTCGCACCCAGCTTTACGATATGCTCTGCCGCCCTCTTCACATCCTCAACATTATGAATCTTCATGTGGGCAACCTCTTCAGCCTCAGGTCGGTTGGGAGTGAGGATGAAAGCTCGTGGAATGATCTTCTCAATCAAGGTTTCCTTGTCTCTTTCACGAATTAGGAGGTCTCCGGTGCCTGCTTTGAAAACAGGGTCAACAACAGCCCGCAGCTTATGTCGATCAATGGCTTCTGCGACCACCTTCATGATCGCCCCGGAGTAGAGCATGCCGGTTTTCGCCGCTTTGACGGGTATATCCCTGAGAACCACTTCGATTTGTTTCTTAACCATTCGCGGAGAAACCGGAACTATCTCGTACACTCCTTGGGTGTTTTGGGCAGTTATTGCGGTGATGGCACAGGTTCCGAAAACCCCTAGCGCGGCAAATGTTTTGAGGTCGGCTTCTATTCCCGCTCCTCCGCCACTGTCTGAACCAGCTATCGTCAGCGCACACGGAACATTTTTCAAGGTCAATCCTAGGTCTCTCCTAAAGGGATGTCAACAGACCCTTCTACCTCGCTCATGCAGTTTACTCTCATAACCGTTTCGTTTCCTAAATTTGAGAAGGCTCGCCCATTTCAAGGGAATTTTGGCCTTATGGCTTTTGTCGGACAAGCGTCGGAGCACTTCAGGCAGTATATGCAATCTGGGGCGTTGAACTTTTCCCAAGGCAAGTCAAGAATGGGAACCATCATGGGGCATGCCTCTACACACAAGCGGCACCCAACTTTCGTACATTTTACAGGGTCTCTCTTCAAGCCGAGGAAGCTGAAATGGCTTAGCAACCCCATTAACGCCCCGTTGGGGCAGAAGTACTGACACCAACTCCTCGGAATGTACACGGCTAAAGCTATGGTTCCTATCATTATTGCGAGGCGAATCCAAAGGAGCAACGGCGCCGATAAGATCCCGTTGAACACGGCTCCGGAGGCCTCTGAAGCCGTTGTCCCCATCAAGGTCGGTATGGCGTAACGAATTTCGAGCACCACTCTCGGCAGGACAGCGAACAGCGTGTCGGCTGGACTCAAAGCGTTAAAAGGCGCTGGAGCGAACGCACCTAAGGACTCCTTGTAGCTCCTGCCTATTCCCAAAGCCAACGACACAGCTAGGGTTACGCTAACGAACAGGATGACCGCCAAAATCCAGTACTTAACCTTGATCATGCTCTCATGGGTTCTCGGAGAAACTTGCGTGTGTTCTCTTTTCACGTATCCCAGCAGGTCTTGAACGAAGCCGAAGGGGCAAGCCCAGCCGCAAAGACTCCTGCTCAAAACGACCGCGGTCAAGACAATGGAGGCCAAAGCAAGCCACGGGAAAATGAGTTCAAAAAGCATAAGCTGAAGTGTTCCAAACGCCTCACCCACCGTCTTCGTGGGAGTCCCTAAGGTTCCAAGAATAGGGAGAAGAACTGGCCAAGGTCCCAAACCGAAAACCACCGCGTTAAACAACAGAAAACAACAGAACTGCGTGATTTTTCTTGCCGTTTCTATCCTGAAAACCGCCCTTTTAACGCGTGTTGCCACTCCTCCCGCCTCTCGCTTTTCCTCGGGAAGTCCCTCCATGTCTTCGCCTGTTCCTCCCCTGACTTTTCCGTTTTTAACGTTTCATAGCTCTTAACACGTGAAGTTTAGGTTCCATAAAAAGCTTTCATAAAGGCTATCTTAATTAGTTATAAGGAGTTCTATGCCCTTTAGAACTGCGGGTGACTAAGTCTTGCGGTCCTTTATCTCCAACGACCTCATTAGATTGCTGAAAACTCAGAGGTATCACCTGGTTGGGAGGCACTCCGCTGTCAAGCGTTGCAGGTGGCTCTACGAGACTCTTGTTCACGACCGACCATGCTACAAACAGAAATTTTACGGAATAAAGAGCCACCAGTGCATCCAGATGACGCCTGCGGTTCTTTACTGCACCATGCGCTGCCGCTTTTGTTGGCGCGCTCAGAGCGGAGACATAGAACTGAAATGGGAAGAAAACCAATTGCCCAAACAAGACGATCCAGAAGAGATCGTGGAGGGCTGCATCAAGGCTCAACTTAAGATTTTGAGCGGGTACAAGGGAAACCCTAAAACCAGTCGAGAGAAGTACAGGGAGGCTTTAACACCGAGACACGCAGCCATCAGCCTAACCGGCGAACCAACGTTGTACCCTCCTCTGGGCGACCTGATAAGGGGCTTTCACAGACGAGGCTTCACCACTTTCCTCGTCACCAACGGAACAGTTCCAGAAGCCCTGTCCAAACTGAGTGAAGAGCCAACCCAACTCTACGTTTCATTTTGCGCGCCCGATGAGAGAACATTCTTGGAAACGTGTCGCCCCCAAATCCCTGCAGCCTGGGAAAAACTTAACGAAACGCTTTCTCTGTTGCCCAGTTTCAAGTGTCCCACCGTGACTCGGTTGACGTTGGTGCGACACCTAAACTTAAAGCGCCAAGACTTGTACGCTCGATTGATTGAAAGGGCCAGCCCGACGTTTGTGGAGCCCAAGGCCTACATGCATGTAGGCTTTTCGCGACTGCGCTTGGGTTTCGAAAACATGCCTACCCACCGGGAGATTCGAGAGTTTGCAGTTGAGTTGGCTAAGGAGACGGGCTACAACATTCTTGATGAAGCCTCAGAGAGTCGAGTGGTCCTGCTGAGTCGTTTGGAAAAGCCTATTAAGCTCGCTTGAAGCTTCATTTTGGAAACATGCGCGGTTGTGGACGATGTGTCGTTAAAATCTCTTTTCAACAAGATTGAGAAAGAACTTAAGAAGAAAGAGGAGGTTCGGCAGGGGCTTCAAAGAGACATGCGCAGAGCAACCCGCCTGTCTAAGCAAGCAATCCTTTTTACGCATCAAGAAAGATTTGATGAGGCTAGAAATCTGCTCAAAGAGGCAGGCGAGCTCCTAGCCAAACTCAATGAAATTTCAAAGGATCATCCGGAGCTGGCTTACACCAGTTTAGTCGACGCGGCGTTTGAGGAATACGCCGAGGCGCATACGTTCCTTACGTTGATTAAGGAAGAACGGTTCATCAGCCCCGAAGAGTTGGACATCCCTCCGGTTCCCTACCTACTCGGACTGTCGGACGTAATCGGGGAACTTAGGCGCAGGACCCTAGACTCACTTCGAAGGAGAGACGTGGAAACTGCGGAAAACTGTATGCAGACGATGGAGCAGATTTACGTTGAGTTAACAGCCATGGACGATGCCTATCTCCTAGTCCATGGGCTTCGAAGAAAATGTGACGTTGCTAGACACATCATCGAAACCACAAGGGGAGACCTCACCATCGAGGCTCGAAGAAGCTCCTTAGAACAATCCATCAAAGATTTGGAGAAAATCATTAGGAGGAAAAGAAAAGTTGGGAAAAATAAGGTCCAATGAGATTTTGAAACGAGTTGAAAAAGAGGGATTTGAACGAGTCTGGCGCGAAAGCGCAAGCCTCCTGCCCAAGCCTAAGCGGAGGTTGGAGCTCGTTTCCGGTGGGCGCGGCAAGTCCCACCCCCTCTTCAACCTCCTTCAAATGATGCGCCAATCCTTTCTCGATCTAGGCTTTACAGAGGTTTCAAACCCCGTTATTGTTGATGAAACAGAGGTCTACAAACAGTATGGATCAGAGGCGCCAGTTATACTAGATCGCTGCTACTACCTAGCGACGCTGCCTCGACCTGACATCGGCCTGAGCAAAGCTAAATGCGAAGCAATTGAGCGTTACGGGGTTCAATTAACCAAGGAAAAAACCACTACCCTCCAGAAAGTGCTGCGCGACTACAAGAAGGGAGAGATAGAATCAGATGATTTAATTGAGAAGATCGCCGAGTCTCTCAACATCCATGACAGCACAGCAACGCTCATTCTCTCCGAGGTTTTCCCAGAGTTTGCCGCTCTGAAACCTGAACCTTCCACCCACACGTTGCGGTCCCACATGACGAGCACTTGGTTCCTTACCCTGCAAGCGTTGCAACACAAGTTTGAATTGCCTATAAAGCTGTTCTCCGTGGACATTCGGTTTCGACGTGAACAGAGGGAAGACTCCACCCATCTCCGCGTACACTATTCCGCGAGTTGTGTGGTTATGGATGAAGCGGTGGACGTGAGGGACGGAGAAGAGATCACAAGAGCCATATTGAAGCCTTTAGGTTTTAAGCGCTTTCGCTTCCTTCAGAAGAAAGTGACTTCCAAGTATTACACGCCCGGAACGGAATATGAGGGTTTCATTTTTCACCCTAGCATGAAAGAATGGATCGAAATCGTCAACTACGGACTGTACAACCCCATCGCCCTAGCGAGGTACGACCTTGAACATCCAGTTCTAAACGTGGGTATAGGGGTGGAACGGGTAGCTTCAGTGATGCATGGTGAAAGTGACGTGCGAAAACTCGTGCACCCCCAGTTTTATGTGGAACGAGAACTTTCTGACCCCGAAATCGCAAAGATGGTGGAGGTCGAGGTTAAACCCCAAAGCGAAATGGGCATAAAGATAGAGGAAGAGATCAAATCTACCGCACTTAAGAACGCCGACGCATTAGCTCCATGCGAATTCTTGGCGTATGAAAGAAAGCTGTGGGGGAAGAACGTCAGAGTTTACGTTTATGAAACCGACATGGGCACCAAACTTTTGGGACCTGCCGCTCGTAACTACATTTACGTTTATGATGGAAATATCTTGGGCATTCCTGAAAGTTGTTTGGAACGAGTGGCTATAGTGAGAAAAACTCAGAAAGCTAGGGAAAAGGGAGTCTCAGCTGGCTTCAGTTACCTCGACGCGGTTGCGTCCCTGGCAGCCGCAAAAATCGAGGAAGCCGCGCGTTTGGGAAAGAAAAGCGTGAAAGTTCGAGTGAGAATGGCGAAGAATCCCAGCGACGTGAACGTGAAAGTGACTGACGTGGCTCGAAGGTTTATAACAAGCAAGAGAAAGAAGATTGAAATAGCGGGACCAGTTTTCATCGGGGTTCGAGCTGAAATTGCCGGGTAGGCTTAGCCCAAGGTTTTCCGCTGAAAAAGCGCATATGACGCAGTTGCGGTTGTCTAAACTGGTGATACATGAGGACCAGCTTCCTGAGACCATTAATTATGTGGCGGGGGTGGATGTTGCGTACGCGAAGGGAGTGTCCGTTGGCGTTGCAGCTGTTCTCAACTTTGATTCATTAACACTTGTAGAATCGCGGGTGGCTTGCCTTAAAACACGGTTCCCCTACATACCCACTTTGTTGTCTTTTAGGGAAATCCCTCCAGCCTATTCAGCTATAAAAAAACTGCAAACTCATCCAGATGTTTTTCTCGTTGACGGACAAGGATTCGCCCATCCCTACCGCCTAGGATTCGCCGCACATCTAGGTTTGGCGATAGATAAACCAACTATTGGTGTCGCGAAAAGTCTGCTGTGCGGTAAGGTGGAGCCAGTTGGCGAGTATGGATGGTCGCCCCTTACGGATGGAGGAGAAATTATTGGCGCCGAAGTTGTTACAAAACCGGGACAAGAGCCCATCTACGTAAGCGTTGGCCATCGTGTATCGCTGAAAAGAGCCGTAGACATCGTCATGCAGTGTACGCGGACTTACAGAATTCCGGAGCCCATCCGAAGAGCCCACATGATAGCGGGTGAAGAGAAAAGGAAACAGACTTAACGTAAACCAAATAATATAAAAGAAAATAGAAATGGTGGTTTGTAGTTGATGGAGGAACACTTTTTGGATCCTAGGCTTAAGAAAATCGTTGACAAGATTAGGGATGAATCGCTTCGAGGGAAGGTGGCTCAGTTCATTGAAAACCCGACTATCGAGATTGGTGGTAAAGTTTACACGGGAATGCCCCTGGATATTTCTCCGGCTGGTATGTCTCGTCATCATAGCTATCCGGGTGGCTTTATTGAGCATGTTGTAGCGACGACTGAAATTGCCCTAAACCTATGCAACATCATCAAGAGAGTCTATCATGGGAAAGTTGACAAGGACCTAGTTATCTCTGGAGCTATTTTACACGATATTTTCAAGCCCCTAACCTACCAAGTGGAAGAAACCGGAACCTACACATCAACACCTCTAGCCGAAAGATTAGACCATTTAACCCTAATAGTTTCGGAAATGGTTCGAAGAGGTTTCCCCTTGGACCTGATTCACATAGTTTGTGCGCATCACGGGGGCGAGGCTGGTCCCATATGGCCAAGAACGGTTGAAGCGTTGGTCTGCCATCTAGCAGACATCACTGACTCTCGACTAAACGGCGAAATGTTACGAGCGGCAAGATATCTTTCTAGGGAAGCGACCGGCGAGGAGTTAGACCCTCTAACTTCGAAGGAAGCCTTCGAAATAGTTCACTCGAAGGTGGTCGAAGGTTGGGACGGAGTGAAGAAAACGGTGGAGAAGATAAGGCAAAGCAGACTTCGCGCTTGTTGATTTGACTTGCCTAGAGCTACAATCACTTAGAGACGGATTATTTTCACGTCTAACGTTTGGGTGTTCAACGTGGCCATTGTTGATTTTCCCGTCAGATAGCCACAAACCTCTCCGGGATTCACGACGAGGGTTTTTCCCTTTCTGTAGGTTTTCGCCTCGTGCGTGTGCCCATGCACGATCACGTCGTAACCTTCCACGTTGATGATTGACCGGAGAAGCTCCTCTTCTGCGCCGTGCACCATTCCGATCTTTAATCCTTCGGTTGTTACCTCTGCGAATCTCCCACGAATCTCGGCGCCCAATTCTGAAAATCGTTTTTTCAGCAGTTCTCGATCACCGTCGTTGTTGCCGAAAACACCAATCAAATTAGCCTTTAAGGGTTTGAAGTGGGGCACAACAAAGGGAGCGATGTAGTCTCCCGCGTGCAGCACCAGCTTAACGCCTTCCTCGTTTAACCGTTCCACAGCCTTGTCAACTAGGGGCAAATAGTCGTGTGTATCCGCAACAATACCTATAATCACTTGTCTCACCACGAAAACCTATTCTAATATTTTATCGAATAAGCTATTTTTCACTTTTCTCCTTTAGAAGGCTCTTCCCATAATCGTAGCCCTTTTCAAAAGCCGCCAAGTTCAGTTTTTCGGTTCCCTTGGGAATGTTATCTTGAACTGATTTTTTAAGCGCTTCAGCGTCCATTAGATGGGTTATGGAGGCAAAAGCGCCCAGCATAACAACATTCGCAACTATCGTTTTCCCTAGTTCCTCAGCAATCCTCGTTGCGGGCACCCTGAAAACTCGGATGCCTGAGCTGGCTTTCTGTTTTTGCACCAAGTCCGGGTCTAAAAGAATTATGCCTCCCTTCTTAACTGTGTCCACATATGTGTTGTAGGCTTCCTGCGACATAGCGATCAAAACATCTGGATCCACAACCTTTGGAAAATCTATTTCCTCGTCGGAAATCACCACCTCGGACTTGCAGGCTCCTCCCCGGGATTCGGGACCGTAAGACTGTGTTTCAACGGCATTTCTGTTGCCGTGGATACAAGCCGCCATGGCCAGCATCAATCCAGTCCTTATAATTCCTTGCCCACCGAAGCCGGCTACTCTGATTTCCAGTCTCATTTATTTCCCTTCCACCATCTTCTCTTGAACCTTGGCTGTCATTTCTCGAAGCAGCCTTCCGAAACTGGGTTTTTCAATGTCTACAAACTCACCTATAATGATTCTCTCAGGAGTTATTTCAGCCTTTGCCGGATCAGATTGATGCCGAATTTCGGAGGCTTTTCTGAACCAGTTCATCATGTCGATGCCTGTTCTCATTTTGTTGTACCGCCCATAAATTTCGGGGCATGGGGAGATTACTTCGATGAAGGAGAACCCCTCCTTCTGCAAAGCCTTCTTTATGGATCCCGTTAGCATTCGAATGTGAAGGGTTGTCCATCTGGCGACGTACACTGCTCCTGAAGCCGCTGCCAAGTGAACCAGGTTGAAGGGGTGCTCAATGTTTCCGTAAGGAGTTGTTGTAGTCCAAGCGTTGAGGGGGGTTGTGGGTCCATATTGTCCACCAGTCATGCCGTAGTTGAAGTTGTTGGCGCATATCACCTGTATATCCACGTTTCTGCGGGCGGCGTGAATAAAATGGTTTCCTCCGATGGCGAAGAGGTCTCCATCTCCGCTGATCACAACCACCTTCAGCTCTGGGTTAGCCAGCTTCACTCCAGTGGCGAAGGCAACAGCCCTGCCATGGGTTGTGTGGTAGGAGTCTGTGTTTGTGTATCCTGATATGCGGCCTATACACCCGATTCCGGCGACCGTGACGACCTTATTGAGGTCAATGCCTAGGTCTTTGAGTGCCCTGACGTAGCAGTTCAGTATAATTCCGTTTCCGCAACCCTCACACCAAATGTGGGGCATCATTTCCCTTCGTAGGAACGTTTCAAAGGGGTGCAAATCGTCACTCACGAGCGAGTCCTCCTTATGGCCTGTAGAACCTCCGCTGGTTTGTGCGGTTCTTCACCTAACTTCGGTAGAAAAATCACAGGTGTTTCCTTTGCCACCCTCTCCACTTCACGGACAATCTGCCCATAGTTCATTTCAAGAACCAGTATCGCGTCGACCTTCTTAGCTACCTGTGAAACCTGCTGGGCTGGAAACGGCCAGAGGGTGACTAGTCTGAGAAGACCCGCTTTGATCCCCGCTTCTCTCGCCTTTCGCACAGCGCTTAACGCAGATCGTGAAGTGATCCCGTAGGCAACGACTGCCACCTCAGCGTCTTCCAGCATTGTTCCCTCAGTTTTCACTATTCTGTCCGCGTTCTTGCGTATTTTGTCGCAGAGTCGTTGAACAAGTTTCTGTTGTGCCTCAGCACTGTCGGTTCTGGGGAGCCCACTTTCGTTGTGTGTGAGCCCTGTTGCGTAGAAGCGGTATCCCTCTCCAAAGCAGGCCATTGGCGGAACTAAATCTTCGTCAGGTTTGAAGGGAGCGTACTCACCCGGCGGAACTTGAGGCTTTTTTCGATTTACAACCCTAATTTCATCCGCGTCGGGGATGGTAACTGGCTCCCACATGTGCCCAACAATTTCGTCAGCGAGCACAACAACAGGCGTGCGATAGGTTTCTGAAAGATTGAAGGCCTCGATCGTTAAGTCGAAGATCTCTTGAACCGAAGATGGAGCAAGGGCTATGATTTCGTAGTCGCCGTGTGAACCCCACTTTGCCTGCATCACGTCTTGTTGACCAGATTTCGTTGGTTGGCCAGTGCTGGGACCTCCCCTCATAGCGTTTACGATGACGCAGGGAGCTTCGGTCATGAAGGCCAAACCTATGTTTTCAACCATAAGGCTGAAGCCTGGACCTGAAGTAGCGGTCATGGATTTCACACCTGAGTAGGATGCTCCAATGACGGCTGCCATTGAGGCGAGTTCGTCTTCCATCTGTATGTAAACTCCTCCAACCTCTGGTAGACGTTGAGCCATTCGTTCGGCGATTTCCGTGGCTGGCGTTATGGGGTAACCTGCAAAGAATCTGCATCCAGCGGCTATTGCGCCTTCAGCGCAGGCGATGTCTCCCTGCATAAAGTGTTTGCCGGTGAGAACGGCTCTACCCTTTTTCGCCACTTAACATTCCTCCTTCACAGTTCTTTTCAACGATGAAAATCGCGAACTCGGGGCAAACGGCTTCGCAGAAACCGCAGACCGCACAGTTGTTTTCGTCCTTCACCCTTGGAGGGTGAAACCCTTTTTCGTTGAATTCCTCTGATTCTTCGAGCACTTTTCTGGGACAGAACTCTATGCAGAAGTTGCATCCCTTGCATCTCTCCTTTATTATATGTATCTCAGCCCGTGGAATCTTAATTTTGTCCGCATCTAACGGTTTGCGCCACAGCCTCAGCGGCACGACGGCTCACCCGCTCCCCTTTCACCTTTACGTTTGTAAACCTTTTAGAACCTCTCCTATTTTAATTATCCTTATAAAGATTTAGCTGAACTCCGGTTTTCAAATGTAAAACAGCGTTTACACAAAAGCGTGGCATAAACAAAACGTACTAATATTTTCGGCATTCATGCCTAAAACCTATATTGGTAATATACGAACAAAAGAACAAAAGAGGGTTGAACGATGGAGAAATTGAGGTTAGTTTTGTATGGTGTCGGGGAGATAGGAAGCCGCATAGCCGAGTTCCTGTTGGAGAAAGAAGGCGTAGAAATCGTTGGCGCCATCGATGTGGCAAAAGAGAAAGTTGGGAAGGATTTAGGCGAAGTATTAAATTTGGGTAGGCAGTTGGGAGTCGCAGTGTCAGACAACCCGGACGCCGTGCTTTCCCACGTTAAGGCCGACGTAGTTGTTCACGCAACTACCTCATTTCTGAAACAGGCGTACCCGCAGATAGCTAAAGCCATAGAACACGGAGTGAACGTAGTGTCCACCTGCGAGGAACTTTCGTATCCTCTTGAGCCGGAAATCGCAAAGAAACTTGATGAATTAGCCAAGAAACATAAGGTAACCGTTTTGGGAACAGGCATAAACCCGGGCTTTCTAATGGACACGCTCATCATTGCTCTCACGGGTGTATGTCAGAAGGTTGAAACAATCAGGATGACCAGAGTGGTAAACGCAGCCAAGCGCAGGGCTTCCTTCCAGAAAAAGATAGGAGTTGGACTCACAGTTGACGAGTTTAATGAGAAAATAGAAAGGAAGGTCATAACCGGACACATAGGGCTTGAACAATCCATTTCCATGACAGCAAGCGCCTTGGGATGGAAACTGGACAAGATAGAGGTGGAAACCAAAGCCATCAAAGCGAAATCAGGTCGGGTGGCTGGTTTGAGGCAACTAGCACGAGGTATAAGAGGAGAAAAGGAGGCGATAACGCTTGACCTTCAGGCTTATGTGGACGCAGAGGAGTACGACTCCATCACCATTGAGGGAGTGCCAAGCATACATGCAAAGATAACGCCGGGCGTACACGGCGACCTTGCAACTGTGGCTATCGTCGTCAACTCTATTCCAAAGGTGATAAACGCAGAGCCTGGCCTTGTGACCATGAAGGACTTGCCTGTCCCCTCCGCAGCGCTTGAAGACATGAGAACCTACGTGAAGAAATGAACCCTCATGCCGTTGCGTAGCGCATCTTATATGGACGAACACAAACGTTTAATCGGTGATTCGCTTGGTTGATGGCGCAGGTATTCATAAAAAGGGAACGTTTTCCCTTCATAACTTGCTGAGCTCAGTTAGGGACAAACCGGATTTTCATAAGGCTGGTGCGTTAGCGGTTTTCGTCGGTGTGGTTCGCGGCGAAACTTCGGGTGGTGAAAACGTGAAAAGGTTGGAGTTGGAAGCTTATGAGGAGAAGGCTAACCAGATTCTTGAAAACATCTGCGAGAACCTTCAGAAGAGGGAAGGAGTAATCGACGTGCAAATTCATCACTTTGTTGGAGAGTTTGATGTAGGTGAGGATTTAGTTTACGTGGTGGTGGCTGGGGCCCACCGACAGAATGTGTTTTCGGTTCTAGAGGAGGCGGTGGAGCGGTATAAGAAGGAGGCTCCAATATTCAAGAAGGAGTACGTGATTGACAAAGAGGGTGTAGCCAAATCGCGTTGGGTTAGTGAACGTGAAACTGTGTAGCCTGATAAGGCTAGGTGAAGACAAGCATCCGTCCCACTGTTTTCCCCTCACGCAGAGTATTTACGTCGCAAAAGTGCACTAAGCCCAATCACTTTTTGAGCGAACAACGCAGTAGTTCGGGGCAAGTTAAACAATCGTCAGGAATTGAGGCACCTTTTGGAAGGATTTTCAGATATCCAAAATGATGAGCACATTGTGCGGAATTTGTTTTTTCCAGTCTCTGAGGGAGTTCAACTGGGACTGGACTTGACCTTTCCTGATCTTGTGTGGGAAAATTGTCTAGTTTTATTATGCAGTGGGGACAAACGTAATACCGTTCTGCAGGATTCTTTGACAGATCGCGTAACAGGAGGGGCTCTTCGAACACCTTTCCACATTTTGGGTTAGGGCAAACGATATCGGATTCGCGTGATTTCACGCCGGCACCTCCAAGTGTTTATGCGTCCTTCATATATACAATACGTATTACTAATATATTAAGTCTTCTCTCTTACGATGCATTCTTAGAAACATGCTAAACCTCAAGTCTCTACTTCTACCAGCTTCTTCAACTCTTCGTAAGTTTTCTTGACCTCCTCTACAGACGCCTCATCTTCAAGTGTGGATAAATCCCCTAAGGGCATATCCGTCAAGACCGACTTTAGAACTCTCCTCATGATCTTGCCGCTTCTGGTTTTCGGAAGGCTGTTCACGAAGTATATTTCTTCTGGGGTGGCTACTGGTCCTATGACCTCGCGCACGTGCTCCATCAGCTCCTTCTTCAATTTGTCCGTGGGCTCATGACCCTTTCGTAGTATTGCAAAAATGACTATGCTCTCGCCTTTCACCTCGTGAGGTTTACCTATGGCCGCGGCTTCGCTCACAGCTGGATGGGATACTGCGGCGCTCTCTAATTCCATAGTTCCTATTCTGTGTCCAGCCACTTTCAGCACCTCATCAGCTCGCCCTAACAACCAGAAGTAGCCATCAGCATCCTTTATGGCGTAGTCTCCCGTATAGTATACCCCAGGAAATCTTGACCAATAAGCCTCCTTGTACCTCTTAGGATCTTGATAAAGGGTCATAAGCATCCCTGGCCAAGGTTTCTTTATCACCAGATAACCCTTAACGCCCGGAGGAGTTGGTTTGCCGTTTTCGTCAACCACTTCCGCCTCGACGCCGGGCAACGGCAGGGTCGCTGAACCTGGCTTGAGAGGAATAAGTTCTATTCCGGGAGCTGGAGAAATCATGAATCCGCCTGTCTCAGTTTGCCACCATGTATCTACTATCGGACATCTTTCCTTGCCTATGTTCTTATAGTACCACGCCCAAGCTTCGGGGTTGATAGGCTCTCCAACCGTGCCGAGGGTCTCCAAGCTTGAGAAGGAGTGTTTTTTGGGCCACTCTTCCCCGTATCTCATGAGCATTCTGATGGCTGTTGGAGAGGTGTAGAAGATGGTCACGCCATACTTGTCAATTATTTCCCACCATCTATCAGGCTTTGGGTAGTCTGGTGCTCCTTCGTAAAGGACTAAGGTTGCCGCGTGACTTAGGGGCGCGTAGACTATGGAGCTATGCCCTGTTACCCAACCTATGTCTGCTGTGCACCAATAAACGGACTCGTCTCTTATATCAAAGGCCCACTTGTATGCTGAGTGATTGAAAACCATGTAACCTCCTGTGCTGTGCACTATACCTTTTGGCTTGCCTGTTGTTCCAGATGTATAAAGGATGTAGAGGGGATCGTTGGATTCAATTGGCAGTGGCTCAACATATGCTTCAGCCCCTTTAAGTAGCTCATGGTACCAAAAGTCTCTTCCATTCTTCATGTTGATGTCAACGTTGGCCCTCTTCACTACCACAACGCTATCTATAGATGGAGTTTTTTCAAGGGCTATGTCTGCTGTTTTCTTTAAGGGCATCACCTTTCCTCTTCTGAAGCTTCCGTCGGCAGTCACCAGGATCTTGGCTTGGGTGTCGTTAATTCTATCCGCTAGGGCTTGGGCGCTAAATCCTGAGAATACAACGGTGTGGATTGCCCCTATTCTTGCAGTGGCTAACATGGTTATGGGTAGCTCTGGTATCAGGGGCAGGTAGATAGCTACCCTGTCCCCTTTGCGGACCCTAAGATTCCTTAAGATAGAGGCGAAGCGATTTACTTCCGTATAGAGTTGGGAGTAGCTCCAAGTTCTCGCGTTGCCAGCCTCGTCTTCCCAATAGAGAGCTACCTTGCTTCTCCGCCACGTCTTGACATGCCTATCAATACATAAATAAGAGGCGTTGAGGAGTCCACCGACGAACCATCTGGCAAAGGGTGGCTCCCACTCCAAGACCTTGTCCCACATCCTAAACCATTCGAGATTTCTGGCTTCCCCATCCCAGAATCCTTCTGGATCCATGATTGATTTCTTGTAAAACTCGTAGTACTTCCTAGTTGTTGGGGAAAACCTTTTTTCGAAGGGAAGAGACGATGACTCCAAGACGTTTCACCTTTTGGAAGAGTAACTATTTAGTGGTCATAAATAAAGGCTTACATTTTCGGGGCTGGTTAAGCCTTGGACGCTTCTTCCTCTGTTTTTGAGGCTACAACATACCCTGCTAAGAGCATTAACAATCCACCAGCAATTGTGGTTATTGTTGGTTGTTGGGCGAGTAGGAGATATCCAAATCCCACGGCGCTAGCCGGCTCAAAGTAAGTTAGAACAGCCGCTTCCTGAGCCTTAATGAGGCGAAGACCCCTCAGGTACAACGTAACGGCGAAAGCCGTGTTGAATACGCCTAGAAGGAGCAGGAGCATCCAGGAACTCAAGCTCACAGACAGGTCTACTTGAATTAGGGATGGGATGAGAAAAATGGAGGAAAAGGAGTAGCTGTATAGCGCAACGGAGTAACCAGAGAGGCTGGCCAAGGTCTTCTTGGCAAAAATGACAAAGAGGGCGTATACAAATCCAGCCAACAATGCTGAAACCACTCCTAGAAAGCTTAGACCATGAACCTGAAAATCTTGTGTGGAGGAGATGAGTAAGATTCCTACTACTGATAGGGCCAGCGCATATATAGTGGCTTGCCTAACCCTTTCCTTCAAAATGATGGGCGCGAGTAGGGCAACGAAAACTGGGGCTGTGTAGTTTAATAAAACAGCGTTCCCGATTGGAATAAGCTTCATCGCCTGGAAGAGAAATGCCCAGTCTAAGGCTAGAAGGAGACCGAGGATTACAAGGATTCGCCAGGCACCACGGACCTGCATAACCCTCCACTTTCGAGTGAAAAAGGCTCCTAACCATAAAGATAATGTAGCAAAGGAGACTCTAAAGAAGGCAATCGTGTATGAAGGAAGAGAAACCTGGTTCACGATGACTCCGTTTGAGCCCCAGATTACAGAGGCAACCGCAACAGCGAGGCATCCAACAGATCTCAGCTCTAACTTCAAATGCGTTTTTCTCCATGATTCGAATATGCTACTCTCATTATCACGAGACTTTTCTTGCTTGTTCAACAACATTCTTCTTTAAAACGTTTTCCCGAGAGTCAAAAGACTCATTTTAATCCACGTCATTATTTTTAGGTATGAAAGAAGAGTGTTCCTTGTGCGGCGGGATATTTTCCTACTACTCCCTCGTCCGTTGTCCTAGATGTGGAAGATTGTACTGCAGGAACTGCGTCATATTTTCTTGGGACAAAAACGTTTTGAGACACATTCCTATGTGCCTAAACTGCGCAAGGAGAATTGTTTCGCCGAAGAGCGCAACAAGAGTTGGAACTAAGTACAGCCCGCTTGGCATATACCTAGCTCAGCGACAACAATCCATCAATTACGCCACGCTCACCTTTGCTGAAATTGAAAGAATTATCGAAGACAGTCTTCCCCCCTCAGCCATTCAGCATCACCACTGGTGGAGCAACGCAGGCAGCCATATTCAAGCTCAAGCGTGGCTGAAAGTAGGATGGATAGTGCACAACGTGAATCTGAGCGACAGAACTGTAGTCTTCAAGAGAGTTCGAAAGCCTGAGATAAGACGTGGTCGGAAACGTGGAAAGGACACTCGTGCATTGGCTGGTAAGCCTTTTAGACCACCAAAACCTCAAGCTTTTCGAAGGAGGCTACCATCCAAAACTAGAGTGGCGATGGCTCTGGCTCGACTTAAAAACGTGGAGCGTAGAAAACTTTCTATGAAGAGGTATCGCGGCAAGTTTAAGCCTCGACCAGCTTTTGAAAAGAGGCTTTACAGGCCAGAAGAGAAACTTGAGAAGTATGATTAGTAGTGCGGCGGTCGGATTTAAGCCTCTGAAATATTTGGAAAAGGATCAGATTGTAGCGGGTAACTTTTATTGCTGTTTTCAGTTGTTATGGAAATAGGTGTGTTCGTATGAATCTGAAAGGTGTTCATTTTCTCCTTACCTATCGATGTGACGCAGAATGTGACCACTGCTTCGTCTGGGGAAGCCCATCAGCAAAAGGAGTGATGAAATTCAAAGATGTTCTCGCAATATTATCCGAAGCAAAGAAGTTAGATACTGTAAACTACATCTCAATTGAAGGCGGGGAACCCTTTCTGTTTTATCCCATCATGATAAAAACCATGAAAGAAGCTGTGAAACTTAGCTTTCATGTGGAGCTTCTTTCAAATTGCTATTGGGCTACGTCTGTAGAAGACGCTGGCGAGTGGCTTCTTCCAATTGCTGAAACGGGAAACACTGAACTCAGTCTAAGCAGCGACCTTTTTCATGGAGACAACTGGGTGATAGAAGAGATTAAAAATGCGGTTAAGGCTGCGAAGAAACTAGGTATTTCGGTTGGAGTGCTTTCGGTCAAATACCCTCAAGCTAAGGTTCCGTGCCCAACCGAGATTGAAGGCGCTAAGGTTGGTCTATCAGAATTAATGTATCGGGGAAGAGCTGTTTCAAAATTGTTAGGAGAGGCTGATAAAAAATCGTGGATTGAATTCACAAAATGCCCTTATGAGGACCTTGCAAATCCAGGGCGGGTTCACATTGACCCCTATGGGTACGTTCATGTCTGCCAAGGCATTTCAATCGGCAACGCTTTGCAACAACCTTTCTCAAAAATAATAAGAACCTACGATCCGTTTAGCCACCCGATAATAAGTCTCTTGGTGAAGGGTGGTCCAGTTTCCCTAGTGAGAGAATTTGATTTGCCTCATGGCATGTTATATGCCGACGGATGTCATCTTTGCTACGATTGCCGCCTTCTTCTAAGGAATCGATTTCCAAGCATTCTAACTCCAGGACAAATGTATGGGGAAGGGCTGGAATAGGGGGCGCACCCTGCGGGAAAATGTCTTGAATCCTTTATTGGCGTATCAGTGCAGGCATATCTTTGTATACGGATAATTCTTTTCCACAGTAGGGACATAACCTAAATTCTGGCAGTATTTTGTTCCCGCAGGATGCACATTCCACTCTCATTGTTGTTTCTCTTTTCATGGTTGCCAGTTTTTCCGTCAGCCTTGTTATCCCGATGTTCATAGCATCTATGCTGCCTTTGAGATCGCGCAAGACACTCTTTACTTCGTTAAGGTCTATACTGTGATGCGTCAGAGAATGGTTAATCATTTCTAATGTGTTTAAGCTTGATTCTAAGGAGGCATCCATTTGGTTCTCTTCTGATCTGGCTTCTGAAGCCATTTTCTTGATCAAAGCTGTGAATGGGTCTTGACAAACGAAAGCGCAGGTGATGCCGAAAAGTATGAAAGTTGAAATTGATGTTAGCCAGATGTAGGTTGACGCGCCTATATTTCCGAATATCCCGTGAAATATTGCATAAACGGGATAGAGCTTCAGAAGCGAGTTAGAACCTCCAAAGAAGAAGAAAGCGTCGAAGGTAAACAGAATTGACAGAAAAGTCAGGTAGCCTGAAACCCACACAGCCAGTTCTCTTCTAGTCGGCAATTTTAAACCGTCCATCAGTCATCAGCTATATAATCCTCTAGACAAGTCTTCTATAAGAAAAAGCATACTTCAAAAACCGTAATATTACAAAAACCGACATATATCAACTAACAAAAATCAACACGCGTGACTCCCATCAATTCTGATGCCCTTTTCGTGACAACGGAAGTCGTGATGCGTACTCTTAACCAATTATTTTTTTCAGCTCTTCCGAAGCCTTAGAAGTGTCTTCTTCAGTGTTGTAGACGTGGGGCGACATTCTCACGCTCTCAAACCTTGGAGAAACAATGATACCCTTCTCTCCAAGCTTTTTCGCAACCTCCATGTAGTCAGCTTTCTCGAAGCGAATGGTGACGATGCCAGCTCTCCTTTTCTCTTCTCTAGGTGTTATAATTCTCACTCCTCTTAAATTTGACAAGGACTGCATTAGATTTCTGGTGATTTTCAGCACGTAGTTGTAGACTCTTTCTATGCCTATTTTCTGCAGGTACTTTATCGCCTCGGCTAATCCTGCCATAGCCGCGTAGTTTGAGGTGCTATACTCAAATTTTCTAGCTGTTTTTGCGTAGGTTAGCTTCATTGGTTCGAGCACGAATGGTTTACCCGTGCTTCTAAAGCCCACGAACGGGGGTTCAAGTTCCTCGTATAGGCCCCTCCTCATATACAAAATAGAGGCTCCGAAGGGCCCAAGCAACCATTTGTAGGCACCGGATGCGAGTATGTCAACTCCCTCATCTTTGACGTTAAGGGGAACCACTCCAAGCGACTGTATGGCGTCTACAACAAGTAAGGCTCCGTGCTCCGAGGTTAGGTGATGTAGTTCCTTTAAGTTGAACCTTAAACCGCTTGCGTATTCCACGTGACTTATGGCTAATACTTTGGTGCGATCATCCACGAGCTTCTCTAGGTCCGCCACCTCAACTATGCCTTCTCTGTTCCTAGCTAACCTAACTTCTACGCCTTTTTCTTTTCCGATCCTCATCCAGGGATAAACCACGGCTGGAAACTCCATGTCCGTGGTGACGACGTTGTCGCCACGTCGGAGGTCAAGGGACCACGCGACTGCGCAGAGGGCTTCGGTTGTACTGGAGAGTAGGGCAACTTCATCAACTTCAGCGCCAATAAGCTTGGCTGCTTCGATGCGGGCGTCCTCCAGAGCATTGGTTTCAACTTCTTCGTCAAACCATGCCGTTGCTCTGAGCCCTAGGTCTTCCTGAAACTTGTTCATCTTCCTCAAGACGGGTAGGGGCATCAGAGAAATGGATGCAGCGTTTAGGTAAACGTATTTCTTCGAGGCTGGAAAATCTTCTAGGTTAACGAGACTGGATGTCATCTGTTCACCTTTCGTATTTTCTTCTCCAAAATGTCCACTCTCTTCCTTAGGTTTTCAACCTCCTCTTCTAAGGCGTTTATTCTTGCCGCACTCATTTTTCCAAGCACTCGGCATAATTTTCATGTCCATTTTTGCCTTGAACGCCTGCTCGGAAATCTTTCCCTCGGAAAATTCTAGCCAGAGTTTGAAGGCTTCTCTCTCTTCTTTGGTTAGGGATTCGGCAAATTTCTTGGTCCATCTCTCTTTGAAACTCATTTTTGCGGTTTCTCCACGATGTATGAGAGAAGTTTTCTCAGTTCTGGCCGTGTGATGGTTTCTTCTGCGGATTTAAGGAACCTTTTTAGGCTCTGTCTTGTTGAGCCAGCTTTCTCGTATTCCTTTGCTTGCAAGGCCATTTCCAGCTTTTCGAGTTGTCTTAAAGCCTTCGCCTCTTTGGTCTCTCGTTTCTTGTACTCGTTCCAGACAGACATGTATTTTTCTCTTTGCTTCCCTGGGAGCAGACCTAGTATCTGGTTTATGGCTGTGTCTTCCTTCGCTTCCATTTCAGCGGTCTTCCTAGATGGGGTCAGGTCTCCAATGATGGCTTCGGGAAGGTCGTGCATTAGTGCCATCCTTAGGAGCTTTAGTTCGTCTAGCCCTTCCAAGTCCGAGTATATCATGCAGAGTATGGAGGTTCTGAAGGTGTGGTCCGCAACAGATTCTGGCTGGCGCACGCCTACCTCGACCCAACCAGTTCTTGGAATTCGCTTCAATTTGCCAACCATTTCAAAAAATTTCACGAGGTTTTGGAGACTTGAGTTTGTCAACTTTTCCAACGTGAAGTCGCTCCAGTGACCAAATAGAGGCGGCTAGGGAAGTTAATCTTTGCGAAAGTTTGGTTTGGTTGCGTTTTGTAGAAAGAAGAGGATGGTTGATTTTAGGGAATCTTGTAGACGGTGTCGTTTTCTCTGACGCGGTCCTTTACTTTCAGTCCAATGCTTTGACCCGCTTCCGCCTTTGTGACTTTTTCGTGTTCTATCTCCATGGACTCTATGGTTTGTTCAAGGTCTGTGGTTGGTCCTCTAATGACGAGTTTGTCGCCAACCTTGATGGGAGCGTTCAACTCCACAACCGCTACGCTTATCTTCGTGAAGAAATGCGTCACCTTCCCAACCTCTTCAAGCTCTTCCGCCAATGTTTCCACCTCAGCTTTAGACTGTTATAATTAACTAATGCACTAAATATAACTTGTTGATGTTGAAGTGCCTGTTATAGTTGTTTTTCTAGAGTGCCAGTAATGCCTCGGCTTTTCTCAGTTTTTTCGTTATTGGGTCGACTTCCAGCCCCAGCCCTTCTAGCGCGTCTACGCCGAGGACTTCTGCGTCGCCCTTGTCGGCAAAAACTACCATGCGTGTGGCTTTTTCGTTCATATATTCCATTAGGACCTCGCCAACCTTCCTTTCAAGCAGCCTGCCATCTATCGTTTTAAACTTTCTGGCAGTCTTGGCTTCCACGTTTAACCTTTCTAACACTACATTTGAAACCCATGTGTATGTCGATCCTGTGTCAACCAGAAGCTCGACCTGCTCGGATTTAGACATGTCCGTGCTGTGAAGCGTCACTTTAGCCACGGTGTGACCCAAGCCTTACCACACCCATTTTAGTTAATGCCCCCAGTCCTATATTAATCAGCATGCTCAAACCTGTCATCTTCAAAATGGTGCGGCGGGCAGGATTTGAACCCGCGAACCCTTTATGGATTAGAGTTGAGGAAGTCTTATATTCCATAACTATAATTATACTAATGGTGGTGATTGTGCCGACAACAGTCCAAGTAGCTGAAAAGACTCTTCAGATGCTTAACAAGCTGAAAGAAGAGATGAGAGCGAGAAGTCACGATGAGGTTATCAAGACACTAATTTCCGAGAGGAAGAAAATTCCCCGCTCGATGTTTGGGACAAATCCTAAATTGAAGCCTTTTTCAAATGAAGACGAGGCCGAGTTCCATGAGTTATAGGTATGTCATCGATGCCTACGCTTGGATAGAGTATTTTAGAGCTTCCAAATCTGGAGAAGTTGCCAAAAAATACATAGAAAGTGAGGATTCAGCGACCCCAACGATAGTTGTTTCAGAAATTAGCAGAAAGCTTTTGAGAGAAATCGAGCTTGAAAATGAGACTCGAGCAGGGAGACTGAAGCGTCTGGAGTTCATAAGGGCGACTAGTCAAATAGTTGATTTAGATTTTGAAATTGCGGCTGAGGCAGGCGAAATCGACTTAGACATGAAAAAGAAGGTGAAAGGCTGGGGACTAGCAGATTCCATAATTCTATGCACAACAAGAACTGCAAAAGGAAAAGTCATCACCGGAGACGAACATTTCCAAGGACTAGAAGAAACAATCTTCATAAAGGAATAATAATAGTGCGGCGGGCAGGATTTGAACCTGCGAACCCCTACGGGAGAGGATGTCTCCGTTAAGGCTTGAGTCCTCCGCCTGTTTAGGTCTTTTGCGACTTTGACCTGGCTTGGCTACCGCCGCCTATTTTACCAAATTTCTCTCGCTTCTATTAATTCTTTCCAATGATGGCAAGGCTTATTTCGATGGATGCCTCAGTTAAATTGTAGGAAACATGTTTAATAAGTGAGCGTGAAAATGGGCTTCACATACGCTAAGGTCATTGTTTCAAACCCAGCTGATAAGGAAAAGAAACGTGAAGTGGAACTTCTCGTTGATACAGGAGCCATCTTAACGGCTATTCCCCGCAAAATCCTAGAAGAACTCAAGATAAAACCTGTAGGCAAGCGTAAACTACGTGTATTTGAGGAACAGATCGTAGAGAGGGATATTGGAGCCACGCTAATCAAATATGCCGAAGCGTATGCCGGGACCACCGTCGTATTTGCAGAAGAAAAAGATACACCAGTCCTCGGAGCTACAGCTTTGGAAGCATTAGGTTACCAAGTGGACCCTGTGACGAAACAACTCAAGCCCATAGAGCTTCTAATGATCTAACTCTCAAAAACTCAGTACACGCTTCAAGCACAGATTTTGCGCAACACATCAGAGTCACGCAGTTCACGTGACTCCTTCACGTATCACTCTCAGAAGCAGTTCCTCTTTCCTTGGAGTTCTTATCCTAACAAAATTTTCTCCCAAACCTGGAAAACCTGAGCCAGGCGTGGTGAGCACGTTCCTTCTGAGAAAACTTCTGTATAAGTTCACTTTCTCTTCCCTTCCAACGACGAATATGGGAACGACAGGCGAGGTTTCAGATACGATGTAGTTGTTCGCCTTGAACTCAGCGATCAGCTTCGCCTTAACGCGCCTAATCTTCCCTATGCAGCGCTGGAGGAACTCTTCGTCTTCAAGGGCTTTCTGGGCGATGAATGCGGCTATGCTGTTTACTGAGAAGGGCACGTCAACTTTCTTAAGGAACTCACTTAGCGTGTCGCCGCAAACTGCGTAGCCCACCCTCAAGCCTGGTAGGCCGAAACCCTTAGAGAAGGATCGAACCACGATTAGGTTGTCGTAGACATTTGTCAAGCTTAGAGCTGATTCTTTCTTTTCCATGAATTCTCCGTATGCTTCATCAATGATCACTGCTACGTCTTCTCTTGATGCTTTCCGCACAATCTCCTCGATGTCGTTTAGGGCAATAGTTTGGCCCGTGGGGTTGTTTGGATTATCCAAGTAGATAAGATCGTAAGAATCGTTGATTTCCTCAAGAAACGTACCCACATCAAACTTGAAGTTCTTCTCCTTCGAAAGCAACACACATTCGTGTTTCGCTCCAAGCATCCTCACCTCTGTGATGTACTCCGTGAACTGTGGACAATACCCCAAGACCTTCTTTCCTTCCCCCAGAAAGAGTAAGTTTATCCTCTCGAGGACATACATGGAGCCTGCTCCTAAGAAGACGTGTTTGATGTTAGTGACCTCGTTCCAGTACTCCACTATCTTTTCCTTCAATTTGGAATAGCGCTCTTGTTTTGGGTATTCCTCGATGTCTGAGCGTCTAATCTCTTTGAGAACCTGCCTCACGAGAGGTGAGCAGCCGAAGGGATTTTCTCCGATGGAGCAGTCTAGGAGCTCCTTCTCCATCACTCCACGTTTCCTCAATTCTCTCCAATAATCATGCACGTATGATTTCCTCTCAAACCTAAGCAAGTGACCTTTGATTCTCCTCAGAACGCCCTTGTTTGTCCCACCATCATTCAAGTTGCCACGCTCCTCTTAAACAAGTACAGAACACCACGTAAAGGTTATTGTGTTTTCCCATCGTGGCTGGTTGGTCATGGAAAAACCGTAAGGTTTTTTGGATGGGAAGTTAGTGTATAAGTGCCATGCTGGTTACCAGAATATTCTTTGCAACAGACGTTCATGGAAGCGAGCACGTTTGGAGAAAGTGGATATCCGCTGCTAGTGTTTATAAGGCGAATATACTGATGTTGTGTGGCGATTTGACTGGGAAGGCCATAGCCCCGCTAGTGTTAGGTAAAGACGGCATTGTGTATTGTCATGTGTTTGGTAAGGACTATAATTTTCGGAACGATGAGAAAAGAATCGAAGAAATGAAAAGTAAGATCAGGTTCAGCGGTTACTACCCATACGTCTGCGATGAGGAGGAAATAAGAAAGTTAGAAAACACTCCGACGAGGGTAGATAGGTTATTTGAGGAACTGATGGTGGAGGAACTAGAGAGGTGGCTGGAAATGGTGGAGAAAAAACTGTCTAAGGATATGAAGGTCTATGTGAGTCCTGGTAACGACGACAACTTTGTGATAGATTCGGTAATAGAGAAGTGCGGGAGGGTGATTCATCCGGTCGGCAAAGTGTGCAATCCATGTTATGATTATGAAATGATAACTTGTTCGTGGAGCAACCCAACTCCATGGAGCTCCCCACGTGAGTGCTCTGAGAAGGTACTTAAGGAGAAGCTGGAGGGGGAGTTAAAAAAAGTGAACAACGGTGAAAAACTTCTGTGCAATTTTCACTGCCCACCTTACGGCACTAGATTGGATATCTGTCCAAAAATTGATAAGGATTTAAGACCTGTGGTGAGATTTGGCCAGGTGGCAACCATACACGCTGGAAGTAAGGCTGTGAGGGAATTTATAGAGGCGCATCAGCCGCTGATGGGATTGCATGGACACATCCATGAATCGTATGCTTCGGAAAAAATCGGTAGGACCATCTGCATCAATCCGGGATCCGAGTATACGGAGGGGATACTCAGAGGCTTCGTTATTGACCTCACCAAAGAAGGTGTTAAGGCTTACTGGAAAGTTGAGGGTTAAGGTTACCAGCGCTAGCAAATAGGGGTTCACTGCAGTGTCGAGCTCGAAAAAATATCCTTCACCATCAGTGTTCATAAAAGAGGCGGAGAGAATAGTTAGAGAAGCAGAGGAAAAGGGTTTAGTTTTAAGAATAATGGGTGCAATCGCAATTCACATGCACTGTCCAAAGTTTGCTGGTCTCCATCGTAAACTTGAAAGGCTTGGGGAAAGAATGTTCCCAGACATCGATCTTATGTCAATAAGAGAGTCCCGTAAAAAGCTTCCAGATTTTTTCGAGGGGTTGGGTTACACTTGCGACAAGGCTGTGATGGCCATTTTTGGTTTGAATAGGCACATTTATTATGGCAATGAAATACCGATGATAGATGTGTTTTTTGACAAGCTCCGCATGTGCCACGAGATAGATTTCAGGAATAGGATCAAGGTTGACTATCCAACTGTCTCTTTAGCTGATCTTCTCTTGGGAAAGATGCAAATCGTGAAGATTAATCTGAAGGACGTTAAAGACACCGTGGTTTTGTTAAGAGAACACGGGGTTGGAGAGGGCGACAACGAAACTGTGAACTCTAAGTATATCGCCAAACTTCTGTCCGAGGATTGGGGGCTCTATTACACGGTGACCACAAATCTGAGAGAAATTAAAGAGAGGCTTCCAACCCTTAAGGCACTAAACAAAGAAGATATTTCGGATGTAGGAACTAAAATCGATGGGCTTCTGGAGGCTGTAGAGAGGGAGCCAAAATCTATGGGATGGAGAATGCGTGCTAAGATCGGTACAAAAAAGAAATGGTACGAAGAGGTTGAAGAGGTGGTGCGCTGAGGTTAGAAGCTTTTCACTCATTTCGATTTCATGTTCCGCAAACTACGGTGTAGTGTTTTCTAAGTGTGCCGGGTTTCTTGAGTATTTTAATTCCGTTATAGTCCGTGTTGTACAGGTCAATTCTATACTTATCCGCGTCTTCGTGACGATCTTTAATATGTTTTCCAAGTCTGTTGATAAGATCCTGTGCCATTTCCCTTAAACGGGCACGGAGGAACCTGAATTTCTCGGAGTGACTCCTGCTGAGTTTTTCGATTTCTAGGGCGATTTTTCGGTTGATGAACTCTGTTGTGAGTCTTATTCCAAGTAATATTATGAGGGTGGGCAGGCCAATGTAGACGTAGGCGGGTTCGAGCCATTTTGGACAGACTCCGAAATAGCTTAGAACGAAGACGCCTAATCCGACCGTGAAGAGGCCTGACGCTATGATCTCGACGACTTTTACTCCTTCACGAATCTTTACCAATTTGTTTATGCTAGCTGACAGCTTGGGTAGACTTGCAATTTTGTATAGGATTCGGCGTATCTCTCTCCACTTAACGTCGAACTTTCCCAGCATTCCGCTTCTGACAGCTTTTTCCATGGAATCTAGTTGTACGTAGCGGTTTACACGGTAGCAGTCAAGTAGGGTGATTAGGTCTGTAAGCACCTTTAGGTCGGTTTCTTCGTGGTGTCTATGCTTTTCCTTTGTCATTTTTAGGTCTCACGCTGGCTGGTTCACTTTGTGTTTTCAGTTAAAAAAATGGGGGAGATTAGGCTGGGGGTATCTCTCTGTAGACTGCTTCTACATCGATTCCTCTTCTTCTATTGTATAGCGCGTAGGCAACGTAGTAGACTAAGGCAAATGCCCAGACGCCTATAGCGAGATATAGTATGTTGGACGCTGCTTCTGCGATGGCTGCGGTGTTTACGTACATGTAGACTATGAAGCTTATTATGCCTAACAGCGATATCACTGGAAATCCGGCTATACGGTGGGCGTATCCCTTTTCCCAAATTTCCGGCCTTGTTAGCGGAAATATCGTGGCAGTGACGCAGAGGAGCGTAGACCAGAAGAACCATATTATGGTGGTGTCGATGATGGCTGCTAGTGCACCGTAGTAGATGAATATGATTAGGCCGATGATGGCGCAGATGAAGGTGAGTGTAAGGGCATAGTGTGGACTGTGAAATCTGTCGTTAACGCTTGCAAGACTTTCTGGGACAAACCGGTCGAAGGACATGGCGAAGACCAGTCTAGAGACCATTCCCATGATTAAGACCACGACGCCAAAGAGCCACAAGGCGGACGTGAATGAAATGAAGAAGACAAGGGATGGGTTGCGAGCAAACACTGAGACAAAGGTCGGGAAGCTTACAGGTAGGCCTTTTGGTGTTAATGTGCCTGATAATTGGTCCATTACATCTGATTGCATCATAACGAATGCCAATTGACTAACAAAGTTTCCGTAGCAATGGTATACTGAGTAAACGAAGACCGTGTAGAATATCCACATTAGCAATGGACCCACGACTGTGCCAACCAATATGCTCTTTCTAGGCTCCTTAACCTCGCTGCCCCAATAGACAGTAGCCTCTGATCCACCGTAGGCGAAGTAGGCTGGTATTAGGATTTTGAAAGTGCTGTCCCAGTTCACACCCATGCCATACGTACCAGCGGTCCATCCGTTATCCATCGCTACCGTTTCAATCTCCTCCCATGCGCCCGCTCCAAACATATCGTTCCAAGCAGTCTTAGCTGTCACAGTGGTGTTTGTATAGAGGAGGATCATAGCTACTATGCTGCCAATTAATGGAACAATAAAGTGTATCCAGGTTGCCCACATGAATACCCTTGATCCGAGTAGCAGTATCAGAAAGCTTATGATAATAAACAACAGCCCTAATCCGAATTTAACTTCGTTATGTGTAAGGATCCAAAGACCCCAGTCTATCCATGTTGCATTACCAGTCAGAGTACCAGCCTGCAGAAAGCCAACGCCGACGAAAATCCCTGTAACTCCGCCTAGCAGGCCGCCTACGAAGGCGAGACCTACTATTCTTGTGATTCCGGAGAGGATGCCGGCAAATGGACCTAATATGCGTCCAGTGGATACGTAGTCGCCTCCGGTTCTCGGCATAGCCACAGCCATGAGACCGAGGATAGTGGTGAAGAGTACGTAGAAGATTCCGCACATGAAATATCCTAAGGGTACGTTAGCGCCTGGAAATGAATACGAACTTTCCACAGAGAACACGTTTATGCCAGCGCCGATGCATAGCCAAGACAACGGTATTGTTGAGAGCATTGATATTTCTCTGGTTAGACCTGTTGCTTTTCTAACAAACAAGGGTGGTTTCGATGTCAATGTAATCTCCAGTCCCAGTATTTTCCTATGTTAGAATACTTAAAACTTACTACCTAACCAAAGTTAACAATCGTAAACGCCTGTAAGGACGCCTCAAACTAATGTTTCGGTTTCAAATTCCTTATCAATAAAACAGGTTAGGCGGATACGGAAGATTCAACACTCAAAGGAAAGGAATGATTTGCAAAGGCTTGTTAATACTCCTCCCCGAGCCCTTCGCCTTCAGGCATCTCCGGCGCTTTTCCCTCCCTAGGCTTCGTCGCCGCGATCACATCGTCAATCCTCAGAATCATGGACGCAACTTCAGTCGCCGACTTCATTGCTTGTTCCTTCACGCTTAAGGGTTCAATCACTCCTTTTTCGTGCATGTTAGCGATCTTACCCGTGAAAACATCCACTCCCATGAGGGGTCCCTTAGGCTTTTCATGAGCTGACCTTAACGATACGAGTATGTCAATGGGCTCGAGGCCCGCGTTTTCAGCCAATGTTTTTGGCACAATCTCCATGGAGTCGGCGAACGCCTCGATGGCGAGTTGTTCCCTTCCACCAACTTTTGTCGCGTATTCTCGAAGTCCTCTAGCGATCTCTGATTCTACGGCTCCTCCGCCCGCAACGATCTTGTTGTGTTCAAACACATCTGCGACAACTGAAAGGGCGTCGTTCATGGCCCTCTCCGCCTCGTCCACCATCCTTTCGAGACCAGCCCTAATCAAAACAGCGACCGAGCGGGGGTTCTTGCATCCCTCAACGAAAATCATCTTGTCTTCACCGACTTTCCGTTCCTCCACCAGCCCTGCCTCTCCTAGGTCTTGGCGCTTCAAGTCGTCTAGGTTCGTGATTACTCTTCCTCCCGTAGCTCTAGCGAGCTTCTCCATGTCGGACTGTTTGACCCTTCGCGCCGCTATTATTCCCTCTTTGGCCAAGAAATGCTGGGCTAGGTCGTCGATGCCTTTCTGGCAAAGCAGCACTTTGGCGCCCGAAGCCTTGACCTTTTTAACCATCTCCTCGAGCATGCTGGTTTCTTTGTCTAGGAAAGCCTTCATTTGTGTGGGGTCCCGTATTCTGATTTCAGCGTTGAACTCTGTTTTCTCCACTTCCAGCGGACAGTCGAGCAGAGCTATTCTTGCGTTTTCAACTTGCTTGGGCATCCCCGGGTTAACAACTTCTTTGTCGACAATTATACCTTTGATCAACTGGGTGTCGAAGAGACTTTTTCCCTCTTTCTTAGTTATCTGAATGTTGTCGATGTCTGCAACTCTCCTTTCACCCCTTTGTTCGGCGATCTGTTTCACGGCGTCAATGGCGATGTCCGCCAAGTGAGCTCGTGCAACACCTACAGCCTTGCTTGCCATAGAGGTCATGGCAACCTTTTTCAGAGTCTCTCGGTCTTTGATTTCAACCGGTATCCCGGTCTTATTCAGAATGTCCATTCCCTTTTGGGAAGCCTTTCTGTACCCGCTTACGATTACGGTTGGATGAATGTTTTGATCTAACAGTTCCTCAGCCCTCCGCAACAGCTCCCCAGCCAGTATCACTGCTGTGGTGGTTCCGTCGCCAACCATGTCGTCTTGAGTTTTAGCAACTTCTACCATCATTTTTGCGGCTGGGTGTTCAACCTCCACCTCGTCTAGAATCGCTGCGCCGTCGTTGGTTATTGTTATGTCTCCGAGGCTGTCGATCAGCATCTTGTCCATGCCGCGGGGACCTAGTGTTGTCCTTAAAACTTCAGAGATTATTCTAGCCGCCATAATGTTATTTCTCTGAGCGTCTCTGCCTCGCCTGCGAGCGGTTCCCTCCTTGAGAATGAGGACCGGTTGTCCCGCCTGTGTGGTCAGATAAGCCATACAAACCCTCCATAAGGATAAACTGCAACCTACCTAAGCAATTTTCTTCTCAAATATAAGTTTTTCACTATTCAGCAACTTGGTAGTCGTGTCTCAGATTTATTTTGAAAAATAGAGAGATGAAGACGTGGTTTATTTGCCCAACACCTTTCTCGCGGCTATCTCAATATCTTCTGCCTTAACAGTTTTTCTTCCAGCGTGCAAAGCGTAATCGATCGCTTCTCCAGCGATTTTGACGCCGACATTGTCGAGGACCTTTGCCAACTCCCTTGCGGCTGTCTCGCTCACCCTGTCTGCTCCCGCTTTCTTGCATATTCTGTGCATGGGCGCCACAGCTAATTCAGGACCTACCATACAGCCTCCTCCGTAGCCTATTTTCTTCTTTAAGCCACTATTTAACGTTATCGTAACTTTTTCTCCGCTAATAGTGTCTATTTTCGCTTGCGGTAGATATGTACGCCTTCCAGCTCGTCAACCTTTTTGAAGCCGGCTTTACGAACTCACAGGCTTTCATCTAGGTCCTGACGACCTTCACGTGGAATTCGGACACTTGTTTTAACAAACCGTCTTCTTCAGATACTATGTTTTCTAACTTTGCTTAACAGCATCTCAATAATTTGTTTCATCTTCTTTACTACATGCGTACACACATTAATTATGTCACTACGATCCTCGCTGACAGCTTTTCCTATAAGTGATGCGGTAATGCCCAGCGGAACTTGTAATGTAAAATAGCTAGAGATTGGCAGCACACCAAAGAAAGCTTCAGAGATTGAAGAGGAATGGAGCAATGCAAGGAGAATGCCAGCTTGGAGAGAAAAACCTACAATAATTATTTTGATTGCCGTATATACATCTCTGGCGAAATATCCTATGCAAAAGTTGGCTGTTAAAGGTATAAGGAACAAACCATAAGGAGCAAAAAATGTGTATGAGACGGCTACCAGATAAGAAACTACTAAAACAAACAAGTAGAAACCCCAAAAGATAACAAACGCAAGTTTTGGATTCATATGAATAAAGAACCACCCATTAACCAGCATCTGCATGCTGTTGTTAAGACCAACACAAGTAAGCGTAATAGACTAAGGGTACATGTATCAACGCATGGCTCAGCCAAAATAAGGAACCACCGATAGCGAGAAACAGTATGTACATAATTTTCTTCATATCTACCCACATATAAGAGACAAATGATAGGTATATAAAGTTGTACCAAAAGTTAAGAATGTTTCATTAATGCATACTTCTTCCTAAGGATCAGGAGGTCAAACCAACATTTTTCTTCTCAAACATGCGAAGACCGCTGGGAATGAAAAAATTTGTTAAAGATGTAGAGGAAAACTCATAAATCCATCAACTTATAACATTTATATTCTGTAGGATGAATCAGATGAGAAGAAAACTATTATTGACGTCCATCATCATACCGTTTATCCTTAGCATACTCAGCATAAACATGATAGGGGTCACTGCAGCTGACACTCACGACATAGCTGTTGTCAGTGTTACACCCTCCCAAACCTCTGTGAAATTAGGTGAACTCGTAAACATCACGGTTGTCGTTGAAAATCAAGGGACGGAGGACGAAACATTTGACGTTACTGTTTACTATGGCACCAATACTATCGGAACGGAAACTGTGTCGAGTCTAGCAGCCGGTGCAAATGCATCTCTAACTTTCACTTGGGATACGACGGGGATACCGTATCCATATTCGGGCAACTTCAAAATTAGGGCTGTAGCAAGTGCCGTGTCCGGCGAAACGGATATAGCCGACAACTCGCTCGTCTCGCTTAGTTTGGTCAGAGTTTTTAAATCTCCGTACATCGCAGTTGTTCCCCACAGCACAGTGGACCCAGACCTGACGATAGGCATGAACTATACGGTTTCGGTATACACGGATTACAACGGAGACGACGTTACAGGCTACCAGTTCACTCTAGAATACAACCCTCTTGTCTTGCATGGTGTAAAGGTTACTAACGGGGACCTCATCACTAACGCAACAAATTCTGGTGAGGCTAGGTTTGTGCCTGGAGCCTTCGACAATGAAGCGGGCGAATTATCGCTGACAGTAGCCTTCTTCTTCTCCGTGGAAGAGCCTGTCCCTCTAACGTCTGGACCTGGAATCCTAGCCTACGTAACTTTCACGGTGGTGGGCACAGGAGACTCGGGTATAACCCTTGGGACAGAGGCGATAAGCTCGACCAGCCTATTCGGATACACCGATGAAGGGTACGGAGACGTGTCTACTATAGTAGACGCGGAGACACCAGATTCTGGTCATGTACTGCATGGCTATTTCCGCAACATCGTAACAGAGGCGATTCACGATTTAGCAGTTATCAGTGTCGCATCCGATAAAACCGAGGTGGAGGAAGGCGAACTCCTAAACATCACGGTTGTCGTTGAAAATCAGGGAACAGTGAGCGAAGATGTCACTCTTAATGTTTACTACCGCCACGAATCAGGAGGCGCACATTGGCCTATCGGAACGGAAACCGTATCAAGTCTAGCGGCTGGCGCAAACACTTCCCTAACCTTCACTTGGAACACAACGGATACAGTTGGGGTGCCTGCAAAATACCTCTTAACAGCTAAAGTGGAACCTGTATCCGGCGAAACCGATACGGATGACAATACGCTCCCGAGCGAAGAGATGGTCACAGTGAGGGCGAAGCCAGAACAGCCTATTCCCCTCGAGCTAATCGTCGGCGCCGGGGCAGGAGTAGTTGTAGTCATCGCATACACGCACAAGTACGCCGCGAGAAAATACTCTGTCAGCGAAACCTAATCAGTTGACTAAGTTGAATCCATTCCATGTAAGCATTTGGTGAAAACAAACTCTAAACCTCTAACGTTTCTTCCAAATCTACTATTTCTTCTATGCACACCTTTACGGCTAGAGACGCTTAGATAAACTAGAGGAACAACCAAACATTTTCCTATGTTCTATTTGGAGCCTAATAACAGCGATATGTTGAAAAACAGTATTTCTCCAGAAAAACTGCTTGCAATAAAAATGAGGAATACGTAGGTGTTTCCAAGCTGGTTTCAATGCGTGCGCATTTTCGTCTTCTTTAACTCATACTAACAAAAGACAAGTTATAAAACGAGGTTGGGGTACAATTGCGGTCGAGGGATGGCATGAAATTTGTGGATGCCCACATTCACCTTTCAGACCCAGAATACAACCAGAAAGTGGACGAAATCTTAGAGGATGCGAAGCGGTCTAACGTTGTCGCTCTAGTCTCCAACTCCATGAACCTCCAAACCAGCCTCCTCTCCCTTCAACTAGCCAAAGAACAACCCAACTTTGTTTACGCCGCTCTAGGAATACACCCATGGAATGTTAAGTACCTGCCCCCTAATGAGGTGCAGAAAACCATAGACCTAATCCTCCAGCACGAAACGCACGGTGGGAAAGTGGTCGCCGTTGGTGAGATCGGTCTAGACCATCAATATGCGAATAAGGAACTTCTGGATTCGCAACTCAAGGTTTTCCAAGAAATGCTCTCTGCAGCCGAGAAAAAGTCTCTGCCCGTGATCATCCACTCGAGAGGAACAACCCCTCAAATTGTCAGCCTCCTCCCTTCATACAGCGTGAAAAAGGTTCTACTACACTGGTTCAGCCACCCCATGACCTTGTTGCCTCACATCGTCGATAATGGCTATTACATTTCTGAGGGCCCTCCCTCGGTGTTCTCCAATCACACACAAGAGATCATTAAGCAAATTCCCTTAACGAACTTACTAACTGAAACAGACGGACCAGTTAGCTTTGGAGGTCCATTTAAGGGTAAGATGACCACTCCCGCCTTTCTCCCTCTCGTCGTAAAAGCCATAGCCCAAATAAAAGACATAAAGGAAACCGAGGTGGTTGACCAAATTCTTCAGAACTTCACAAACTTATTTGGAATAAGCTTTGCCAGAACATGAGCCGGAAAAAGGAGCCAAAGAGCTGACGTAACTAAGCTCAAAATACATATTTCCAATTCAAAAACATCAAATATTGGAAATTCGTGAACTAGACGAAGGTAGTCGAATGCCTAAATTATCCTTCTTAGACTCTCTACGACGGAGGCGGAGGCAACCTCTTTCTTTCCGAGTTAAGACTAGCCACGTTTTCAGCATAGGAGAGGGACAAGTGGGCGTCGTAACGTATACGTCAACCGCAGACAAGATGAAAATCTTCTCAGCGTTCATACGCGAGGGCCTTGAAAGCGGCGATAGAGTCAACTACGTCTACCCAGACGAGGAGAGTAAAGTCATTAGGGCTAGACTTGAGGACTATGAAATCGACGTTAAAAAACACGAAAGAGAAGGAAACCTAATCTTAAAAAGTTTAACCGAATATTACTTGCCCAACGGTCACTTTGACAAGGAAAAGCTAATCAAGGATGGACTTAATAAGCGGGTCGAAGCAAAGAGGCAGGGATACAAACACCTAAGAGAACTTGATGACCTCGGCGACTTTTCCTTCCTCAACGGCCAATGGAAAACATACATGGACTACTGGGACGATCCTAAATGGGAGACCCCCTCAGGCCCCTATATGGAAGTACTTACCTACACACCTTTCATAATAGAGTTGGCTGCAGTAAATGTCGAAGGTATGAGTGATACACAGCGTACCGAAATGCTTAAAAATTTTTGGATAGGAGACCCTTCGGCAGTGGTGTGCATTGACCTCCTAGAGTATGCAGACGCTTTTTCTAGGCTTGTGAACATGCCTCACCAGAAAATTGTCGGCCGCAATTTTCTGCTGGAATTTGACCCATCTTCTGACTATGAGAGGGTCGTGGATAGTTTAGTAAAGGAGGCAATAGCTAACGTTGAACCCGTATTCATTTTTACATCAATGAGAAGCGTCATTCACACGCGTCTAGCCAAACAGTCGGCAGTTAAATTCTTCCTGTTATCAACTTCAATCTCGACGCCAGAGTCAATATCTGAAAATGAAGTACTTCTACCAGCTAAAAACATGGCTTTGATTCTAGATTCTATAAACAAAATTTTAGAGGAATACACTCCCTCAAACGTCTTTATAGTCTTCCACAAACTCTCCGAACTCGTAGAGTCAGTGGGCCTTGAAAGAACTTACCGCTTCCTGCACTACGCGTTGGACATGTTCTCCTCACAAAAGGTGACCACCCTCTTCCTCCTCAACGCCCTCGCCCACACACCTCCAGTGACCTCTCAAATCAGGGAATTATTCCCCAATCTACTAGTTTATAGAAAAAACGAATTGGAAGTTGTAAAAATCTCTTAGGTTTCAAGAGGGTGCGTAAATCCGACTCAGCCAATGCAGGGCTATCAGATGCCGCCCTCCTAGACAAACAATCCTAGCATTTTCGCTACCGCTGTTTTTATTAAGAATAGAATTTTCATAGCTCTAAAATGTACATCGCATATGGCTGATTTTCAATAAAGCTTATACTAATGGATAATCAGTATGAGGGCAAGGAAAGTAGTTTGAGGATGGAAAGGCAGGTGAAGACTTGGGCAAGGTGCGGCCGGAACGAGTGAAGAAAATAGCCCGGGAACTGGTGAAAAGATACCCTGACAAATTCACAACCAGCTTCGAAGACAACAAAAAACTCGTTAAATCTCTTGTCAAAACCTCCTCAACAAAATTAACAAACAGAATAGCTGGTTACATAACTCGATTGTTAGCTGCCGCACAAACCACTGAAACAGCAGCTGAAGAAGAATAACGCCCCTGATCAGACTACAATATTTAAAATTTCTCACCATTTTACTCCAAGTGAATCCAACAAGGTTTATAGACGATGATCTATAAGAAAAAGGGAGAGAATAACAAATACACTACAAGAGGAGATGAACAAACATGTCAATGATAAACGACTACCAAAAAGGCTGGGCCTTACGCTACATCAGAGAGGCAAAAGCAGAACTAATCGCAGCTCAAAAAGCACCTTACATGGCTCCAAGCCTAATCTTAGAAGCCGTGAAAAAAGCCCAAGCAGCAATCTACTACAGTCTAGGCGACCCCTCTTCCATCGAGATAATCGTCCGCCAAGCCATAGACAAGAAACAGCCGATTGAAGAACCTGCCCTGAAATGCCTTGTGGAAATTGAACGAACAATCCGAGAAGTCGCACGAACAGCTGAATCAGAACGCGAGAAGGCATTCAAGCAGGCAGATGACCTCGTTCAAACCGCAAAAGATATCGTGGAACTCTTCACTGGCGAAAAAGTAGATTAACCAAGTCAGCAAAAAGTCAGGATGAATATGGTTATCAGCGTGAACGTGAGGCTCATAGGAATATTCCGAGTGCTCTCTGGAAAAAACAGGCTTCTCGTGGAACTGGAGGAAGAGCCAGCAATTGTTAGAAAAGTGATCCAGAAACTCGTTGAAATGTTTTCACCCAATTTTAAGGAGGCATTAATTGATCCAGAGCTGAAAGACCCGCGGCCAAACGCACTCATCCTTGTAAACGGAAAGGAAATCAGCGTTCTAGAGGGGCTGGAAACCGAGGTTAACAAGAGCGACGAAATTGTTCTCGTCCCTGTTTCACACGGCGGCTGAACGACAAAAACACAATTTTCTCTTTTAACAGCTCGTTATTTCTTGCACACACATTTCATTATCGCTGGGCAAGTCAAACATTCGTCTGGAAACGGATCGTTCTTCGCAAGGGTTTTAAGATACCCAAAGTGATGCAAACATTCCGAGGGAGTTATGTCCTTCGCGCTCTTGGAGGCTTTAACTGAAACAGCGTTCAGATCTTTTCCGTTTTCAACGGTAATGTCAAGTGGAGAGTTGCAGTGGGGACAGGCGTAATAGGTCTCCCGGGGCGTCTTTAAAGAATCAATCAACACGAGAGGCTTTTGAATAGCCTTCCTACACTCAATATAAGGACAGATGAGAGTTTCGGATTTATGCGTTGTTTTTCGCCTACCACTAGTAGATTGCCAATAAATATATTAAATCTTAACATTTAATAAACTTTTTCGTGCTTTTGTTGAACAAACATACACTAAAAACGCCTACCTACTGAGCAGGTGGACGTTTCCTATTCAAGTCAGCGGTATGCCTTCTGCTCAAACGCTACAAGAAAGTCAACCGATATATAGATGAGAAGGAAAAGTTTAAGCATCTGGTATAGAGATGCCATCGATAATTCGGATTGTGAATCTTACGAAAAAATTCGGAAACGTAGTGGCAGTTGACCATCTAAACCTAGAGATTGAAGAAGGAGAAATCTTTGGGCTCCTGGGACCCAACGGCGCAGGCAAAACAACTGCCATTCTTATGCTTTCAACAGTTATTAAACCAACAGAAGGCACTGCTTTCGTTGGCGAATACAACATACAGAAGAACCCTGACAAAGCGCGGGGGCTTTTGGGCATAGCTTTTCAAGAACCTAAGATGTTGTGGGTTAGCACTCCCTGGGATATAGTGAACTGGCACGCTAAAGTTTGCGGATTATCAACAGAGGAACGAAAGCGAAGAATTAGAGAGGTGATGGAAATGTTAGACATGTGGGATTACAGACACAAGAACGTTCACGCACTTTCAGGCGGCATGCGCAAACGAGTTGAAATAGCTAAAGTTTTGATTCAAAGACCTAAAATCGCTATTGTTGACGAGCCTACTGCCCAAATCGATGTTGTTGGCAAACATAAAATATGGAAAATGCTTCGTGAATTTCGCAATGAAGGAAGCACAATTATTCTTGCAACAAACGAGCTTTATGAGGCGGATGTGCTTTCAGACCGCGTTGGAATAATGCATAAAGGCAAACTACTTGTGTGCGATACGCCTAAGCAGTTAAAGGACAGTATTACGGGTGGGGACATAGTAGAAATCCAGCTTGGAAATGACCCGCCACTAAAAGTTGTTGAAGAACTCAAAGAACTCAAGGAAGTTGTTAAAGTTTTGCAAGTTAAATCTTCCAACCTGCGAGTACATTTGAATAGAGCAGAAGAGGTTGTACCAAAAATAATGAACATGCTCATGAAGAGAGACGTGCCAATCTCTTCCATTCGCATAACTGAACCAAGTCTTGACGACGTATTCGCTCATTACACGGGTTTAACAATAGAAGAAGCCCAGAAAACCGAAGCGTGAAGTCAAAATGAACAAGCTTCTTTTAGTGGTTGAAAGAGACATACGCCTGTTCTTTCAATACAAGTTTTTGATTATCCTACGGGCTATCTGGTTTATCTCGCAGATAGTCTTGTTCGGTCTTATTGCTTCACGCATGATTAGTACTAACGCTGTTCAAGACTACTTCCGCTACTACGTGGCTGGGCTTTCCGTAATGACACTCTACTCTGCTGCCATATACATCGGGTTTGACATTTACGAGGAAGCAGAGCATGGCGTCTTCGAGTACTTGCTCAGCTTACCGGTCTCGAGAAGACAGTTGGTGCTGGGTAGATCAATAGGCGGTGGACTCAGATCTTTCATATATGTTGGACCTTTAATAGGCGTATCATTGTACGTCCTTGGCTCCATTAACCCGCTCAGTTTCTTGATCTCACTATTTGCCTTATTCCTGTTCTCTTTTGGCGTCTCGGGCATGAGCATCACCATAGCCGTAATGATAAAATCCAGCGACCGATTCGACATACTGATGGGCATCTTGGACGCCTTAATCGTGCGGTTAAGCACTGCCATGTATCCTTTGGCAGTCGTGCAAACGGCCAATCCACTCTACGGTGAAGTTGCAAGATTCAATCCCGTCACTTACGTTGCTGATTTGTTCCGTTGGGGCACAGGCATAGAAGCGATAATAACTTTAGATAATCCGTTAATGCCATTACTCGGTATAATAGCGTTCTTCGCGTTCTTCACTTTTGTAGGCGTGATAATCTATGATAGACGGATAGAAGGAGGAGGTTGGCAGTAATGAAGGCAATTCTGCACATTCTGGAACATGACTTTAGAAACTTCTTCAGGTATAAGTGGTGGCTTGCAGGGTTAATCAGCATGAACTTGGCTGACCTATTCATAATGGCTATTGTCTACAACCGTATGATAAGCGACGAAGTGACGCAGCAGATTAGGAGCTACTTCAATTTTTTTGCACCAGGGCTTGCCGTCACAGGCTTGTTTGCATCCGCATTCATGATTGGACGCGAAATAAACATGGAACGTCGAAGGGAAGTGCATCAGTACATGTTAAGTTTGCCCATGACCAGGCTGGAACTAGCCATTGGACGTGTCCTTTCTGGCGGACTACGTGGCATGGTTTACATGTTGCCCCTCTTGCTGACATGTTTTCTTTTCCTAGGTTTCCCAACTATATGGCAGCTCTTATTAATACTGGCAGTTTTGTTCCTGTTAGCCGTCGGCATCTCCGGCCTAAGCATAGCAATTGCAGTTTCCACGTCAAGTCTCGAAAAATTCATCACTGCAAGAGGCTTAGTTTATTATACCCTTTTCTTCTGCAGTAGCGTCTTTTATCCGCTTTCTTTAATTCAGCAGCTTGGACGAGATGGCAAATTTCCGATGGTGCTGGTGACTATGGCGGAGGTTAATCCATTAAGCAACGCTTCAGACATGATTCGCTACTTTCTGCTTGGTTACCCACCCTTTTACTTCACCTCAATTATCAACATTCTTGTGTTCTCGGCAATTTTCACTTTCGGCGCGGCTTTTGCATACATGAAAATCATAGAACGCAAATAATGTGCGCGCAGGTAAAAACTACGGAAAAACCGTGTAGCATGTGCCTAGACAGAAAAATGGGGTTTTGCGAGAGAAATTGGGAGTAAACGCTAACGTCCTTCGGGGTTTTGCAGAAACGATATACGAAAGGCGGTGTAATATACGAATTCGAAAACGCAAAACCCGAAGCATGAAGGGAGGAATCATCAACGGCTGAAAAGGAATTTTACGACAGCATTCCAAACCCCAACACAAAGGATGCTTCACCGAGAGGCGGAACTGGAAATTGAAAAACGGAGCTCCCATCAGAAGTCGAAGAGCGACCTAGAACTATGTAAGATTAAGTTAAAGGTTTGAGATTCAGCAGGTTCCTTGTACTTAACTATTTAACAGACAACAACTTTATAAGTCAAATAATGGTCTAATATTAGAGTGATTAACAATATTATGAGGAGAAAGCATGTCCGAACAAGCAGCCAAAGAACGTTTAAAAAAGAGAATACTAGAAGAAATGACCGTTGATTACTCAAAGGTTCTTGGACAGAATCTGGATTTGGCAAAGCAATTTATTCGTCTTGCAGAAAATGGGGATGTCGAGGTTTTACTCAGGGAAAAACTAAGTGGTCAAGAAAAAGTTTTGCTATATCTAATAGGCAAACTCTACGCCAAGGAAGCTGGACTGACATCGACAGACGAAGTTGGAAACAATGAATTAATGGAAAAACTAGGAATGCCTTCAGGTTCTTTACTCCCATGGTTAAAAGGTCTCAGAGACGAAAACAGGATAAAACAAATTCAGAGAGAACGCCACACCTATCATTCCATTCCCATTAATCAAGTTGATAGAACTCTGAAGGAAATTATGAAAAAAATCCACAAAATGGAATCGTGAGAGGAGATGTCTGAAGAAATCTCAAAGATAAGAAAAAAATTGGAAGAACTTGAAGAAAGAATATTCAAACTAGAAAAACTCTTCCAAGCAAAGCCTGAAGAGGAAACTCATCTCGCTCTTAAGGAAAGAATTGCAAAATTTGCAGAAGAAACTGACTTATCTGTCGAGCAGCTAGAAAACGTTTTTGAGTTTAATGAACAAGACCTAAATTTCATCGCCCCCTTAACGGGTTCAGTGCCTGATAAACAAGTCGATTTCACCCAATGCATTTTGATTGCCTTAGAATTAGTTTATCGAAAAAAGTCGATTGACGCTACCGAATTAGTGAAAAAACTTGATGACTATGGGCTTGACAAAAAGAATCTCGCAAGAAGTCTAACAAGTCATCCAGACATCTTTAGAAAAATTGGCAAGAAGAAGGAAACAAAGTATAAGCTAACCGACGTCGGAAAAACCTCAGCGATTCAATTAGTACGGACTCTGGCAACGCCCGCGCCACATTCTTAAGTGATCTTGATGGAAGAAGTCAAAAAATTTCATGAGAAAGTAGAACAGTTTCAGAAGGAAATGAAAAGGAGACGCACAAAGACTGTTTCAGATGAGGCATTCAAAAACACTGTAAGAGAAATTTTCACTGAGTGGAAAACTCAGATCAAACCTCAAATTGAACGATTTAAACTATTGGGCAAGGTGCAAGTAAGGAATCTAGACCACCGCATCGCTGCATTTTATAAAGAAGCTATGATAAGAGTTGCCGATACTAGACGAGTGCTTTTGCTGCTTTCGGAAATTAATGAACTTCTCTTTAAGTATCTGTTACTCATATCTTCGAAAACCTCACGTGTCCCTGAGTCGAAAGAAGACTTGCTAAAGAGACTCACTATAAACCTAGAACATTTTGAAGTGGCTTCTGGCTATTTTGAAGAGGCAAAATCTTGTTTCAGGTATGGAATGTTGCGTGCATCAACCATCATGGCAATTAGCGCGCTAGAGTCTTGCCTGAAAACAGATTTCTTAAGTGTTAAAGGCGAGGAATTTGACGGAAAGTTGTTTGACTTACTGAACATATATTTTTCGGGAGACATGAAGAGGTTGCCAAAACAATACGAGGATTTTTCAAAGACTTATGTAAAGGTTAGAAATTCATTCACGCATCCGGAAGAATTTGACTATTCGGAGAACCTTGTGTTCGCGGTTCTAAGCACAGTCGCCGAACTCATGAAAGCCATTGAAAAACACTACTGACTAACCTTTCTTAGTCATGGCGGCTCGGCGCGCGCATTGCGGGTTAAGCGCGCTAAAAAAAGAGAATGCCTTAATACTTGCTAACGTATATCAATTCCGCAGGACCCCGAACAAACTTAGCGTTTGCGGGAGATGTCTCCACTCCACTTTGAATTTAGCCTATCTGAGAAAAGAGAAACTAACATCCAAGTAAACTAACGTTTCCTATTCTAACGTTTTTTAGGTGCTCTTCGGCAGCGTCTCGACATTTGTAGGCGAGTTCTCCACTTGTTGTGGGCAGGTCTGTGAGCACATATTGAGGATAGAAGGCCAGCAGAGTGTATGGAACCTCCGGGTCAACCTCTGCTATGAAACGTGCTAAGCCGCGAACCTCTTCGACATCCACGTATCCCGGAACCAGCAAGGTGCTGGCAGTTAATATAGGCAGTTTGGAGCGTTCTTTAAAGAACTTCTCG